>LNFM01009264.1_pt1 | contig 15000 bp, 12 predicted proteins | sample 596031 | NCBI WGS metagenome assembly LNFM01 (sample SAMN04254537, study PRJNA301005) | activated carbon metagenome | isolation source: dual media filters at the Ann Arbor, Michigan drinking water treatment plant | place: USA: Ann Arbor
GCAGGATGTCGGCCAGGCGCTTGCGCGGGATGGTGCTGTCCATGCACATGTAGTCGGGGCTGATGCGGCCGCTGGCGGGGAAGGCGTTCTTGCGGCCGCTCCAGAACTTCAGGCGCTGGGCCTCGTCCTTGCTGACCTCCAGGCGCGAGGCGCCGGCGCCCGTCAGCACGCTCAGCATGCGGGCTATCTCTTCAGCCACCTCTTCGGGCGTGCCGTCGCTTTCGCACAGCAGGATGGCGGCGGCGTCCAGGTCGTAGCCGGCGTGCACGTAGTCCTCGACCGCGGCGGTCATGGGCTTGTCCATCATCTCCAGCCCGGCCGGGATGATGCCCGCGGCGATGACCGCGGCCACGGCGTCGCCGGCCTTGCGGATGTCGTCGAAGCTGGCCATGATGCAGCGCGCCAGCGTGGGCTTGGGCGTGAGCTTGACGGTCACCTCGGTGATGACGGCCAGCATGCCTTCGCTGCCCACCACCAGCGGCAGCAGGTCCAGCCCCGGCACGTCCAGCGCCTCGGAGCCGAACTCGATGGCCTCGCCCTGCGCGGTGAAGCCGCGCACGCGCAGCACGTTGTGCAGCGTCAGGCCGTACTTCAGGCAGTGCACGCCGCCGGAGTTTTCGGCCACGTTGCCGCCGATGGTGCAGGATCTGGCTGCTGGGGTCGGGCGCGTAGTACAGACCCAGCGGCGCCACCGCCTCGCTGATGGCCAGGTTGCGCACGCCGCATTGCACGGTGGCGGTGCAGGCCTGGCGATCGACGATGACGATCTTGTTGAACTTGGCCAGCGACAGCGTCACGCCCAGGGCGTGCGGCATGGCCCCGCCCGACAAGCCGGTGCCCGCGCCGCGCGCCACCACCGGCACCTGCAGCGCGTGGCAGGCGGCCAGCACGGCAGCCACCTGCGCCTCGGTCTCGGGCAGGGCCACCAGCAACGGCAACTGGCGGTAGGCGGTGAGGCCGTCGCACTCATACGGCACGGTGTCCTCGCCCTGCCACAGCAGCGCGTGCGCCGGCAGCAGCGGCGCCAGCGCGGCCAGCACCTGCTGCTGACGCGCGGCGCGTTCGGCCTGGCTGGCCGTGGCCGCGACGGCGGTGTGCGCTGCGGGCGAGTTCATCGGCGGGCTCCTGAAAGTCGAGTCTGCAAGGCGCGGGGCCCCGACTTTACGACGCCCCCGGCGGCCTTCAGCGTGCAGTGCCTTCGATGCGCAGCACGCCGCCCTGTTGCGTGAAGCGCATCCGCGACAGCAGGTCCATGCCCAGCAGCGGCGCGCCCAGTTCCGGCAGCACCGTCACCGTCAGGCGCTGGGCCCGCACGCCACCTTCGAGCACGATGTCGGCACGCGCCACCCAGCCCTGGACCAGGCCACCGGCGGTGGCGGCCTGGGTGCTGCCTTCGGACTGCAGGCCGGCCTGCAGGGCCAGGGATTGCGGCAGTGCGGTGCGCGTGGCGCCGGTGTCCACCAGGAAGTCCACCGCCACGCCGCCCACGCTGCCGGGCCAGTGGAAATGGCCGTCGGGGCCGCGCCGCAGCTCGATCACTCCGTCGGCAACCTGGATGCGCGCGCGCCGCTGCTCGGCCTGCCAGGCCTGCACGCCCAGAAACAGCCCGGTGGCCAGCAGCAACCAGACGATGACGTGCTTGAGCGCGGGCGGGATGTCGCTCACAAGCTGTGAATGAACCGGCCGCGCCCGAGGGACGCGCCAGAAGGTGTCCGATCAAGGCGCAAAGCGCAGCCATATCTCGTGATATGGCGAGCATTTGCAACGCCGAGCGGGCGCCTTCTGGCGCGGACAGCGGGTGTGGACGGTTCGTTCACAGCTTGTCAGCGCACCAGCCCCGTGAACACGGCCAGCACGCCGGTGTAGCCGTAGAGGTGGTGGCGCGCGATCTCGCCGGCGGCGAAGAAGCCCACCAGCGGCACCTCTTCACCCCCGGCACCCAGCGCGTGCTGCACGATCTTCAGCTCGGCCGAAGGCCCGCCGAAGTGCGCCCCGCCGCGGCCGTTGCAGCTGATGTACAGCGCGCCCAGGATCTGCCGCGCCGCCTGTGCCGGGGCCGCCGCGGCGGCGGTCAGGGCCGGCTCGGCCTGCGGCTCGAGCTCTTCGCGGATCTCGCTGCAGATGCGCACCAGGTCGCGCCGCGCCGCCTGCACGTCGCGCTGGCAGAAGGTCAGGCGCATGCCGGGCTCCACCTGGTCGGCGATGGCCACGGCCTGGCGCGCCGGGTCCAGCCCCACCAGGTGGCGCACGCGCGTGTCGGTGCCGAACTGGCCGCCGTCCTTGCCCGACATGGCCAGCGCGCTGTCGGTGGCATCGGTCAGCCCCACCAGCGTGGCGCGCAGCCGCGGCAGCGCCTGGCGCGGGTCGTCCAGGTTGGCGATGCCCAGTTCGCCCAGCAGCAGCGGCAGCGCCGGCTGACCGTCGAGCGCGGTGACGATGTTGCGTTCGCAGGCGGTGACCACGTGCACCGGCCCCAGCGGCTGGCAACCCTGGGTGACGCGCGAGACCAGGGCCACCTCGGGCGAGAAGGCCACGCCCGACAGGCCGCCGCGCCAGACACCGTCGGCCAGGTGCACGGCGTCACCGCGCGACGAGGCAATGCCGCCGAACAGATAACCCGAGCTGGTGCGGTCGCTCATCTCGGCGATCAGATCGCCCAGCTCGGGCGTGGCCGGGTCGGCGTGCACCAGGGCGCTGAAGGCCTCTATGCGCTGCAGCTTGCGCGCGCCCGAGAAGACCTCGAAACGGCCCGCGGGCAGCGCCGCCAGCATCAGCACCAGCGCCGGTTCGTCGATGTACTCGACCCCGCCGGCCGCCACGCCCACGCCCACGCAGCCCACCCACGACACCCCCGGCCATTGCTGGCGCAGCGCCGCGTACAAGGCCTCGGCCTGCGCCGCGTAGTGGTCGGTGAAATAGACGAAGCCCAGCGACAGTGGCCCATCCGCGCTGGCTTCGTGTTCGGGCCGGCGCCCGTCGATCTGCGCCGCCGCCAGTGCCAGCGCGCCGCGCCAGTCAGGGTGCGTGGCGTGGCCGACGAGGAAGGGCGACATGACAGCGGTGCGCGGCGGCTGCGCGGCTCAGGTGATGCGCTTGCGCGGCGGGGCCTTGCCCGCGCGCTTGGCCGGCGCCTTGCGCGCGGGCGCAGCGGCCTTGCCGGCAGCGGCTGCGGTCTTGGCCGGGGCCTTGGCGGCCACCACGCCGGCCAGGTTCTTGGCGGCTTCGCCTGCGCTCTCTTTCACCGCCTTGGAAGCGATTTCGGTGAACTGCTGCGTCAGCGCGCCCCACCACTGCATGGGGTCGACCAGCGGCGCCGCGGGGGCGGCGGGCGCTGCCGGCGCGGGGGCGGCGGCCACCGGCTCGGGTGCCGGGGCGGGTGCCGGCGGGCGCGGCGGGGGCGGCGGTGGCGCGGGCGGCGGCATCTTGATCTTGAGCGCGTCGCCCAGGTCCTTGAGCGGCATGTTCATGGTCTGCAAGGTGGCCAGCGTCATGCGCTGCACCTCCAGCGCCTGGATGGTGGTGGCCAGCAGCCGGGCGTTCTGTTCCAGCCAGAACTGCACCGTGCGCAACTCGTTGATGCGCTTTTCCAGTTCTTCTGGATCCAGCGTCGGCGCCACCCATTGACCGATGTTGGGCATGCCGGCCCCGGCGTTGCCCAGCAGCCCTTGTAGAAATTCGAAGCCCGGCACCATGCGCGCCAGATCACCTGCACTCGTCATCGAGAGTCTCCTGCGTTGTTCTGTCCGAAAGATTGTGCGCCCAGACGGCCGCGCTCAGCGCCCGAAGGCGATGCGCTCCACGCGAAAACCGCGCTTGCCCAGCAAGGCCTGCAGCGCCTGCGGGCCGGTCATGTGCAGCGCGCCCACGGCCGCGAAGACGCGCCTGCCCTGGCGGTGCTGGGCCTCTATGCCCTCGGCCAGCCCGGGGTTGCGCTCGTCGTTGAGCTGGCGCATGAAGTCGCGGTCGCTGTCGCTGGTGATGCATTCGCACCACTTCTCATAGTCTTCCAGCGTCGCCAGGTCGCCGCGCTCCCAGGCCGTGGCCAGGCGCTGCAGCACGCGCCGCGCGCTGCTGTCCTCGAGCTGCTGCAGGCTATGGCCCAGCAGGGCCTGCGCCTCGGCCTCGTCGTCGGGCACCAGGGCGCGGGTCTGCTCCGCCGCGGTTTCCAGTGAAATGACGCGGCGCCCCAGCGTGCGCGCCTGGGCCACCAGGGCCTGCTCGAGCGCAAAGCCGGGGTCCATGCCGAACCAGCGCGCCTCGAGCACGGTGAGCGAGGTCACCTGCAGCACCGGGTGCAGCGTGGCCATGGATTCGCCGGCAATGCAGGCGCGCTCGAAGGCGCGCTCCAGGCGCTGCTGCAGTTCGGGCGGCAGTTCCTGCGGCGGGCGCAGCTCGGCCATGGCCTTGATCAGCTCGGGGTCGTTGGGGTCGATCTCCAGCGCCAGCACGTCGCTGGCGCGCAGCGCGGCGCTGAGCTGCGGGCCCAGGCGGCGCCAGTTCGGCTTGCCCACGTGCAGGGTGCCGTAGAGGTAGGAGCTGCGGCCGTCGCGCGTGATGCGCCAGAGCATGCCGCGGTCGCGCGCGCTGGCCTCGGCCGTGGCCACCGGCACCGGCGGTGGGCAGCGCGGGCCATCGGCCCAGGCCAGCAGCGGGCCGGCCAGCAACAGGGCCGCCAGCGCGCGTGCGCAAGCCTTCAGCCAGGCCGGCGTCATGGGCCCGCCTCCGGCAGCGCCGCCACGCGCTGCTCGATCGCGCCGAACACGCTGGCGCCGTCGGCCGCGCACAGCTCGATGCGCACGCTCTCACCGAAGTGCAGGTACTCGGTGCGCGCCGCGCCACCGTCCTGCAGTTCCAGCGCGCGCTGCTCGGCGATGCAGCCCACGCCCTGCGCCGGGTCGGGGCTGCTGACGGTGCCGCCGCCCACGATGCTGCCGGCGCGCAGGCGCCGCGTCTGCGCCACGTGGGCGATGAGCTGGCCGAAGTGGAAATGCATGCCCGGCCCGGCATCGACCAGGCCCAGGCGCTGGCCGTTGCGGCGGCTTTCCACGGCCAGGTGCACGCGGCCACCCTGCCAGGCGGCGCCCAGTTCGTCGGGCGTCACCGCCACGGGGCCGAAGGCGGTGGCCGGCTTGCTCTGCACGAAGCCGAAGCCCCGGGCCAGCTCGGCCGGCGCGCGCAGGCGCAGGCTCCAGTCGTTGACCAGCAGCAGCAGGCGCACGCCTTCCAGCGCGTCGCCGGGGGTGGCGCCCAGCGCGATGTCGGCGGTGACCACGGCCAGTTCGGCCTCGAAATCGATGCCGTCGTCGGTGCTGGCGAAGACGGCGTCGTCGCAGGGGCCCAGGAAATCGTCGCTGCCGCCCTGGTAGACGAGCGGGGTCTGGCGTGCGTCGGGCGGCATCTCGGCGCCGCGCGCGCGGCGCACGCGTTCCACGTGCGACAGGTAGGCCGAGCCGTCCAGCCACTGGTAGGCGCGCGGCAGCGGCGCCATGCACAGGCGCGGGTCGAAGGCAAAGGCGTGGCGCGCCTTGCCGTGGTTGAGCGTGGTGTACAGGTCTTCGAGCTGGGGTGCGACGAAGTTCCAGTCGTCCAGCGCCTGCTGCAGCGTGCCGGCGATGCCGGTGGCGAAGTGGGCGCTCGCCAAGTCGCGCGCCACCACGGCGAGCTGGCCGTCGCGCGAGCCGTCCTTCAGGGTGGCGAGCTTCATGCCGGGGCGGCCGCGGCGTGCGGCGCAAGGAACTGGATGGCACTATTGTGGGGTGACAGCGGCGCGCCTGACACAAGCCTTCCACAAGGCCCCCGCATCCGGGGGCGGCAGGCGCGTGGCGGCGCTGGCCGTGCTGGCCGGCGTGTTGCTGGTGCATATGGGTCTGCTGGGCGGGTGGTCCGCGCCTGGAACCGGGGTTCGGCCGGCGCCGCCGCTGCAGGTGCGACAGATCCGGCCGGCGCCGGTCCTGGCCCCGGTGGCCGAGGCGCCCGCGACCGCGCCCGCCGCTGCGGCCCGGCCCGCCCCGGCCACGCGCTCATCCGCCGCCGCACGCGCGGCCAGCGCCGCAGCCCCGCCGCAAGCCGATGCCGACGGCACGCCGCCGCCCGTCTACGCCACGCGCCTGCCGCCGCCGCTGACGCTGCACTACGAGATCGGCGCGGGCGACGCCCCGCGCCCCGCCACGCTGCAATGGGCCCCCGGCGCCGATGGCTACACGCTGCAGCTGCTGGAAGCCGGCCCCACCGCCGCCGGCCGCCACAGCCAGGGCACGCTGGACGCCCACGGCGTGGCGCCCGAGCGCTACACCGAGAGCCGGCGCGGGCGCGAGCTGCGCGCGGCCAACTTCCGGCGCGATGCCGGCGTCATCAGCTTCAGCGGCCCGGCGCAGCAGCACGCGCTGTTGCCCGGCGCGCAGGACCGGCTGAGCTGGATCGTGCAGCTGGCCGGCATCCTGGGCGCCAACCCGGCGCTGGCCACGCCGGGCGCGACGCTGCAGATGCTGGTGGCCGGCACGCGCGGCGACGCCGAGGTCTGGGATTTCACGGCCCAGGGCTTCGAGGCCGTCGATCAACCCGAAGGCAGCAGCACGCGCGCGCTCAAGCTGCAGCGCGAGCCGCGCCGGCTGTACGACACCCAGGTGCAGGTCTGGGTCGACCCGGCACAGCACTGGCTGCCGCAGCGCCTGCGCCTGACGCTGCGCGCCAGCGGCCAGGCCATCGAGTGGCGGCTGCGCGCCGCCGCACCGCCCTGACCCCACGGCCCGCACGCCTGGGGCGGGCGCCCCTTGTGCCGCCCCGCGCGCTGGGCCAAGATGGGCCACCAAGGCCTGGGGATGAACCGGATGGCCCGAGCAATTGCCGAATCGCGCTGCGCACTGTCCCCCGGGCTGCTCCAGGCTCCGGTGCTGGATCTGCTGTGCTCGCACTTCGTGCTGACGCTCACGCTGCGCCAGGCCGGGCGCTTCAACCCGCGGCGCGACTGGAACAGCCTGCTGTCGCTGGTGGGCCGCCACCTGGTGTGGCCGCTGCCGGTGCTGGGCCGCGTGCGCGGCTTTCTGCAGCAGCGCTGCAAGGGCAACCCGCAGTGGCGCGGCCAGGAAGCGCTGTCCGACGACGCCTTCCTGGCACGCCACGGCACCTGGCTGGGGCCCTACGAAGAGGCCACGCTGTTCTTCTACATCGACGAGTACATCAAGGACGCACCCAAGGACCTGCTCACCACGCTGGCCACCAGCTGCGACTGGCTGGGGCGGCGGCTCAAGAAGGAGTCGGCGCTGGTGCAGAAGAACATCGAGGCCCTGGCCGGCCTGCTGCAGCTCAACCCGGCCGAGCGCGCGCTGCTGCTGTACGGCACGCTGGCACGCTACCAGCGCGACCTGCGCGGCCTGCTGGTCGAGTTCAAGGTGAGCAACGCACACGAGGCCTACGCCGCGCTGGCCGCGGTGGCCGGCGTCGAGGCGGGCGAGGTGGCCGAGGCGCTGCGCGCCGGTTCGCGGCTCGAGCGCATCGGCATGGTCGAGAACCTGATCAGCGAGCAGAACATCACCGACCTGGCCGACCTGATGAAGGTCAGCGAACAGCTGCCCCCGGTGCTGATGCGCGAGTACCGCGCGCCGGGCGAGCTGATGGCGGTGTTCACGCGGCCGGTGGCGGCCAGCGAACTGCGGCCGGCCGACTTTGCCTTCGTGGCCGAAGACGTGGACATGCTCACCGCACTGCTGCGCAACGCCGCGGCGCTGCGCGAGCCCGGCGTCAACGTGCTGCTGTACGGCCCGCCGGGCACGGGCAAGACCGAGCTGGCCAAGGTCTGCGCCGCCGCCGCCGGCCTGGCGCTGTACGAGGTGGAATACGCCGACCGCGACGGCAACAGCCTGTCGGGGCGCGACCGCTACCGCAGCCTGCAGATCAGCCAGGTGTTCCTGAAGAGCAGCGCCGACGTGGCCCTGCTCTTCGACGAGGTGGAAGACGTGTTCCCGCCCATCAGCAGCGAGGCCGCGCAGCTGATCGCCCGCCTGGACAGCAGCGACGGCCTGGGCGGCGGCATGAACAGCAGCGTCAACGGCAAGGCCTGGGTCAACCAGATCCTCGAGACCAACCCGGTGCCGGTGATCTGGGTCACCAACCGCATCGAGCAGATCGACCCGGCCTTCCGCCGCCGCTTCCAGTACCACCTGCGCCTGCTGAGCCCGCCGCCCGGCGCGCGCGAGGCGCTGATCGCGCGCGCGCTGGCCGACCTGCCGGTGGACGAAGGCTTTGCCGCGCGCCTGGCCGGGCGCCGCGGGTTGACGCCGGCGCAGATCCGCACCGCCGTGCGCTTTGCGCGGCTGGCACAGCAGCCCGGGGCTGCGCCGGCCGCAGCGCTGGATTGCCAGGCGCTGATCGAACGCCAGCTGGCCAACGCCGCGCGCGCCCTGGGCGGCAACGAGCAGGGCGAGCGCGGGGCAAGGTCCACGGCCACGCGCTGGGACCTGTCGCTGCTCAACGTGGAGTCGCGCTTCGCGCTGCCGCGCATCGTGCAGGCGCTGGCGCGCACCGGCCACGGCACGCTGTGCCTGCACGGCGCGCCCGGCACCGGCAAGACGGCGCTGGCCGAGCACATCGCGCAAGAGCTGCACAAGCCGCTGATGATCCGCCAGACCAGCGACATCGCCAGCAAGTACGTGGGCGAGACCGAACAGAACATGGCGCGCATGTTCGAAGAGGCCGCCACCGAGGGCGCGGTGCTGCTGCTGGACGAGGCCGACAGCTTTCTGCGCAGCCGCCGCCTGGCCGAGCGCAACTACGAGATCACCGAGGTCAACGAGATGCTGCAGGGCATGGAGCGCCACGCCGGCATCTTCATCTGCACCACCAACCTGTTCGACGAGCTGGACGAGGCCGCGCTGCGCCGCTTCACCTTCAAGATCCGCTTCCACCCGCTGACGGCCGAGCAGCGCCAGCGCATGTTCGTGGCCGAAGCGCTGGGCGGCGCGGCCGAAGGCCTCACGCCCGAGCAGCGCCAGCGTCTGGCGGCGCTGGACCAGCTGGTGCCGGGCGACTTTGCCGCGGTGCAGCGCCAGGTGGCCATCCTGGGCGACGCGCTGGAGCCCGACGCCTTTCTCACGCAGCTCGAAGGCGAGCACCGGCTCAAGCCCGAGGTGCGGCAGCGGCGCGACATGGGCTTTGGCCGCGCCGTGTAGCAGCACACGCTACAGGCGCCGACAAGGCCGCCCGCGCACTGCGGGCACCGGAAAGGGCCGGCGCCGGATGCGATGATGCCCTTTGGTTGTCTGCAGGGCGTATTTCCTGATGTCCGGATCTGATTCTTCAGTGGGTGAGTATTCGCTGCTGGTGTGGCTGCTGGCCACGGTGGTGGCGGTGCTGGCAGGCCATGTCTTCATCGGCTGGCTGCGCGTGGCGCGGCAACAGCCCACGCTGCGCGCCAGCGGGCTGGCGCTGCTGCTGGCGGCGCTGAGCCTGGGCACCGGCATCGCCAGCGTGCTGGTGCTGGCGGTGTCGGCCGAAGGCCTGAGCTTCACGCCCGGCTGGTCGCTGCCCGTGGTGCCGGCGCTGTGGCTGGGTGGCTGCGCGGCCGTGCTGCCGCTGGCCTGGTGGCTGATGCACAGCCGCGAGCCGCTGGCGCTGGGGGTTTGCGGCCTGCTGCTGGGCGCGCTGGCGCTGGGGCTGCAGGCCGGTTGGCTGCTGGCCACCGGCTTCAGGCCCGGCCTGCAGTGGCCGCCGCTGTTCGTGGCCGGCGCGGCGCTGCTGCACGTTGCCGGCATGGTGGCGGCCCTGCGCGTGGGCCTGGGCGATCGCGCCGGTTCGCGCCGTGGCGCGCTGTGGCGCGTGGGCGCCGCGCTGCTCATGGGCATGAGCCTGGTCGGCGCGCAAGAACTGCTGCTGCTGGGCGCCGACCTGCACACGCAGCGGGGTTCGGTGTTCAGCGACGGCGTACCGGTCTCGGCGCTGAGCCTGGCCGGTGGCGTGCTGGTGCCGCTGGTGCTGGCGGTGATGGCCTTCGACCTGGAACTGCGCCGCAACCTCGAGCGCCGCAGCGGCCCCGACATGGCCCCGCCCAAGCGGCGGCGGCGGCGCCACCGCGTGCGCATGCTCTGAAGGCCCAGGGGACCGCGCTTTCCTACAATCGCGGCATGAACACCAGCACCCCGGTCTACACACGCGGCGCGGCCCTGGCCCCGCTGCTGCGCCAGCGCATCGTCATCATCGACGGCGCCATGGGCACGATGATCCAGCGCTACAAGCTGGGCGAGGCCGATTTCCGCGGCACGCGCTTCGCCGAGCATCCCAAGGACCTGAAGGGCAACAACGACCTGCTGGTGATGACCCGGCCCGACGTGATCCGCGCCATCCACGCCCAGTATCTGGCCGCGGGCGCCGACATCATCGAAAGCAACACCTTCGGCGCCACCAGCATCGCGCAAGAGGACTACGGCCTGGGCCACATCGCGCGCGAGATGAACGTGGCCGCGGCGCGCGTGGCGCGCAGCGCCGCCGACGAATACAGCACGCCCGAGCGCCCGCGCTTCGTGGCCGGCGCCCTGGGCCCGACGCCGCGCACGGCCAGCATCAGCCCCGACGTCAATGACGCGGGCGCGCGCAACGTCAGTTTCGACCAGTTGCGCGACGCCTACCGCGAGCAGGCCGAGGGCCTGTTCGAGGGCGGCTGCGACCTGTTCCTGGTGGAAACCATCTTCGACACGCTCAACGCCAAGGCCGCCATCTTTGCGCTGGACGAGTTCATGCAGGACAGCGGCGAGCGCCTGCCGGTGCTGATCTCGGGCACCGTCACCGACGCCTCGGGCCGCATCCTCTCGGGCCAGACCGTGGCCGCCTTCTGGCATTCGGTGCGCCACGCGCGGCCGCTGGCGGTGGGCCTGAACTGCGCCCTGGGCGCCACGCTGATGCGGCCCTACATCGAAGAGCTGAGCAAGGTCGCCGCCGACACCTACGTCAGCTGCTACCCCAACGCCGGCCTGCCCAACCCCATGAGCGACACCGGCTTCGACGAGACCCCGGCCGTCACCGGCGCCCTGATGGAAGACTTCGCGCGCGCCGGCTTCCTGAACATCGCCGGGGGCTGCTGCGGCACCACGCCCGAGCACATCGCCGAGATCGCGCGCCGCGTCTCGGCCTACCGGCCGCGCACGCGCCACGACCCGCTGTTCACGGGCTTGCTGGCAGCCTGAGCAAGGCCTAGATTTCCACCTTGGTGCCCAGCTCGACGATGCGGTTGGTGGGCAGGTGCAGGAAGTCCGCCGCCGCGGCGGCATTGCGGTGCATGCTGGCAAACAGCTTCTCGCGCCACAGCGCCATGCCGCCACCGAAGGTGGGGATCACGGTGTCGCGGCTGAGGAAGTAGCTGGTCTCCATGTCGTCGAGCTGTACGCCATGGCCGGCCAGCAGCTGCAGCGCCTCGGGCACGTCGGGGTCGTTCTTGAAGCCGAAGTGCAGCGTCACCAGCCAGCAGTCGTGGCCCAGCGATTCGATCTCGCAGCGGCGCGCAAAGCCTATCCACGGCACTTCGTGGTGTTGCACGTTGACGAACAGGTTGTGCTCGTGCAGCACCTTGTTGTGCTTGAGGTTGTGCAGCAGCGCGAACGGCGTGCTGCCCTTCTCGGCGCTGAGGAACACCGCCGTGCCCGGCACGCGCAGCGGCGGGCTGATGAAGATGGATTCGAGGAAGGGCTCGAGCTCGACCGATTCCTCGCGCATGCGGTTGGCCATCAGGTGGCGGCCCTGCTTCCAGGTGATCATCAGCGTGAACATGGCCGCGCCGATGGCCAGCGGAAACCAGCCGCCTTCGAGCACCTTCACCGCATTGGCCGCCAGGAAGGTGATGTCGATGACGAAGAAGAAGCTGGTGGCGGCGATGCACAGCGCCAGCGGCAGCTTCCAGGCCCAGCGGATGACGAAGAAGGTCATCACCGTGGTGATGGTCATGTCGATGGTCACGGCAATGCCGTAGGCCGAGGCCAGCGCACTGCTGCTGCCGAACATCACCACCGCGAACACCACGCAGGCGAACAGCGCCCAGTTGACGAAGGGGATGTAGATCTGCCCGGTCTCGCGCACGCTGGTGTGCAGCATGCGCATGCGCGGCAGGTAGCCCAGCTGCATGGCCTGCTTGGTCACCGAGAAGGCCGCGGTGATCAGCGCCTGCGAGGCGATCACCGTGGCCAGCGTGGCCAGAGCGATCAGCGGAAACAGCGCCCACTGCGGCGCCATCTCGTAGAACGGGTTGCGCGCGTTCTCGGGGTGCTGCAGCAGCATCGCGCCCTGGCCGAAGTAGTTGAGCAGCAGCGCCGGCATGACGATCGAGAACCAGGCCAGGCGGATGGGCTTCTTGCCGAAATGGCCCAGGTCGGCGTACAACGCCTCGGCGCCGGTGACGCACAGCACCACCGCGCCCAGCGCCACGAAGGCGATGCCCGGCTGGCCCAGCATAAAGCCCAGGGCGTAGTGCGGTGACAGCGCCACCAGCACCTGCGGGTAATCGGCCACGTGCCACACGCCCAGCAGCGCCAGCACGGCAAACCACAGCAGCGTGATCGGCCCGAACAGCCGCCCCACCGCCGCGGTGCCGAAGCGCTGCGCCGCAAACAGCCCGGTCAACACCACCAGCGTGATGGGCACCACGTAACGGTGCAGCCCGGGCGCGGCCACCTCCAGGCCTTCCACCGCCGAGAGCACGCTGATGGCGGGGGTGATGACGCCGTCGCCGAAGAAGATGGCCGTGCCGAAGATGCCCAGCAGCAGCAGGCGCGAGCGCAGCACGGGCCGGTCCTTCACCGCCTGCGAGGCCAGCGCCAGCATGGCGATGAGGCCGCCTTCGCCGTTGTTGTCGGCGCGCAGGATCAGCGCCACGTACTTGATCGAGACGATGACCGTCAGCGTCCAGAACACCAGCGACAGGATGCCCAGGATGTTGTCCGGGGTCAGCGGCATGCGGCCGTGGGCGAAGACCTCTTTCAGCGCATACAGCGGGCTGGTGCCGATGTCGCCATAGACCACGCCGACGGCGCCCAGCGTCAGGCCCACCAGGGCACCGGGGCGGGCGGGGCGCTCGTCGGATCTCATCGAGCTGGCAACGGCCGGGGCGGGGTGCGCCCTGCCGCCCACGGCAGGCGTCGGCGCGGTCGCGACGTCAATCGAAGCTTTCGGCGTCGGGGTCGGTGGCTTCCAACTCGTAGGCTGCGGCCAGCATGGCCAGCCGCGCGACCACGCCGTACATGTAGAAGCGGTTGGGCGCGCTGGCCCCGGGGCGCGCGCCGCGCCGCGGCAGCTGGCTGCTTTCGGCAAAGGCCAGGGGCACGAAGCTGGCGCCCGCGGGGTCCAGCGCCGCGTCGGCGCCACGGTCGGCGTGCACGCGGTAGAAGCCGCCCACGACGTAGCGGTCGATCATGTAGACCACCGGCTCGGCCACGGCCTCGTGGATGCGTTCGAAGGTGGCCACGCCTTCCTGCACGATCACGTCCACCGGGCCCTCGGTGCCGGCTGCGGCCAGGCGCTCGCGCAGGCGCGGCACCAGCTGGTCGAGCTCGCGCAGGTCGCGCAGCGCCACCAGGCCACCGCCATCGCTGCCGGCATCGGCCTTGACGATGACGAAGGGCCGCTCGTTGATGCCGTATTCCTTGTACTTGCGCCGCACCTTGGTGAACAGCGCCTCGACGTTGTCGCGCAGCGTGTCCAGCGGGTCGGCGCCGCCGGCGTCGACCGTGCCGCCCGCGCCGTGCAACGGGTGGATCAGCCAGGGATCCATGCCCAGCAGCTTGGCGAACTTCTTGGCCACCTCTTCGTAGCTGCGCAGGTGGCGGTTCTTGCGCCGCACCGTCCAGCCGGCGTGCAGCGGCGGCAGCAGGTACTGCTCGTGCAGGTGCTGCAACGCGCGCGGAACGCCCGTGGCCAGGTCGTTGTTGAGCAGGATGGTGCAGGGGTCGAAATCCTTCAGCCCCAGCCGGCCGCGCGTGCGCAGCAGGGGTTCGACCACCAGTTCGCCGCCGTCGGGCAGGGCCAGCGGCGTGGGCGCCTTGACCTCGGGGTCCACCGAACCCAGACGCACGTTCAGCCCGGCCTGGTTGAAGATCTGCACCAGGCTTTGCAGGTTCTGCAGGTAGAAGCTGCTGCGCACCGCCGGCCCGGGGATGAGCAGCAGGTTGCGCGCTTCGGGGCAGATCTTCTCGATCGCCGCCATCGCCGCCTGCACCGCCAGCGGCAGCATCTCGGGCGTGAGGTGGTTGAAGGCGCCGGGGAACAGGTCGGTGGCCACCGGCGCCAGCTTGAAGCCGGCGTTGTGCAGGTCGACCGAGGTGTAGAACGGCGGCGTGTGCTCCATCCATTCGAGCCTGAACCAGCGCTCGATGGCGGGCATCGAATCGAGGATGCGCGCCTCGAGTTCGTTGATGGGACCCGTGAGCGCGGTGGTGAGGTGCGGAACCATAGGCAGCTGCCGTTACGACGGGTGATTCTGTCAGATGGCGCCGCCACCACAAACGACAAGAGCGCCCGCAGGCGCTCTTGAGTGAAGGCAGGGGGGCCTTGCAGGCGCCCCCGGGCGTCACTTGTTGTAGGCCGTCTCGCCGTGCGAGCTGATGTCCAGGCCTTCGCGCTCTTCGTCTTCGGGCACGCGCAGACCGACGGTCAGGTCGACCACCTTGAAGGCGATGAAGGCCACCAACGCCGACCACACCACCGTGATGCCGACTGCCTTGGCCTGGATGATGACCTGGGCGAAGATGCCGTTGGAGCCCACCGAGGCGGTGACCCAGTCGGTCACCAGGCCCGGGCCGCCCAGCGCCTGGTTGTTGAAGACGCCGGTGAGCAGCGCGCCCACGATGCCGCCGACGCCGTGCACGCCGAACACGTCCAGCGAGTCGTCCGCACCCAGCATGCGCTTCAGGCCATTGACGCCCCACAGGCAGGCGAAGCCGGCGACGGTGCCGATCACCAACGCACCGACGACGCCCACGTTGCCGGCCGCCGGGGTGATGGCCACCAGGCCGGCCACCGCGCCCGAGG
>LNFM01008837.1_pt1 | contig 14997 bp, 10 predicted proteins | sample 596031 | NCBI WGS metagenome assembly LNFM01 (sample SAMN04254537, study PRJNA301005) | activated carbon metagenome | isolation source: dual media filters at the Ann Arbor, Michigan drinking water treatment plant | place: USA: Ann Arbor
TCGCCGGGGGAGGGAATGTACGGCGCGTGCGTCTCGGCTGCTGCAAGCGCAGGCACTCCTTCCCCCGTCGAAGGCGGGGGAAGGCTGGGATGGGGGCAGGCGGTTGTCGCGACGCCGATGCTGGCGGCCTCCACCGTAACCCTCCTGCAGCCTTGCTAGTCGTGTGGCTCGCCCGGCGTACCTTACGGCGGAAAGGCGAAAAACGAGATCACGTGCACCCGGACGCGACGCCAGGACTGCGCGATGGTCGGTTGGCATTCCACGCGCTCGCCTCCAGGGCGCCCCGGCCGCCTCGACCGCGCTGGCCAATGCCGCCGTGTGGATCGGCCACTGTCGCGGCAGTCATCTTGCGATCGCGGAAGCTGACGTAGTCCAGGTTTCTGCGGATCAGACGCACGATGCAGGTCTGCACTGTAGTGGTTACGTCGACCGTCTCGATAGCCTCGGCCAACCCTATGAGACCGCCCACCACGGTGATCGGGATGGCGATTGCTTACGGCTTCGTCAGAACGTGTATTCCGTAAGCAATCGGTAGGATCCGTTCCGCTACGCTGCTTTGTGTGCAGGATCTCTTGAGTGCGGTCGCTCAGGCCCCGTTTCGAGCGGCCACGGTGATTGCCACGCGTACTGGCTTACAACCAATGGACCGCATCTGATAAGCGCCACCGTGCCGACTGAACTCAAAGACTACATTGACAGTGTTCGCGACTCATCGTCCCGAGTGCGGGCAGCCACGATCGTCCTCACAACGGTCTCGTTGATCGTGATGGCCGCGGTGTGGAACCAGCAGCCCTGGGGGTGGTTCGTATCGAAGTACAAACACTTCTCGATGGTGTCGGAGATGTTCGAAGTGGAAGGGCAGGTGCTGTCAGATCTCGGCTCCGTCATCAAGGTGAAGTCAAAGGAGGGCGCCTGCGCCACAGCCGGGTCACCGGCGTCGAAGCTCTATTGTCAGTGCGTCCATTCGCTGGCAGACAAGGCGAAGGAACTGCGGGTTAACCGATTTCCCTTCGCGACGACCATGAATACCGTCGAGCCGTTCATCCACAATGACCAGGGCGTCTTCATGACGAATCTGAGCAAATGCATGGGGCATGCGTTGTTCGCGTTCGAGACCGAGGACCGAAGGTCAAAAAGAGGGTGCGCCAAGGATGACTGCAGCGTCGCGCTGTCGCGCTACGCCGAAGCGAGAAAGTCCGGATTCGATGCCGAGCGAGCAACAGCCTTCGCTCAGAACTACCGGGTGGTCCTTCAGGACAACGCCGAAATGATTCACGTGGGCGCTCTGGGAATAAGGTTCCACGTGAACGACACGGGAATCCTGGGATCCATCGCATTGCTGATAGCGTCCGTTTGGGTTCGGCTCGCGTTGTGGCGGCACCTCAGTAACTTGCGGATGGCGTTTCGGAAAGCGACGGACTCGCAGAATCTGGAAACGGCGTACAACCTGATGGCCGCGTACCAGATCCTCACGTTGCCGCCCGTGAGCAGCGACATTCGCGAGAAGAGACCAGTCGGATGGATCGGTCTTTTCCTGTACGCCTTACCGCTCTTGACGATCGGACTCTTGCTTTACACAGATCTCTCCACAGTCGAGAACGGGCTGAAGATATCAGAGGCTATGACGTGGATGACCTTGTCCATTTCTACCATCCTGGCAGCCACGATATTGTGGATCTGCTGGGAGTGCTTCTGCACGCAGCTCGAAGTAAACGTCGAGTGGAGCCATCGAGAGCGAGAGATCTCCAGTAGAGAAAAGGCATGACCAGAAATGCGCATTCCGGAACAAAGACGAGGCGACTATTTGTGCTTGGTCGCTGATTTGCCGAGCGCCCGTCTTCTGGTCTTGCCGAGCCCGAAGGCACATGAAGCCTCTTTGGGCTACATACCCACGGGGCTCTGACGGATCCCCTACGATCTGGTGATCAGATCCGATTGGAGAACGTCGGCCGTGCGAGGCCGCGTCGCAGACTGTTCTTTACCCTATCGGTCAATGATCGGTAAGACCTCTCGTCATAGGCTGAACACGTCCCGGACTGAGTTCTGGACCAGCTGTTCGCTGGCGCTGTCCCGCAGGCGAAGATCGGCTTGTTCTTGCTGTTCGGGCATGGGTCGCATCGGCGAGGAATGTCGCGCCGCTGTACAAGGGCCGCTATCGGCCGGAGGCACTTCCGAGGAGTCCCGCATGCCCGCCAAGAAATCTCCCGAGCTTCAGTTCGTGATGCTGCCGCTTCGCGGCGTCCGGGCGGAGAGCAGCACTCCGGCCGAAGCGACTCTGGTCAAGTTCTCGTCGAACAAGGAGTTCGCCCTGAAGGGGAAGAGCAAGCAGGCGTTCAAGGTACTCGACTCCACGCACGAGAACGGACTCAAGCTGGTCGAGATGACGGCCGAGGCTGCGCATGACTTCAAGGCCGCGAACGCCGACGTGCGGCTGGTGCCGGTGCGCTACTACTACCCCATGGTTCAGAGGCTCGCGCTGCTGTCGAACGTGAAGGTGAAGAGCACGGGGCCCGGAAAACTCTTCACGGTGATGGTCAAGTCCCCGAGCGACGGGGCACCCGTCCGCAATTGTCACGTGATTGCCTACACCGATGTTGCCAATGGCCAGGGCGTGGAGGGGACCACGAACGCGCAAGGTATCGTGCGCCTCAAGCTGCCGCCGCTCACGAAGGGCATCGAGCTGCTGTATGTGGATCCCGAGGTGAACTTCTGGGGGCAGCTCAAGCGCAACGTCAAGATTTCGGCCAACGCTGTTGTCGTCAACCTCAAGCCCCTCGCCGGGTCTGCCGATGCGCTGGTTCATATCTACGGGGCAACCGAGCCGGCTGTCGGCAACAACATTGCTGTCGCGGTTGTCGACAGTGGCATCGCTCCTCATCCGGACCTGGTCATCGCGGGTGGCCTCAATACCGTGGTGGGCGAGGATCCCGCCGACTATGGCGACAATGGTCTGCACCACGGGACTCACGTGGCGGGCATCATCGCCGCGCGGGGTTCGCCTCCAACGGGCATCCGAGGGCTGGCCCCGGGGGTCGCACTACACTCGTACCGGGTTTTCGGGAGCGGGCAAGGAAGCGCTTCGAACTATTCGATCGCAAAGGCGATCGACGCTGCTGTCGAGGCCGGGTGCCACCTGATCAACCTCAGCCTGGGCGGCGGGCCTTCCGACGAGGCCACACGCGACGCGATTGCTGATGCGCGCGCAGCCGGCAGCGTTGTCGTTGCCGCCAACGGCAATGAAGATCGCGATCCGGTCAGCTTTCCAGCGCGCGACTCGCGCGCCATCGCGGTCAGTGCGTTCGGGCGCAAGGGAACCTTTCCGAACACCTCGCCCCACACATTTACTGTTGCTGCCCCTTACGGAACCGACAAGAAGAACTTCCTGGCAGACTTCTCGAATGTCGGGCCGGAAACCGATCTCACCGGTCCAGGGGTCGGCATCATCTCCACAGTGCCGGGTGGCTATGCGGCCTGGAATGGCACATCCATGGCGACGCCGGCAGTCACGGGGCGCATCGCCGCCCTGTGGTCCAGGACGCCCTCCTTGTTGGGCATGCCCGCGAGTGCCGAGCGCTCGGCCGCAGTGATCGAGGCCGTGCTGTCGAGTGGAACCAAGCTCGGATTCGGCGCAGACTACGAGGGTAATGGCCGCATATGAGGGGTTTCATTGGCACGGTTGATCCTGCGCTACCCAGGGGGTCGTGAAGCTGCGGCTGCCGCCCTGAAAGATCTCCAGTCCATCGACTACGTCACGGTGCTGGACGCCTCGCCCAGGATGGTGCTGGCAGAGGTGCCTGATGATCGAGTTGAATCGCTCCGGGCTGCTCTGCCAGGTTGGAAGGTTTCGGCGGAGCAGACTGTGCCGCTGCCAAGTCCGCCGGGACGGCGCAAGTTGCGCGCGCCTTCCTGAAAGGGCCGGGCGCGCGGGCGGCCGCAGTCGCATGTGTGCCGCGGAATCGATTGTGTCGCGGTGCGCCCCACACGTTCTTCACGCCTATCGCTGTACTGCCCCTCAAGGTGCGATAGCGCTCAGGCGGACACCGTTTGCGTAGTGGTCGTCGACGTCGTTTCCGACGGTCAAGGGGAAAAGACGAGGCGCGCCCCGACTCCTCCGTGGGATGCCCACTGTGACGGAAGAAGATCCTCGCGCCGCTCAGCGCAACGGACAATAGCGTTCACACCGCCGGGGTCTCTTCGGTCACACGCGACCCACCGCGTAGCAAAGCGCGGGCCGAGCTATCGTCTATTTTGCAGAACCTGGCGCAGCGGTCTGCTCTGGCACTGCTTGCGCCTTGCCGACAGTCATCTGCGCTTCGAGCATCTCTTTCTCGCCTCTCGCTGTCGTTAGAAGCACTTCGAGACAGGTTCCATAGAGATTGCGCTGCTGACTTTGAGTGACTGCTTCCGATTGCTTGGAAATCGCTTCGGCGAGCCCCTTGTCTGCTGATTCCAGTGCCCCCTTTGCATGTCGGTGCTCGACGCGCGAGGCCTCCATTCGCGACCGGGCCATGTCGATCTCGGTTCCGGTCGCCGCCAGCTTTCTCTCGAAGTACTTGAGTGACGCACGATTCTCGACGTCGCTCCGTCGAGTTGCTGTGAGCTTGTCTTCGATCGCATTAGCCTCGTGAATCAGCAAGTCCGTGATGGGGGACGGGGCTTTGGCACGCTCTTCCTCTATGCGGACCCGCAACATTGCGAGCTGGTGCATCAGAGAGTCGATTTCAAACGCCGAGACGTCCACTTGAGACAGGTTCGCCCCGATCGAGTCCTCCAAGCCTCGCTTTGCTTGCAAAGCGGCGTCGTGTTCTTCCTTGGCATTCGCTATTGCTTCCTCGGCGCTGCTCAGATCGGAACGTGCCGCATCACGCTTTGCGAGAGCGACAAGGTAAGCCTCCTGTGCCTTGGACACTTGATCCAACCCTTTGATCTCGATGCTGTCCTTTCTCTCACGCTCCTGTGTCACGACCGCTACGCATGTTTCGTTGACATATTTCTTGCTGAGCGCCGCAGTTGCGATCTTCTCGACGGACTGAGCGACCTTCTCGATGATCTGTGCGTTGGCGGCGACCTGAGCTGGGTTCGCCACGAGTGTGGCCGTGCTTCCGGTGCTGGCAGTCGCGCTCGTCACGGCGGAATCAAGCTGTTGCTGAAGAGCGATCCTGCTGGCAGTGTAGGTCTCGAGCGTCTTTTGCTTGAACACCTCGTCGCTTACCGCCCGATCGGTCTCCTTTTGCAGCCTCGCTAGGTCGGCTTTCAGGCCGTCCAGCTCAACTTGCAGGGATGGCTTGTTACCATCGGAGGCTGCCTGGAGCTGCTTTTCCTTTGTCTTGACTTCCTTGTCCTTCTCGTCTCTCTTCACCATGACCGCCTCCTTTGCCTTCGTGGCGGCATCGAGTTCTTCTTGGGCTTTCTGCTCCAGCGTGCGGACATTCTCAAGGGCCTTCGCGCTACCGACCAGGGTCGCATTTCCGGCCCCCGCTGCCGTTCCCCCCAGTGCCGCTTGGCTGGCCACGACTGCACCCGTCAGCTGCTCGACCGCGAGGACCGTGGTGGTAAGGTCCTGACTCCTCGCCATGAGAAGCATGACCTGTGGTTTAGTCAGCTGCCCGTTGTAGTAGGCTTCACAGATCCGATAGAGCGAGTCGCGCATCAGGGTGATGGATTGCGTGCGCAGCCCGATGCTCGATGCTGCCTCGGTCAACGCCCCGCTGACGGAGGTGGCGCGTTTGGTGGGATCGGACGTGCCAGCACCAACCGCGGAGGCGAATGCGGATAGCGCGTCTGGGCTGGGCTCCGCACAAGCGACCAGCGACTCGATGAGCTTTCCGTCCTGATCTCGGTACGCCATGGGTTTGGCCAGAACCACTCGCTGCTTGATGTCGAGGTGGATCGCTCTTCCGTGTTCGGGCGATGCCGAAGTGGCATTGCTGGGAAGCAGAGTGCTCGTCCGGTTTATGGACGTTATGTTTGCGCAGCCGTAAGCACTTACGCAGGCGATCAGGAGGGCAACCGTCCGCGCGAGCGGTGGAGCGTCAAGGGTGAGCGGGCGTTGGCACATTGATTGAAGCCTTTCAGTGCGCGGTGGCGAAAGAGGCATGGGGGTGCCGCAAGGGAAGCAGTGGCGGCGCCGGGAGATTGTTCGGCCAGTACTCTTACGGATGCTTCACGGATACGCGAATCGCCTGACTCGACGAGCACGAATCGGCCGATCCGGCTTTGTCACGGTGCCTCATCAATCTCACCGCGCCAGCTTCTCCTACTTCCGGTACGGCCTCACCTCCAAGCGAATCTGCTCGGCGCTGAACATCACCTCGTCGGGCTCGAAGTCGAGCTCACGCCCCTTCGAATCGGCCAATGGATGGCGGCGCGCGAAAATCAACGCCGGATCCTGCGAGATCGCTTTCGCCAGCAGTGCCCGTGCCTCGCTGCTCAATGGCACGACGAGGGACAGCGGCGAACTGTCCTTGTGCTCGTGGTGATGGGTCATCGCCGCGGAGACGGCGAACGAGTTCACGTCGCCGACGAACGCGCCGGTGCGCAACTTCTGCGCCGCAAACTCGCTCAGCGAGGGAATGGCGACGATCTCGAACTGAAAACCCGCCTCGGCGGCCTTCGCATTGACCTTGATGCCGTAGAGCGTCAGGGCAAATTCGGCTTTGCGATCGAGGAGCGCTCCTTGCACGTCCCGGATGCGATCGCGGTCCAGCGCGATCTGGACGACCGACGGGTATCCGGTGAAGTCCAGGCCTGCGATCGCCGCTATCGTCAGCCAGGGAATCGGATCGGGCCCCGGCCGCGGCTTCGGCGGCCACGGTATCGGCAGAGGCTTTCTCTCGAAGAAGCGAGGCTTGTATCGCAGCATCTTCAGCCACTTCAGGATGTCGCGACGCCAATCCGGTTTGGGAGGCTTGTCGTACGTGTATCCCAGACCTTCGGTCGTCTCTGCCTGACCTGCGTTCGGCGTCTTGGGGCCAGACGTGGATTGAAACTGGAATGCGGTTCCCGGCCACGTGCCGGAAGGATTCGCTCTGCCACCGCCTTGCCGCAACCACTCGACCCAATAGCGATCGATGTTCGCATGATGGAGCCAGAAGACCGGGTCGAGCGCCGCGGTCGGGACGCTGCCCATGTCTCCGCCGATGGCGACGTGCACTGCCCCATGCGGATTTCCCTCGAACTGGGATCGAAACGGACTGTAGACCGTCTCGCCAAAGCCTGCGAGGACGATCGATCCGCCCGGGCCCGTGTTGAGCTGCGTCGAGCCGTCGTTGATGCCGGTGTTTCGTCTCGCATGGTGCAGGGCGTTGCTCGCTCCGCCGGGAGCGGCGCGCAACGCATCGGGCAGGAACCCGTTCGCGAAGTAGTCCCAGTAAGGCAGCGTGAACTTCGTATCGCCGCAAAGCTGGCGGCAGATCTCCTCCCAGTAGAGCAGTTCCCAACGGTGCCAGGGGAAGAAGAACTCAGTCCCGTGATGGCACTTTCTCCAGTAGGTAGGGGCGTCGGCCGGATCTGCGGACGGATTTGACGGCGTTCCGGCTGCGGGGATGCCGTGTACCGCACGCTGATATTCCCAACTGAAGGGATTCGTGCGGGCCAGTGCCTTCATGGCGTCAACGCCGGCGCGATACGAAGTGAGCTCCGTGGCACTGAGCAGTCTGATCTCCTTGCGTCGTCGAATGGTCTGCGACCAGACGTCGATCGTTGCCATGGCGAGCAGCGCCGAAGCCGAAACCTTCGCGAACTCTCTGCGCGAGATGGTCATGATTGCCCCTCCTGTCGGTTGGAAGGGACCTTATACGGCGGAGGTTCTTACCGATCGCATACCGAGGGTTCAACCCGAACTCTAGTTCGCCAGAGCTGAGTAAGCCGTCACGCCCGCGTGCGCCGAGCAGCCGGCTCGCGGCGCGAGCTCCTTCCGATCGATTCGAAGTCTGCGACCGGACTTACCGTTCGATTACAGACATGCCGGCGATCGACTGCGTGTCCGAAGCATCTCCGATGCGTCGCGTTCGATGTCGCCATTCGGTGCACGATCAGTAAGAGATGCGCTCCTAGCATGGTTCAGCGGGCAGGAGATCACTCTTCTTCCGCAACGTGCGCAGAGCACGTTTCCTCCTATTCAGCTCGAGGAGAGCAATCATGCACAGACATTCGAAGTCGATCACAGCAGTCGGTTCCTTCGGAATCATCGCAGCCTTGCTTCTTTCCGGGACCGCAACCGGCCAGACGGGCTCGTCGACCGATGCCGGTTCGCCGGGATCGCAGGCGGCACCGGCGCCCACTCCCGAATCTCCCTTCGACAATTCGTCGAAGTACGTGCTGCCCGAGCAGCTCCCGATCGTCGACACGTACATCAAGTCCAAGCTGGCGGAGAGCGAAGCCGAAGCTTCGACCGACCTCACGACAGTTGTCATCACGCCGGCTGGCCAGATCAAGGAGTCCGCGCCTTCGGCGCAGGATGTGAAGATCTTCATGCAGCATCTAAAGAAGATGCTCTCTCCGCCCGAAGGCGCCGGGAAAGCGGCCCCAGCCAAGGAGAGTGAAGGTCTCGGCTCGGCCGAACCGGGCGCGGACGGCGAAGGCGTGCGAGCCGAGTCGGTCATCGGCGCGGACACGCGCGTGCAGATCACCGGCACGACGGCCTATCCGTATCGGACGATGGGGCGGATCGATATCGGCTGCACGGGGACTCTCATCGGTCCGCGGCACGTACTCACGGCCGGTCACTGCGTCTACAACATCTCCAACGACAAGTGGTACTCCCAGCTCAACTTCACCCCCGGTCAGAGCGGCAGCTACAAACCCTACGGCACCGTTGCCTGGTCTCGCGCCCTTTCGGTGAAGGGGTGGACGCAGTCGCACAAGCGCGACTACGACTACGCGATGATCGTGCTCTCTCGCAATGTCGGTGACCAGGTGGGTTGGCTGGGGTACGGCTGGAACTCGAACCTGCCCGCGTACAACGTCAACATCAACGGCTATCCCGGAGACAAGCCGGCCGGTACGATGTGGCATGCGTTCTGCGGCCTGCAGATCATCCAGACCTATCGGCTCTACTATGCCTGCGACACCTACGGCGGCATGAGCGGTAGCGGGGTGTACGTCTACCTGTCGAGCAATCAGTCGCGCACCATCTACGGCATCCACGCCTACGGGGTCGATTCCACCGGGTTGAACGGCGCAACGCGGATCACCGAGAGTGTGTTCAACAACCTCAAGAACTGGAAGGCTGCGTACTGACCCTCGGGGAGGAGAGGCTCTCCGCGGCTGGCGGGTGTGCAGGCTTCTCCTCTTCGCAGGTCTCGTTGCCGCAGGCACCGATACTCGAGGCGAGATCTTGCATGTGCCCGTCACCGAGGTGCGCGCTCTGGCTTCCGGTCCTCTGGTACTGGGCGTTGCTTTCGAGAAAGCTCACCGGGGGATCAGGATCGTGATGACCACCCGGTTCAACAACACCTGCCTGGCCGAAGCGGGAGCCGGCGTGCGCTACGCCGACCTCGTCGGGCAGGGAATGCCCAAGACCCGGATCCTGCTCATGGAGCAACGCGTTGCGCCGGAAGGGTGTCCCGACATCTTCCAGCCGGTTTCCCGCGATCTGGCCGTCGATCTGGACGAGGGCGATGCGATCGAACGCATCGCATTCCTCGACGGCCCGGATGCGAGAGTCCCCAGGCAATGGCGTGTCGCTCCCGCACAGGCAACCCATCGGGCCGTGATGGTGCTCGACTTGACACCTCTGTTTCCCGAGGCGGTCCTACCGTCCCTGGAACAGACGGGTGCGACTACTTTCGTCGTTGCGGCGCGGCTGGGTTGCGAGAGTGGTCACCTGCGGATCGAGGCGCGGGAAGGGCGGGTCGCTTTCGAAGGCAAAGCTATTCAACCGCCTGTGCCGCTCTGGCTTCTCATCGGATACGAGCAGGGCGAGTGTGTGGGCCGAGGTGCGGATTCAACCAAGATGCCGATCGAAATTTCCCTGCAAGGTCTTGCCCTGTCCGGGCGAGCCGTGCGAATCGCGAATCCGGTGGCGCTGCACCCCGGTGCCAAGCATGCGCCGTTTCGGAAACTCGCTCGACCGCCGTGAGACGCCGCGGCGATGAAGGAGCTTCTAGTCAACGCGGCACGCGCTTCCGGTAGTTCGGCTGAGCGAACTGGACGTCGGGGGCGGAACGCAGCGCCTCGGTGAACTTTGCCGTGAGTCGATCTTCGTCCGGCTGCAATGACAAGGTCTGACCGGCCTGCGCCAGCAGGCGCAGCGGAACCCCGCACTCGCTTTCCATATCGGTCAGCCCCGTTCGGTTTGGATCTTTGCCGGTATCTGCAGGGCCATTCGATGCTCCGGCGGAGGCAGTGACGTCGACCAGGATGCTCGGCCATGCAGCGGCAGGTGGCGACCCAGCCGGATCGAGGGAATCCTGTCTTGGCGTGTAGCCCCGTCGTTCGAGACAGCGCATCAGAAGATTCACGAGAGCAGGGCGGTCGAGTGCAACGATGACCTGACGGCCGCTCGCCAACCGCGAAACGTAGAAAGGAAACTGAAGTGTCGCTCGCAGGCGAACCACGACTGCATCGAGGACGCTCGGGTCCGCCCCGCCGCCGACGCTCGCCCGTCCGATTGCGGTGTCGGGTTCCGAACCCGAGATGAACTGAACGATGACCTCATCGGATACCGGCTGTGCCGCCGCCGACAGGGCAGCAAGCGTGAGCGCGATGCCCGACACGACGACGGCCGAGGTCATTCGAAGGCTTGGCCGAACTGATGTCAGATGCCGCATCGTTCCCCTCCATTCCAGAAGTCGACAAGGAGGCAACACCATGAAACATCCATGGAGCAAGATTACTCTCACGGCGTTCGCCATGCTGACCATCCCGTCGGTAGCCTGCGCGATGGAGCGCGGTGCGGCCGACGGCCGCGCGACGGCCTCTGAAGCACGATCCGGCGCACCCTTGGTGTTCGTGCCGGGCGAAGTCATCGTGAAAATGCGGCCCGCTCGCACCATCGAGCGCGAAGTCATGTCCGCCATGGGCGTTGAACTCGACGAACGCAAGACGTCGGGCGGCGAACTGGTGTACCGCATTCCGCCGGCCATCAGCAGATCGCTCTCTGCCGAGAACGTAAAGGAAAGAACTCTCGCCGTCGTGGAGCAGTTCAAGGCGCGGGCCGACGTCGAGTACGCACAGCCGAACTGGGTGAAGCGTCCGGCGGACAGGACGCCTCGGGATCCCGAGTTCCTGAAACAGTGGGACCTGCAGCCCAAGATCGAAGTGCCGGGAGGCATCGGGATGCCCGCCGTCTGGGAGACGAACACGGGCAGCCGCAATGTCGTGGTCGCGGTCATCGATACCGGCATCCTGCCGAATCATCCCGATATCGTGGGGTCCGGCAATCTCATCCAAGGCATCGACATGATCTCGGACCCGTTCATCGCCAACGACGGCAACGCCCGCGACAGCGATCCGACGGACACGGGCGATGCCACCGCAGCCAACGAGTGCTATCCGGGCAGCCCGCCCGACACGAGCAGCTGGCACGGCACTCACGTGGCCAGTACGATTGGCGTGGGCCGTACCGACAACGCGGTCGGGATCGCCGGCATCAACTGGCAAGTCAGCGTGCAGGCCGTACGCGTGCTCGGCAAGTGCGGCGGCACGACGTCGGACATCAATGACGCGATCCGTTGGGCAGCTGGGTTGCCGGTGCCAGGCGTGGCAACCAATTCGCGACCGGCGAAAGTGATCAACTTGAGCCTGGGGACACCCCCCGGAGTCCGGTGCGCAACCGATGATCCGGCGACCCAGGCGGCTGTCCAAGCCGCAGTGGCACAGGGCGTCGTTGTAGTGGTGGCGGCCGGCAACGATGCGGTGGATGCCTCGCAAGTGTCACCGGCGAGTTGCAATGGCGTGATCACGGTGGCTGCCAGCGACCTTCGCGGGAACTTTGTGACGCGATACTCCAACTTCGGCCCGGCCGTGGAGATCATGGCGCCTGGGGGAGACAGGGCGCAGGACGCGAACGGTGACGGCCAGCCGGACGGAATCCTGGGCATGGTCAACGGCGGCTATGCCTTGTACAACGGCACGTCCATGGCGGCACCGCACGTGGCCGGAGTAGCTGCGCTGCTGCTTGCGAAGAGCCCCGGGTTGACTCCTGAGCAGGTCCTCGCGCAACTGCAGGCGGGTGCCGACAACACGGTGCAATGCCCCAGAGGATGCGGCAGCGGGTTGTTAAACGCTTCGGTAGCTGGGGAGCCGCCCTCTAACCCACCTACGCCACCTACCCCACCTACCCCACCCAACCCGCCACCCCCGCAATCGGTCGTGATCCTCGTCGCTTCTGCGCCGCCTCCGCCCAATGCGGGGCAAATCCGAACCCCGGGCGAGAAGAACCGCTACTGGTTCGAAGCGAAGAGTGAGAAGCGCTACACGATCGAAACGCAAGGTCGCATCGATGTGGTGATGTCGCTGTTCGGACCCAATGACGCAACGAGACTGATCACCGAGGACGACGACAGTGGGGAGGGCTCGAACGCGCGGATCACGCAAGCATTGTCGCCCGGCCGGTACGAAGTCGAGATCCGGCACTACAGGGCCAACGAAACGGGCAGCTATAGCGTGACGGTTCGCGAAGAGAGGGACTGACCCACTCCGCGATCCCTTTGGCTTGGCGGAACTTCGGTCTCGCGTCGCGCACGTCCGTGGGATTAAGGGGAAGGTCGCACGATTCCGGCGAGGAAGGTCGAATATCCTCTCCGGTGGGCGTGCGACCTTTCCACATATGTAAGGGGTCGGTAAGAGGACCGCTCGTAGGATGCTTCGGGTGTCGCCTGCCGAGGTTCATACGAATTCGACGACCGAGTCGAGGACGCCCGGTGGTACGTCGATGCCGACTGCATTTCCTCACGTGTACACCAGTTGGTACGGCAACCGTAGGGTCGGTGAATCCATGCTTGGTCGACAGCATGGGGGCGGGCTTGGATGTCGTTCCATGGGTTCGATCGATATCTGAACTCGTGCGCTTGATTCCGAGGCGATCACATGGGAGGAGTAAGGAATGTTGGACGCTGCATTGAGACTCGTCCAGACGGTGGTTGGCAAGACGGTCATCGGCCTCCTGGGCGTATTCGCTCTCGGTATCGTCGCCATGTATCTGACCCCGAAGTTCTTCGTAACTTCGGAAGCGCTCGCCCAGCAGGTCAAGGACATTCGGTCTGAGATCACGCAGACGAGAAAGGACCACGAGCGGAGAACCTCCGTTCAGTCTCTCGAGATGATTCGATTCCGTGTCGACTACCTCAAACAGCAACGCTTCAGCCTCCTGGAAACGAAGGAAGCGAAGAAGCGACTTACCGAGCTTCAGGCGCAGCGCCTGAGCGAGATAGATCGTGAACTGGCGAAGCTTGAGGTGCGTCAGGATGAATTGGAGGCGGAACTGAAAAAGTAGTGGCTTCGTCTTGGTCCATGTCGACGAAGGCAGCCCTGTTTCACCGGTAGTTGCACCGATCCACATTCTCCTGGGATGTCCCTAGCCGAGCCCCGGAAGCGGTCGTCCGCGACAGGTATCGGCCTGTCGTCCTCACCCTCAACAAGGCTAGCAAGCATTCCGGAACGAGAGGTTACTTGAAATGAAAGCAACCCAGCAGATCGTGCTTCGTCGGAGGGCACCGTTCAGCAGAACGATAGCCTCCGGACTTCCACAGGCATCGACAATGGGCATGGAAGACCTGTCCTCGCTGGGCGAGCCGATACTGGAGTACGCCGAGTTGACGCCCGCAGAGGCGGTCGATCTGAAGCGCGATCGCGAAGTCCAGGCTGTAGCGGCCGCGATGCCCTTGAAGTTGATCGAACCGCTCGGATCTTCAGGAGCGGCACCGACGGCAGCGGGCAACACATGGGGAGTCGAGGCGGTAGGCGCACACACGAGCCCATACGACGGGGCGGGTGTGGTGGCAGCGGTACTCGACACCGGTATCAATCCCGAGCATGTCGCCTTCCAGGGCGTCCAGCTAATTCGTCGAAACTTCACTCAAGGGCCCGACGACGACGTGAACGGCCACGGTACGCATTGTGCCGCGACCATATTCGGTAGAGACGTGAATGGCCTGCGCATAGGTGTGGCTCGCGGCGTTACCAAGGCCCTGATAGGAAAGGTTCTGGGGCCCGAAGGGGGCTCGTCCGCAACTTTGGCCACAGCCATAAACTGGGCGTACGAGAACGGTGCAAACGTAGTCTCGATGTCCCTGGGCATTGACTTCCCGGGATATGTCGCCGCTCTCATCGGACAGGGGATTCCCGCGGAGGCCGCAACGTCCATGGCGCTCGAGCAGTACCGCGCGAACGTAAATCTCTTCTCGAGTCTGACCCTTCTCCTGGCGCAGTCGAATGCATTCTCTCAAGCGGCGATCATAGTCGCCGCCTCCGGGAACGAAAGCAATCGACCTCAGTATGAGATAGCCGTTTCACCGCCTGCAGCCGGTGACGGCATGATCTCGGTGGGTGCGCTGCAGCAGTCAGTGCCGGGGACTCTGAGCGTCGCCCGGTTTTCCAATACCCAATGCAACCTCTGCGGACCCGGGGTCGACATAACCTCGGCATGGATCGGTGGCAATGCCGTGCTGAAGACCATCAGCGGAACGAGCATGGCGACTCCGCATGTCGCAGGATGTGCGGCTTTGTGGGCGCAACAACAGAAGCAGATCACGGGCGCTTTGACCAACGAGATCCTCGCGGCCAAGACGCTTGCGTCGGCTGTATTCATTCCCGGCGCCTCCTTCGAGGACATCGGGAACGGCATGGTGAGATCGCCGCAGGCTTGATGATCCATCTCCTCGCTCGCGGGCCGGGGTGGTTGAGTCGCTTTCGGCAAGGTGTCGAGGCGTTGCATCGGATCTATCCCGTGCTCGAGGTGGAGGGTGCGTTGTTGGGGCGATCGATTCGGTTGTGGCGCGTGGAGGAAGACGGGCGAACAGGAAAGGCGTGCCCCCACCCTGACCCTCCCCCGGC
>LNFM01008838.1_pt1 | contig 14996 bp, 14 predicted proteins | sample 596031 | NCBI WGS metagenome assembly LNFM01 (sample SAMN04254537, study PRJNA301005) | activated carbon metagenome | isolation source: dual media filters at the Ann Arbor, Michigan drinking water treatment plant | place: USA: Ann Arbor
TCGACGTCGTCTCCGCCGAAGAGAGCATCTTCAGCGGCGAGGCCAAGTTCGTCGCCCTGCCGGGCGAGAACGGCGAGCTCGGCATCCTGCCGCGACACACGCCGTTGATCACGCGCATCAAGCCCGGTGCGGTGCGCATCGAACGCGCTGACAACGGCGAGGAAGAGTTCGTCTTCGTCGCCGGTGGCATTCTCGAAGTGCAGCCGGGCACCGTCACCGTTCTGGCCGACACCGCCATCCGCGGCCACGACCTCGACGAGGCCAAGGCACTCGAAGCCAAGAAGATGGCCGAAGAGGCCATGAAGAACGCCAAGAGCGACATCGACCTGGCCGCGGCCCAGGGCGAGTTTGCGGCCATGGCGGCGCAGCTGGCGGCGATCCAGAAGCTGCGCAAGAAGTAGCCCGGCCTCAGCGCCGCCAGGCGCTGCAGCAAGCCCGCCCGGCAGCGATGCCCGGCGGGCTTTGTCTTGGGTATGGGGACGCTACTGGGCGGGCGCCGCCGGCAGCTTGCCGCGCTTGCGCGCCTCGGCCGCACCTTCGGCCAGTTGCGCAACGATGGGGTGGCTGGGCGGGCCTACCTTGACGGCGCGGTCCCAGTGCTTCACGGCCATGGCGAAGTCGCCGCGGTTGAAGGCCACGGTGCCGGCCAGGCCCAGGGCCTTGATGTTGTCCGGGTCGGCCTTCAGCGCCTTTTCTATCCATTGCATCGGCGCGCCCTCGAGGCTGCGACCGTTCTTGACGGCCAGCGCGTCGGCGTAGTCGGCCATGATCGCGGCATCGTTGGGCGTGAGCTTGAGCACACGGTCGTAGGCCGCCAGCGCATCGTCCGGTCGGCCGATGGCCGCGTATGAGCGCCCCAGCATGGCCCAGCCCTCGGCGTCATCGGGCCGGTCTTTCAGGCGCTCGGCCAGGCGCGAGGTCATGGCCGACATCTCGTCCCTGCCCATGGCGTGGGGCGAGGCCGAAGCGCCGCCCGCGGCCGCTGCCACGGGCGCATCGGCCGTGTTCTGGCGCGATTGCCACCAGGCCGCGCCGCCCACGATCAGCAGCACCGCGGCCACGCCACCGATCAGCGCACCGGTGTGGCTGGTACGCGCCGCGACCGCGGCGGGCGCTGCCGCAGGCGGCGTGCCCACCACCGCGGCCAGGATCTGCTGCTCGAGGGCCTCGCGCGCCACGCGGTAGGCACCGTCATCCAGCGCGCCCGCGGCGTGCCGCTCCTGCAACTGCTGCAGTTGCCGGCGCAGGGCCTGGACTTTGGGTTGTGCGTTGCTCATCGTGCCGGGCGCCTCAACGCGCGTCGTCGGCCGCGGCCTGCAGCGCCGCGCGGTGGCGGTGCGCGGCGAGCAGGGGCTCGACCACCATGACGAGCAGGGTCATGGCGTAGGAGCCCCACACGTAGAGCCCGTAGCCGCCCATGGCGAAGAACTCGGACGCACTGTTCCATTGCATGTTCAGTTTCCCTTGCTGAGGGCCAGGTCGCGCACCCAGGCCGTATCGTGTTCGCGTTCCAGGATGACCGCACGCACGCGCATGAAGACCACCGCAAAGGCATAGGCCCAGCAGGCCAGTGCCATCAGCAGCATGCCGCTGAGCATGATGCTGGCCATCTTGGGCGCGGCGTTCAGGCTGACGCTGGCGCCCTGGTGCAGGGTGTTCCACCACTTCACCGAGAAATAGATGATGGGCACGTTGACCGCGCCCACCAGCGCCAGCAGCGCGCCGGCCTGGTCGCCGCGGCGCGGGTCGTCGATGGCCGACACCAGCGCCATGTAGCCCACGTACAGGAACAGCAGGATCAGCTCGGACGTGAGCCGCGCGTCCCATACCCACCAGGCGCCCCAGGTGGGCTTGCCCCAGAAGGCGCCGCTCCACAGCGCCACCACGGTGAACAGCGCCCCGGTGGGGGCGATGGCGCGTGCCAGCATCGAGGCCATGCGCGCGTTGAAGGCCCAGCCGATGGCGGCCCAGAAGGCCATGGCCAGGTACAGGGTCATGGACATCCAGGCTGCGGGCACGTGGATGAAGATGATGCGGTAGGCGTCGCGCTGCACCGCGTCGGTGGGGGCGAGGAAGAAGCCCACCCACAGCCCCGCGACGCTGAGCGCCAGCGTGGCCGCCCACAGCCAGGGCAGCAGGCTGCCGCTGATGGCGTAGAAGCGCGAGGGCGCGGCAAAGGTGGACCAGCGCAGACCGGCGCTGCGGGCGGGTGTTCGGGCGGTGGCGAGTGTGGCTTCGGTCACGGATCGGAGGGTCGAGGCTGAGGGGCGCATGTTCCTGCATGCCGGCCCTGGGGTCTTGCGGAACATCAAACGCCGCCCTGGCTTACCCGGAGAGGCCGGCCAGTGGGCCGCCATTTTGACGTGGCGCAAATCACCTGTCGGCCCAAGGCCGACCATGAGCGGCTTTTGCGGGAGTGGCCCCGATGCTCGATGTCCGGATCCAGGGCCACGCCCTCCACACGGCCGGCAGGCCCGGCCTGCAGCCCCGCAGCCGCGCGCCCGACACCGCCTGCGCTGCGCGCCCCCCTGCACTCAGACCTTGCCCGGCGGGCTGCGCGGCCGATATCGCGGGGGCCCCCGGGTTCGCCGTTGTCCTTGACTTAGGTTAATGGCCGCGGCGTCGATCGGGTACACGATTGCACATGATGAAAAGGGGCTTCGCAAAGTGCAACCGATGCGCGAAGCTTCGGGTCCTGGCCCGCCTTCGAGGCCACGCAGCCGGCGCATGCGCCGAAAGATGCCTTCAGCGCCGCCGCGATGGCCGCGGCTCCATTCGACGAACTGACGGACGGTAGACCTGACATGTATCCCATCCTTCGCCGTGAATCCTTTTCGGACACCACCTTCCTGTGGGAAGTGCTGGCGCCTGACGTGGCCCGGGCGGCCGAACCCGGCCACTTCGTGATGCTGCGGCTGCACGAGAGCGGCGAGCGCATCCCGCTGACGGTGGCCGACTACGACCGCGACAAGGGCACCATCACCATGGTGATCCAGGCGCTGGGCAAGACCACGCGCGCGATGCGCGACAACTACAAGGCCGGCGACAACGTCATCGACTTCGTCGGCCCGCTGGGCATGCCCCAGCACATCAGCAAGGTGGGCCACGTGGTGCTGGTGGGCGGCGGCCTGGGCGTGGCGCCGGTCTACCCGCAGCTGCGTGCCTTCAAGGAAGCCGGCAACCGCGTCACCGGGATCATCGGCTTCCGCAACAAGGACCTGGTGTTCTGGGAAGAGCAGTTCGCCGCCTACTGCGACAACCTGATCGTCTGCACCGACGACGGCAGCTACGGCAAGCCCGGCTTCGTGACATCAGCCTTGCACGAGGTGCTGCAGGCCGACCCGCCCGACCTGGTGGTGGCCATCGGCCCGCTGCCGATGATGAACGCCTGCGTCGAGACCACGCGGCCTTCGGGCACCAAGACCATGGTCTCGCTCAACGCCATCATGGTCGACGGCACCGGCATGTGCGGCTCCTGCCGCGTGACCGTGGGCCCCGAGATCAAGTTCGCCTGCGTCGACGGCCCCGACTTCGACGGGCACCAGGTCGACTTCAAGGAACTGATGCTGCGCCAGAAGCGTTTCAAGGGCGAAGAAGAAGCGGCCAACACCGACTACGCCCACGTCTGCAACGTCGAGAAGCTGCTGTTCGAACAGGGCAAGACCAACTACAAGAAGTACAAGGACCTGGCGCCGCACGCCACGCCCATGCCCGAGCGCGATCCCGTCGAACGTTCGCGCAACTTCAAGGAAGTGAACCTCGGCTACTCGATGGCCGACGCGCTGGCCGAGGCCGAGCGCTGCATCATGTGCAGCAAGCCGGCCTGCATCCAGGGCTGCCCGGTGTCCATCGACATCCCCGGCTTCATCCGCCACCTGCTGGTGCGCGACATCGACGGCGCGCTGGCGGTCATCAACAAGACCAACCTGTTCCCCTCGGTCTGCGGCCGCGTCTGCCCGCAAGAGTCGCAGTGCGAGGCGCAATGCGTCGTCGGCCGCAAGCTCGAGGCCGTGGCCATCGGCCGGCTGGAGCGCTTCGTCGGCGACAGCGCGCGCCCGGGCAAGGTGGAGGCGGAGCGCTTCGAGCGCCAGCTGGGGCGGGTGGCCATCGTCGGCTCGGGGCCTTCGGGCCTGGCGGTGGCGGCGGACCTGAAGCGCTATGGCTGTGACGTCACCGTCTACGAGGCGCTGCACGTGGTGGGTGGCGTGCTGCAGTACGGCATCCCGTCGTTCCGGCTGCCGCGCGAAATCATTGCGCGCGAGGTCGACCACCTCAAGGCCATGGGCATCAACTTCGAGACCAACAAGGTCATCGGCAAGACCTTCTCGGTGCTGCAGCTGATGCAGACCATGGGCTACGACGCGGTCTTCGTCGGCGCCGGTGCCGGCGCGCCGGCCTTCCTGGGCATCCCGGGCGAGTTTGCCGGCCAGGTGTATTCGGCCAACGAGTTCCTGACCCGCGTCAACCTGATGGGCGGCGACAAGTTTCCCTACCAGGACACCCCCATCACGCTGGGCAAGAGCGTGGTCGTCATCGGCGCCGGCAACACCGCCATGGACTGCCTGCGCGTGGCCAAGCGCCTGGGCACGCCCACCGTGCGCTGCGTCTACCGCCGCTCCGAGGCCGAGGCCCCGGCGCGCATCGAAGAGCTGCGCCACGCCAAGGAAGAAGGTATCGAGTTCTTCTTCCTGCACGGCCCGGTCGAGATCCTGAACGACCCCGAGGGCAACGTGCGCGGCATGAGGGTGCAGAAGATGGTGCTGGGCGAGCCCGACGCCAAGGGCCGCCGCCAGCCCATCCCGCAGGACGAGTTCATCGAGCTCGAATGCGACACCGTGATCTACGCGCTGGGCACCAAGGCCAACCCGATCGTCACCAAGTCCACGCCGGGGCTGGAGCTCAACAAGTGGGGCTACATCGTCGCCGACGCCGCCACCCAGGCCACCAGCGTGCCGGGCGTGTTTGCCGGCGGTGACATCGTCACCGGTGGCGCCACCGTCATCCTGGCCATGGGTGCCGGCCGCCGCGCTGCGCGCGCCATCGGCGCCTGGCTGGCCGGCGGCAAGAGCGCCTGGCCCATCACCCAGGCCGACGTCGACGCCTTTGTGCCGCCAGCACCCATCGCCAACCCCGCAACCCCTGCCGCCAGCGAGGAGTCCCTGTCATGAGCATCTGCCCCCGTTGCCAACGCCCGCTCGAGGACGAAGAGGCCTACATCTGCTGCGCCGGTGTCGAACTGCGCTGGCGCTGCACCGCCTGCCACAAGGTGAGCGAAGGCTTTGCCTTCCCCTACGGCATGTGCCCGCACTGCCAGGGCCGGCTGGAGCTGCTGGACCGCGGCGCCATCGCCGGTGACCAGGCGCTGGATGCCGTGCGCAAGGCCTTCGAGATCGAGATCGGCGGCCATGCCTTCTACGAGCGCGCCTCGCGCGAGGCACAAGACCCGACGCTGCGCGACCTGTTCGGGCGCTTCGCGGCGATGGAGAAGGAGCACATGGACACCTTGTCCAAGCGCTACCACGCCACGCTGCCGACGGCGGCCATCGATTTCCAGTTCGACCGCGCCGCCATCTTTGCCGGCGTCGACCGCAAGCCCGAGGATCCGGCCAACCTGTTCCGCATCGCCATCGCCTTCGAGCAGCGCGCCGTCGACTTTTTCAGCGCCGAAGGCGAGAAGGCGCCGGCCGGATCGGTCGAGCGCGATCTGTACAAGGAACTGGCGGCCGAAGAGCGCGAGCACGTCGCGCTGCTGACCACCGAGTTCCGGCGTTGGGAAGCGGGCAAGGCCGGCATCCTGTAGCTGCCCCCAGACGCCCCACCCCGCACCCGCCACTGGCATCCCCTGTGCCGGCACGCCGCCGGCCAACGCGACGAGACCACCATGACCGAACGCTCGCATGTGCTGGACGGCAACGAAGCCGCCGCCCGCATCGCCCACCTCGTCAGCGAGGTGATCGCCATCTACCCGATCACGCCCTCATCGACCATGGGCGAACTGTCGGACGCTTGGTCGGCCGCGGGCCAGAAGAACATCTGGGGCATGGTGCCGCAGGTGATCGAGATGCAAAGCGAGGCCGGCGCCGCGGGCGCCGTGCACGGCGCGCTGCAGGCCGGCGCGCTGACCACCACCTTCACCGCGTCGCAGGGCCTGCTGCTCAAGCTGCCCAACATGTTCAAGATCGCGGGTGAGCTGACGCCGGCGGTCTTCCACATCGCGGCACGGACGCTGGCCACGCATGCGCTGTCGATCTTCGGCGACCACAGCGACGTGATGGCCGCGCGCACCACCGGCTTTGCGCTGCTGGCCTCGTCCAGCGTGCAAGAGGCGCAGGACATGGCCATGATCGCCCACATGGCCACGCTCCAGTCGCGCGTGCCCTTCCTGCACTTCTTCGACGGCTTCCGCACCAGCCACGAGGTCAACAAGATCGACCTGCTGTTCGACGACGAGGTGCGCTCGCTCATCGACGAAGACCTGGTCAAGGCGCACCGCAGCCGCGCCCTCAACCCCGACAGCCCGGCCATCCGCGGCACGGCGCAGAACCCCGACGTCTTCTTCCAGGCGCGCGAGGCCTGCAACAGCTTCTACACGGCGGTGCCCGGCATCGTGACCGAGGCCATGGAGCGCTTCCGCGTGCTCACCGGCCGCCGCTACAGCCTGTTCTATTACAGCGGTGCGCCCGATGCCGAACGTGTGCTGGTGCAGATGGGCTCGGGCGTGGGCGCCTCGCGCGAGGCCGTGACCAAGCTGGTGGCCGAGGGCCAGAAGGTCGGCCTGGTCACCGTGCGCCTGTACCGGCCCTTCGACGTGGACGCCTTCATCGCGTCGCTGCCGCCCACGGTCAAGTCCATCGCCGTGCTCGACCGCACCAAGGAGCCGGGCGCCATCGGCGAGCCCATGTACCAGGACGTGGTCACGGCGCTGGTCGAAGGCTGGTCGCAGACGCGCCCCGACCTGCCCATTCCGCGCGTCACCGGCGGGCGCTACGGCCTGTCGTCCAAGGAGTTCACGCCCGCCATGGCCAAGGCGGTGCTGGACGAACTGATCGAGAAGCAGCCCAAGCGCCACTTCACCGTGGGCATCGTCGACGACGTGACCCGCTTGTCGCTGAAGTGGGACCCGGCCTTCGAGACCGAATCCGCTGGCGTCACCCGCGCCGTGTTCTACGGCCTGGGCGCCGACGGCACCGTGGGGGCCACCAAGAACACGGTCAAGATCATCGGCGAGAACACGCCGCTGCACGCCCAGGGCTACTTCGTCTACGACAGCAAGAAGTCGGGCGCGATCACGGTGTCGCACCTGCGCTTCGGCCCCAAGGCCATCGAATCCACCTACCTGATCGACCGCGCCGACTTCGTGGCCTGCCACCAGTTCGAGTTCATGGAAAAGCTCGACGTGCTGGCGCTGGCGCGGCCGGGGGCCACCTTCCTGCTCAACAGCCCCTACGGCCCGGACCAGGTGTGGGGCAAGCTGCCGCGTGAGGCGCAGCAAGCCATCCTGGCCAAGAAGCTCAAGTTCTACGTGGTGGACGCGCTGGCCGTGGCCAAGGCGGCCGGGCTGGCCGGGCGCATCAACACCGTCACGCAGGCCTGCTTCTTTGCCATCTCGGGCGTGCTGCCGCGCGACGAGGCCATCGAGCAGATCAAGTCCTCGATCCGCAAGACCTACGGCAAGCGCGGCGAAAGCGTGCTGGCGCGCAACTTCGCCGCCGTGGATGCTTCGCTGGCGGCGCTGCAAGAGGTGCCGCTGCCGGCTTTGGCCGATTCCACCTGGACGCGCAAGCCGGCCGTGCCGCGCGCCGCGCCCGACTTCGTGCAGCGCGTGACGGCCATGATGCTCGACGGCAAGGGCGACCTGCTGCCGGTGTCTGCCCTGCCCATCGACGGCACCTTCCCCACCGGCACCACGCAGTGGGAAAAGCGCAGCATCGCGCAGGACATCCCGGTCTGGGACGAGACCATCTGCACCCAGTGCGCCATCTGCCCGCTGGTGTGCCCGCATGCGGCTATCCGCATGAACGTGTTCCCGGCCGAGATGATGAAACAGGCACCGCCCGGCTTCAAGGCCGTGCCCTGGGCGCGCAAGGACGGCGGCCCGCTGGACGGCATGATGTACAGCCTGCAGGTCGCGCCCGATGACTGCACCGGTTGCGGCATCTGCGTGGACGTGTGCCCCACGCGCAGCAAGCAGGTGGTCAAGCACAAGGCCATCAACATGGCGCCCAAGCTCGACATCCTGGAAGTCGAGCGCGCCAACTACGACTTCTATCTGAGCCTGCCCGAGGTGCGCCCGCCGATGGACAGCATCGACGGCCTGCGCGGCTCGCAGCTGCGCCAGCCGCTGTTTGAATATTCGGGCGCCTGCTCGGGTTGTGGCGAGACGCCTTACCTCAAGCTGCTGTCGCAGCTGTACGGCGACCACCTGCTCATCGCCAACGCCACCGGCTGCTCGTCCATCTACGGCGGCAACCTGCCGTCCACGCCCTACTCGCAGAACGCCGCGGGCCAGGGCCCGGCCTGGGCCAACAGCCTGTTCGAGGACAACGCCGAGTTCGGCCTGGGCATGCGCCTGGCGCTGGACGCGCAGCGGGACCTGGCGCTGATGCTGGTGCACACGCTGCGCGCCGACATCGGCGAGCCGCTGGCCGAAGCGCTGCTGGGCGCGGCGCAGGACAACGACGAGCAGATCCGCCTGCAGCGCGAACGCGTCAAGCACCTCAAGGGCATCCTGCCCGGGCTGCAAGGCCCCAGCGCGGCCCTGGGCCGGCAACTGCTGGCGGTGGCCGACAGCCTGGTGGTGCGCAGCGTCTGGATCGTCGGCGGCGACGGCTGGGCCTACGACATCGGCTACGGCGGGCTGGACCACGTGCTGGCCTCGGGTCGCAACGTCAACATCCTGGTGCTGGACACCGAGGTCTACAGCAACACCGGCGGCCAGGCGTCCAAGTCGACACAGCGCGGCGCGGTGGCCAAGTTTGCCGCGGCCGGCAAGGCCAGTGGCAAGAAGGACCTGGGCATGATCGCCATGGCCTACGGCAACGTCTACGTGGCGCAGGTGGCCATGGGTGCCAACCCGGTGCAGACCGTGCGCACCTTCCAGGAGGCCGCGGCCTGGAACGGCCCGTCGCTGATCATCGCCTACAGCCATTGCATCGCGCACGGCATCGACATGACCACCGGCATGAGCCACCAGCGCGACCTGGTCAAGAGCGGCTACCTCACGCTCTACCATTACGACCCGCGTCTGGGCATGGGTGGCGGCGACCAGCCGCTCAAGCTCGATTCGCGCAAGCCGACGATTCCCATCGAAAAGGTGGCGATGCAGGAGGGCCGTTATGCCATGCTGGCGCAATCCGACCCGGCCCGCTCCAAGCAGCTGATGAAGTCCTTCCAGCACGATGCCGATGCCCGCTGGCAGCTCTACGAGCAGATAGCCGGCGTGCACCGTGTGGTCACCGAAGACGGCGACCAGACCGCCGCGCCCGAGCAGGCCCAGCCCGCCGCGCCCTCACAAGCCACCCAAGCGCAGGAGTCCAAGTGATGAGCGTCGATCTTCGCACCCGCTACCTGGGCCTCGAGCTGGCCAACCCCATCGTGGCCTCGGCCTCGCCGCTGACCGGCTCGGTCGACAGCCTCAAGCGCCTGCAGGCCGCCGGTGTGTCGGCCGTGGTGCTGCCCTCGCTGTTCGAGGAGCAGATCGAGCACGACGAGATGGCCACGCACAACCTGCTGATGCAGGGCACCGAACTGTCGCCCGAGGCCGGCGGCTTCTTTCCCGAGATGAAGAACTACGCCACCGGTCCCGACAAGTACCTGCGCCTGATCGGCGACGCCAAGAAGGCGCTGGCGGTGCCGGTGATCGCCAGCCTGAACGGCTACACGCCGGGCGGCTGGACCGGCATCGCGCGCCAGTTCCAGGAAGCCGGCGCCGACGCCATCGAGCTCAATGTCTACTTCCTGGCCACCAGCGTGGACGACAGCAGCGCCGCGGTCGAGCAGCGCTATGTCGACCTGGTGGAGTCGGTGACGCGCCAGGTGCAGATCCCGGTGGCGGTGAAGGTCGCGCCGTATTTCAGCGCCATGGCCAGCATGGCCGCGCGCCTGAACAAGGCCGGCGCCAAGGGCCTGGTGCTGTTCAACCGCTTCCTGCAGCCCGACATCGATCTCGAAGAGCTGGAAGTGGCGCCGCACCTGGTGCTGTCCACATCGGACGAACTGCGTCTGGCGCTGCGCTGGATCGCCATCCTGCGCGGCCGCGTCGACGCCAGCCTGGCCGCCACCGGCGGTGCGCACACGCCAGAAGACCTGATCAAGCTGCTGCTGGCAGGTGCCGACTGCGTGATGCTGGCCAGCAGTCTGCTGACCAAGGGGCCGACCCATGTCGGCACGCTGTTGCGCGGCGTGCAGGGCTGGATGACCGAGCGCGAGTACAGCTCGGTGGAGCAGCTGAAGGGCTCGCTGTCGCAGAAGTCCTGCCCCGACCCCGGCGCCTTCGAGCGCGCCAACTACATGAAGACGCTGAAGTCCTACTCCAGCCCGTTTGCCTGAAGCCCGACCCCACTTCCTGAGGAACCACCATGGCCCTGAAGATCAACGACGACTGCACCGCCTGCGACGCCTGCGTCGCCCCCTGCCCCAACGAGGCCATCACCGCCGGCTCGCCCATCTACGTGATCGACGCCGCCAAATGCACCGAATGCGTGGGCGCGCACGACGACCCGCAATGCATCGACGTGTGCCCGGCCGATTGCATCATCCCCGACCCGGCGCATGCCGAATCGCGCGAGCAGCTGCAGGCCAAGTACGAGGGCCTGCACGGCTGAGCACGCGCAGGGCCGGCCCGTCCGGGCGCGGGATGAGGTCCAATGGCGGCATGAAGACCACCCGCCCCACCCCAATCCTGCTCACCCTGCTGGCCGCGGCCGCGCTGCCGGCCTGTTCATCGCAGATGTTGTATGGCGGCGGCCAGGCCTGGCAGCGCACCGAATGCAACCGCATGCCCGACGCCGAGCAGCGCAAGCGCTGCATGGACAGCAGCGCGTTGTCCTTCGACGAATACCAGCGCCAGGCCGCGGCCGCCAAGGGTGCGGTGCGCTGAGCGCCAGCTGCATCCAGCGTCTGGACCCGCGCGACCTCCGCGTCGCGCGCCGCATCCGCGCCGTCTGGTTGCCGGCGGGCGTGCAAGAAGCCGGCGTCACGGGCGCCAGCCCGCTGGCGCATGCCGCGCCCACGGTGCAGGGGATCCAGGCCAGCCACCTGTGCTGGTTGGGCGTCCTTGACCGCGGCTGCCTGGCCGGCGCGCTGGCCTTCGGCCCCGACGACGAGCCCGGCCAGTACCTCGTCAACGCCCTGGTCGTGCACCCGGCGCGGCAGCGCCGCGGCCTGGCGCGTGCGCTGCTGGGCGAGGCCCTGCGCCTGGGCGATGGATACGCCTTTGCGGTGAGCACTGGCGAGGCCAACGCGCCGGCGCTGGCCTTGTATGGCAGCCTGGGTTTCCTGTCCTACCGCCGCGGCAGCCTGGGGCCCGGGGCGCCGGTGATGCTCAAGCTGCGCCGGCCGCCGGCCGGCCCGTCTGCGGCGGGATAGAGTGCCCGCCATGGCCGGTTTCGAGCAGCTGATGCTGGGCACGCCGCGGCTGCTGCTGCGGCCGCTGGCCGACGGCGATGCGGCGGCGCTGATGGCCATCTTCTCGGACCCCGCGGTCACGCGTTACTGGAGCGCCCCGCCCTGGACCCACCTGGACGCGGCCCACGCCATGATCGAGCGCGACCGTCGCGCCGTGGCCGACGGCGACTACATCCGCCTGGCGCTCGAGCGCCACGAGGACCGCGCCCTCATCGGCACCTGCACGCTGTTCGCGCTCAACCCGCAGAGCCGGCGCGCCGAACTGGGCTACGTGCTGAGCTCGCGCGAATGGGGCCGCGGCTTCATGCACGAGGCGCTGCTGGCGCTGCTGGATCACGGCTTCGGCGCGCTGGCGCTCAACCGCGTCGAGGCCGACATCGACCCGCGCAACCAGGCCTCGGCGCGCAGCCTGCAGCGCCTGGGCTTCGCGCAGGAAGGCTACCTGCGCGAGCGCTGGATCGTCGGCGACGAGGTCTCGGACACCGCGCTCTACGGCCTGCTGCGGCGCGACTGGCTGGCGCGGCGGCCGGGCCCGGCCCCCAGCACGCCAGCCTCCTAGAATGCGTCGGTCCCGCCCGTGCCACGGGCTTTAGCGCAGGCATTCGATGTCATCGGCCCCCACAGCAGACGGCTCTACCGCATCGCGCCGGCTGATGCCGGTGCTTTTCATCGGCGTGTTCATGGCGGCGCTGGACACCGCCATCATCGCGCCGGCCATTCCGGTGCTGCGCCAGACCTTCGACCTGGACAACCGCGCCGCCAGCCTGCTGACCATCGTCTTCGTGCTGGCTTCGCTGTCCAGCACCGCGCTGCTGGCCAACCTGGGTGACCGTCACGGCCGCCGGCCGGTGTACCTGGCCAGCATCGCGCTGTTCGCCCTGGGTTCGCTCATCGTTGCCTGGAGCCCCAGCTTCACGGTGCTGCTGATCGGCCGCGCCATCCAGGGCATCGGCGGCGGCGGCATCATTCCCACCGCCAGCGCGGTGATCGGCGACGCGCTGCCGCCGGCACAGCGCGGGCGCGCGCTGGGGCTGATCGGCGCGGTCTACGGCATGGCCTTCGTGCTCGGGCCGCCGCTGGCGGCGCTGGCCATGGTGGTGGCCAGCTGGCACTGGATCTTCCTGGCCAACCTGCCCATTGCCGCGCTGGTGCTGGCCATGGGCCTGCGCGCGCTGCCCGAGCAGCGCCGCGCCGGAGCGCTGCCGCCGCTAGACTGGCCCGGCGTGGCCGTGCTCGTGCTGCTGCTGCTGGCCCTGGTGCTGGGCATCACGCGCGTGGCGGGCGACGGCCTGTGGCCCTGGCTGCTGGCGGCGGTGCCGCCGCTGCTGCTGCTGCTGGTGGCGGTAGAGCGGCGCGCCGCGCACCCCATGGTGCCGGTGGCGCTGTTCGCGCAGCGCCAGCTGGCGCTGACCTATCTGCTGACCGCCGGTGCCGGCTTCGGCATGGGCAGCATCATCTTCCTGGCCGCGCTGGCGCACCAGGCGCACGGGGTGGAACGCACGCACGGCGGCTTCGTGCTGCTGCCGCTGGTGCTGGCCTCGATGATCGGCTCGATGGGGGCCGGCCGCATGCTCAACCGTGTCGGCGCGCGCGCCATCATCCTGGCGGGCTTTGCGTTCCTGGCGCTGGGCTATGGTGGCGTGGCCATCCTGTCGCTGGGCCTGTGGGGCTACCTGGCGGCCAGCGTGCCGCTGGGGCTGGGCGTGGGCATCGTGGTGGGCGGGGCGCTGCGCACCATCGCCATCGACGAGGCACCGCAGGCCCAGCGCGGTGCGGCGCAGGGGCTGGTGAACATCTTCACGAGCGTGGGTACGCTGCTGTCGGCCGCCAGCGTGGGCGCGCTGGCCGACTTTGCCGGCGGCCAGGCCCCCGGCATGGCCCTGGCCTACGCCCTGGTGGCCGCGCTGATGCTGCTGATGCTGCCGCTGACGCTGGCGCTGCGCAAGGACCGGCCGGCGCTGGCGGCCGCCACCAAGGTGGTCTAGGGTTCGGAAGGCGCGGCGCCGCGGCTGGGGTCGTGCTTGGGGAAGGGATAGGCGTCGGCCACGTAGGCCGGCCCCTTCATCACCATCACGATGAGGCAGCCGAAGGCCAGCGTCAGCACCATCGTCCAGTGCAGCAGCAGCACGCCCAGCGCCACGTACACCTGCAGCTGCGCCGCGGCCGCGATCTCCGGCCCGGCGGCCCACAGGCGCAGTGCCACGAAGCCCAGCGGCAGCGCCGTGCCCCACAGCAGGATGGCCGGCAGGCGCCGCCACAGGATGCGCTCGCGCCCGGGGGCCGAGCGGGAATGGCCGGGCAGCTTGACGAAGGGGTTCATGGCGGGCGGATCGGGCTGATGAGGCCCATCATGCACCAACGCGCACCCTTGTGCTGCCGTGGAGAAGGCCCCGGGCAGGCTGCCGGCGCTCAGTGCCCCGAGCCGAGCTTCTCGCCGGCCTTGAGCCGGTAGACCGTGCCGCAATAAGGGCAGCGGCCGCCGTCGTGCCCGGTGACGTCGATGAACACCTTGGGGTGCTGGTTCCACAGCGTCATGCGCGGGTTGGGGCAATGCGTGACGCCCGGGCCCACCAGTTCGGCGGCGGCGAGTTCGACAACGGCCTTGGGATCAGTCACTTCGGTTCTCCGAGGGGGCACAAGCCACCGTCGACGGTTGCACGGGCGCAAATCCAGCGGACGCCGTGGAACCGGCTCTGCCGGGCCACTGGCGTCGCCCCCCTTGGGGGGAGACGCCGCAGGCGCTTCGGGGGGTCACACCTTCGTCAGCCATTCGGCGTACTTGGGATTGCGGCCGTTGACGATATCGAAGAAGGCTGTCTGGATCTTTTCGGTCAGCGGGCCGCGGCTGCCTGCGCCCAGCGGGATGCGGTCGAGTTCGCGGATGGGCGTGACCTCGGCCGCGGTGCCGGTGAAGAAGGCCTCGTCGCAGATGTAGACCTCGTCGCGCGTGATGCGCTTTTCAACGACCTGCAGGCCCAGGTCCTTGCAGATGTGGAACACGGTGTTTCGCGTGATGCCGTTCAGTGCGCCGGCCGACAGGTCGGGCGTGTAGACCACGCCGTTCTTGATGACGAACAGGTTCTCGCCCGCGCCTTCGCTGACGAAGCCGTTGGCGTCGAGCAGCATGGCCTCGTCGTAGCCGTCTTCGGTGGCTTCGGTGTTGGCCAGGATGCTGTTGGTGTAGTTGCTCACCGCCTTGGCCTGCGTCATGGTGATGTTGACGTGGTGGCGCGTGTAGCTGCTGATCTTGACGCGGATGCCGTTCTTCAAGCCCTCGTCGCCCAGGTAGGCGCCCCAGGACCAGGCCGCCACCATCAGGTGGATGGTGTTGCCCTTGGGGCTGACGCCCAGCTTCTTGTCGCCGATCCAGG
>LNFM01016251.1_pt1 | contig 14996 bp, 14 predicted proteins | sample 596031 | NCBI WGS metagenome assembly LNFM01 (sample SAMN04254537, study PRJNA301005) | activated carbon metagenome | isolation source: dual media filters at the Ann Arbor, Michigan drinking water treatment plant | place: USA: Ann Arbor
AGGGCCGTCTCGTCCGTCATGCCATCCCTCTCCCGGCCGCGCGCCGTGCGTCAGCCCTTCTGGCAGCGCGCGCGGAATGGATCAAGTGTTCCAGAGATGGAACGCGCTGCGCCGTGCGCGATCCGGGCTGGATCGGTGGCCTGCGCCATGGCACGCAGCCTGCAGGCGCGGCGCGCCCGGGCCGAGAGAGCGAGACGCGATGAAGATCCTGCTGCTGAACCCCAACACCAGCGAGAGCCTGACGACGCGGCTGCTCGCCGCGGCCGTGCAGGTCGTCGGCCCGGACACGCAGATCGTGCCCGCGACCGCGCCGCGCGGCGTTCCCTACATCTCGACGCGGGCGGAGGCGCAGATCGGCGGCGCGATCGCGCTGGAGATGCTGGCGGAGCGGGCGGGGTCTTACGATGCGGCGGTGATCGCGGCCTTTGGCGACCCCGGCCTGTTCGCGGCGCGCGAACTGTTCGAGGCGCCGGTGGTCGGCATGGCGGAGGCGGCGATGCTGACGGCCTGCATGCTCGGCCGGCGCTTCGCCATCGTCACCTTCGCGAGCGCGCTGCATGGCCGATCGCTGCGCCGGCATCCGCATGCTCGACGGCGCCTTCCGCTCGATCTCCGACGTGCAGGAGGAGAAGGAAGACCTGCTGGTGGCGCTCGCCAACGAGGCGGTCGCGAGCACGCAGGCCGATGTGGTGATCCTGGCCGGGGCGCCGCTGGCGGGGCTGGCGGCGAAGGTTCGCGAGTGCATTCCCGTGCCGGTGATCGACCAGGTTCAGGCGGCTGTGCGGCAGGCGCAGACGCTGGCGCTGCTGCGGCCGCTCAAGGCGCGCACGGGGAGCTTCGCGCGGCCGGCGGGCAAGGAGAGCGTCGGGCTGGCGGGACCGCTGGCGGACTGGATCGCAAGGCGGGGGTGAGGAATCTCCAGCCCTCATCCTGAGGAGCAGCCAAAGGCTGCGTCTCGAAGGATGCTCCAGATGGTTCAGGAGCCTCCTGGACCATCCTTCGAGACGCCGCTTCGCGGCTCCTCAGGATGAGGACTCTGTTAGTCGGGAAGACGCAAAATGGACTGGAATGTCCAATCATCGGGGCTCGACCCATCAAGCGACTTGAACCAGCCCCCAGTTCGAGGTTTCCATCGATGCCGGCACGAATGAAGAAGCCGCACGGTTCGGTGGCGCAATGAAGAGGACGAGGCCGGCTTCGGGAGGAATGGTGTTGGTCGGGATGGCGTTGCCTCACAGGGTTATCTTCCCGTCTTCCGGATGCCGGTGAGCGGTTCGCCAATGTTGAAGCGCGTCGCCATCATCGTTGCGACCCCGCTGCTGATCCTGATCGGCCTCAAGGCTTGCTGGTCCATCGCCTTCCCGACGAACAGCTTCCGCTACAAGTTGACGGTTGAGGTCGACACTCCCGATGGCGTGAAGTCCGGCTTCAGCGTGGTCGAAGTGTTCGAGACGAAGCAGCCCCGGGGCTTCTCGGGCGGCATGCGCATCGTCGGCGAGGCCGTGACCGTCGATCTGGGTGCGCGAGGACAGATTTTTGTGCTGTTGAAGAACGGCTCGCGCCAGGAAGGCTTCAACTCCGAACCGGGCTCGATCGTCTACTCGGCCTTTCCGAAGGATAGCCGGCCCGGACATAGGGGCGGTGAGGCCCTGCCCGAGAACCTGAAACGTTACCGTGACGAGCATCTGGTGGCGCCCCTTCGGCCCGAACAGATGCCTGTGATGGTCCGTTTCCTCGATCCGCGTGATCCAAAGACGGTTTCTCGTGTCGATCCAAACAATATCGCAGCGAGCTTCGGCCCCGGTTATGGCTTTAAGGGCGCAACATTGGAGACAACGCGTGATTCGGCTACAGCCAAAATCATACGTTTCCTGCCGTGGCTGGTACATATAACGGCAAATTTAGATGGGTCGTCGGCAACCACCTCAAACACTCTATCGAACACTCTAGGTGTCTTTGAATTCAAGCGGGGGGCATGAGACGGCACCCAACGAAGAATCGATGCGGTCTCGGCATGGCTTAGCCGTTGATGCCACTGTGCGATTCAGCTTTTCGGTTCTATCAGTCGGTCGCGGACGCGGCGGCTCCGTCAGTCGACTGGATAGGGACGTTCCCGATGATGGATCCCGGGACGAGCTTCGGTCCCAGGATGACGGCGTGTTTCAGAGCATGACGGGAATGACGGCAGGGCTTCACCCCACCCCGCTCGCGCCGCAGGTCTGGCCGCCATCGATCGGCAGGCAGACGCCTGTGATGAACTTCGCCTCGTCGGAGGCGAGGAAGACGGCGGCGTTGGCGATGTCCCAGGCGGTGCCCATCTTGCCCATCGGCACGAGCGCGTCGCGGGCGGCGACCATTTCCTCGACCGAGGGGTACTGCGCCGAGATCTGCTTGTAGATCATCGGCGTGTCGATCAGCCCGGGCATGATGCAGTTCGCCCGGATGCCTTGCCTTGCGTATTGCATGGCGAGCGCCACGGTCGCCTGGTTCACGGCGGCCTTGGTCGCGTAATAGGCGAAATAGGGATAGCCGACCCAGCGGATCGCGGCGATCGAGGAGATGTTGACGATGGCGCCGCCGCCGCCGGCCAGCATATGCGGGATCACCGCCTTGGAGCAGCGATAGACCGGGCCGAGATTGAGGTCGATCGCCGCCTGGAACTGCTCTTCCGACAATTCGACCGGCCCGCCCATATGGGTGACGCCGACATTGTTGTGGAGGATGTTGATGCGGCCGAAGCGCGTCATCGTCGCGGCCACGGCTGAGTCGATCGAGGCCTGCCGCGTGACGTCGGCAGCGAGTGCGATCGCGATGCCGCCCTCGCTATTGATGATCGCCGCGGTCTCCTCGGCCGCCGCCTGGCTGATGTCGATGCAGGCGATGCGGGCGCCCTCGCGGGCGAAGGCGACAGCCGCCGCCTTGCCATTGCCCCAGCCCTCGCCGGAGGAGCCGGCGCCGAAGACGATGGCGATCTTGCCCTTGAGCCGGTCGGCCATGGTGGACTTCTTTCTACGCGGTGAATGTGCTGACACGCGCGGGAACCCCCTCTCCTGTAAGGAGAGGGGAAGGGGAGAGGTGTCGGCCCCTTGACCAGCCGGCCACTGGTCTCACCGCGACAGCGGTCGGGTCCCAGCAAGGACGTGCAATGGCCTACACCTCACCCTGCCCTCTCCTTACAGGAGAGGGTTCCCCGCGCCTCTCTCTCTCGTCCGGTGTCCGAGAATGACGAGGTCGCGTTGGCCGCTCAGCTCAGCGAGCCGCCGACGGCCTTCTCGAGGATCGCCCAGGCCTCGTCGCCATACTTCTTCTTCCACTCGGCGTAGAAGCCGGCCTTGCGCAGGGCGTCGCGGAAGGCCTCCGCCTTGGTCTCGTTGAAGACCATGCCCTTGGACGTCAGGTCGTCGCGCAGGCCGGCATTGAGCTTGGCGACGTCGGCGCGCTCCAGCTCGGCGGCGGCGTTGAGGTTCTTGGCGACGATGGCGCGCAGATCCTCCGGCAGACGCTCCCAGGCGCGGCGGTTGCCGAGGAACCAGAAGCCGTCCCACATGTGGTTGGTCAGCGAGCAGAACTTCTGCACCTCGAACAGCTTGGCGGTCGAGATGATCGCCAGCGGGTTTTCCTGCGCGTCGACGATCTTGGTCTGCAGCGCGGTGTAGACCTCGGCGAAGTTGATGCTGGCGGGCGCCGACTGGAAGGCGGTGAACATCGAGGTCCAGAGCGGCGAGACCGGGACGCGGATCTTCAGGCCCTTGAGGTCGTCGGGGGTGCTGATCGGGCCCTTGGACGAGGTCATCTGGCGGAAGCCGTTGTCCCAGATCTTGTCCATGACGACGAGGTTGGCCTTGCCGATCTGGCCGCGCACATAGCTGCCGAGCTCGCCGTCCATGGCCTTCCAGACGGCGTCGTAGTTCGGGAAGGCGAAGCCGATGCCGGAGACCGAGGCGTTGGGCACCAGGGTCGAGAGGATCAGCGGCGAGAGCGTGAAGAACTCGACGCCGCCGGAGCGGACCTGGCTCAGCATGTCGGTGTCGGAGCCGAGCTGGTTGTTCGGGAAGATCTGGATGACGACGCGGCCCTTGGTCTCGGCCTTGATCTTCTCGACCGCCTCGTTGGCGCGCACGTTCAGCGGGTGCGCCAGCGGCAGGTTGTTGGCGTATTTGTAGGAGAATTCAGGCGTCTGCGCGAAGGCGGAGCCGATGTGGAAGGTGCCGATCGCCGAGGTGGCGGCGGTGCCCTGGAGCAGGGTGCGGCGTGAGATGGTCATGGTCGTTTCTCCCTGTGGTTTATTGTGGTGGTCTTGTTCGACGAACCGGTGGCGTGGCGGCGGTCTTCCTCACAGCACCCAGGTCGAGAGGCCGGGCACGAAGGCGATGACGAGCAGGCCCGCGAGCAGCGCGATCAGATAGGGCCAGATCGCGCCCATCGCCTCGTCGGGCGAGACGTTGCCGATCTTGCAGGCGATGTAGAAGCCGATGCCGATCGGCGGGGTCATCAGGCCGATGTTCATCGCGGTGACCACCACCATCGAATAATGCACGTCGTTGATGCCGAGGCTCTTGGCGATCGGGAACATCAGCGGCGCCATCAGCACGATGGCGGGCAGCCCCTCGAGCACGCAACCCAGCACCAGGAACACGACGATCGTCACCACCATGAAGGTCAGCCAGCCGCCGGGCAGTCCGGTCATGAAGGTCGCGAGGTCGCGGGCGAAGCCGGTCTGCGTCAGGGCCCAGGCCATGGCGAGCGCGGTGCCGAGGATCATCAGGATGGCGCCCGAGAGGGCCGCCGTCTCGACGAACATCGCGTAGAATTTGCGCCGGCTGATGCCGCCATAGAGCACCATGCCGATGATCAGCGCGTAGAGCACCGCGATGGTCGAGACTTCCGTGGCGGTGGCGACGCCGCCGCCGACCGCTGCGCGGATGATGAAGGGCAGCACCAAAGCGGGGCCCGCGATCAGCGCGGTCTTGCCGATGACGGAGAACGAGAGCCGGCGCACGCCGGCGAGGTCCTCATGGCGCGCCTTCCAGCGCGCGAGGATCGCGAGCGCCAGCAGCAGCACCATGGCGATGGCGAAGCCGGCGTTGAACAGGCCGGCGATCGAGACGCCGGCGACGGAGCCGAGCACGATCAGCACGATCGAGGGCGGCACCGTGTCGGCCATGGCCGCGCCGGTCGAGAGCAGCGCGATCAGCTCCTTGGGCTTGTAGCCGCGCCGCTTCATCTCCGGAAACAGCGCGGGCGCCACCGTCGCCATGTCCGAGACCTTCGAGCCGGAAATGCCCGAGACCAGGAAGAGCGAGCCGAGCAGGACATAGGACATGCCGGCGCGGACATGGCCGAGCATGGAGGCGAGGAAGTCGACGATCGCCTTGCCCATGCCGGTGGCGTCGAGGATGCAGCCGAGCAGCACGAAGATCGGCACCGAGAGCAGGATGATGCTCGACATGCCCTCATCCATGCGGCCGACCATCACCAGCATCGGCACATTGGTCGAGAAGACGAGGAAGCACAGCGTGCCCATGCCGAAGCAGAAGGCGATCGGCACGCCGGCGACCAGGCAGAGCGCGACGACGACGACGAGGAAGATCAGGATGTTGCCGTAGCCCAGCCCCTTCAGCGTCGGCGTCAGCCACCAGAAGGCGGCGCCGATGGCGAGGATCAGCGCCGCCGCCAGGACGAGATCGCGCAGCGTCGAGGTGCGCCAGGCGTGGCGCAACGCCAGCAGCGACATCAGGACGATGCCCGTGGCGAGCGCCGAGACGCGCCAGCTGTTGGGAATGTTGAGCGCGGCCGAGGTGACGTAGCTTTCCTCGATCGCATAGTCGATCGCCGGGTAGATCATCGCCAAGAGGAAGGCGGCGACGACGAGCAGCGCGAAGCTGTTGGCGAAGCCGCGCAGGCGCTCCGGCATCATGCCGATGAAGAGCGTCAGCCGCAGATGCTCGTTGCGGTCGATCGCGATCGCCGAGCCGAGCATGGCCAGCCAGAGAAACGAGATCGAGGCGACCTCGTCGATCCAGATCACCGGCAGCGAGAAGACGTAGCGCGAGGTGACGCCGAGCAGCAGGACACCGATGATCAGCGCGACGAGCGCCGCCGCGACGGCCTCGACGGGCCGCATGAAGGGCGAGCCCGGGCGGACACCCTCGAGCTCCGCGATGGCCTCGGGCAGGGCGATCCTGTCGGCGACGTCGACCATGGCGCGGCTCAGCGCCAGCGGCGCGCGACGGCCGGGTTGGCCTGCGACGTCACGGTTGCGGTCGTGGGGCCGGAACCCTCGCAGGGTGCCTGCATCGACATTGGTTCGTCCTCCCGTCGCATCGATCTTGTCTGGCCTCTCGGGCGGCCGTCGATGCCGGAGATTACACGAGGTAACCTGCATTGCAATCGGCAATCGGGCGAACTAGTCTGAAGACATAAAAATGAGGTCCATATCATGGACCTTCGGTGAGGACGCCAGGGTGCCAGGAAGCGACGAGGCGCGGGCCGGGATATCCGGCTCGCAGAGCGTGGACCGCGCGCTGCAACTGCTGGCGCTGATCGGCCGCGAGCCGGCGGGCGGGCTGCCGCTGGTCGAGATCGTCGCCGGCAGCGGCCTGAACAAGCCGACCGCGCGACGGCTGCTGCTGGCCCTGATCCGGGCCGGCCTCGTCGAGCAGGAGCCGCGCACACGCCATTACTGCCTCGGCGAGGAGGCCTTCGTGCTCGGCGTGCTGGCGGCGCGCCGGCACGGCCTGCTCGAGCTCGCGATGGAGAGCCTGCGCCGTCTCGCCGCGGTGACGATGGACACCAGCTTCCTCTCGGTGCGGCGCGACCACTACTGCGTCTGCCTGCATCGCGAGGAGGGCACCTATCCGGTGCGCACCCATGCGCTGCAGATGGGCGACCAGCATCCGCTCGGTGTCGGCGCGGGTTCGCTCGCCCTGCTGGCGGCGTTGCCCGACGACGATGTGGACCGCCTCCTGGCCGCCAACGAGCCGGCGTTGCGCGCCCGCTACCAGGGATTCGCGCCGGAGATCCTGCGCGACGATCTCGCGCTGGCCCGCCAGCGCGGCTTCGCCCTCAACCCCGGCCGGCTCGTCGCCAGCTCCTGGGGCGTCGGCATGGCCTTTCGCTATCCGGACGGGCGCGTCGCCGGCGCGCTCAGCCTGGCGGCGATCGACAGCCGCATGGCGCCGCAGCGACAGGACGAACTGGCCGGCCATCTGCGCGCCGAGGTGACGCGGATGGAGCGGGTGCTGGCGGACATGTTCGTGCCGGGTCGCAAGGTCGCGGACCGGGCCGGGCGCACCATCGCGCCGGGGCTCGAGGCAAGGCGGGCGTGATGGACGCGCGCATCGCCTCATGGGCCGGCACCGACCGATTTCACCATGCGTTCTCGTCGAGGGAGACACTGGAATGACCGCAACGCAGGCCTCCGCCCCCGCAGGCGGCGTCGCGCCGATGACGCGGCGCGTGATGAATCTCGGCCATATCGTCGCGCAGAACGGGCGGCGGCTGGCGGCGCACCCGGCCTTCGTCTGGGGTGAGCTGACGCTGAGCTGGGCCGATCTCGACGCGCAGGTCTCGGCGCTGGCGGCGGGCTTGCGGGCGCGCGGCATCGGCAAGGGCGACCGCATCCTCGTGCATTCGAAGAACTGCGATGCGATGTATGTTTCGATGTTCGCGACCTTCCGGATCGGCGCGGTCTGGGTGCCCACCAATTTCCGGCTGCTGCCGGACGAGGTCGCCTATCTCTCGACCTCCTCGGGCGCGAAGGCTTTCCTCTGCCATGGCGATTTTCCCGACCATGCGGCGGCCGTGGCGAAGGCCGTGCCCGCGCCGGACTTCACCTGGCGGATCGGGCCCGGGGCCTTCGGCGAGGACGAGGTCGGCGCGGTGATCGCGCGCCATCGCGGCGAGCGCGTCGCGGATGTCGCGGTCGAGCATGACGACCCCTGCTGGTTCTTCTTCACCTCCGGCACGACCGGGCGCTCGAAGGCCGCGGTGCTGACCCATGGCCAGATGGGCTTCGTCATCACCAACCATCTCTGCGACCTCGTGCCCGGCACGACGGAGGCCGATTGCTCGCTGGTCGTGGCGCCGCTCTCGCATGGCGCCGGCGTCCACCAGCTGATGCTGGCTTCGCGCGGGGCGGCCTCCATCCTGCTGCCGACCGAGCGCTTCGACATCGACGAGGCCTGGCGGCTGATCGCGCGCCACCGCGTCACCAGCCTGTTCACCGTGCCGACGATCCTGAAGATGCTGGTCGAGCATCCGGCCGTCGAGCAGCACGACCATTCGAGCCTGCGCTACGTCATCTATGCGGGCGCGCCGATGTATCGCGAGGACCAGAAGCGCGCGCTGGCGACGCTGGGCTCCGTGCTCGTGCAGTATTTCGGGCTGGGCGAGGTCACCGGCAACATCACCGTGCTGCCGCCCTCGCTGCATGTCGCCGAAGACGGGCCGCAGGCACGCGTCGGCAGCTGCGGCTATGCCCGCACCGCGATGCAGGTCCAGATCCAGGACGATGCGGGCGAAGAGGTCGCAGTTGGCGTGCAGGGCGAGATCTGCGTGATCGGCCCGGCCGTCTTCGCCGGCTATTACGACAACCCGGAAGCCAATGCGAAGTCGTTCCGGAACGGCTGGTTCCGCACCGGCGATCTCGGCCACATGGACGAGGAGGGATTCGTCTACATCACCGGCCGCGCCTCGGACATGTACATCTCGGGCGGCTCGAACATCTATCCGCGCGAGATCGAGGAGAAGATTCTGACTCATCCCGCGATTGCGGAGGTCGCGGTGCTCGGCCTGCCCGATCCGGTCTGGGGCGAGATCGGGGTCGCCGTCTGCGTCTGCCGCGGCGGCGTGCAGGCGAGCGAGGCGGAGATCGCCGGCTTCCTCTCGGAGAAGATCGCCCGCTACAAGATGCCCAAGCGCTTCTTCTTCTGGGAGGCGCTGCCGAAATCCGGCTATGGCAAGGTGCCCAAGCGGCTCGTGCGCGACGAGCTCGAGGCGCGCGGGCAGCTGGACTGGCTGAGGGGGCAGGGCTCGTGAGGCGCATCCAGCAGCCCGGACCGGAGACGCCCGGCCGCATCCAGTGGGCGGAGTGCCACGGCCTGCGCTTTCCGCTGACGCTGCAGCCCGGCCTGACGCTGCTCGAGGCCGTCCGGCGCGGTTTCGCTGCCGCCGGCTTCGTCAGCGGGACGGTGAAGCTCGACGGGCTCGCGCTCTCGCCCTTCGCCTATGTGATGCCGGCGCTGTCGCAGACGCCGGAGCATGCGGCCTTCTACAGCGACACCTTCCGGCCCGTCGGCGTCGCCCGCATCGAGGTGGGCGCGATGACCTTCGGCCTGCGCGACGGCGCACCCTTCTTTCACGCCCATGCGCTCTGGGTCGAGGGCGACGGGCGGCGCAGCGGTGGCCATATCCTGCCCGACGAGACGATGGTGGCGGAGGCGGTCACGCTGGCGGCGGTCGGGCTCGATGGGGCCGCCTTCCTCGGTGAAGTCGACCCGGAGACGCATTTCAAGCTGTTCGGGCCGAGGCCGGCCGAGCCGCTCGGCGCGACCCGCGAGGGCCGCTTCTTCGCGCTGCGCGTCAAGCCCAACATCGACTTCTGCGGGGCGCTGGAGGGCTTCTGCGCCGAGCGCGGCATCGCCCGCGCCACCCTTCATGGCGGCGTCGGCTCGACCATCGGCGCGCGCTTCGCGGAGGGCGGGGTCGTCGAGAACTTCGCCACCGAGGTCGCGATCACGGGCGGGACCGTTGCGGATGATGGCAGCGGGCCGGAGGCGCAGATCGATGTGGCGCTGGTCGATTACACGGGGGCGATGGCGGCCGGGCGCTACCGGCGCGGCGACAACCCGGTGCTGATGACCTTCGAGCTGGTGCTGGAGGTGGGGTAGGGCGTCTCGACCCCGCGCCTTCCTTCAACCCTCCCGCCGCCGCGCCGCCTCCATGTCCCGCAGATCCTTGCGCCGGATCTTGCCCGTCGCGGTCATCGGCAGTTCGGTGACGAACTCGACATGGCGCGGATACTGATAGGCGGCGAGGCGGTCGCGGACGAAGGCCTGGATCTCGGCGGCCAGCGCCGCCGAAGGTGCGATTCCCGGCATCGGCAGCACGAAGGCCTTGATCGCCTCGGTGCGGATCGGATCGGGCACGCCGATGACGGCGACCATCAGCACGGCGGGATGGCGGATGATGCAATCCTCGATGTCGCCCGGCCCGATCCGGTAGGAGCCCGAGGAGATGATGTCGTCGTCGCGACCCTGGAACCAGAAATAGCCCTGCTCGTCGCGCGCCCCGGTATCGCCGGTGACGAACCAGTCGCCGATGAACTTGGCCGCCGTCGCCTCGGGCTGGTGCCAGTATTCCAGCATCATCACGGGGTCCGGCCGCGCCACCGCGATCAGGCCCTGCTCACCGGCGGGCAGGATCTCGCCGTCGGCCGAGATCACCGCGACCTTGTGCCCCGGCACGGCGCGGCCCATCGAACCGGGCACGATGGGGAACAGGCCGGCGCAGTTCGACACGATCAGGTTGGCCTCGGTCTGGCCGTAGAATTCGTTGAGATCGACGCCGAAGCTGTCCCGGCCCCAGGCGAGAATGTCGGCGCCCAGCGTTTCCCCGCCGGTGCCGACCGAGCGCATCGCGAATCCGGGGCGACGCGGGTTGGCGACCTGCCGCATGAGTTTCAGCGCAGTCGGCGGCAGGAAGGCGTTGCGGACCCTGTGCCGCGCCATCAGGTCGAAGGCGGCCTCGGGGTCGAATTTCCGGGCCCGCGAGGCCAGCACGGGGACGCCGAAATACAGGCTCGGCAGCAGGACATCGAGCAGCCCTCCCGCCCAGGCCCAGTCGGCCGGGGTCCAGAACAGGTCGCCCGGCTGCGGGAAGAACTCCTGCGGCAGCTGGACGCCCGGCAGATGGCCGAGCAGGACGCGGTGGGCGTGGAGCGCGCCCTTGGGCTTTCCGGTCGTGCCCGAGGTGTAGATGATCAGCGCCGGATCCTCGGCATTGGTCTCGCGCGGTGAAAACGCGTCCGATGCCTTCGCCATCTCGGCGTCGAGGTCGGGATGGCCATGGCCGCCGATCACGAGCAGCCGTCGCAGCTCCGGCAGGGCGTCGCGGATCGCCTCGATCTTGGGCAGGTTCTCGCCGTCGGTGATCAGCAGGCTCGCGCCTGAATGCTGCAGCCGGTGCTCGAGCGCGTCGGGTCCGAACTGGGTGAAGAGCGGCAGGGCGATCGCGCCGAGCTTGTAGATGGCGAGATGGGCGATCGCGGTCTCCGGCCGCTGCGGCAGCAGGATGCCGACGCGGTCGCCCGGTCGCACGCCCTGCGCCACCAGCAGATTGGCGAGCCGGTTGGACTGGCGCTTGAGCTCGTCGAAGCTCACCGTGGCGACGCCCGCCTCGTCCGCGTAGACCAGCGCCGGCCTGTTGGTCCCGTCGGCGTGGCGGTCGCAGCAGGCGACGCCGATGTTGAAGCGCTGCGGAACCTGCCAGACGAAGCGCGCGACGGTCTCGTCATAGCTGCCGTGGCGGGTCAGCATCGGTTCGGGTCCTGGTCGCGGCGCTTCATCAGCAGCTTCATCTGCCCGGTCTGGACCTGCTCGCCGCGCTGGTTGACGACGTCGAGCTTCAGCGTGACGACCCCGCGGTCGGGCTTGCGCGAGGGCTTGCGCTCCACGGTCGTCACGATCGCATGGACGGTATCGCCGATCCGGACCGGGCCTGAGAACGACCAGTGCAGGTCGAGCAGGCCCATGGTCGTGGCGTCGATCAGATTCTGCTGCGACATCAGCCCGATCGCCATGGCGAGCGTCAGCGGGCCATGGGCGATGCGCTCGCCGAAGGGTGTCGTGGCGCAATACTCGGCATCGACATGCAGCGGGTTGAAATCCCCCGACAGGCCGGAAAACAGGGTGATGTCGCCTTCCCCGACGGTTCGCCCGCGGGTGACCACACGCAGTTCGTCGGTGAAGTCCTCGAAGTAGAGCCCCATCGCGTCGTCCACCCCGGCTTGTCTCGTTGCCGCATTAGGCGCGCGCCGGTCGCGTGCTGGCAAGCAGCGCGGGGCGGGCATTTGCTCACGCCCGGCTTGCGCCGGTTGGGCGGCGTCCGATCCCCCGTCGGCCCCACGGGCAGCGCCGGCCGATGTCTGGCGGTCAGGAACGGCGCCTGTTATACAAGTCGTATAACGGATGGAGCCCGATATGAACGAGACCGTTAAGCCTTCTGGGGCCACTCCTGCCATCTTGCAGGTCCGAAAGATCGGCAACTCGATCGGTCTGATCCTCCCGAAGGAGTTGCTGGCACAGACCGGGTTTGCCGAAGGTGACAAGGTCGAGGCGATCCTGCAGCCGGATGGCGGAATTCGGCTCAAGCCGCATGACGATCTGCATGCCCGCAGCATGGAGATCGCGCGACGGGCCATGAAGCAGTACGCCGGAGCACTGCGCGAGCTTGCGAAATGAGCCAGTCGCCAGAACCGATCTGGCTTTTGACCGAGGCGGTGATCGATATCCATACCGAGCAGCTCGCCATGTTCGGCGGCCCGGACGGCGTCCGTGATCTCGGTCTTCTGGAGTCGGCCCTCGCACGGCCAAGAAACAGGTTCGCGTATGGCGAAACTGATCTCGCGGCGCTGGCCGCCAGCTATGCGTTCGGCATTGCGCGCAATCACCCGTTCATCGACGGCAACAAGCGCGTTGCGCTGCTCGCGATGGTGACATTTCTGGGGCTGAACAACGTTGCCTTGGACGTCTCGAACGCGGCCGCTGCGGCCGCGATCCTTGCTCTTGCAGCGGGCGAGGTCGAGGAGGAGGGGCTGACCCAGTGGCTTCGCGACAACTGGCCGAAGGATGCGCCGGCATGACCAAACCCATCTGGATCGAGGCCGCGATCAACGGGCCCTGGGGCGTCGCGCGCCAGCCGGGCATCCCGATCGCGATTCCCGACATCGTCGCGGACGGGATCGCGGCGGTCGAGGCCGGGGCGGCGATCGTGCATCTGCATGTCTACGACCTCGAAACCGGGCGCCAGCGCGACGACTGGGAGCTCTATGCGAAGGCGATCGAGGGCATCCGCGCGAAGGTGGACGCGATCGTCTATCCGACCATTCCGATCGTTGGCTCTGGCTACGCCGGGGACATCATCGGCTCGGGCCGCTACACGCATCTGGAGGAACTGGCCAGGCGCGGGCTGGTCGAATGGGGCGTGCTCGACCCTGGCTCCTGCAATTGGACGACCTACGACGGCATCCCTTCAGGCGAGGCCGGCTTCATCTACCAGAACCCCGGCGAGCATATCCGCGAGGGGATGGCGGTGGCGCAGGCGCACGGGATCCATCCGAGCTATGCGATCTACGAGCCCGGCTTCACCCGGCTGGGCGCGGCGCTGGCCAAGGCCTATCCGGGCCTACCCACGCCGATCTACCGGCTGATGTTCTCGGAGGCCTTCGCCTGGGGCTTCCCGCCGCGCGACTGGGCGTTCGACGCGCATCTGAAGCTGCTGGCGGAGGATGCCCCCGAGGCCCCGGTGATGATCGCGGGGCTGGGCGTGGACCTCACCGGGCTGATCCCGGCGGCGGTCGCGCGCGGGGTGCATGTGCGCGCCGGGCTGGAGGATGCGCCCTTCGGCTGCGGGCGAACCAATGCCGATCTGGTGGCGGAGACGGTGCGGCGGGTCGAGGCCGCCGGCGGGCGCCCCGCCAGCGTCGCCGAGGTCAGGGCCCGGCTGAAGGCCGTGGGCTGAGCCGGCCATGGCGACGACGAATTGCGATGTCGTGATCCTCGGCGCGGGCCATAACGGCCTCGTCTGCGCGCACCGGCTCGCCAAGGCGGGGCTGTCGGTCACCGTTCTGGAGCGGCGCGGCGTCGTCGGCGGCGCGGCCGTGACCGAGACCTTCCATCCCGGCTTCCGCAACTCGACCGCGAGCTACACGGTCAGCCTGCTGCGGCCCGAAATCATCGCGGCGATGGAACTGCACCGCCACGGCCTCAGAATCGTCGAGCGGCGGATGGCGAATTTCCTGCCGCTGCCGGATGGGCGCCATCTCGCGGCCGGGCCGGGGCGGACGGCGGCCTCCGTCGCCGCCTTCTCGGAGCGCGATGCGCAGCGTCTGCCGGCCTATGAGGCGCGGCTGGAGACCGTGGCTGCGGTGCTGCGCGACCTCGTGCTGCAGGCGCCGCCCAATCTCGGCGAGGGCGGCTGGCTCGCGGCGCTGCCGGATCTGATCGATGCCGGGCGGGTGGCGCGGCGGCTGTCGCGGCTCGATCTCACCGGCAAGCGCGACGTGATGGACCTCTTCACCAAATCGGCCGGCGACTGGCTCGACGGCTGGTTCGAGAGCGAGCCGATCAAGGCGCTGCTCGGCTTCGATTCCGTCGTCGGCAACTATGCCAGCCCCTACACGCCGGGCTCGGCTTACGTGCTGCTGCACCATGTCTTCGGCGAGGTGAACGGCCACAAGGGCGCCTGGGGCCACGCCATCGGCGGCATGGGCGCGATCACGCAGGCGATGGCGAAGGCCTGCGCGGAAGCCGGCGTCGCCATCCGGCTCGACAGCCCCGTCGCCGAAGTGCTGAGCGAAAAGGGCCGGGCGGTCGGCGCGGTGACGGAGGCCGGCGATCTGGTGCGGGCCCGCGCGGTCGTCTCGAACCTGCATCCGCGGCTGCTGTTCTCCAAGGTCGATCCGGCGATCGTGCCTGCGGATTTCACCGAGCGGATGACGCGCTATGCCTCGGGCTCGGGCACGTTCCGGATGAATGTGGCGCTGTCGGAACTGCCGCGCTTCACCAGCCTGCCGGAACCCGGCGACCATCACACCGCCGGCATCATCATCGCGCCGAGCCTGGCCTATATGGACCGCGCCCATGCGCAGGCGCGTCTCTCCGGCTGGTCGCAGGAGCCGATTGTCGAGATGCTGATCCCGTCCACGCTCGACGACACGCTGGCCCCGCCCGGCTGCCATGTCGCGAGCCTGTTCTGCCAGCATGTCGCGCCGGTGC
>LNFM01008839.1_pt1 | contig 14995 bp, 10 predicted proteins | sample 596031 | NCBI WGS metagenome assembly LNFM01 (sample SAMN04254537, study PRJNA301005) | activated carbon metagenome | isolation source: dual media filters at the Ann Arbor, Michigan drinking water treatment plant | place: USA: Ann Arbor
GCGCATGCGTTCGGCGTGGCCGATGAGCAGGCCGGTGACGGCGTTGGCGTTTTCGCGGAAGGCGGCGTAGTTCCAGGTGCTGCCGGGGGCGGCGACCATCGAGATGTCCTCGATGTCCTCGAACTGCTTCAGGCCCAGGCTGTAGCCCTTGCGTGGGTCGGCCTCGCCTTCGTATTCGCCGGCTTCGGGGCGCTGGCCGTCGTTGCCGCCGTCGAGCTGGAACGACGCGCCGACACCCAGCGTCAGCTTGTCGGCCGGCGTGACGCCGCGGCGGTCTTCCTCGGTGCCGGGCACCAGCAGGCTGGTGGGGTCGGCGCCGAAGAGCGCGGCCAGCACGTCGAAGGCGTCGGACACGGCGGCGGGGTCGCGTGCGATGACCAGTGGCAGGCCGCGGGCGTCGGCAGTGGAGGCGGGCAGGGTGGCGAAACGCGCGAACACGGAGTCGGGCGCGCCCGCCGAGCGGTGCGCCGGGTGCAGGGGCAAGCCAGCCCAGGTGGCGATCTCGCGCGAGCCGTCGCGCGACAGCAGCGAGATGCCGAGGGTGACGACGCGCACCGAGTCACCGGCGTCGGGTGCCTGGTTGGGGTCGAGCGCGGTGACGTCGAACCAGTCGCCGGTTTCCACCGGCGATGTGACGGCCATCGGCTCGAACTGCCAAAGCGCCTGGTCTTCGTTCCAGTGCGCGATGGCGAAGAGCCCCGTCTCGGCGGCTGAGGGTGAACTCGTGCGGTCGCGTATCCACACCAGGTCGAGGTCGTTCACCGAACGCAGCGTCGGGATGGTGGCGCCGCTGACCGGGTCCACCTGGCCGACCAGCACGTTGGCGCCGCCCTTGAGCGTGAAGCGCACGCGCAGGTTGGCCGCCGCGCCAGGGTGGCGGGCGCGCACGCGCAGGCCGCCGAGCGATGCGGGGTCGACGCGCGCGTGGCCGTCCTGGTAGCTGGTGCCGGTCATCGCCGCGCTGGCGAGTTCGTCGTCGGCGCCGAGGGGTTCGAACTCACCGGTCAGCGGCTTGAAAACGCGCGACACGTAGAGCCGCTTGCCGCCTTCGTTGAAGAAGGCGCGCACGGCATGCCACAGGAAGTTGGGTGCGGCGTTGCCGTCCCAGCTCAGTTCGCTGCCCGGGCTGAAGGGGTCGTACAGGCGTTCGTAGTCGGCCAGGCTGGTGACGATGTCGGGCTCCAGCGCCACGGGGCCGAAGCGCGCCGCGCCGATGAAGCCGGTGGTGGTGGTGGACACGCCTTCGATGGACTTCGCTCTGAACGAGGTCTCTTCGACGAACACGCCGGGGGCAAGGTATTCGGGCATGGGGTCTCCTTCGGGATCAGTCCGCGACAAAGAGGAAGGACGCGCCGGCGCTGCGCGCCAGCAGGGGAACACCGGCGTGCAGCCGCAGCGGCGCCAGCGGCAGAGGGGGGCTGCGCTGCTGCAGCAGCGCGGCGGGGGGCTGGGTGAGCAGGGCTTCGAGTTCGGGCAGGACGGTGGGCTCGTCGTCGGGCGGCGAAACCGGTGTCGTCGGCGACCAGAAGGCGAGCAGGGTCACGTCCCACGACCAGCGTTCGTCGAGCGTGCCGGGTGAATCACGCAGCCCGGGTTCACGCGGCCGCGGCAGCGGGAACGGCATAAGCACACGCCCTTCGGCGTCGGCCAGGCCTTGCGCGATGCGCTCGCTGCCCAGCCACAGTTCCAACAGCGCCCAGGGCACTGGGGATTCGGGGGCGCTGGCGCGGCGCAGCTCGGCGCGCAGTTCGGCCAGCGGGGGCGGCACGCTGCGCGTGGCGGCGCTGAAGAGCGGCACGTAGGGCGTGGTGTCGGCGGGCGAGTCATAGCTGCCGGGCAGGCCGAAGAGGCCCTCGTGCGGCAGCGTGACCGGTGTTGCGGCGGGCAGGTAGCGGCCGGTGGTGTCGCGCACTTCGAGACGGTAGCGTGCGGGTTCGGCGGGCGAGGTGGGCGTGGGCGGCACGACGACGTCGCCGAAGCCGGACAGACCTGGAAAGCGGTGCAGCACGAAGACGCCGCTGCGGTTGGCCACGAGTGGCACACGCCGCTGCGGCTGCCAGGTGTCGACGAGTTCGGCGCGCAGGCCGTCGGCCGCGCTGCGCAGCGTGCCGGCGTCGCGGAAGACCACCCCTAGCAGCGCGGTGCGCACCACGGTGTCGAAGCCCGGCGCCAGCGTCGGCACCACGCCCTGTGTGAGCGTGGTCGTCATGGCGCGGCCCCAGGCGTGCCGGCGCGAAGCTCGCGCGTCTGCACCAGCGCGCCCTCGCTGAGCGTCATTTCCGACTCGATCATCACGCTGCGTGCCGCGTAGGTCACCGAGGTCTGCCAGCGGTTGCGGAACTTGTCCCACAGGCCCAGCTGGTCGGGCACGCCCAGCGTGTCGACGTAGAGCTCCACCGCTTCGTCGGGCTCGAAGGCCGGCCGGTCACGGCGTGACAGCGCCTGGTTCAGCGAGGAAGCCGGGATCACCGCGTGGTCCTCGATGTGGCGCATCAGCCAGCCCAGCAGGCGCAGCTGGCGCTCGGCTTCGGTCGACCAGGGCGTGATCAGCAGGCCCATGTCCACCGGCAGCGACGGGCGGCGCTTCAGCCCATCGGGCCGGCGGCGTGCGGGCTGGTTGCGGATGGCGCTGTTCACGCCCACGCGCCACACCAGCAGCGAAAAGCCTTCGTTGACGACGGGCGTGAAGTCGTGGCCCGGGTAGAGCACGAAGCTGGGCGTGCCGATGAACTCGTCACGCGGGCAGGCTTCTTCCACCATCTTCAGCACGGTCTTGGCGACGGCGGCCAGGGCCAGGTAGTTCGCCATGGCTTGCCGTGCGTCAGGCCTTGCGTGCCGGGTCTGGCGCCGTGGGGGCGGTGGCGCCGCTGGCGGGGCGCGCATAGGCGGTCTCGGCCCAGGCGGCTTCGAGCTTGCAGATCACGCCTTCGCCTTCCAGGTGTGCCAAAGCGGCCTCCACGGTCTGCAGCCGCACCTCGCCGAAGCCCGGTGCCAGCCACCATCGCTGTATGCCCGCGGCGGTGTCGGCCGCACGCGGGTGTTCGTCCAGATAACGGCGTATCGCCATTGCGACCGCCGTCACCTCGGGCACGGGAGAGCCTGCTTGCATGGACACGCCTCATGCCTGGTGGTCCCGCGGTCGATAACGCAAGCTGCGGGCCAAGTCGGCGTTGGCATCGTCCTGCCCTCGTGGAGGGGCCCGATGGGCTGAAGGCGGGTGTGGCCCACTGGGTCGGCAGCGCCCCAGGCTGAGGGTGAGACTGCACCTCGGCGACCCCGGTGAGGCCGCGACACAAGGTCTGGGGCCGAAGCGACCCGGCTGGGTCGGAAGGGACCCCGGGTTTGGCGCCAGTCGGGCGCCCACGCAGGCAGCCCGCGGGCCGCCCAAGGGCTGGCGTGCGGTGGCTTGGAAGTGGGTTCGGCGCCAGCAAGCCCTTTCGGACCTGCACGCGCGGCCTCAGGGATTGCCCGAGCCGAGCGCGGCGCGCTGCAGGCCGTGCTTGCGCACCAGCTTGCCGAAGCGGCTGCGTTCCTTGCCTGCCAGGCGCGCGGCGCGGCTGAGGTTGCCGCCGGCCAGGTCGAGCATCTCGCTGAGGTACTGACGTTCGAAGTCGACCAGTGCCCGCGTACGCGCCGCCGCGTATGAAAGGGCGCCTTCGGCGCGGCCTGCCGACGGGTCGGTGCCGCCGGGCGCAGAACTGGCCTGAACCGTGGCCGCCACCGCGTCGAGTTCGAGGTCGATCTCGTTGGCCTGGCCGAGCAGGAAAGCCCGGTGGACGCAGTGTTCCAGTTCGCGCACATTGCCCGGCCAGGGCAGTGGCTGGCCCAGGTGGGCCACGCTCCGTGGATGCAATTCACGCGGCGGGCCACCGTATTCACGCACCAGGCGTTGCACGAAGGCTTGCGCCAGCAGCAGCGCGTCGCCTGCGCGTTCACGCAGCGCGGGCAGCGGCACGCTCAGCAGGTTGATGCGGTAGAGCAGGTCTTGCCTGAAGGCGCCGGCCGCCGCCAGCGCGGGCAGGTCGACGTTGGTGGCGCAGACCACGCGCACGTCGGCCTGCTCGGTGCGTGCGGCGCCCAGCGGCCGGTAGCTGTGGTCCTGCATGAAGCGCAGGATGGCGGCCTGCGCGCGGGGGCTCAGCGAGTCGATCTCGTCGAGGAAGAGCGTGCCGCCTTCGGCACCGCCGATGACGCCGCGGCTGGCACTCTTGGCGTCGGTGTAGGCGCCGCGGGTGTGGCCGAAGAGTTCGGCTTCGAGGATGCTGTCGGGCAACGCACCGCAGTTGATGGCCACGAAGGGCCCACGCTGGCGGTTGCTGAGGTAGTGGATGGCGCGCGCCGCCAGTTCCTTGCCGGTGCCGGTTTCGCCGCTCAGCAGCACGGTGGCATTCACCGCGGCGCATTGCTGCAGCAGGACGAGCGTGGCGCGGAAGGCGGGTGAGTGGCCGTACAGGTTCAGCGCCGCCCAGTCGGGGGTGGCAGGCGCGGGGCGCGTGTCGGGCGGGGGGGTGACCCGGGAAGCAGCGTTGGTCGGCATGCGGGGCTCTCGAGCAGAGCGGGCACCGTAGACCACAGAGGCTGCGGCGCGGTGATGACCCGATGACGCCATGCTAGGCAGGCTGCCTGGGGTCACCATCCCTAGGAGCGCCCGGGGCGGTGTAACGGTCTATGTGGCGGCGCCGGGCGGGGGCGCCGCGCGCCGGGGACGAGGCGCGCCGGCCACGGGGCTGGTCGGCGCCATGCCCGCCAGGTGCACGTCGACGGCATGCGCGCCCACGGCCAGCAGGTCGAAGCCGCGGGGGTCGAAGAGCCAGTCCTGGATCAGACCGTCCAGCAGCGCGTGCAGGCCTATGGCGAGGTGCGCCGCGGGCAGTGCCGTGCCCAGTTCGCCCTGCGCCTGTGCGCGCTGCAGCGTGCGCTGCAGTCGCGTGCGGAAGCCCTGGCGCATCTGCAGGCGCCGTTCACGCACGGCGCTGAGTTCGTCGACGTTTTCGGTCTTGTGCAAAGCGATCTCGAGCACACGCTTGACGTGGGCGTTTTCGGTGACGCGCGCAAGGACTTCCAGCAGCAGCCCGCGCAGTGCAGGCAGCACGGGCTGACCGTTGTCGACGACGAGCCCTTCCGCGGCCTGCTCCATGGGCAGGATGACGCGGTCCATCATCGCGTTGAAGAGGTCGCTCTTGTCCTCGAAGTGCCAGTACACCGCGCCGCGCGTGACGCCGGCGGCGGTGGCGATGTCGTGCAGCGTGGTGCGCGAAACGCCTTGCGCCTGGAACAGCAACTCGGCGGCATCGAGGATGCGGCTGCGGGTGGCCTGGGCTTCTTCCTTGGTCTTGCGTGCCATGTGCTGGGGGTGAGCGAAGGCCTCATCATACATTCATGCATGTATGTATACTAGTCCCACGTTTTCCCTGTCATCCTGCGTTCTGGCGGCGACGGTGCCCGCGCACCGCCCGTGCGCCCGGCGCGGGGCCGCTACGCCGTCTCCTTCGAGGTTCCTCCCGTGACTGTCCAAGCCTGCCTGCCCCGTTCCCGCTATGCCCGTGGCGCACGCGTCGCCGCCGTCGGCCTGGCGGTTCTCGCCCTGGTGGCCTGCGACGCCAAGGGCCCTGCGACCGGCGCACCCGGTGCCGGGGGCATGCCGCCGCCGCCGCCCGTGGGCGTGGTGACCGTCGCGCCGCAGACGGTGGCGCTGCAGACCGAGCTGCCCGGCCGCGTCGAGGCGCTGCGCACGGCGCAGGTGCGGGCGCGCGTGACCGGCGTGGTGTTGAAGCGCCAGTTCACCGAAGGCAGCGAAGTGCGCGCCGGCCAGGCGCTGTTCCGGATCGACCCCGCGCCCTACCAGGCCGCATTGGACAGCGCCGCCGCCCAGCTGGCGCGTGCCCAGGCCGGCCTGGCCCAGGCCACGGCCACGGCCGAGCGTTTCAAGCCGCTGGCAGAGGCCCGGGCCATCAGCCAGCAGGACTACGTCAACGCGCAGGCTGCGCAGCAGGCGGCCGCCGCCGACGCGGCCGCCGGCCGCGCCGCGGTGCAGTCGGCGCGCATCAATCTGGGCTACACGCAGGTGACGGCGCCCATCGCCGGCCGCATCGGCCGCGCGCTGGTCACCGAAGGCGCGCTGGTCAGCGCCGCCGAGGCCACGCAGCTGGCGCTGGTGCAGCAGACCAATGCCGTCTACGTCAACTTCACGCAGAGCAGCGCCGACGTGCTGCGGCTGCGCAAGGCCATCGCCGCGCAGCAGTTGCGCAAGAGCGGCGGCGACGCCGTGGCGGTGCAGGTGGTGCTGGAAGACGGCAGCCTGCTGCCGCGCCCCGGCAAGCTGCTGTTCAGCGACCTGAGCGTCGACGCCACCTCGGGCCAGGTGACGTTGCGTGCCGAGGTGCCCAACCCCGAAGGCCTGCTGCTGCCCGGCCAGTACGTGCGCGTGCGCCTGTCGCAGGCCGAGTTGCCCGGTGGCGTGCTGTTGCCGCAGCAGGCCGTGACACGCACCCAGCAGGGCGACACCGTGCTGGTGGTAGGCGTTGGCAACAAGCCCGCGCCGCGCCCGGTGCAGATCCGCTCGGGGCAGGACGGCCAGTGGGTCGTCACCGGCGGCCTGAAGGCCGGCGAGCAGGTCATCGTCGACGGCTTCCAGAAGATGTTCGTGCCCGGCGCGCCGGTGACACCGGTGCCCTGGGTGCCGCCGCGTGCGGGGTCTGCTGCGTCCGCTGCGTCCGCTGCGTCTGCCGCGTCTGCCGCGTCCGCCGCGGCGTCGAAGTAAGGCGGGCCGCGCACCATGGCCAGCTTCTTCATCGACCGGCCCATCTTCGCCTGGGTGATCGCGCTTTTCGTGCTGGTGCTGGGCGGCGTGTCCATCACGCAGCTGCCGGTGTCGCAGTACCCGCCGGTGGCGCCGCCGTCCATCGTCATCAACGCGGTCTACCCCGGTGCCTCGGCGCAGACGCTGGAAACCAGTGTGCTGGCCGTCGTCGAGCAGGAGATGAACGGCGCGCCCGGCCTGATCTACGTCGAGAGCGTGGCGCAGGCCAACGGCAGCGGCAGCATCACGCTGAGCTTCGAGCCCGGCACCAACCCCGAACTGGCGCAGGTGGACGTGCAGAACCGCCTGGGCCGCGCCACGCCGCGGCTGCCGGCGGCTGTCACGCAGCAGGGCGTGCGCGTCGACAAGGCGTCGCCGAACTTCCTGCTCTTCACCATCCTCACCAGCACCGACCCCAAGGTCGACCCCGTGGCTCTGGGCGACTACGCCGCGCGCAACATCGTGCCCGAGCTGCAGCGTGTGCCCGGCGTCGGCCAGGCCCAGCTCTTCGGCACCGAACGCGCCATGCGCATCTGGCTCGACCCCGCCAAGCTGCTGGGCTTCGGCCTGGGCAGCAACGAGGTGGTGGCGGCCATCCGGGCACAGAACGCGCAGGTGGCGGCCGGTGCCATCGGTGAACTGCCCAACGTGGCCGGGCAGGGCATCGCGGCCACCGTGGTGGTGACCGGGCAGCTCGCCAACGTCCAGCAGTTCGGCAACATCGCGCTGCGCAGCAACGCCGACGGTTCCACCGTGCGGCTGCGAGACGTCGCGCGCATCGAGCTCGGCGCGCAGAGCTACGGCACCTCGGCGCGGCTGAACGGCCAGCCGGCCACCGGCATCGGCGTGCAGCTTTCGCCTTCCGGCAACGCGCTGGCCACCGCCACCGCCGTGCGCGCCAAGATGGAAGCACTCAAGCCCTTCTTCCCCGCGGGCGTCGACTACAGCATCCCCTACGACAGCTCGCGTTTCATCAAGATCTCGATCAGCCAGGTCGTCATCACGCTGCTGGAAGCGGTGGGGCTGGTGTTCCTGGTGATGTACGTGTTCCTGCAGAACATCCGCTACACCATCATCCCGACCATCGTCGTACCGGTGGCGCTGCTGGGCACCTTCGGCGCGCTGCTGGCCCTGGGCTTCTCGATCAACGTGCTGACGATGTTCGGCATGGTGCTGGTGATCGGCATCGTCGTCGACGACGCCATCGTCGTGGTCGAGAACGTCGAGCGCATCATGAGCGAGGAAGGCCTGCCACCGCGCGAGGCCACGCGCAAGGCGATGGGGCAGATCTCGGGCGCCATCATCGGCATCACCGTGGTGCTGATCTCGGTCTTCGTGCCGCTGGCTTTCTTCAGCGGCAGCGTGGGCAACATCTACCGCCAGTTCTCGGCCGTGATGGTGGCGTCCATCGCCTTCTCGGCCTTCATGGCGCTGAGCCTGACGCCGGCGCTGTGCGCCACGCTGCTCAAGCCCGTCGACGCCGGCCACCATCTGGAGCGCAAGGGTCTCTTCGGCGCCTTCAACCGCGGTTTCAAGCGCACCGCGAAGGGCTATGAAAGCGTGGTCGCGCGCATGCTGAACAAGGCGCTGCGCTACCTGGTGATCTACGCCGCGATCATCGGCGTCGTCGGCTGGGCCTACCTGCGCCTGCCGGCGAGCTTCCTGCCCAACGAAGACCAGGGCAGCATGCTCGTCAACGTGCAGCTGCCGCCTGGGGCCACCCTGGAACGCACGCGTGCCGTGATGGAGCAGGTGGAAGGTTTCATCCTCAAGCAGCCCGAGGTGCAGAGCATGGTGGCGGTGCTGGGCTTCAGCTTCAGCGGCCAGGGTCAGAACGCCGCGCTGGCCTTCGTGACGCTGAAGGACTGGAGCGAACGCCCCGAGCCCGGCAACAGCGCGCAGGCGCTGGCCGGCCGGGCCTTCGGCGCGTTGATGGGCATCCGAGACGCCTTCATCTTCCCGCTGAGCCCGCCGCCCATCCCCGAACTGGGCCAGGCATCGGGCTTCAGCTTCCGCCTGCAGGACCGCGCCGGCCTCGGCCATGAAGCCCTGGTGACGGCACGCAACCAGCTGCTGGGCATGGCCGGCAAGAGCACGCTGCTGGCGCAGGTGCGGCCCGACGGGCTGGAAGACGCGCCGCAGCTGCACCTGGACATCGACCGCGACAAGGCTGCCGCCCTGGGCGTGGGCTTCGACGCCATCAGCGCCACCATCGGCACTGCCTTGGGTTCGAGCTACGTCAACGACTTCCCGAACGCCGGCCGACTGCAGCGCGTGGTGGTGCAGGCCGACGCCCCGGCGCGCATGCAGCCCGACGACCTGCTGCGGCTGAACGCCAGCAACAACCGCGGCCAGCCGGTGCCGCTGTCGGCCTTCGCCAGCACTCGCTGGGTGACCGGCGCGATGCAGACCGTGCGCTACAACGGCTACCCCGCAATGCGCATCGGCGGCAGTGCCGCACCGGGCTACAGCACCGGCGACGCGATGGCCGAGATGGAACGTCTGGCCGCGCAGCTGCCGGCCGGCTTCGGCTTCGAGTGGACGGGCCTGTCGCGCGAAGAGAAGCTGGCCGGTTCGCAGGCCTTCGTGCTCTACGGCTTCGCGATCCTCGCGGTCTTCCTGTGCCTGGCGGCGCTGTACGAAAGCTGGAGCATCCCGTTCGCGGTGATCCTGGTCGTGCCGCTGGGCGTGCTGGGCGTCGTGCTGGCCACGATGTTCCGGGGTTATGCCAACGACGTCTACTTCCAGGTCGGTCTCATCACCATCATCGGCCTGTCGGCGAAAAACGCGATCCTGATCATCGAGTTCGCGAAGGACCTGCAGGCCCAGGGCAAGAGTGCGGTGCAGGCTGCGCTGGAAGCGGCGCACCTGCGCTTCCGGCCCATCGTGATGACCTCGATGGCCTTCATCCTGGGCGTGATGCCGCTGTTCCTGGCCAGTGGCGCCGGCTCGGCCAGCCAGCGCGCCATCGGCACCGGCGTGGTGGGCGGCATGATCACCGCGGTGGTGCTGGCGGTGTTCTTCGTGCCGCTGTTCTTCGTCGTCGTGCGCCGCTTCATCCAGCCCAGCGACCGGCAGATGCTGCACGACGCGCACAAGGAGCCCAACCTGAACCTGCACCCGCCCGTGGAGGACCGCTGAATGACCGCCCTCCGCACCCTCAGGCTGGCCCTGCCGCTGCTCGCGGCAATGCTGACGGCCTGCTCCTTCATTCCCGTACACGAGCGCCCGGCGGCCCCGGTGGCGGACACCTTCCCGCTGCCCGCGGCCGCGTCGGGCACACCGGCCCCCGAGTTGAGCTGGGCCGACTTCCTGGCCGACGCGCGGCTCAAGGCGCTGGTGGACCTGGCGCTGCAGAACAACCGCGATCTGCGCATCGCCGTGCTCAACGTCGAGCAGACCCGCGCTGCGCTGGGCTTGCAGCGCGCCGACCGGCTGCCGACGCTGAGCGCCGGTGCGACGGCCGGCCGCGCGCCGGGCGCGGGTGGCGACATGGTCAGCAGCTACAGCCTGGGGCTGCAGGTGACGGCATTCGAGCTCGACCTCTTCGGCCGTGTCAAGAGTCTCAGCGAAGCCGCGCTGGCGCGTTACCTGGCCAGCGACGAAGGCCGCCGCGCCGCACAGGCCGCGCTCGTGGCGGGTGTGGCGCAGGCCGACCTGGCGCTGCGTGCCGACGACGAACTGCTGGCGCTGACGCAGCGCACGCTGGTGTCGCGCCAGGACGCACTGAAGCTGGTGCGCCTGAAATTCGACGGGGGTGCATCGGCCGAACCCGAACTGCGCACCGCGGAATCGCTGGTGGCTAGCGCCCGCGCCAACCTGGCCGCGCTGCAGCGCCAGCGCAGCCTCGACGCCAACGCGTTGACGCTGCTGGTCGGCCAGCCTCTGCCGGCCACGCTGCCGGCGCCGGGTGCCTGGAGTCAGCTGCGCCTGGCTGACCTGCCGGCGGGGCTGCCGTCGGACGTGCTGCTGCAGCGCCCCGACGTGCGCCAGGCCGAGCAGCAGCTGATCGCCGCCAGCGCCAACATCGGCGCCGCGCGCGCGGCCTTTTTCCCGCGCATCGCGCTCACCGGCAGTGCGGGCTTTGCCAGCAACCAGCTCAGCGGCTTGTTCGACAACACGGCCTGGAGCTTTGCCGGGCAGCTGCTGCAGCCCATCTTCGATAGCGGCCGCAACCAGGCCAACCTGGCCGCCGCGCGTGCCGGGCGCGACATCGCGGTGGCGCAGTACGAGAAGACGGTGCAGACCGCCTTCCGCGAGGTGGCCGATGCGCTGGCCGGCCGCGCCACACTCGCCGACCAATTGGCGGCGCAGCAGGCCCTGGCCGACGCCGAGGCGCGCCGGCTCGAACTGGCCGAGCTGCTCTACCGCGGCGGCGTGGCCAGCCAGCTCGACCGGCTGGACGCCGAACGCAACACGCTGGTCGCGCGCCAGGCCGTGGTGCAACTGCAGCTGGCGCGGCTGCAGAACGCCGTGCAGCTCTACCGTGTGCTGGGGGGCGGCCTGCCGCCTGCAACCGCCCTGCGCTGAGCCAGAAGCACCCGCCGGGCAGAATGCGGGCTTGCGCACTCGCCGCCCGACCATGTCCACCGCTCCTTCCGTCGCCCTCGTAGCCTGCAGCGCGCCGCCCCCACGCGGGCCCTGGCTGCTCGATCGGCCCGGCGCAGGCCCCGCATGACGACCGAGGCCGACGAGTTTGCGATGCGTCTGGCGCTCGACCAGGCGCACAACGCCTGGCTGGTGGGCGAGGTGCCGGTGGGCGCGGTGATCGTGCGCCAGACGCCCGACGGCCCGCAGGTCGTAGCCACCGGCTACAACCGCCCCATCACCACCCACGACCCCACCGCGCACGCCGAGATCGTGGCGCTGCGCCACGCCGCCACGCTGCTGGCCAACTACCGCCTGCCGGACTGCGAGCTTTTCGTGACGCTGGAGCCCTGCGCGATGTGCGCGATGGCGCTGGTGCACGCGCGCTTCAAGCGTGTCGTGTTCGGCGCCGCCGACCCCAAGACCGGCGCCGCCGGCTCGGTGCTGAACCTCTTCGACGAGCCGCAGCTCAACCACCACACCGAGGTGCAGGGCGGCCTGCTGGCCGAGGCTTGCGGCGACCTGCTGCGCGGCTTCTTCGCCGAGCGGCGTGCCCAGAAGCGGGCCGAGCGTGAAGGCGCCGCTGCCGTCGATGCCGACGAACGGGCCGATGGTGACGGCGACGAAGGCGGCCCCATTCCCGCAGGCGACGCCACCGAGCTGCCGCTCGAGCTGCTGCCCCCTCCCGAACCCGTCTGACCCTGGCCCCCCGATGCCCACGCTGTCCCTGTTCTCCCCCGCCGGCGTGGTGCCGCAGCCTGCTGCGCTGACGCGCGCCACACGCCGCCTGCGCGCGCTGGGCTTCGACGTTCAACCCGACCAAGCCGCGCGTGCGCGCCAGCAGCGTTTTGCCGGCGACGACGACACCCGTCTGGCCGCGCTGCACCGCGTGGCGCTGGCCGCGCCGTCGATCGCGATGGCCACGCGCGGCGGCTACGGCCTGACGCGCCTGCTCGACCGCATCGACTGGGCCCTGCTGGCGCGCAGCGTGGAGCAGGGCACACGCTGGGTCGGCCACAGTGACATGACGGCTTTGCAGCTGGGCCTGCTGGCCCACACCGGCGCGGACAGCTGGGCCGGTCCGATGGCGCTGGACGACTTCGGCCGCAGCGACGAGACGGGTGGTGTCGACGAGGTCACGCGGGACTGTTTCCTGGAAGCGATGCACGGCGATCTCGAAGCCGTGGGCTTCCGCACCGAGCCCGGCTACGACGGTCTGCAGGTCAGCGGCCGGCTCTGGGGCGGCAACCTCAGCATGGTCTGCTCGCTGCTGGGCACGCCGCACTGGCCACGCATCGCCGGCGGCATCCTCTTCCTGGAAGACGTCAACGAGCACCCCTATCGCGTCGAACGCTGCCTGCTGCAACTGCACCAGGCGGGTGTGCTGGCGCGGCAGAAGGCCGTGGTGCTGGGGGCCTTCAGCGGTTGGAAACCTTCGCCGCTGGACCGTGGCTACACGGTGAAGACCGCGGTGGCGCAGTTGCGCGCCAGCACGCCGACGCCGGTGCTCACGGGGCTGCCCTTCGGCCACGTCCACCCCAAGGTGACGCTGCCCGTGGGCCGCAAGGTGCAACTGCTGGTGGAAGGGCGTGATGTGCTGATTGGCTGGTAGCGCGCGGCTGCAGCTCTGTCGCAGCCGTGACCGCAGTGACGGTTTCGTGTCGTAGCGCTTATTCCCGGCCAGGATCGAGTCGGTGCGAGCAGCGCTCGGAGGCCGGCTGCATCCCCCGCGGCGCGCAGGCCCTGGCCGACATCTTCGCCAGCGTCGGCCGCCGATGTCGGCAGCGGCGACGGGTGCCGTAGTGGACTTTGCCGGCAGCGGCGTGCATGGCCTGGCCAGCACACATCGGGCGCGCGCGCATGACCTGGCACAGAATAAGCAGCCGGTTCACGGGCCGAAACGCTGCTGCGGCCGGCCATACCGCACTCTGATTTGCCTAGGAACGGAGACCCATGGAAGTCGATCTTGACGTTGCGATCATTGGCGGCGGTCCGGCCGGTTCAACCATAGGCACGCTCCTGAAGAAGTACAGACCTCAACTCAAGGTGGGCATCTTCGAGCGCGATCAATTTCCACGGGATCACGTGGGTGAAAGCCAGCTTCCCTACATTTCAACTGTCCTGGATGAAATGGGGGTGTGGGACAAAGTCGAGCGCGCCGACTTCCCGATAAAGATCGGAGCCACCTACCGGTGGGGAAAGTCAGACCAGCTGTGGGACTTCGAATTCCTCAATTACGGTGTCTTGAAGCCCGAGCCTCGCCCTGCAAAGTACGAAGGCCAGCGCCGGCAGACCGCCTTCCAGGTTGACAGAGCCGTCTACGACGAGATTCTCCTGAATCACGCCCAGGAACTCGGCTGCAGCGTTCACCAGCAGACCAAGGTCACCGCGGTGCTTCGGGATGGCGACCGCGTGAACGGCCTGAAGGTCATGAATGGCGCTGGCGAACGAACCGTCAACGCCCGTCACTACGTCGATTGCTCGGGCCATGTCGGTGTGCTCCGCAAGGCGATGGGCGTGGAGGTTCGCTCCCCCACCACGCTGCAGAACATCGCGATCTGGGACTACTGGCAAAACGCCGACTGGGCTGTCAACGTTGGCGTGGGGGGCACCCGTGTCCAGGTGCTCTCCCTGGGTTACGGTTGGATCTGGTTCATACCGCTGGGCCCTACCCGAACGAGCATCGGTCTCATCGTGCCCGCGCAGTATTTCAAGGATCGCGGCATCCGCCCTGAGGAACTCTACAAAGAGGCGCTGGCGAGTGACAAGGTCATTCAGGCGCTCACGAAGAACGCGGTGCGCGAGGACAAGCTCTCGACCACGAAAGACTGGTCGTTCCTCGCCGACCGGCTGGTTGGCCAGAACTGGTTCTTGGCAGGCGAATGCGCTGGATTTGCCGATCCGATTCTTGCTGCCGGCATGACGCTTGCCCACCGTGGAGGCCGAGAGATTGCCTACACCATTCTCGAACTGGAGCGTGGCGAACATGAAGGCGAGTGGCTGCGGCAGCGCTACTGCACAAGCCATCGTCGCCACATCGGGCAGCACATCCGGTTCGCTGACTTCTGGTACACGCAGAACGGTCAGTTCAGTGAACTCAAGGACTTCACCAAAACCATTGCCGGGGAAGCCGGGCTGGACATGACTTCAGACGAGGCATGGCGATGGTTCGGTACCGGCGGGTTCATTGACCACGACACAGCAGGGCCGGACGTATCGGGTTATGCGCTTTACGCCGCCAAGCAGATTGCCGCTTCGTTGCTCCAATCCGAATCCGACTACAAGATCTTCGGGAAGACCCACTTCAAGATCAACCTCGATGGGGCCGAGGAGACCTACGGCGCTTTGACCCGAGATGGCCGGATTCATCGTCATCGTTGTTACTCGAGGCGCGGGTGTACCTTGCCCCTGCGCGGTATTTTCGAGTGGCTCGTTGAATTGCTGCGCGAAAGTCGGAGCGCAAAGGACATTCTCAGCGCTGCAGGTACCTACCGGGCGTCCAGCGGTATGAGCCGTGAACAGGCCACCCAGTTTCCCCGACACTTGATCGAAGGACTCGATGCCTTGGTCCTCGATGGCTGGGTGATGGCAGAAACACGCCCGGGTTAC
>LNFM01008840.1_pt1 | contig 14994 bp, 14 predicted proteins | sample 596031 | NCBI WGS metagenome assembly LNFM01 (sample SAMN04254537, study PRJNA301005) | activated carbon metagenome | isolation source: dual media filters at the Ann Arbor, Michigan drinking water treatment plant | place: USA: Ann Arbor
TGATGGGAGCAGATGTCGGGCGTCCGTGGGGCAAGGATGAGAGGCCCTATTCGAAGATCGTGTTCATCGGTCGCAACCTGCCGAAGGAAGCGATTCTCAAGGGGCTCGAGGCGTGCCTGGCACGCTGACCGCGCAGGCCCAGTCGGCGCGGCCCCGCAGGAGCGACGAGGGACACATGGCAGGCACGAGCAAGGCACCCGCGAAGAAGGCAGCCAAGAAGTCAGCGCCCACCAAGGTGGCCAAGTCCGCCAAGCCGGCGGCCAAACCGGTCGGCAAACCGTCTGCTAAGCCGGTGGCGAAGCCGGCCGCAAAGCCAGCCGCAAAAACAGCTGCAAAGCCAGTCGCGAAAAAGGCCGTCAAGGTCGCTGCGACCAAGACGCTGCCAAAGACCAAGGCTGCCAAGCCGTCGGCGCCGCCCAAGTCGGTCAAGAAGCCGGCCAAGGCCGCTGCGCCGACCCCCACGAAGAAGCCGTCGGCAGCAGCCAAGGCGGCAACGCCTGCAAAGAAGGCGCCGCCGCCGATGCCGCCACGTCGTGCCCCGATTGCGGCTGGCGCGCGTCCCGTGGCTCCTCCACCGAACGTCGCACCGCCTGCGCCGATGCCGGCGCCGCGGCCGATGCCAGCCAAACCCCAGCCGGCGGCGACCAGTCAGAAAGATGTCGCCGCCGCCCACGAGTACCTGTTAAGTCGATCTGCCAGTAGAAGCGAAGCACCTGTGACCGTGAACGGAAAGCAACTCCCGACCGAAGAGCAACTGCTCAAGATGCCGGAATCGGCATACATGAACGACGAGCAACTCGCCTTTTTCAAGTACCGGCTGCAGCAGATGGAGCGCGAGCTGCTCGCCAACGCCGGCGAGACGACCGAGCATCTGCGCGAGACCGTGATCGTTCCCGATCCGGCGGACCGCGCAACCATCGAAGAAGAGCACGCGCTCGAGCTGCGGACCCGCGATCGCGAGCGCAAGCTGCTCAAGAAGGTGCAGCAGGCGATCACCCGCATCGACTCGGGTGACTACGGCTACTGCGAGGAAACCGGCGAGTCGATCGGGGTGCCCCGTCTCCTGGCGCGGCCGACTGCCACGCTGTCGCTCGAAGCGCAGCAGCGTCGCGAGATGAAACAGAAGATGTACGGCGACTGAGACGGTCGGCCGTCTGGCGCGACTTCGTTCGAGCGTCAAGAACGATTCGTATCCGTGCGTGACTTTCGCCAGGCCAGTGCGCTGGCCTGTCCGCGGTAGTGCGCGTCCGCACTTTTGCCATCGGCCAGGGCTGCCGCCGTGCTTTCCGTCCGCTCCCTTGTTCATCGCTACGCCGAACGCATCGTGCTGCGTATGGCGACGCTCGATCTTGCGGCCGGCGAGCATTGCGCGCTGCTCGGCGCGTCGGGCTCGGGCAAGACCACCTTGCTGCACGTCCTGGCGGGGATCCTTCCGCCCAGTGAAGGGGAGGTACTGCTCGACGGTGCCAACCTGTACCTGCCGCCGCGCGCCGACCGCTGGCGCGCCGAGCGCATCGGCGTGGTGCCGCAGCGCCTGCATCTGATCGACAGCTTGAGCGCGCTCGACAACGTGCGCCTGGCGCAGTCGCTCATCGGTCGCCGCGACGATGCGGCGGCCGACCGGACGCTGATGGCGTTATCCCTGGGCGAGCAGCGCCTGCGCCGCCCCTCGCGCCTGTCAACGGGCCAGCAGCAGCGGGTCGCCATCGCGCGCGCGGTGGTCAACCGGCCGCGGCTGCTGCTCGCCGACGAGCCGACCTCGGCGCTCGACGATGCCCATGCCGACAGCGCCATCGACCTGCTGGTGATGGCCGCCAATGCGTGTGGTGCGCTGCTGGTGGTGGCGACTCACGATGCGCGCGTGCGCCGCCGGTTCAAGCGCGTGATCGACCTGTCCGCGACAGGCACTCCATGACGCGGCGATCGGGCGGCCGAGGTGCGCGATGAACGCGCTGCGCTATGTGTGGGCGCAACTCGCGCGGCGACCGCTGGCGACCGCGCTGTCGGTACTGCTGCTGGCGCTGGGCATCGCCACGCTGGTGTTCGTGCTGCTGGTGCAAAGCCAGCTCACGCGCGGTCTCACCCGCGACGCGCAGGGCATCGATCTGGTGGTCGGTGCCAAAGGCTCACCGCTGCAGCTGATCCTGTCGGCGATCTATCACGTCGATGTGCCGACCGGCAACGTGCCGCTGGCGGCGCTGGCGCAGGTGCGCGCCAATCGACTGGTGAAGGCGGCGATCCCGGTCTCTCTTGGCGACAACTACCGCGGCTTTCGGCTGGTGGGTACCGAGCCGGCACTGATCGATCAATACCGGGGTCAACTGGCGCACGGCACGCTCTGGCAGGGGCGGTTGCAAGCCGTCATCGGAGCCGAGGTGGCGCGAGCCACCGGGCTCGGTGTCGGCCAAGGCTTCTTCGGCGCACATGGTTTGTCACCTGACGGGCCGATCCACGACGACGCCGAGTACCGGGTGGTCGGCGTGCTGGCATCCACTGGCACCGTGCTCGATCGACTGCTGCTGACCGATCTTGAAAGCGTCTGGTTCGTGCACGAGGGCGAGGCTATCGATCCGGAAGAGCGCCAGGTGCTGGAAGCTGAGCGGGAGGTCACTGCGATCCTGGTGCAGTACGCGTCGCCGCTGGCCGCGGCGATCGTCCCTCGACAGATCAACGCCGAGCCGCGCCTGACCGCGGCCGTGCCGGCGAACGAAGTCGCGCGTCTGTTTGCGGTGGCGGGCGCCGGCATCGACACGATGCGCGCGTTTGCCGGCGTGCTGCTCGGCTCAGCCCTGTTGGCGCTGTTTGTTGCGCTGATGAATGCGCTGGAAGAGCGGCGCTACGACATCGCCGTCTTGCGGCTGCTGGGCGCGACGCGCATGCGCGTCGCCGCGCTGCTGCTGCTCGAAGCGTGGGTGCTGGCCACCGCGGCGCTGGTGCTGGGCGTGACCATGGCGGTCGGGGCGGTCGCCGTCGTCGCTTCCTGGCTGGCGCAGGCGCGATCGTTCGTCCTGTCACCGTTCGATTGGCCGGCCGAGGTGGCCTGGGCGCTGATTTTGGCGCTGGGTGTGGCCACGGTGGCGGCGCTGCTGCCGGCCTGGCGCGCCAGTCGCATGCAGATCCACGCTGCGCTGGCCGAGGGCTAGCCCGACTCGGATATCCTTGCCTCAGTCTGGTGTTTGGAGGGCGCGATGCGCTGTGCCTATCTGCTGCTCGTGCTTGTCGGCCTGTTGGCATCGGTTCAGGCTGCCGCGCAGATGCCGGCTGCGCCCGGCAGTCCGGCCAACTCGCTCGGGCTGCCGATCGATCCGGCTCTTCTGAACACGCTGCCGGAACTCAAGGGGGTCGTCTCCTGGAACCTGTTGGGCCAGGTCAAGTCGCGCACCGAGGGCAAGCGGGTCGTGCCGGACTTCTCGCCTGCCGTACAGAAGCTTCACCAGACCGAAGTGAAGCTTCAGGGTTTCATGCTGCCAATTGTCACCGGCGAGCGGCATGACCACTTTCTGCTGACCATGCGTCCGCCGCACTGTCCGTTTTGCCTGTCGCTCGGTCCCGAGTACATCGTCGAGGTGCGCGCCAAGTCGCCGATCAAGCACTCCTACGACCCGCTCGTGCTGACCGGCCAACTCAACGTCCTGAATGACGATCCCTTCGGCCTGTACTACCGACTGACCGGTGCACAGATCACGTCGGCGCCGAAATAGCTGCCGCCGTTTGCATCGGCTAAATACCATCCCCCACGCGCGGTAGGCGGTTCGATCTCGACCTATGCAACGGCGCCGCGGTCGCCAACGTATTGTTGATAGACTGATTTCGACGCTGATGCCGGGGTGCGGAGCGCGTTGCTCACGGCGTCACTGCCTTTGAGACCGCCCAGGCGACAGGCCCGCGCAATCTGGCTTGACCGTGCGGACAGGGCAGCAGATGAAATGCGGCCTGAATGCCCGACACTTGCCCGGCCTGCGCAGGCGTGCAAGCGGCTACCCTTCTGAGTGGGATGCCATCGGGTTCCCAAGCGCGCGGCATCCGTTTGTCACCTTCAACAGCGACCTCGATCGAGCAAGGGCAGGCGTGGTTTTCTCTTTCTTCAAGAAAGACGGCAAGGACGGCAAGGACGCGCGCCGCGGCGACGGCCGCGCGGCGCCAGCCCGACCGGGTTCGCGCCCTCTGTCGAAGCCCGTGGTCAAGTCACTGTCCAAGCCGCTGCCCGATCCGGCCGAGCGCGCCAACGCGCGCGCCTTTCCGCCCGCCAAGTTCGCCACCACCGAAAACGCCATCCCGGCGCGCGAACTGGCGCGCTCGCTTGCCATGGAAACGGCGGCGAAGATCGACGCGATCGAGTCGGAAATGGCGCGCGATTTTCTGCGGCCAGCCGCCAACACGGGCAATCCTGCGCTGGCGGTGTCGCCCAACTCCACGCAGCCTGGCGTGACGCCGGCCACGGCCGCGCCGGCTGCCAAGGCGAAACCGGCAGACATTCTCGATCCAGGTACCGACGCGTTCCTGGGCAGCATGGACGCGTTCGAGGTGAACACCGCGGGTGCCGGCTCGGTGATCGACGAGACCGCGATCCTGTTTGCCAACGGCCAGATGGAGCCGGCCGAGACCACGCTGCGCACCGGCATCGATGCCGACAACATCGGTGACAACCGCCAGACCGCCTGGCTGATGCTGTTCGAGCTCGTCAACCAGCGCGGTGACGGCGCGTCTTTCGAGCAGTTGACGATGCAATACTCGTTGCGCTTCGAGAATTCCTGCCCGACGTGGATGGACTATTCGAGTGCGCACGGCACCCCGGCGCCGGCGCCTGAGCCCAGTAGTGGCCCGGTGGTTGCGCTGCCCGCGGTCATCGATGCGCAGATCGTGCGCACGCTGGAGCAGCTCAAGGCACTGGCGGCACAGCATGCGGCGCTGACGCTCGATGTCTCTGCCGCCAAGAGCATCGACCTGGTGGGCGCCGAACTGCTGCTGCGTGTGGTCAACGCGTTCAAGCGATCGAACCATGAACTGACCGTGCTGGGTGCCGAACAGTTGCTGCCGCCGCTGCACGGCTGCGTCGAATCGGGCCGCCGTGATGCGTCCGACGCCGCCTGGATGCTGCTGCTCGAGGTCTTGCGCCTGCTGGGTCGGCAAGCGGAGTTCGAGGAGAACGGCATCCAGTACTGCATCACCTATGAGGTGTCGCCCCCATCCTGGGAGCCGGCGCCGCTTAGCTTGAAGACCCGGCAGGCGGCAGCCAAACCGGTGACCGCGCCGATCGAGCCGGTGATCGGGCCGCTGGACTGGCGCGGCGTGATCGAAGGCGAGGGCGAGCCCTTCTTTGGTCGGCTGTTGATCGAGGCGCGCAGCAGCAAGCACCTGTTCGTCGATTGTCTGCTGCTGCGACGCATGGCGTTTTCCACCGCGACGACGCTGCTGGGCGTGTTGATGAAGTTGCAGGCGAGCGGTGTGCGAGTGGACTTCCGCAGCGTCAACCCGCTGGTGGCCGCGTTGTTCCATCTGCTCGGCATCACCGCCGTGTCCGGGGTTCAGGTCCGCCGCAACTGATCCGCGTGCGGCTTGTCGGGCCGTGCGTTGTCGTGCGAGACCATTGATCTTCCACTTGAAGGTGCCCGCATCGGCGCCACTTACCTCTCCATGGAAACTTTCCACGGCACCACCATCGTTTCGGCCCGCCGAGGTGCGCGGGTAGCGATGGGCGGCGATGGCCAGGTCACGCTCGGCAACATCGTCGTCAAGCAGAGCGCGCGCAAGGTCAGGCGCCTGTACCACGAGCGGATCCTTGCCGGATTCGCCGGCGCCACCGCGGATGCCTTCACCTTGTTCGAGCGCTTCGAGGCCAAGCTCGACAAGCATCAGGGCAACCTGCTGCGCTCGGCGGTGGAACTGGCCAAGGACTGGCGCACCGACCGCATCCTGCGTCGCCTGGAGGCGATGCTGGCCGTCGCTGATCGCGAAACGTCGCTGATCATTACCGGCAACGGCGATGTGCTGGAGCCCGAGTACGGCCTGATCTCGATCGGTTCGGGCGGGCCCTATGCACAGGCGGCGGCCCGCGCGTTGCTCGACAACACCGATTTGGCGCCTGGCGACGTCGTGAAAAAGGCGCTCAGCATCGCGGGCGACCTGTGTATCTACACCAACCAGACCCATACGATCGAAGTGATCGACTGAGTGCGCGCGATCGATCTGTGCCGAGCCCGTTGCTTGGCATGAGCGCAGCCGCACCACTTCCCGGCGCTTCGCAGCAATGCGAAGCGAATCCGTCATGATGACCCCGCAAGAGATCGTCTCCGAACTCGACAAGCACATCGTCGGCCAGGATCGCGCCAAGCGCGCGGTGGCGGTCGCGCTGCGCAACCGCTGGCGCCGGCAGAAAGTGGACGAGCCGCTGCGCTCGGAGATCACGCCCAAGAACATCCTGATGATCGGCCCCACCGGCGTGGGCAAGACGGAGATCGCGCGCCGCCTGGCGCGGTTGGCCGATGCCCCCTTCATCAAGGTCGAGGCGACCAAGTTCACCGAGGTCGGTTATGTCGGCCGCGACGTCGACGCGATCATCCGCGACCTGATGGATATCGCGATCAAGCAGACGCGCGAAAGCGAGATGCGCAAGGTCGGCGCCCAGGCGGCTGACGCGGCCGAAGACCGCATCCTCGACATTCTTGTGCCGCCGCCTCACTCGCGAAACGTCGACTTCGGCTTTACCGACAACCCGGCCAGCCCGGCTGGCGACACGCGCCAGAAGTTCCGCAAGAAGCTGCGCGAGGGTGCCCTCGACGACAAGGAAATCGAGATCGAGCTGGCGCAGGCGGCACCGCAGATGGAAGTGATGGTGCCTCCCGGCATGGAAGAGGTGACGCAGCAGTTGCAGTCGATGTTCCAGAACATGGGGCAGGCGCGCAAGAAGGTGCGCAAGCTCAAGATCCGCGAGGCGATGAAGCTTGTCGTCGACGAGGAGGCGGCCCGCCTGGTCAACGACGAGGAACTCAAGACCAAGGCGCTCGCCAACGTCGAGCAAAATGGCATCGTGTTTCTGGACGAGATCGACAAGATCGCCAGTCGCTCTGAAACACAGGGCGCGGACGTGTCCCGCCAGGGCGTGCAGCGCGACCTGCTGCCGCTGGTTGAAGGCACCACCGTCAATACCAAGTTCGGCATGGTCAAGACGGACCACGTCCTCTTCATCGCCAGCGGTGCGTTCCACTACGCCAAGCCGAGTGACCTGATCCCGGAGTTGCAGGGCCGATTTCCGATCCGGGTTGAACTCGATTCGCTGACCAGCGGGGATTTCGAGCGCATCCTGACCGCCACCGATGCCTGCCTGACGCGCCAGTATCAGGCGCTGCTGGCAACCGACGAGGTCGAACTCGTCTTCACCCCGGACGGCGTGTCGCGCCTGGCGCAGATCGCCTGCAGCGTCAATGAAAAGACCGAGAACATCGGCGCGCGTCGGCTCTACACGGTGATGGAAAAGCTGCTGGAGCAGGTCTCGTTCGACGCCGGCAATGCAGGTCGCCACGCCCTCACCGTCGATGCCGCTTACGTCGACAGTCGACTGGCCGACCTGGCGCAGAACGAAGATCTCGCGCGCTACGTGCTGTAGCTCCGGGCCTTCAATCGTCGGTGCGCGGCCGCAGGCCGTCGAAGCAGGTGGCGAGCACGAGCTCGATCACCTGGGTGTCGCTGTACTGACCCGACGCCTGTAAAAACTCGAGCACCGGATCGCAGGTGCGCGCGTACAGCGTGTACAGGATCACTTCGGCCGGCAGCGTGTCGCTCAGCGAACCGTTCGCCTGGGCGGCCTCGATCCAATCCATCAGCGTTGCGCTGACTGCCTGCAGACGGTCCATGTAGGCGCCATTTTTGAGCAGAGCGTCGCGCAGGCCCGAGCGTGTCGACGGCAGCAGCGGCATCGTGCCTCGCAGATGCTGGGCCAGTGCCCATCGCAGCAATTCCCGCAGGCGCTGCACGGGCGGTCGTTCGGCAGGCTGCGCTGCAGTGGCCGCCAAGGTCTGGTCCAGCAGCCGCACCAGCGCCGCCGCCGCCAACGCTTCTTTGGACGGGAAGTGCTTGTACAGGCTCGGCTTGGTCAGGCCGACCGCCGCCGCGATGTCATCGACGGTCATGGCGTCATAGCCTTTTCGTGCGAGCAACTCGTTGACCGCCTGCAGGATGGCGTCCTCCCGCAACTTATGTATTTGATCTTTAAGGGGAACAGCGGACATCGCGTCCTCGCGCTAAGAGCCTATACCAATTAGTAAAGACTGTGAACTATGTAGTCAAATACGTGAACCGATTGGTTCACACGCTGACCAGTGGTTCTACTGATTGGTCCACTCAACCCGACTTGGAGGCGACCTTGTTCAAACTGGCTCGATGGCAACGCGCCGTGGCGCTCGCGGCGACCACGCTTACGTTAACGGCTTGCGGCGTTTTTGACGACGATGACGACACTCTGCCGCCACCCGTCGCGCAAGCGCAACTGCGCGCGATCCACGCGTCGGTCGACACGCCGGCGGTCGATGTATTCGTCAGCGGCACGCGGGTGCTGTCTGGCGTGACCTTCGGTCAGGCGTCGTCCTTCAACGCCGTGCCGGCCGGCACCACGCGGGTGCAGGTCACGCTGGCCAACCAGGCGGCTGCCAGCGGGCCGATCGATGTGTCGGTGCCGCTGGCGGCCAACCGCGACTACACCGCGATTGCCATCGGCAGTGGTGCCAGCGGTCCGACCCGGTTGCAGGCGGTGCTGATCGACGATGTCGGCAGTGCGCCGGCGACGGGCCAAGTCAAGCTGCGGGTGGTCCATGGCGCGCCGGCGGTCGGCGCCGTCGATATCTTTGTCACCGCGCCGGCTGATGCGTTGCCTGCCACGCCCACGATCTCGGCGCTGGCGTTTGGCCAGCAGGCGCCGGCGGCAGCGCAGGCGGCGCTCAGCGTGCCGGCGGGTGGTTACCGGGTGCGCGCGCGGGTCGCGGGCCAGACCGCGATCGCATTCGACTCGGGCCCTGTGACGCTCGCTGCTGGCACCGATGCGCTGATCGTTGCGGTGCCGGATGCCGGCCCCAGCCTGTCGCCGATCCAGTTGCTGCTTGCGCCCAAGGGCGCCTCGGCGGCCTTCGTGCGCGACGCCCGTGCCGCGCTGCGTGTCGGTCACTTCTCCCCGACGGTGCCCGCAGTCGACGTGTTTCTGAAGGCACCGGGCGCGGCCAACGCGGCCGGCAATCGCGCGCTGACGAACGTCACGTTCCCCCAAGACTCAGGCTTCCTTGCGGTTCCCGCCGGTACGTACGACGCCTCGGTTGCGTTGGCCGGTTCGCTCGCCGGCGTACTGGATCTGAACGGCGCCGCGCTGACCCGCGGCACCAGCACCAGCGTATTTGCCATCGGTTTGCTCAACGGCACCGGCGCGCAGGCACTGCGTCTGACGGCTTTTGCGGACGACCGTACCGCGGTAGCGGGTCAAGCCAAGGTGCGCGTGATCCACTTGTCGCCGGACGCGCCGGCGGTCGACGTGGTCGCCCTGAGCGGCGGCGCGATTGCGTCGCGGCCGGTCACCAACCTGTCGTTTCCGAATGCCACGACGTCTTCTTTGACGCTGCCTCCGGGCACCTACACGCTTGGCGTCACGCCGACCGGTGGCAGCACGATCGTCGCCAGTCAGGACTTCACGCTGGCCGTAGGCGACGTCGTGACGATCGCCGCGGTCGGCTGCCTGGTCACGACCGGCGCCTGCGCCGGCGGCCAGCCGTTCCAGTTCAAGGTGCTCAACGACCGTTGAGGTCAAAGCATCGAACCGCGCGCCGCGCATCCCGCTCGGCGCGCACTTTTTCCAGGAGTGATGCATGAAGAGAATGATCAACGCGCTGCTGTTCGGCGCAATGGCCCTGATGGCGACGGGTGCCAGTGCCGCCAACCCGGCCACGGGCGCAGCCAAGGACATCGTCGATACCGCGGTCGCCGCCGGCGACTTCAAGACATTGGCGCAGGCGCTGACCGCCGCTGACCTGATCAAGACGCTCAAGGGCAGTGGGCCGTTCACCGTGTTCGCGCCGACCGACGCGGCGTTCGCCAAGATCCCGAAGGCGCAACTGGAGGCGCTGCTGAAGGACAAGGCAAAGCTCACCTCGGTGCTGACCTATCACGTGGTGCCGGGCAAGGTGATGGCCAAGGATGTGAAGCCGGGCGCGGTGAAGACCGTGCAGGGTGGTTCTCTGACGGTGAAAGCGGACGGCGGCAAGGTGATGGTCGACGGCGCCAACGTCGTCAAGACCGACATTGTGGCCAGCAACGGCGTGATCCACGTGATCGACAGCGTGATCCTGCCGAAGTAAAGGCAGCGATGCTGCTGTCGCGACTTCGCTCGCGGCAGCAGCGGGTGCTTGACTGCGCGCGTCCGGTTCGCTTGTACCGGCTAGAGCGCGCGCACCTGGAAGTCACCGGCGGCGGCCACCGCCTCCCGGACGTCAGCCTCGTCAAGCATTGCGTCGACGTCAAGTGTCGCGCGCGGTGGATCGAGGGTCACGGCGACCTCGTTCGCCAAGGGCTTGAGTACCTTGATGACACGGTTGACACACCCACCGCAGTGCATGCCGGTGATTTCGAACTGCTGTTGCATTGGGCCTCCTTGAACCACGTGGAGCAGACGTGACGGCGATTGTGCTTTGATTGTGCGTCACCTTCCGCCGGCGGTGGCCGATCGAGCGTGATGGCGTGACTGCCGCATGCGCGCCTGCGTGTTCTCGTGTTCGCGATCGCGGTGTGCCGCTGATAGACTTTCTTTGCCTTGCGTGCCGGCGGCACGTCCCCTCCAGACTCGACCTCCATGTCCAGCGTCCCAGAACGCGTTTCGCTCACGCCGGAAATCAAGGCCGGCATCCTGTCCGAGGCGCTGCCGTACATCCGGCGCTTCCACGGCAAGACGATCGTCATCAAGTACGGCGGCAATGCGATGACCGATGTCAAGCTGCAGGAGAGCTTCGCGCATGACGTGGTGCTGCTGAAGCTGGTCGGCATGAACCCGGTGGTCGTGCATGGCGGCGGACCGCAGATCGACGAGGCGCTCGAACGGGTGGGCAAGAAGAGCCAGTTCATCCAGGGCATGCGCGTCACCGACGCCGAGACGATGGAAGTCGTCGAGTGGGTGCTGGCGGGCGAAGTGCAGGGCGACTTGGTCATGCTGATCAACAGCTTCGGCGGCCAGGCGGTCGGCTTGACCGGCAAGGACGGTGCACTGATCCGCGCCCGCAAGATGAAGATGCAGGACAAGAATGACCCGACCGTGTTTCACGACATCGGCCAGGTCGGCGAGATCGAAAAGGTGAACCCGGCGGTGGTCAAGGCGCTGCAGGACGATGCCTTCATTCCGGTGATTTCGCCGATCGGCTTTGGCGACGACGGGCTGTCGTACAACATCAACGCCGATGTTGTCGCGGGCAAGATTGCCGAGATCCTGAAAGCCGAGAAGCTCGTCATGCTCACCAACACGCCGGGCGTGCTCGACAAGAGCGGCAAGCTGCTGACCGGGCTCACCGCGCGCGAGATCGATGAACTGTTCGCCGACGGCACGATTTCCGGCGGCATGCTGCCCAAGATCTCGTCGGCGCTGGAGGCGGCCAAGAGCGGCGTCAACAGCGTTCACATCATCGACGGTCGGGTCGATCACTGCCTGCTGCTCGAGATCCTCACCGATCAGGGTGTGGGCACGATGATCAAGAGCCATTGATACGTTGAACTCGCAGGCGCGCAACCCCCGTGCTCGGGGGCGTGCGCGCAGCAGCTCAGTCGCCGATTCGCCAGACGGTAGCGCGCGCACGGCGAACGCCGGCGCGCCGCGGCGACGCGGGGCACCCGTGTGGTTCTTCGATCTCGACGACACCCTGCACGATGCATCGCACGCCATTTTCTCGGTGCTCAACCAGCGGATGACCGACTACGTGCAGCAGCACCTGGCGGTCGACGCCTCCCAAGCCAACCACCTGCGGCAGACGTACTGGCGACGCTATGGCGCCACCTTGCTCGGCTTGATGCGGCATCACGCGATCGATCCGCACCACTTCCTGCGCCAGACGCACGACTTCGACATTGCGGCGCTGCTGCGGGCCGAGCGTGGTTTGGCGCAGTTGTTCCGCCGCCTGCCGGGTCGCAAGGTGCTGCTCACCAACGCGCCCGATGCGTACGCCGCCACGGTGGTGCGCGCGCTGTCGCTCGACCGTCACCTGGCGCGGCGCTACACGATCGAGTCGATGCAGGTGCATGGCAGCTTCCGGCCCAAGCCATCGAAGCTGATGCTGCGTCACATGCTGGCGCGTGAACGCTGCGGCCGCGGCCGGGCCGTGCTGGTCGAAGACAGTCGCGCCAATCTGAAGGCGGCGCGTAGCCTGGGGTTCCGCACCGTGTTGATCAGCGCGGCGGGCGGGCAGGTCCGCGGCGCCTACGTTGGACTTCGCCTGGGCTCGGTGCGCGACTTGCCTCGCGCCCTGTCCCGCCTGCGATCAGGCTGATGCGGTTCGTGTGGGCGGCGCGGTTGTCCCCTCAAGCGCACAGGGCCATCGGGGAGGATGCCGCCTGGGGCTCGGCCGTCCCGGCTAAGCTTGCCTCAATCCTTATCGTTCGGAGTCTCTGATGTCTTCGCGCCCCGGCATCGTTCGCCGTTTTTTCAGCGCCTTATGGTGGCTGCTCGACGGCACGCGCCGACTGGTGATCAACCTGCTGTTCCTTGCCTTGCTGGTGCTGGTGGTGATCGCTTGGACGGCGGGCAGCCGCAAGCCGGTCCTGCAAGAGAACACCGCCCTGGTGCTGAACCTGCGTGGCGATCTGGTCGAGCAGGCATCGGGCTCGGGCAGCGAATTGCTGGTGGCCGAGGCGCTCGGCCAGCAGCGACGCGAGACCCGCGTGCGCGACGTGCTCGAGGCACTGGATGCCGCAGCGAAAGACCCGAACATCGTGCGTGTAGCCCTCGTGCTTGATGACTTGTCCGGCGGCGGCACTGCAAGCTTGCGCGAGATCGCGGCGGCACTGGCTCGTTTTAAGGCGCAAAGCGGCAAGGAGATCGTCGCCTGGGGATCGGCCTTCAACCAGCGCCAGTACTTCCTCGCCTCGCACGCAGACGCGGTCTACCTGCACCCGTACGGCAGCGTCGCCCTGCGCGGCATCGGCGGCAATGGCCTGTACTTCAAGGAGGTCCTCGACAAGCTGGGCATCACGATGCATGGCTTTCAGGCAGGTCGCTTCAAGAGCGCAATCGAACCGCTGACGCGGCAGGGGCCGTCGGCGGAGTCGCTCGAAGCCGACCAGTCGTGGATGGATGACCTGTGGGCCACCTGGACCGCCGATGTGGAGCGAGTGCGTAAGCTGCCCGCCGGTCACATCGCGCGGATGATCGAGGAAGCACCGCAGCGCATGGCCGAGGCGGGCGGCGACCTCGCCCAGCTGGCGCTCAAGGAAAAGCTTATCGATGGTGTGAAGACGCGAGATGAGTTCCGCGCCATGCTGGTCGAACGGGGGGCGGCATCCGACGGCTCCAAAGGCACCTTCCGCCAGGTGCCCTATGAGTCGTATCTCGCGTATGCGCTGCCCCGCAGTGGCGCGCAGGTCGGCGTGATCGTCGCCGAGGGCGAGATCCTGGATGACGACGCGCCGCCGCGCATGGTGGGCGGGCGCCTGGTGGCCGAGCAGATCCGGCGCGCGCGGGAGAACGACGACATCAAGGCCCTGGTGGTGCGGATCGACTCACCAGGCGGCAGCGTGTTCGGCTCCGAACTGGTGCGGCGTGAACTGGAACTGACGCGCCAGGCCGGCAAGCCGGTGGTCGCGTCGATGGGCGACCTGGCGGCATCGGGCGGCTACTGGATCGCGATGGCGGCCGATGAGATCGTCGCCGACCCGACCACCATCACGGGGTCTATCGGCGTGTTCGGCGTGCTGCCGACGTTCGAGCGTGCCCTGGAGAAGGTCGGCGTCGGCACCGGCGGGGCTAGCACGACCTGGCTGGCCGCCGCGCAGGATCCGTCACGGCCGATGGACCCGCGCGTTGCGCAGATGGTGCAGTCGCGCATCGATCACTACTACCAGCGCTTCATCACCCAAGTTGCGGTGGCGCGCGGCAGCACGCCCGAGAAAATCAACGAAGTGGCGCAGGGCCGCGTGTGGACCGGCCAGCAGGCCAAGGCCAACGGACTGGTCGACACGCTGGGCGGCTTGCACGAGGCGCTCGCGAGCGCGGCGCAGCGCGCCAAGCTGACCGAGTATCGCGTCACCTACCTGGAGCGCGAGCCGCGCGGCTTGGATCGGTGGCTATCGATGTTCCTCGGCCGGATCGCCGCAGCGGCCCGGACTGAACTGGGCTGGACGCTTCCGTTCGGCCTGCAGCCGTGGGCCGATCACCTGCAAGGTGAGCTGCAACGCCAGGCGCGCCTGTTCGAGGCCTCTCAAGACGACCCGACACGCGCCTACGCCTACTGCTTCTGCACGCCCCACTGACGCGTAAAGATTCGCGCACAGTGGCGCGCAACAACACGCGCGGGCGAAGTAACTCCCCACGTCGGGGCGCATTCCAGTAGATTTGGCGGCGCCCGACGCCTTCGGCGTCGCTCCCTTGTCACGCCATGATCCCGACGCCAGAGAGTGTTGAAAAGACCGCCACCGAAGGCGGCCCACCCACCGGTCGCCGCAAGCCGGGCGCCCGCCGCCTGCAGATCCTGCAGACATTGGCGGTGATGTTGGAAGATCCGAAAGGAGAAAAGGTCACCACCGCCGCCCTGGCCGCCAAGCTGGGTGTGTCGGAAGCGGCGCTTTACCGCCACTTCGCGAGCAAGGCGCAGATGTTCGAAGGGCTGATCGAGTTCATCGAGACAACGATCTTCGGCCTCATCAACGACATTGACGCCAAGGAGCCGTCCGGGGTCAGGCAGGTGCACCGCATCGTGCAGATGCTGCTCGACTTCGCCACCACCAACCGCGGCATGACCCGCGTGCTGATCGGCGACGCGCTGGTCA
>LNFM01009491.1_pt1 | contig 14994 bp, 14 predicted proteins | sample 596031 | NCBI WGS metagenome assembly LNFM01 (sample SAMN04254537, study PRJNA301005) | activated carbon metagenome | isolation source: dual media filters at the Ann Arbor, Michigan drinking water treatment plant | place: USA: Ann Arbor
TCCCTGAAATGGCCAATACCAAGAGCTTGCTCTGATGTATAACCGGCGATCTCATCGGGCGCATGGTCGATACCCTCCGTGTTGCAAGACCTGCAATACGACGCCACTAAGTCTTGATCCTAAATGGCCAGAGAAAATGATCATGCTCGGTGTCTCTCTTTGGTTCCTGTTTCGCGTGATGTACGCGTTGTCAAGACCGTATGCCTGCCAGGATCAACAGCAAGAGAGGTGCCCCCCAGGCCTTTCCAGGTGCCGTTTTTCGGCGATTCTAAAAAGTACGAGGGGTTACCAACGAGTTGAAGCGGCTTTGTGGGTGACAGAAGCCTGGTGAAGTGTTCCGTTGCCGTAAATTATCCCCGATTACCCTTGGGGGATGTACATTTCTCGTAGCGAGAGAGACGGGCCTCTACAGGTTTGATTAATAAGAACAATTTCTTGCAGTGCTCGCATATAAGGAGTAATAATCGTTGTATTTTCAGGGAATTTTGCCTGTAGGAAGCTTCATTCTACGTAGTATTCGCTGAAACCTGGAAATACACTCACTTTTGCTTCAAGAAGCACTTGCGTTCCCGCCTGTATCAGCGTTGCGATAGACGATCTAGCCCGTACCGCATTGCGATCCGACATTCATTGGCTGGGTTCGGGAATCTGCCAATTCTTGACTGAGCTTAGGGCTTCTGCCATTGTTTGTTGCCATACCAAAAAGAGGAGCGCTATGAAAGAAAAGAAAGGGCGGTCGGTCGCGGTTGTGGGATTGGGTTATGTCGGGCTTCCGATCGCTGTCGCGTTTGGGAAATTCGCCCCGGTGATCGGTTTCGATATCAACAAGACGAAGGTCGAGGAGTTGAGAAAGGGCATCGATCGGACGGGGGAAGTATCGGCGGAGGATCTTTCAACCAGCCAGGTGCGATATACCTATGAGCCGGCAGATCTCAAGGCCGCCGATTTTATCATCGTCGCGGTTCCGACTCCCATCAGTTGAAAGCACTGAGAATGGTATCGGAAGTGATCGGCGCCAACATGTCGCGTGGCACGATTGTCGTCTACGAATCGACCGTCTATCCGGGAGTGACGGAGGAGATCTGCCTGCCGATTCTGGAAAAGAAATCCGGCCTCAAGGCCGGTGTCGACTTCAAAGTCGGATATTCTCCGGAGCGGATCAATCCGGGTGATAAGGAACACACGATCGAGAAGATTGTGAAGGTCGTTTCCGCACAAGATGCGGAGTCGCTGGAAATTGTCGCTGACACCTACGGCATGGTTGTCAAAGCGGGGGTTCATCGAGCTTCCAGTATCAAGGTTGCGGAGGCGGCAAAGGTCATCGAAAACACACAGCGCGATCTCAATATCGCGCTGATGAACGAACTGGCGCTGATCTTCCATCGTCTCGGAATCGATACGAAGTCCGTGCTTGAGGCGGCGGGAACAAAGTGGAACTTTCTCAAGTTCTCGCCGGGCCTTGTAGGCGGCCACTGCATCGGAGTCGACCCGTATTACCTTACGGCGAAAGCTGAATCCGTGGGATATCACCCGCAAGTGATTCTTTCCGGGCGACGCATCAACAATGGGATGGGCAAGTTCGTGGCCGAGCAAACCATAAAGCTACTGAGTCAGCTGTCACGCCCTGCCAATCAGCTGACCGTGGGTGTGTTGGGCTTGACGTTCAAGGAGAATGTGCCGGACCTCCGGAACAGCAAAGTGCCGGACATCATCAATGAGCTTCGTGAGTACGGAGTCAATGTGCTGGTGCATGATCCGATGGCTGAACGCGAAGAGGCAGTTGCGGAATACGGGATTCATCTTGTCGATTGGAAGGAGCTCAAAGACCTCGATGGGTTGATCCTTGCCGTTGCCCACCGGGATTATGCCCGCATGAATCTGGAAGATCTCCTGAAGCCGTTGCGCAGTCTGAACAATGGCGTATTGATTGATGTGAAGAGCATGTTGGAGCTTGGCAAGGTTCCTGGTTCTCTCAAGTACTGGCGTCTCTAGATGAGGAATGAGAAAGGCTTCAATTATCCCACCATTAGGTTGTTGCCGAACTGATCTTTAGCGGCAAGAGGAAATTGATAAGAGGGTACCTGGAAGATTGTTGTGAGAGTTAGAGCGGGGAGAAGGTTAATTACCCACGAAAAGTATTTTGTAGTGGCAAGGATTGCATGAGCATCATTGTGACGGGCGGTGCCGGATTTATCGGCTCCAATTTCATCTTAGACTGGCTACAGGGGGGCGACGAAATTGTTGTCAATGTGGATAAGCTCACTTATGCCGGCAATCTGGATAACCTGACATCTGTCCAGAAGAATCCACGGCACCAGTTCGTCATGGGCGATATCGGCGATACGGCGCTGTTTGCTAAATTGTTGACCCAACATACTCCTCGGGCCATCGTGAACTTCGCTGCAGAAAGCCATGTGGATCGGTCTATCCACGGACCGGCAGATTTTATTCAGACGAATATCGTTGGAACTTTTCGGATGCTTGAAACGGTGCGCAGCTATTGGACTGGTTTGCCGACTCAGGAGAAATCCGCATTTCGCTTTCTCCATGTCTCCACCGATGAAGTTTATGGATCGCTAGGGAAAGGCCAACCGGCGTTTACAGAGCAGCATCGGTATGAGCCGAACAGTCCCTATTCTGCCAGTAAAGCGTCATCAGACCATCTGGTGAGAGCGTATCATCACACGTATGGGTTGCCTGTACTGACGACGAACTGCTCCAATAATTATGGGCCGTTCCAATTCCCGGAAAAACTCATCCCGTTGATCATCCATAATGCCCTTGCCGGTAAAGCATTGCCGGTCTATGGAGACGGGCAGCAAGTCCGTGATTGGCTCTACGTCGGCGATCATTGTGCCGCGGTCCGGCGGGTGCTGGATGCTGGACAGGTCGGTGAAACATACAACATTGGAGGAGGGAATGAGCGGGTGAATCTGGATGTCGTGCGAACGGTCTGCACCATTCTGGATGATTTTCATCCGAAACCGGACGGCGGCAACTATCAAAGTCAAATCACGTTTGTGAAGGATCGCCCTGGTCACGATCGCCGATATGCCATCAATCCCGAAAAGATCCAGCACGAGCTTGGCTGGAAGCCTGCAGAAACATTTGAAACTGGGATACGAAAAACGGTTCGGTGGTATCTTGACCATCAAGCATGGGTCCGCAATGTCACTACCGGGGCCTATCGCCATTGGGTGGAGAAACAGTACAGCCTATGAAAATTGTATTGCTCGGAAAAGAAGGTCAAGTTGGGTGGGAATTGCAGCGGCGCTTTCGACCTTGGGCGATCTTGTCGCCACCGAACAGTGCGGCCTGGATCTTGAGCGCTCCGACAGTGTGCGTGAGTGGATTCGCAGGCATCAGCCCGCAGTCATCGTGAACGCGGCTGCGTATACGGCGGTGGATCAGGCAGAATCTGAACCGGAGAAGATGAGAAGAATCAATACTGAAGCAGTAGGAGTGCTGGCGGAAGAGGCGAGTCGGATCAATGCCTGGCTGCTTCATTACTCTACCGACTATGTGTTTGACGGAATGAAATCCGCTCCCTACGTGGAAAATGACGAGGCTCGTCCGCTGTCGGTGTATGGCCGTACGAAGTGGGAGGGGGAGGAGGCTCTCCGTGTCTGGAATCCGAAACACTTCAATTTCAGGACCAGTTGGGGGTTCGCCTCTCGTGGAAGGAATTTTGCGAGAACCATTGTGCGACTTGCCAAGGAAAAAGAGACCTTGAGCGTCATTGCCGATCAATGGGGTGCTCCGACGGGCGCTGAGTTGCTCGCAGATGTTACGGCCGTGGCGCTCTACCGCGCTCTGAGCGTCGAACAAAACGAGCGCTTGAGCGGCACCTATCACTTGGTAGCGGCGGGGGAAACTAATTGGCACAAGTACGCGCAGTACGTCCTGACTTTGGCCAATCAGCACGGTGTGGTTTTAAAGACGGCGCCGGAAGCCGTGATCCCTATTCTGACCGAGGCGTATCCCGTGCAAACCCAAAGACCGCGTAATTCTCGCTTGGATGTATCGAAGGTTACGAAGACATTTGGTATCCATCTTCCGGATTGGCGTATTCATGTCCGTCGATGTCTGGATGAATTAGCCGCACAGGGGGCGCTGTGATGCGCAAGGGTATTATTTTGGCGGGCGGCACTGGGTCTCGCCTTCACCCTGCCACGGTGGCAGTCTCCAAACAGCTTCTGCCTATCTTTGATAAGCCGATGATTTACTATCCGCTCAGCACGCTCATGCTAGCGGGAGTTCAGGACATACTCATCATTTCAACGCCGCAAGATACTCCCAGGTTTCAGCAGCTTCTCAGGACCGGCGAGCAATGGGGGATCAACCTCAGTTATGCTGTTCAGCCATCTCCGGACGGGCTGGCACAAGCTTTCATTATAGGAGAATCATTTGTGGGGCGGGATGCATCTGTGCTGGTGCTGGGCGACAATATTTTTTATGGCCATGACTTCCCACAATTACTGAATCGAGCGATGGAACGACGGGAGGGTGCAACGGTTTTCGCCTACCATGTTCATGATCCTGAGCGATACGGTGTCGTAGAGTTCAATGTCGGCGGCCAGGCTATCAATCTCGAAGAAAAGCCTGCCGTGCCAAAATCCAGTTATGCCGTCACAGGGTTATATTTTTATGATGCCTATGTCGCATCACTCGCGAAGCAGCTCAAGCCGTCGGCACGCGGTGAGCTTGAGATTACCGACCTGAACCGACTGTATCTGGAACGGGGGCAATTACATGTCGAAATTATGGGTCGTGGATATGCCTGGTTGGATACAGGAACTCACGAGTCGGTTTTGGATGCCAGCCAATTCATCGCCACGATTGAACACCGGCAGGGGCTCAAGGTGGCGTGTCCGGAGGAGATCGCCTATCGCAACAAATGGATCGACGCCGGCCAATTGGAGAAACTGGCCCAGCCCCTCATGAAAAATGGATACGGCCGCTATTTGCTGCATGTATTGAAGGAGCCGGTGTTGTAAGATGCCCATTCGGCCGACAGATATTAAGGATGTTCTGGTGGTGGAACCGAAGGTGTATCGTGACGATCGGGGCTTCTTTTTTGAGAGCTTCAATCAACAGGCATTCTGTCAGGCGATCGGGAGAACTGTCTCATTCGTCCAGGACAATCATTCGTTGTCCGCCAAACATGTGTTGCGTGGGCTGCACTATCAAATTCGCCAACCCCAAGGGAAGCTAGTCCGAGTTATCGCAGGGGCTGTCTTTGATGTGGCCGTGGATATTCGGCGAACCTCCTCGACATTCGGGCAATGGGTGGGAGAAGTACTCACTGCGGAAAATCAGAAGCAGATCTGGGTGCCGGAAGGGTTTGCCCACGGTTTTCTAGCGCTCTCCGATCATACAGAAGTCCTATACAAGACGACAGACTATTGGTCGCCACAACATGAACGGTGCATCATCTGGAATGATCAATTGCTGAAGATAGAATGGCCGGCCGACGGTTTTCCGCCGATACTCTCGGCCAAAGATGGTCAAGGTCTGCCGTTTGCCGGCGCCGAGTTGTTCTCCTGAGTTAGTGGTTCTATTGGATCTAGGTAAGACGCCTGCCTCCCTCAATTATTAGCGTCTGTGAACCGCCCGCTTCCTATCTACAATAGTTGTCAGATACATCATCCTGAGATCTGCTGTCTCCGCCCCTTCTTTTTCTGGACTTTTCCTTTGAGCCTTTCTTCGTCTGTAGTATAAGAGAGTGAGATTGGACCGCTGTGTTCTGTTCAGCCTGATGACTATGTCTTCGGCGGAAAGGGTATCTTCGTGATCTGCGAGGAGAATTTCCTCAACCGAAAGCCAGCCATTATCGCCCAGATCTGTGGCTTATTCCTGGTCACAGGATGCTCCTTGTTTATTTCTGCCGATATCAAGCGGGGAGATCAACATCTGGCAGCTGGGAACTGGGAAGAGGCAGGTCTGGCTTATAAGCAGGCGCTGAAAGACGCCCCGTTTGATCCCTCCCTGCAGAGCAAATACGCCTTGGCTCGTGAACGTGCGGCAGCGATGTATGAAGAGCGCGGACGGACGTTTTTGAAGGAGCGGCGGGTTGATCAGGCCATTGAGCAATTCAAACGTGCGCTTACGATCGAACCATCGAGCTCGGAATATCAGGCCAGTCTTGCTGAAGCGATTCGCCTCAAGGAGTCGCGATCGCAGTATCGTGAAGCGGAACGTCTGGTTCAGCTCGGGCGGACCGATGAGGCAATCGACGGCTTTACGAGATCCGCCGAATTGGACCCTGCATTCCGCGAGCCGCTGGAAAGCATCAGTCGTCTGACGGAGGAGCAGCAGGCGCTCATGAGGGGCGACCGGCTCAAGCAGCCCGTCACGCTCAAGTTTAGAAATGCGGGCATCAAGGAAGTGTTGGAAGGCGTGGCCAAGGCCGGCGGGTTGACTCTGATTTTCGACAAGGACGTCAGGAACGACCCGGTTTCTATTGCGATTCAGGACACACCTTTCGAGGATGCGCTCCAGCTTCTTCTGAACAGCAATAACCTGTTTTCCCGCGCCGTATCCCCGGGCGTATTGATCATCAGCCCCAACACCAAACAGAAGCAGGAACAGTATCAGGACCTAATGATCCGAACGTTTTATCTTTCAAGCGCGAAATCCAAAGACATGTTGACGCTTCTGAAAAGCATGTTGGATTCGAAGCGTATGCACGCGAATGAGCAATTGAACACGATCGTGATTCGAGATCAGCCTGAGAAAATTCAAATGGCTGAAAAAATCATTCTGGCCAATGATCGTCAAGAGTCGGAGGTGCTTTTTGATGTCGAAGTGCTGGAAGTCAACCGAACGGCCAATCAGAACTATGGGCTGACTTATCCGAAGCAGGTCGCCGGCGCCATGGTTCCTCTCCCGCCTCCTGCCGGTCTTATTGCCGGGACGTTGGCTCAGCAGTTCAGCGCCAGCCAGTTGTCGGACCTGGGTCCCGGGAACTATCTCTTCAAACTGCCGACAAACATCCAATTGGATTTTTTTAAACAAATTACGGACGCGAAGACATTGGCTGCGCCGAAGATCCGGGTCATGAACAACCGGAAGGCCGAAATCAACATTGGTGATAAACAGCCGATCCTGTTGTCGACGACGAATGTTCTGCCGGGTCAAGCTGCAACAGGCGCCGTGCCGACCACATCGACCGTTACTTCTATTGAGTTTCGGGATACCGGCGTTAAACTGGCAGTGGAGCCTTCCATCAGGCTGGGTGGTGAGCTTGGATTGAAAATGAAGATTGAAGTGATTCGCTTGGGCGAACAAGTCACCTTGCAGGCGTCTCCGCCCATTACGCAATTCAAGTTCGGTAACCGGTCTGCTGAGACAATGCTCAGCATCAAGGACGGGGAAACCATTGTATTGGGCGGCCTCTTGCAAGAGGAAGACCGCAAAACCAAAGTGACGATCCCCTGGATCGGCGACCTTCCCTTTATTGGAAATCTCATCAGTTCATTCAGGACGGATCGGGTTACGACAGAGGTGATTCTCACGATTACGCCGCATATTGTGCAGAACATGACCCCTCCGGCGCTCAGTGCGCAAACCTTCTGGTCCGGAACAGAATCGACCTATGCAACCGGTCCAATGTTTTCGACCCCAACCCAGAAGGTGTCTGCCAATTCCGGCAGTGTCTATGGAGAGGGCGCGGCTGTTTTCAATAGCGGGGTCAAGGGCGCCAGGGATAAGACCTCCAGCCGTTCTCTAGCGCAACTAGCGAGTCCTGATCCTGTCTTGGCAATCCATCCCGATGAGTCGGCCGTCAAGCTCGGCAAGGAAATCAAATTGTCGGTTGTCGATGGGCGGCTCAGCGCATCGGATCAAAACATTTTTAAGTTGGAATATGATCCGACAATTCTCCAGTTTAAACGGCTTGGTGAGGCGGAACTCGTTAGCCCGTCAAGTCTCTCGTCGGGCGATATGGGAGCCGCGGTAGGAACTGTCGAATTCCGGCTGGCTCGTCCGGGGCAGCGTGCTCCACGATCTGTCAGCGTTGTCTTCATGACGAAAGCCCCGGGAGTTTCTCCGATCCGTGTCGAGCTTGTTGGCTCTGATGGTATCGGACGGGCGGCTTCTTCGGAAATCGGGACAGGGGTTGTGAGAGTCCGGTGAAAGAAGAGGGGCTCACGCTTCTGGAGATCCTTGTCACCATGACTATCGTGGTGATTTTGGCTTCCGTCGCCATGCCGCTGAGCAAAGTGTCGTCGAAGCGGGTGCAGGAAATTGAATTGCGTCAGCAGCTCCGGACGATACGGAGCGCCATCGATACGTTCAAGCTTGAATGGAACCGGGACGGAGATGTGCTGATCGGGCCGGTGTGCGTGAAAAATAAATTGACGTGCAAAGATGTGACGAGCCAGTACGGCTACCCGAAGTCGCTCAATATGCTGCTGGGGGTCAAACTCACCGGAGAAGAGGCCACGGTTCGCGGGACGACCGTCAGGCGATATCTGCGCGTGGTGCCGGTGGACCCGCTGACCGACAAGCCCGATTGGGTGCTGCGTTGCTACAGAGATCAGCCGAAGCCGTCCGGTTGGTGCGGCGAAGACGTCTATGATGTGATGACTCAAAGCGAGGCGGCCGCGCTCGATGGAACGAAATATCAGGACTGGTAAGCATGGGGCGGGACATGCGCAGGGTTTCACGCTCATTGAGCTGATGATTGTGGTGTCCATCATCGGAATTCTTGCCACAATCGCGGTTCCGTCCTACCAGTCGTCCGTGATCAAGGCGAGGGAGACCGTGTTGCGGCAAGATTTATTCACCATGCGGGAGTTGCTCGATCAGCATCGCGCCGATCAGGGGAAATATCCTCCGTCCTTGGACGGACTGGTTGCGGCGGGATATCTGCGAACGCTTCCCAAAGATCCCTTTACGAATTCATCGGATTCCTGGCAAGAGATCACCGAACCGACCGAGGGCGGTGTTTTTGATGTCTATTCCGGGTCGGACCTCGTCGGGACAAACGGGACTGCATATAACCAATGGTAACCATGCCTCTACAGCGATCGGGTCCGAGTCTTTCTACGCAGGGGAGGGACTGTCCGGGAGCGGCCCTCTGGCGTGCCGCGTTCATTGGAGTGGTGTTATTAGGGTTTGTCATGAGCTCCGTCGTTGCCTGCAGCCCGCTGGAGCCGCTTGATGAACCGGAGTTTTCCGACCTGCAATTGACCATGGATACGTTGAAGACTTCGCTCCGGGATGCCCAACGAACAGTCGCCGAGTTGCGCGCGGAAATTGATTCACGGCGGCTGGAATTAGCCGACCTCCAAATCTCCCGGGCTCAATTGGAGGGGCGCGTCCGCGAGGCAGAACGCCGGTTGATTGAAGCACGACATGTGATCGATCTCCAGCGGGAAGAGCTGGCCGGCTCACGATCCGCGCGAGAACGGGCAGCCCGGACCGGGGCTATCCTACAGAGCCAGCTGAAGCAACTCCATAATCAGGTTGCCGGAACGGGAAGTCCGGCGGGTACGTCTTCGGCAAGAGGTCGTCAAATGGGGCTGGCGTCGGCAAGACTTGATCAGGTAGATGGATTGCCGGAACGCGCTGCAGTGGCGGTGACGCAGGCGCCGTATTTCCATGAGAAGGCATCGGTTGACACAGCCAGGGTTTCGAGAACCGCTGCAGGCAATCCCTTGCGAGTGGTGGTTATGCCGGGCGATACCCTGTGGAGTATTGCCCAGCGGCATCGAGTTTCTCTCAAACGGCTGATGGCCATGAACCAGCTTTCCGATAGTCATATCCAGGTCGGTCAAGACCTCTGGCTGGTGGCGCTCCCGGTCTCCGGTGCGCGTGAGTACAAGACGGCTGAATAGTGCAGGAGTCGCTCGGCTGCTAGCTATAAAGGTCCATCATTATGGCGGTATTTTCGTACCGAGTTGCCAGGCCCGATGGTTCCACTCTCAATGGCCAGGTCGAGGGGGACGATGAGTCGAGGGTGCGCGCCAAACTTGAATCGCAAGGGCTTCTGGTGTTCAAGCTTCACCGCCGTGGGATGGGATCGGCAGCGGCATCGGGGAAGTCCTGGTCGTGGGGCACGCTTCCGTTGGGAGAGTTTTTGATTTTCAACCAAGAGCTGCTCGCGTTGGTGAAGTCGGGATTGCCGGTGTTGCGGGTGTGGGAGCTGCTGATTGAACGCTCTGCGCATGCGGGTTTTCAGCAGGTGCTGCGCAATGTTCGTGAAGATATCCGTGGCGGTTCATCGGCCTCCGATGCGTTAGCCAGACATCCTCTGTATTTTCCAGACCTCTACGTGGCGACAGTGAAGGCAGGTGAGCAATCGGGCAATCTCCCGGATGTGCTCCAGCGGTACGTCGCATATCTGAAACTCATGATGGGGCTGCGCCAAAAGGTGATGAAGGCGCTTTCGTATCCTGCGTTTCTCATTCTCATCGGAGTGGGTGTCATCGGATTTTTGTTGACCTATGTGATGCCGACGTTTGTGTCGGTCTACGGGGAGTCCGCGAAAGCATTGCCGTGGGCGACTCAAGCGCTGCTCGATGTCGTGAACCATGCAGAGTCCAGGCTCGTGCCTTTGGGGCTGCTTCTGACGGGTCTTGTTGTGGGAGTGCGCGCCTATTATGTGAGCCCTACAGGTCGCCTGGTGATCGATCGGCTGTTGCTGAAACTTCCGCTGTTCGGCCCCATCGCGGTCAAACACAATACGGTGCAGCTGACTCGGACGCTTGGAACAATTCTAGCCGGAGGCATTCCATTGGTCGATGCCTTGCAGAATGCCAGAGGCGCGGTCTCAAACCGATGGGTGTCGCAAGGACTGGCGGGTGCAGTCAATGAAATCCGGAAGGGCGTGACGCTTGCGTCGGCTCTGGATCGTCCTCGCGTTCTTCCAAAATTGGCAATTGAAATGCTGTCGGTTGGAGAAGAGACCGGGTCGCTCGATGCGATGCTGAGAGACGTGGCGGAGTTTTATGAAGCCGATCTCGACACGAGACTCACTCAACTCACAACCTGGATTGAACCTGCCTTATTGCTTGTTATGGGGGTATTGGTTGGAGGTATCGTGATCGTCATGTATCTGCCGGTGTTTCAGATGGCTGGATCCGTTGGCTAGATTCAAGATGGTACGGGTGATGGCGGTGGTAGGGGATATGTCTACAGCGGTGCACGAGGTATCTCATGGCGCGTAGTGTTGCCAGACCGTCTCTGGCTGACGTGTTAGTCAGCCAGGGAGTTGTTTCGAAACAGGCGCTCGAAGGCACCCTTCGTCGGCTGGATGGAGCCTCGGCTACGCTGGGGCAGGTTCTGGTTGAGCAGGGACTGCTCTCAGAGGATCAACTCGCCCGGGCGCTGGCTGCTCAGTACGGACTTCCCTACGATTCGTTGACAAGTTTTCAAGTCGATCCTCGTTACTATGAGACGATCTCCGTCAAATTGATGCAGCGATTTCCATTCATCCCCATTGCAGACCGAGATGGGGTGCTGACCATTGTCATTGCAGATCCGCAGAATGTCTTGGGCCTCGATGAACTGGAGATCTTGATCGGGAAGCGGCTGGAGCTGATCATCAGCTCAAAGAGCGCCATTCTTGCGGCGCTGGACCGTAGCGCAGGGTCCAATCAGGCGCTGAGAGAGCTTGAAGCGGAGTACCGGTCGGTGCTGGTGAAGGAGGACGAACGAGGCGAGGAGGTCCTCACCATCGATCATGCCGGGGAAGACCAGAGTCCTGCCGTCAAGTTGCTCGATTCCATTCTGCTGAGCGCGATGCAGCGCCGCTCCAGCGACATTCATATCGAGGCAGCCGACCGGGCAACGAAAGTGAAGTTTCGTGTCGACGGCATCCTTATTCAGGCGATGGAGCCGCTCGATATTCGATTGCACGCTCCGCTGGTCTCTCGCCTGAAAGTCATGGCGGAGCTGGATATCGCAGAACGCCGGGTGCCGCAAGACGGCAGTTTTCGCATGAGGCTGGATCGAAAGGTTGTAGATTTTCGTGTCTCCATTCTACCCAGCGTATTCGGGGAATCTGTTGTCGTCAGAATCTTAGACCGGGAATCTATTACGACCGGCGTATCCGCGTTGAAACTCGAACGGCTTGGATTCAATCCGGAAGATTTGAAACGGTTTCGGCGGGCCATCATGCGTCCCTACGGCATGATCTTGGTGACCGGACCGACAGGAAGCGGAAAAACAACAACCTTGTATGCCGCGATTTCTGAAATGAACACGCTCGAAGATAAGCTGATTACGATCGAAGATCCGGTCGAGTATCAGTTTTCCGGAGTGGTGCAGATTCCCGTCAATGAGAAAAAAGGATTGACCTTCGCGCGAGGACTTCGGTCCATCTTGCGACATGACCCGGATAAGATCATGGTCGGAGAAATTCGTGATCCCGAAACGGCTCAGATTGCGATTCAGTCAGCTCTGACCGGCCATCTCGTCTTGACGACCGTTCACGCGAACAACGTGTTCGACGTGATCGGGCGATTTGCATCGATGGGGATCGATGCGTACAACTTTCTTGCAGCGCTCAATTGTGTCTTGGCACAACGGCTGGTCCGCATGCTGTGTCCGCACTGCCGCATGCCGGTTAAAGCTCAGCAGTCGCTCATCGAAGAATCGGGGTTGGATTATGAGCAGTTCAAAGACACGGTGTTCTACGAAGGGAAAGGCTGCGGACATTGTCTCGATACCGGGTTTCGAGGGCGACAGTGCATCACCGAATTTTTGGATCTTACCGATGAGATCAAAGAGATGATTCTTGCGGAGCGACCGCTCTCTGAAATCCGGTATCGCGCAGTGACCGATGGGATGATCACGCTTCGACAATCTGCGCTCAAGAAGGTGATCAATGGGGAGACCTCGCTGCGGGAGATCAATCGTGTGACATTCAGCGAGGAAGGGTAAGCGATGTGGGAATGGGCCGACAAGCAGCCACACTGTTGTCTCAAGCTTGGGACTGATGCGGTGGCGTGGGCCGAAACGGAACGAAATTGGCGGGGGAGAAAGCGGCATCGATGCGTGGTGTCTCCGCTTCCCGAAGGTCTCTTAAAAGCGTCTCCGACAGATCAGAATATATCCGATACCGTGACGCTGCAAGGCCGCATTCGCACACTCGCGGGTCTGCGGGACGATAGGCGACGTGAAGGACGATCCCTGTTGTCCGATCTTCCTCGCCGAATTACCCTGCTCCTTCCCGATGCCACGGTGCGAGCCATGGTGTTACATCTGGATCAGTGTCCTGCGAATGCTGATGAGCGTGAGGCGTTGATCCGATGGCGGCTAGGGCAGGAGCAGTTGTTTTCATTGGCCTCGGCAAAGGTGGTGTCGCAGCTGTTTCCTGCTGCGCCGGGGGATGAACGCCGCGTGTATACCGTGCTGGCCGTGGCGATTCAAGAATCCGTCCTGCAGCAGTACGAAACACTCTGTGAATCCGTGGGCCTCATTCCCTCTGAAGTCGGGATCACGAGTCTCCGGTTGTTCGATCTGTGGCGGAGAGCTTCGGGTAGACTGCGCCGGCAGAAGACAAATTTTCTTTGGGCCAATGTGGCGGATCGATCGCTGACAACGATAGTGTTTCAGCAGGGAAGGCCGCTGTTCTACCGATGTAAGTTCCTGGGGGACGGTGCGATGGATGCAGGGGAAATGCCGGATGCGCTGGAGAAAATCATCGAGGAATGCGGTGCCACTCTGGATGTTTGTCAGCAACGGCATCCTGCCGTAGGCATCAAACACGCGATTCTCTGTGTTGACGGGGAACTCGCCGGCTTAAAAGCAAAGCTTGAAGCTGGCCTGGACTTGTCCGTCGAACAGGTGGGATGGGGTGCTTTTGAGCGGCTCGGCCTCGCTGCAAAGGGAGGCCACCAGGGCATGACATCGTTGGCCGCCATGGCCGGAGTATCGTAAACATGGGTGATCTGAATGCTGTGATCGGGCACCTTACGGAGTTAGTCAGGCATGTCCCGTTGCTGGGCGACAATCCGGCCCGGTTCCACATCAACTTAAGCAATCGGTATCGGCCTGCAGCCGCTCCGCTGCGAACGCTGTTGGTGGTGCTGTGCGCCATGCTGTCACTGGGGATTCTCTGGAGCCTCGGTCAGGCGACGTTACAGTACCGAGAAGCCCGGATCATCGAGGCGGAACTCGATCGGGTCCGTCAACTGGATGTGCAGCTGGTTGCCGAGGCTGGGCAAGAGGGGTTCGACCTATCTGAAGGGGCGTTGCAGAGATTATCGGTCGAGGTCGACCTTGCCAATCAGCTTCTTGAAAAGCGAACGTTTTCCTGGACGAAGTTCCTGGCTGGATTAGAGCAAGTCATCCCTGCAAGGCTCGCACTGAGCAGCGTTCAGTTCGATGCGGGCGGTACTGTGGTACATCTGACAGGAACGGCCATGAGTTTAGAGGACATTACTGCCTTTACGGTGAGCCTGCAAGATCATCCGCTGTTCAAGGATCCGGTCTTGGCGCAGCATCGTGCCGGGACGAACGGGCTTGTGGAGTTCAACGTGACCTTGCGTTATCGGCAAACAGGAACCTAAGGCTGATGCGAGAGCGATTGACATTGCTATTACAACAGCCGTTTGCGCCCCTGTTGCCCTGGGTGGGCATGGCGTTGGGACTGCTGCTCCTGTTGTCACTGGTGCAGCGTGTCGGCGTGGCCGGCGCCGAGTCGAAACGGGAACGACTGGATAAAGAGTGGATCTCGGCGCGCCAGTTGCTGATGCATCATCGTGAAGCAAGGAAAGCAAAGCAGGATCTTCGCCAAGTCTGGGCCGTCTTGCCGGCAGAACGGGATTTTGCTCCGCTGGCACTGGGGATTTCAGAGGAAGCAAAGCGCGATCGAGTCACCTTGCCGGCGTTGTCCTATAAGACGGAGCCGACGCCGGTCGCCAATACGAGTAAAGGGTTGTTGCAGGGCTCGATGAGCGGGCGATACGAAGACCTCCGCCGATTCATTTATGATTTGGAGACGGCGGAGGAGCTATTGTTTATTGAAGATCTTGAGCTGAC
>LNFM01008841.1_pt1 | contig 14993 bp, 8 predicted proteins | sample 596031 | NCBI WGS metagenome assembly LNFM01 (sample SAMN04254537, study PRJNA301005) | activated carbon metagenome | isolation source: dual media filters at the Ann Arbor, Michigan drinking water treatment plant | place: USA: Ann Arbor
ACGTCAAGTCGGGCCGGTTGCGGATGTATTAGGGCCGCACCGAAACCATCGGCGCGGAAGACCACCTGGTCAAGCTCAAAGCGCTGATTCGCGAGCATCGGCCGCGCTGCATGGTGATCGACCCGATTTCAGCGATCGCCAAGGCAGGAGGGATCGCGGCGGCGCGCGCCGTCGCCAACCGGTTCATCTACCTGGCCAAGGACGAGAAAATCACCGTGATGGTCACCGCCATCAACGAGGGCGACGAGCCGGAGACCGAAGCGACCGATCTGCAGATTTCGACAATTGCGGATACCTGGATCCATCTCTCGTATCTGATCCGCAGCGGCGAACGCAACCGGGCGCTGACCATCATCAAATCGCGGGGGACCTGGCACTCGAACCAGGTGCGCGAACTGGTCTTGAGCGATGCCGGCCCGATGCTGGCGGACGTCTATACCGCGGGAGGCGAGGTGCTGATGGGCACGCTGCGCTGGGAAAAGGAGGACGAGGAGAGAACCAAAACGATACGGCGCCGCGCCGAGTTCGATCACAGGCGCGGCGCGCTGCAGGTTGCCGAAGCCGACACCCGTGCCCGGATCAAGGCCTTGGAGCAGGATCTCGAGCGGCAGCGGACTGAACTGGCGACGTACTCCAGCGACAATGAAGCGCGCACTGTTTCCTCGAGCGACAGGGAGAAGGAACTGCGCAGGATCCGCAGCGCGGACCCGGCTGGACGCGCGGGAACCGGGACGGCGCCCTCCCCCGCGAAGCGTCGTGCCTCCGGCCGCTCGTCAAAGTCCGGAAGGAAGAGCGGGAAGGCGGCACAAGATGCGTCGTAACAGGGCGAAACGCAGCGCAGCCGGTCCCGAAGTCACGACGGTTGTGGTGATGCGCCTGTACATCGCGAACAACGCGCCCAATTCGGTGCAGGCCGTGGCCAATCTTGCCGCGATTTGCAAGGAGCATCTGAAGGACGATTTCAAGCTGGAAGTCATCGACGTCATCGAAGATCCGCTGCGTGCCCTGGCCGATGGCATTCTCGTCACGCCCAGCCTCGCCAAGCTGTCTCCGGCGCCGGCGGCAAAGATCGTCGGCAACCTCAGTGACAGAAGCGTTGTCCTGCGCGCGCTCGGGATCAGGGAATCAATCCAGTGAATTCCAGACGCCGCGCACCCGACGGGAATGCCGCGCCTCCGAATGCCCCTGGGTTCGGGGGCCGGATCCTGCGCCTGGTCAAGGGGGGGGCTGAGCGTCGGGCCATCGAAGCGGGCCAGATTGACGCAGTCATGGACCGCGCGACAGGAAAAGCCTTCCTGCTCCCCGAGGCGCAAGCGGCGCTGCAGGCGCGCGACCGCAGCCTGCTCGCGCTGTCCGCGGACTGGTGCTGGGAGCAGGACGAGTTCTACCGCTTCGTTTCGCACACGGGCGTCGCGAGCGGAAGTTCCGGCATCTACGATGAAAGCATCCTCGGCAAGACGCTTCGGGATTCGCCGTTCGGCACCATGAGTGAGCCGGATTGGCAGGCACACCGAAGGTTGCTGGATTGGCGCGCCACCTTCCGCGACCTTGAACTGGAATGCATAGACCGCGCCGGCGGGATGCGCTGGGTCAGCGTCAGCGGCGAGCCGACCTTCGACGAGCAGGACCAGTTCAGGGGCTACCGCGGGACCATGCAGGATATCACCCTGCGCAAGCATTCAGAGGCCCTGGCCCAGAAGCCGATTCGCCTCGGCTGCGACACACTCGATGCGCTTGCCTTCCATGTCTGCGTGCTTGACTCGGCCGGGACCGTCATCCTGGCGAACAAGGCATCGGCAGCTTTCGCCGCCGGCAGCAGGGGCATCGGAGCAGGAGTTCCCGAGGGGGCCAACTATCTCGATGTGTGCGACAAGGCCCGCGGCAACGAGCGCGTGGACGGCGTCGCGATCGCAGCGGGGATCCGGCAGGTGATTGCCGGCGACCGCCCGCTGTTTCGCCACGAGTATGTCTGCAGCGCGCCGGTCGGGCGGTGCCGGTTCAACCTGACCGTTACGGCCTTTCCGGGACAGGGTCTGGCGCGGGCCGTCGTCTCGCGAGAACCCATCGCCGAGCCCGGGCGTGGAGAACAACCGCCGGGACTCGAGCACAAAGTCGCACATGCAGGTCCCATTGCAAACAGCCTGCTTGCCGCTCTGCCACGTGAGGATTATCAGAACATGCTCGCTGGCCTCGAGCCGGTCAAGCTGACTTATGGCGAGGTGCTCTACCAGCCCGGAGAGCCGATTCGGCATGTTTACTTTCCGCAGGACGGCCTGGTGTCCTTGCTGGCGACGGCGGAGGACCACGAGGCTCTGGAAGTCGGCCTGGTCGGTCGGGAAGGCATGATCGGAATTTCCCTTGCGGCGGGAATCGACGTTTCGCCCGTTCGCGCCCTGGTACAGAGTACGGGGACGGCCTTGCGGATGGACACCGCCCGCTTTCGCGAGGAGTTATGCAAAAGCCCACCGTTGCAGGGCGAGTTGCACCGCTTTACCCATGCAATGCTGGCCCAGGCAAGGCAAATTGCTACGTGCAACCGTTTTCATGTCGTTGAGAAGCGGCTTGCCCGCTGGTTGCTGGTGACCCGCGACCGGATGGAGTCGACCGATTTCTTCCTTACCCAAACATTTCTCGCAGACATGCTCGGCGTACGCAGGGAAAGAGTCACCGGCGCTGCGAGCGCTCTGCAGCGGCGCAACCTGATCACCTACAGCCGCGGAAAGATACGGATTCTCGATGGGGCGGGCCTCGAGGCCGCCTCCTGCGTGTGCTACGAGATGATCAAGGACGGGCGCGGCAAAGCCTGAAACGCGCGGCCGGAGGCCGCTCCGGCGGGAACCTTTGCTTGAAACTCAGGAAGGGGTTGCATGGCCGGAGAGCCCCCCACCAACCGGCCTTCTACCAGAAACCTGGCGAATTCCCCGGGAACCACGGGCCGGCTGAACAGAAAGCCCGGTCCCCCGGTGCACAGCGAGATCGAAGCGCTGCTCGCCCAGACCCAAGTGGCCACCCTCGCCATCGGCAACGACGAACCCTTGCTGCGCTCATAATCCGCCTTCGAATGCGTTTGTGCAGTTCAATGGCGCACATAGCGTGAAACATTCCAATCGTGCGGCGCCATCGATTGATGCCGGCCGGTTCGCCTGCGTTACTTCTTGACGCTCATTTCATTGACGACGAGCTGCACGCCTTCGATGGAACGAGTGGCAATGACCGCGCGCTCGATCTGCTCCTGACTATCGACGAATCCGCTCAACTGCACCTCTCCCTTGCGGGTCGCGACAGAGATATCGCCGCTCCTGATGCCGGCGTCCGACATCAAAGCGGATTTCACCTTGGCGGTAAGCACGCTGTCATCCAGGGTGTTGCCCGCCGACGCGTCGCCGTCCTTAATTGTCATGCCATTGTCCACGCCCGTTACTCCCTCGACTGCGCGTGCAACAGAGATGGCCTGATCGGCGTGCGCCTTGTCGTCGACAAAGCCACTGAGCAAAACCCTGCCCTTGCGAGTCTCCACCTTGATTTCCAGTCCCTTGACGTTTTCATCCGCGAGCAGTGCGGATTTCACTTTTGTCGTCAATACGGTATCGTCAAGTTCGGTACCCATTGTGGTCTCGGCAGGGGTAGACTCGGCAGACGTGTTGGTTTCCTGACGATTGCAACCAACGACCAGGATGGCGGCGGCGGCTCCAATCAGCAGGCCGCGTACGAGTGGTTGAAGTCGGATGTTCATGAGTAGTGTCTCCTTTTCACGAGCGGGTGTTAATGCGGAAGATTGGCAGCGGCAGACGCGCGATGCCGCTCACGACCTGGCCACTATCGGCTGATTCGCTCAGGCCTTCCGTGCACTTCCGCACATACGCGGAAGGGCGATGGCGTTAACCTTGCTGCCGTCGTTTCTGCGAATCGAATCGGGTCTTTGCATCAACCCGACTCATCGGCGGGATGAAAGGCGGGCGTGAGCCTTGTGCGAATCAAGGCATCTTCGACGCCCCAGGGAAACCGCCTGCTTGCAATTCGAATCGCCGTGATCGTTATGAGACGTGATCGATATGCGCCGCATTCGATACGGGCCGCGATCGACGCAGACCGCGGTTGGGCTGCAAACCAGGAGAGTCGATAGTGGGAGGAACGATCGAGGCCGTCCGCGCGACTCTGCTGCGATTGAGTTCGCGACTGCACCGCGATGCCGTGGCGCACAAGTATGCCGCGGCAGATCCACCATTGCGGGCAGAACTGTTCAGCGCCGACCAGATGGAGCGGCACGGAGCCGCGCTGGCGGAGTCTCACAAGGTGGGATTGAAGCGCGGCACCGGCAAACTGCTCTCACGGCTTGTGGAAAACGAGGCCATCCTGGTCGGCGCTTGCGGCTTGTTGATGACCGCGGTGAAGGCGAACTACCGGATCTCGCCTGCGGGCGATTGGCTGCTGGACAACTTCTATCTCATCGAAGAGCAGATTCGGACCGCGAGGCGCCATCTTCCGAAAGAATACAGCCGGGAACTGCCACTGCTCGACAGCGGCCATTCAGCCGGTATTCCCCGCGTCTACGATATCGCGCTTGAGGCCATCTCCCACGGCGACGGACGGGTGGATCCGGAAAGCTTGAATCGCTTCGTGAGTGCCTATCAAAGCGTCGCCGATCTCAGACTGGGGGAGCTGTGGGCCATCCCGATCATGCTGCGTCTCGCGCTGGTGGAAAATCTGCGGCGGGTCGCCGTCCGGGTCGCGGCCGGGGTAATCGACCGCAACCAGGCCAATTCCTGGGCGGATCGGATGATCGCGGTGGCGGAACAGGATCCGAAAAGCCTGATCGTGGTGATCGCGGACATGGCGGCATCCGACCCGCCGCTGGTGAGCGCCTTCGTCGCGGAACTCGCACGCCGCCTGCAGGGACACAGTTCCGCACTGGCGCTGCCGCTCACCTGGATCGAGCAGCGCCTGTCCGAGTCCGGTCTGACCATCGAGCAACTGGTGCAGGCCGAGACCCAGAGCCAGGCCGCCAATCAGGTGTCCGTCAGCAACAGCATCGGTAGCCTGCGCTTTCTCGGCGCGATGGATTGGCGCGACTTCGTCGAGAGGATGAGCGCGGTCGAACAGACTCTGCGCGAAGATCCGGGCGGCGTCTATTCCAGGATGGATTTCGCCACCCGCGACCGCTACCGGCACATGATTGAGGATGTAGCCCGGTTCAGCGGACATTCCGAAGTCGATGTGGCGCGCCACGCGATCGGGCTTGCGCAGCAGGGTGCTGCGGTACCCGGGACAGACAGCGATGTACGCGCAGCGCATGTCGGCTTCTACCTGATCGACAAGGGGCTGTCGCAACTGGAGCGCGCGACAGAAGCCCGCCTTCCGCCCGGCAAGGCTCTGATCAGGCTGTTCAGCCGGAACCCGCTGCTGGTCTATCTTGGAGGTATTGCGGTCCTGACCGCGCTCTATGTGGGTAACTTTGTCGAGCAAACCGGAGCGACTGCGCTGCCAGGCTGGCTGCTGGCGCTGATTCTGGTCTGCGCGATGCTGGGCACGAGTCAGCTGGCGGTGGCCCTGGTCAACTGGCTGGTGACCTTGCTGGCGACGCCACATGCGCTTCCGCGCATGGACTACTCCAAGGGCATTGCGCCGCAATCGCGCACGCTGGTGGTGGTTCCGAGCATGCTCAGCTGCATCGAGGCTGCGGAAGGGTTGCTGGAAGCGCTTGAAGTGCGCTTCCTGGCGAACCGGGACCCCTGCCTGCATTTCGCCTTGCTGACCGATTTCGTCGATGCCGTACAGGAGACCCTGTCCGGCGATGCAGCGCTGTTGGAATTTGTCCGAGAACGCGTCGAAGGATTGAACCTGAAGTATGGCAATGCCGGCGATGACATCTTTTACCTGTTCCATCGTCCGCGACTCTGGAATGCCCGCGAACGGCTCTGGATGGGTTACGAGCGCAAGCGGGGAAAACTGGGCGATCTGAATGCGTTGCTGCGCTCCGGCTCAACCCGGCCGTTCTCGCTTGTGGTCGGAGCCACGGGCATTCTGTTGCAGGTGAAATATGTGATCACCCTCGACACCGATACCCAGTTGCCGCGTGACTCGGCGCGCGAGTGTGCGGCGACCATGGCGCACCCGCTGAATCACCCGCGCTATGACGAAACTCTGGGGCGCGTGACCGAAGGCTACGGCATATTGCAGCCGCGGATGGCCGTCAGCCTTTCCAGCGCCAACCGCTCGCCTTATGCGCAACTTTTCGGCAGCGAACCCGGCGTGGACCCCTACACGCGCGCCGTCTCCGATGTGTATCAGGATCTGTTCGCGGAAGGCTCGTTCATTGGCAAGGGCATCTACGATGTCGATGCATTCGAAACAGCGCTCAAGGACCGCTTCCCCGAGAACCGCATCCTCAGCCATGACCTGCTGGAGGGGTGCTATGCGCGTGCCGGATTGCTGAGCGACGTGGAACTCTACGACGATCACCCTTCGCAATACAGAGCGGATGTGAGCCGCCGTCACCGCTGGATTCGTGGAGATTGGCAGATTGCGACCTGGGCGTGGTCGATCGTTCCGGGGCGGGGTAGAGAGCGGCTGAGGAATCCGCTGTCGAAGCTTTCGCAGTGGAAGATCCTCGACAACTTGCGGCGCAGCCTGGTTCCCGCCGGCCTGACACTGCTATTTTTGCTGGGCTGGATTGCAGTGCCGGACTCTCTGTACTGGACCCTGGCCGTCCTTGGAATCTTTTTCCTTCCGCCCCTGGTGGCCGCATGCGTCGACATGCTGCGCAAACCCCGAGACGTCCAGCCCGCGCAGCATTTTTTCGGCGCCATGCGCATCGCCGGCCGGCATTTTTCTCAGGCTGCGTTGGCACTGGCCTGCCTGCCGTACGAGGCTCTGTTCAGCCTGGACGCGATCCTGCGCACCAGCGCCCGCGTGCTGTTCACGCACAGGCGACTGCTGGAATGGAATCCGTCGGCCGAACTGCAGCGCCAGTACCAAAACCGGAACGAACGCAATCCGGATCCCGGCGGGATGGCGGACCTCAGCCGAGATTTGAGCGCCATGTGGATGGCCCCCGCAATTGCCGTGACCACCGCAATCGGTCTGGCCATGACGAGGCCGGCCGCCCTCATTATCGCCACGCCGGTCCTGTTGCTCTGGTTTGCCTCTCCCGTCTGCGTCTGGTGGCTGAGTCGGCCGCGCGCGCCCCGAGAGTCCAGGCTTACCGCTGACGAAAGCGGTTTCCTGCGCCGGCTTGCCCGCAGGACCTGGGCATTCTTCGATCGATTCGTCGGTCCCGAAGACCACTGGCTGCCGCCGGACAATTATCAGGAGCATCCGGTGGCGGTCGTGGCGCACCGCACATCGCCGACCAACATGGGGCTTGCACTGCTTGCCAATCTGTCCGCCTACGATTTCGGCTACATCTCGGCAGGCAGTCTGGTGGCGCGTACTACGAACACACTGCAGACGATGGCTGCGCTGGATCGGCACCATGGCCATTTTTACAACTGGTACGACACCCTGAGCCTGCGACCGTTGCTACCACTTTATGTGTCTTCCGTGGACAGCGGCAATCTCTCCGGGCATCTGCTGACGCTGCGCGCGGGATTGCTTGGGCTGGCCGACCAGAAGATTCTGCCCCAGCGATGGCTGGAGGGCCTTCACGACACCCTGAGCCTGCTTGACGATGTCCAACCCGGCCCGAATCCGGGGTTCGACCTGGAATCCCCGCCCACGACACTGAGCGCGGCCAGTATCACGCTGAAGAAATTCGCCGACTACGCCGCGCAGATTAGCGTCAGCGAGGAGGCTTCCGGCGGAGGTGCGGGCCCGGATTGGGCGCAAGCCCTCGCCAGGCAGTGCCGCGACATGCTCGACGACCTCGCGCATTTCTTCCCGGATTCACCGGCACGCCAACCGGAGACGGGCGGCATCCCGACATTGCGCGAACTGGCACGACGGGACGGTGAAACCGGTCGCCGTGCCGGCGCCAGGATCGAGGAGATCGAGCGCCTGGCACGACAAGCGGGCGAGTTCGCTGCGGTGGAGGTTGAATTCCTGTTCGACCGCCCGCGTCAGCTTCTGGCCATCGGCTACAACGTCGCTGACAACCGGCTCGACTCAAGCTACTACGATCTTCTGGCTTCGGAGGCGCGCCTGTCCAGTTTCGTTGCGATCGCACAGGGACATCTGCCCCAGGAGAGCTGGTTCGCGCTCGGACGGTTGCTCGCCGCCAACGGGGGTGATCCGATTCTGCTGTCCTGGAGCGGTTCGATGTTCGAGTACCTGATGCCCATGCTGGTGATGCCGTCCTTTGAGAACACCTTGCTCGCCCAGACCTGCAATGCGGCAGTGAAGCGCCAGATTGCCTACGGACATCAGCGCGGCGTGCCTTGGGGGGTATCCGAATCAGGCTACAACACGGTCGACGCCGCGCTGAACTATCAGTATCGGGCCTTCGGCGTGCCGGGATTGGGCCTCAAACGCGGACTGGCCGAGGATCTGGTGATCGCGCCTTACGCCTCCGCGCTGGCGCTGATGGTGATGCCAGAGGCCGCTTGCGAGAACCTGCAGCGCCTCAGCGAAGAAGGCCTGCAAGGCGAATACGGCATGTACGAAGCAGTCGACTACACGCCTGCGCGCCTGCCTCGTGGCCAAACGAAAACTGTGGTGCGTTCGTTCATGGCGCATCACCAGGGCATGATCCTGCTGTCTCTCGGCAGCCTGCTCCTGGACCGGCCAATGCAGAGGCGCTTTGCCTCGGATCCGCTGTTTCAGGCGACCATGCTTTTGCTGCAGGAGCGCATTCCGAAGGCTACGGCGCTGCACCTGACCTTGTCCGGGATGACCGAGACACACACGCAATCGACCGGTCCGGAGATGCCGATGCGCGTGCTGCACAGCGCCGACACCGCGATTCCCGAAGTGCAGCTGCTGTCCAACGGCAGGTATCACGTCATGGTGACCAACGCAGGCGGGGGCTACAGCCGCTGGAAAGACCTCGCCGTCAGCCGCTGGCGCGAGGATGGAACCTGCGATAACTGGGGCACTTTCTGTTATATCCGCGACGTCGAAACCGGGGAGTTCTGGTCTACTGCACATCAGCCGACACTCAGGCGGGCAGAATCTTATGAGGCGATCTTTTCCGAGGGAAGGGCGGAGTTTCGCCGCCACGACCACGATCTTGAAACCCATACCGAAATCGTGGTCTCTCCGGAAGACGACATCGAGTTGCGCCGCATCCGCATTACCAACCGCTCGCAGGTGCGTCGCACCATCGATGTCACCACTTATGCCGAGGTGGTGATTGCGCCTGTTGCTGCGGATGCGCTGCATCCGGCGTTCAGCAATCTGTTCGTGCAGACCGAGATCGTCCGCGAGCTGCAGGCAATTGTCTGTACCCGCCGACCCCGCTCCGTCGAGGAGCAGATGCCGTGGATGTTTCACCTGGTGGCGATTCACGGCGTTGATGGCGGCGAGATTTCCTATGAAACCGATCGCATGCGCTTCATCGGCCGTTCGCGCACCATCGATGCACCCCAGGCCCTGATCGAAGCGGGCGCCCTGTCGGGCAACCAGGGATCGGTACTCGATCCGATCGTGGCGATCCGCTGCCGGATAACGCTTGATCCGGAGCAGACTGCCACCATAGACGCGGTTTACGGCGTCGCCGCGTCTCGCGATGCGTGCCTGACATTGGTCGGGAAATATCGCGACCGCAATCTTGCCGATCGCGTCTTCGATCTGGCATGGACCCACAACTGGGTGACGCTGCGGCAGATCAACGCCAGCGAATCCGACGCGCAGCTTTACGCACGGCTGGCGGGCTCGGTGCTCTACGCCAACTCGTCATTGCGTGCTGCGCCAGGCATCCTGACGCAGAACCGCCGCAGCCAGTCCGGATTATGGGGCTATGCCATCTCCGGCGACCTGCCGATCGTGTTGCTGCAGATCGCGGATGCGGAAAACTTCGAGCTGGTGCGCCAACTGGTGCAGGCACACGCGTACTGGCGGCTGAAGGGGCTGGCAGTGGACCTTGTGATCTGGAACGAAGATCACGCCGGTTACCGGCAGCTGCTCCAGGAACAGATCATGGGCTTGATCGCTGCGGGCGTCGAAGCGCACGTGATGGATCGTCCGGGTGGAATTTTCGTGCGGCGGGCCGAGCAGATAGCCGACGAAGACCGGATCCTGTTCCAGTCGGTGGCCCGCGCGGTGATCAGCGACAAGCGTGGAACGCTGGTCGAGCAGATCGACCGTGGCCTGACCGAGGCCCGAGGTCGGCAGCTGAAACTACCGCGCTTCACGCCGGTGCGAGTCGCCCGCACCATGCCCGTGGCGGCGCCGACGTTGCCAACCCGCGAACTGATCCTTGCCAACGATATCGGGGGATTCTCCGCCGACGGGTCAGAGTACATCATCACCACATCTCCTGGAATCTCCGGGTCCGGGCAGGTGACACCGGCGCCCTGGGTCAACGTGCTGGCGAACGCGCACTTCGGAACCGTCATCTCGGAAAGCGGGTTGGCCTACACCTGGAGCGAGAACGCCCACGAGTTTCGCCTCACGCCCTGGGGTAATGATCCGGTTACGGATGCGAGCGGCGAAGCCTTTTACATTCGCGACGAGGAAAGCGGCGTGTTCTGGTCGCCGACGCCGTTACCGTGCCCGGGAAAGACGCCATATGTCACCCGCCACGGATTCGGTTACAGCATTTTCGAGCACACTGAGGATGGCATCCACTCGCAGCTCCGGGTATACGTGGATCTGGAAACCTCCGTCAAATACTCTGCGCTCACGGTCACCAACAGGTCGGGGCGCGTGCGCCAGCTCTCGGCGACGGGTTACGTCGAATGGGTACTGGGGGATTTGCGGTCTAAATCGGCCATGCACGTGATCACCGAAATCGAGTCGGAAAGTGGCGCGCTTTGCGCCCGCAACGCCTATTACGCCGAACTCGCGGGGCGGACCGCGTTCTTCGACGTCGATGATGCGACCCGGACGCTGACCGGAGATCGCACCGAGTTCCTCGGACGCAACGGCACGCTCGGGAATCCGGCCGCCTTGTCCCGCACCCAGCTCTCCAACCGGGTAGGCGCAGCCCTGGACCCCTGCGCCGCAATCCAGGTTTGCTTCCAGCTCGGCGACGGGCAGGTTCGCGAGATCGTCTTCAGGCTCGGCGTGGCAGAGCAGCGGCGCGTGGATGACGCCGGCAAACTGATGCTCCGCCTGCGGGGCGCGGCAGTGGCGAACGAGGCGTTCGACAAGGTGCGCCGGTACTGGCAGCACACGCTCTCCGCGGTGCAGGTGGAAACCCCGGATCCGTCTGTCGATGTGCTGGCCAACGGCTGGCTCCTGTATCAAACCCTGGCGTGCCGGCTGTGGGCGCGCAGCGGCTACTACCAGTCCGGCGGCGCCTTTGGGTTCCGCGATCAGCTGCAGGACACGATGGCGCTGATCCATGCCGAGCCCAGGCTGGTGCGCGAGCATCTGTTGCGTTGCGCGGGTCGTCAGTTCAGCGAGGGCGATGTGCAACATTGGTGGCATCCACCATCGGGCCGCGGGGTGCGCACCCATTGCTCGGACGATTATCTGTGGCTGCCGTGGGCGACTTGCCGCTATGTACTGGGCACCGGGGACCGCGCGGTCCTCGATGAACCGGCTCACTTCCTCGAGGGCCGGAAAGTGCCGCCGGAGGAGGATTCCTACTACGATATGCCCGGCCGTTCCGCCGCGACGGCCACCCTGTACCAGCACTGTGTGCGAGCCATCGAGAACGGGCTGAATTTTGGCGAGCACGGTCTGCCGCTGATGGGAACCGGCGACTGGAACGACGGGATGAACCTGGTCGGCATGCAGGGCCGGGGCGAAAGCGTCTGGCTGGGTTTTTTCCTCTATCAGGTGTTGATGCAGTTTGCGGAGGTCGCGCACATTCGGGGCGACGCCGCTTTCACCGAGCGCTGCCGGCTGCAGGCCGCGCAGGTCCGCCGCAATATCGAGCAGCACGGCTGGGACGGAGGCTGGTATCGCCGCGCCTGGTTCGATGACGGCACGCCGCTCGGGGCGTCAGCCAATGTGGAATGCCAGATCGATTCGATTGCGCAGAGCTGGTCGGTGCTCTCGGGCGCCGGCAATGCCGCCCGCTCGCGTACGGCGATGCTGGCACTGGACCGGCGCCTGGTGCGCCGGGAACGCGGGCTGGTGCAACTTCTGGACCCGCCCTTCGATAAATCGGATTTGAATCCCGGCTACATCAAGGGTTACGTCCCGGGTGTCAGGGAGAACGGCGGGCAGTACACCCACGCCGCGATCTGGGCGGTCATGGCGTTTGCCGAACTGGGCGACAACCGGCGCGCCTGGGAAGTGTTCAACATGATCAATCCGGTCAACCACGGAACCTCGGCGTCCGCCATTGCCACGTACAAAGTCGAGCCTTATGTGGTCGCGGCCGACGTCTATGCCGTTGCACCGCATACCGGGCGCGGCGGCTGGTCCTGGTACACCGGCTCCGCGGGCTGGATGTACCGGCTGATCGTGGAGTCCCTGCTCGGGCTCAGGCGCGAAGCGGACCGGCTGCGGGTGACACCGTGCCTGCCGGCGGACTGGCCGGGTATCAAGTTGCGCTATCGATACGGCGAAACTGTCTACAGCATCGAGGTGCTGAACTTGGGCAATGAAACCGGTGTGACGCGGGTGAGCGTGGATGGCGTGGAGCAGCCTGATCATGCCGTTCCACTGGTCGATGATCGCCGGGAACACGCGGTGGAAGTCAGGATATATGCGGCGCCACTACCGGTTCGGCCGGCGGCCCTGGAAGTGGTGCCATGATGGTCGCGGAGAGCACCTGATGCCGGAGGCGGCATCGCAACGACAGGCGATCATATCCGCTAACCCGGCGGTGTACCGTCCTCCCACTCCCTGTCGTTGCGGAATACCTTGACAACGCGCGTGCGTTTACCGCTGCCGTACTTTTCCATCTGCACTATGACGGGATAGAGCGCGGCGAGCCGGGCGCGCGCCTCCTCCTCGGTCTCGAAAGTCAAAACCACGCCACCGGAACCGCGCACGTCGGACCAGACCCCTTTGCCATCTTCGATCTGCATCTTGAAAATTTCGATTCCCTTTCCGGCTCGGTGCAATCGGGATTTACAGAGCCTGGCGGAATACTCTTCACGGCTCTGTGCGCGAACACACGGAGAGCCGGTCCCGGCGTCCCGATAATCGCGTTCTGCGGCAAGACCCATATTGAAGTGTTCTGCTGGCGGTAACTGGCCACGGTGATCCCAGGCTAACATGAGATCTCGTGACCGGAGCAGCCCGACCGGATGGTCGGAGGCACCGGGACCGCGGGACCGTGCCAACGGGGCTCGCTATGTGCGATATCGCACAGAAGAATTTTTCGAACGAATAGAGAATTCTTGGTGGTCTTTCCTGGCGATCGCGATCATGTCAACTGCCAACGGTTTGGTGAGCAGGTCGGTGGATGCATGAGCACCGGTGGGACCTCCGATAGGCTGGGCGGCACGGCCACTCCAGGCAGGGATATCAACGTACTGCTTGTCGCCGGCAGTCGGGACGACGCCCGCACTGTCGAGCGTTCGCTCGCCGACGTTCACGGCATCTCGTTTCACGTTCAGTGGATTGGCAAGCTTCCGGAGAACAAACTGCCGGGAGACCTGCCGGGAGATTTGGCGTTGTTCGCCCACGGCACAACGGATGTGGTTCTGCTCGACCTTCTGCTGCCTGACGTAATGGGCATTGGGACGCTGGACCGCCTGCTGGCAGCCGCACCGCGCATCCCGGTCCTGGTCTTCTGTGATACGGGAGATGAGGATCTGGCAATGCAGGCGGTGCAGCGGGGGGCACAGGACTACCTCCTGAAGAATCACCTGGACAGCTACTCGTTGCCGCGGGCGCTGCGCAATACCATCGACCGCAAGTTGGCCGAGGAGGCCTTGTTCCTGGAACGGGAGCGCGCCCAGGTCACGCTCGACTCCATTGGCGATGCGGTCCTGAGTACCGACATTGCGGGCAATGTGACTTATCTCAACTCGGTCGCGGAGGAAATGACCGGGTGGTTGCGCGAGGAGGCAAAAGGCCGTCCGATTGGCGAAGTGTTCCGGGTCGTGGACGGCACCACCCGTGAGCCCCCGGTTCACCATCCGATGGAGCGCGCCATTGCGCAAAACATGTCGGTCGTTCTGGCGGCCAACAGCGTGCTGATCCGTCGCGACGGCTTCGAAACCGCCATCGAAGACTCCGCCGCACCGATTCACAACCGCGACGGTGCCATCATCGGGGCCGTGATCGTGTTTCATGACCTGAGCGAATCGCGGGCAGTAAGGGCCAGGATGTCCCATCTGGCACAACACGATTTCCTTACCAATTTGCCTAATGTGGTTCTGCTGAACGACCGGATCTCCCAGGCGATTGCGCTGGCGCGTCGTTATGAAAAGCAGTTCGCTGTGCTGTTCATCGACCTGGACGATTTCAAGCGCATCAATGATTCCCTGGGACACGCCATCGGTGACAAGCTGCTGCAATCCGTGGCGCTGCGACTGAAGGGCTGTCTGCGCGACTCGGATGCGGTGAGCCGCAGGGGGGCGACGAGTTCGTCGTTCTGCTTTCCGAAGTTTCGCACGTCTTGTATGCGGCCCGGAGTGCGAGCAAGATCATCGCAGCCATGCAGGCTGCACATCGGATAGATGGCCATGATCTGGTGGTAACAGCGAGCATCGGCATAGCCGTCTATCCGCTCGATGGCACCGATGCGCACATCTTGCTCGAACGCGCGGATGCGGCAATGTACCTGGCCAAGAAGAACGGGCGAGACAATTACTGGTTCTTCTCGGAGAAGATGAACCGCAGCGTCACGACGCGGAGGTCCGCTCCGCATATTGCGCGTGCGGCCCGGCGGTAGGGATCAGGACTTTTCGTTTCTCGCCTTCGCATCGGCCAGACAACGTTCCTTGACGTTGCCGGCAAATGATTCGCACTTTTCCTTCTCCACGGCG
>LNFM01008842.1_pt1 | contig 14988 bp, 14 predicted proteins | sample 596031 | NCBI WGS metagenome assembly LNFM01 (sample SAMN04254537, study PRJNA301005) | activated carbon metagenome | isolation source: dual media filters at the Ann Arbor, Michigan drinking water treatment plant | place: USA: Ann Arbor
CTCTCCGCCGAAGAGGTTCGGGCCTGAAGGCCCTCCTACAGGGAGCCAGAGCTTCGGGCCTGAAGGCCCTCCTACAGGGGGACCGGCGCAGGCGGTAGAATCGCGGTCCCCCTAGTCGGAGTCCGCCATGCCCATCCGCATGCGCCCCTTGTTCCCGTCCGTCCTTTTCGCCGTGCTGGCAGCCGCTCCGGTGGCCGCCCAGCAGCGCGCTCCGCTAGCCTGCGCCGACTTCTACGGCCACACCAACGCAGCCTGGCTCGCCCAGAACCGGCTGCCGGCCGGTGCGCCCTCGTTCAGCCGCTGGGACCAGCTCAACGCCCTGGGCATCCAGCAGCGCGACCAGGTGCTGGCCGCCACCAGCGCCCCCGCCAATGCCACCGTCTCCGTCCGCCTGGCCGACCTGTTCGCCAGCGCCCAGGACGAGGCCGCGATCGAAGCCCAGGGCATCCGCCCGATCGAGCCACTGCTGGCGATCGTCGAGAAGATCCGCCGCCCGCGCGACATCGCCCCCGCCATCGCCGCCCTGCACGCGGCCGGCATGCCGCTGATCGTCGACCTTCAGGTGCTGCGCGACTCGCGCGGCAATCCCTACGCCCAGATCGGCCCGGGCGGCATGGGCCTCCCCGATCCCGGCTTTTACGGCAACGCGGACCCGCTGGTGCAGCCGGTCGAAGCGCGCTACCAGGCCGCCGTCGCGGACTGGTTGAAGCTGACCGGCTCGACCCCGGCCAAGGCCGCCGCCGAAGCCGCCGCCGTGCTGCAGATGGAGCGCCAGCTCGCCAAGGCCACCCTGGCCGGCGTGCCCTTCACCGTGATGCCGATCGGCGAGGCCGAGAAGCTGGCGGCCGGGCTGGGCCTGAAGGACCTGCTCGCCGCCCACGGCCTGAAGGCCACCGAGGTCGCGATGACCGGCCCGGCCTTCTTCACCGCGCTCGACCAGCTGATCGCCAAGACCAAGCCCGACCAGTGGAAGATCCTCCTGCGCGCCCATATCGCCCGCGACATGGCGCCGACCCTGGGCAAGGCCTTCAATGATCCCTGGGCCCAGCTCTACGACGTCACGCTGCGCGGCCAGGACGCGCCGACGCCGCGCGGCCTGCGCGCGCGCTGGGTGCTGGAGGCCCGCGTGCCGGAGCTGATCGACGCCGCCTACACCCAGCGCTTCCTGCCGGTCGCGCGCCAGGAGCGCGCCCAGGCCATCGCTTCGGCGGTGCGCGCCAGCACGATCGAACGCATCGGCCAGGCCAGCTGGCTCAGCGAGGCCGGCAAGGCCAGCGCCCGCCAGCGGCTGGAGACGATGGTGATCCAGCTGGGCACGGAGGTGCCCGACAACGTCTTCGACGACCTGCGCTTCACCCGCGACAACCTCGCCGGCAACGTGCTCACCCTGCGCAAGTGGCTGATGAAGTACGCGCTGGTGCGTGCCCGCTTCGCCTGGCCCGCCGAGCAGTGGCAGCCGCTGGTGGCCTACCTGCCCAAGGAAAACCGCCTGCTGGTCACGGCGGCGACCCTGCAGCCGCCGGTGCTCGACGACGGCGGCAGCGCGGCCGACTACGGCAGCCTCGGCGGCCTGATCGCGCAGCAGATGAGCCTCGCGCTCGCCTTCGAGGGCGCCGACCAGGCGGCCTGGAACCAGCGCGTCGCGCCGCTGGTGCCGCAGTACAGCGCGTATTCCGCAACCGGCGGTGCCACCAAGGTCAACGGTGCCGGCAGCCTCGCCCAGAACGCCGCCGACCTCGCCGGCCTGGAGATTGCCTGGGCCGCGCTGAACGCGCAGGGCAAGCCCGACGCGGCCAGCGCCAAGGCCTTCTTCAGCGGCTGGGCCGGCCTGTGGCCGCGCCAGGACGTGGACACCGCGCTCGCCGCCGCGCAGGCCACCGCCACCCACGCGCCGGCCCGCTGGCGCGTCAACGGTCCGCTCGCCAACCTGCCCGCCTTCGGCGAGGCCTTCGGCTGCAAGGGCCGCGTCGCGATGCAGCGACCGGCCAAGGAGCAGGTCGCCCTCTGGCGCTGATGAACAGTTTCGCTCCCGGACAACGTTGGTTCTCAAGCGCCGAGCCCGAACTGGGGCTCGGCACCGTGCTCCGCCTCGCGGGCCGCCAGGTCCAGATCGTCTTCACCGGCACCGGCGTCGTGCGCATGTACGCGCTGGGATCGGCGCCGCTGCTGCGCGCGGTGTTCCGGCCGGGCGAGCGCGTGCGCATCGGCGGCCAGGACAAGACCGTCGAGCGCGCCGAGCTGCGCGAATCGCTGATCCACTACACCTGCGCCGGGGAAGTGCACGCCGAGGGTGAACTCGACGCCGAGCAGCCGGTGTCGCAGGCCGACTCGCGCCTGCTGTCCGGGCGCGTGGACCGCAACGACCAGTTCGAGTTCCGCCGCGAATGCCTGCAGCGTCGCGCCGACGCCCGCGCGCATCCGGGCTGGGGCGTGCTGGGCGCGCGCATCGACCTGATCCCGCACCAGCTGCGCGTCGCCGAAATGGCGGGGCGCCGTCGCCCGCCGCGCCTGCTGCTGGCCGACGAAGTGGGCCTGGGCAAGACCATCGAAGCCTGCCTGGTCACCGCGCAGCAGCTGGCCAGCGGCCGCGCGAAGCGCGTGCTGGTGCTGGTGCCGGAGAGCCTGGTGAACCAGTGGTTCGTCGAACTGCTGCGCCGCTTCAACCTGCCCTTCGCGATCTATGACGAAGAGCGCTGCGAATCGCTCGAGATGACCGAGCCCAAGGCCAATCCGTTCGAGGACGAGCAGTGCGTGATCGCCTCCGTGGACTGGCTCGCCAGCCACGAGAAGCGCGCGCGCCAGGCGCTGGCCGCCGGCTGGGACCTGCTGCTGGTGGACGAGGCGCACCACCTGGTGTGGACGCCGGAGTTCTCCAGCCCCGGCTATGCCCTGGTCGAGGCGCTGGCGCTGCGCACGCCCGGCCTGCTGCTGCTCACCGCGACACCGGAACAGCTCGGCCTCGGCGGCCATTTCGCCCGGCTGCGCCTGCTCGATCCCGCGCGCTACACCGATCTCGACGCCTACCGCGGCGAATCGCGTCGCTACCTCGAACTCTCCGCGCTGGCCGAGCGCCTGCTCGAAGGCCAGTCGCTGACCACCGAGGATATGGCGACGCTTTCAAGCCTGTTCCCCGGCGATGAAGCCACCCTGGTCGCGCGCCTCGGCCGCATCGCCGCCGGCGACACCGCCGAACGCGACGCGCTGCTCGCCGACCTGGTCGATCGCCACGGCACCGGCCGCGTGATGGTGCGCAATCGCCGCGCGGCCGTCGGCGGTTTCCCCGAGCGCCTGCCTTGGGTCACCTCGCTGGAGGCGCCCGAAGACCCGACCGTGCTCGGCCGCCTGCGCGCCGAGTTCGCGCACGACGTCGGCGACAGCGACGACGAGCCCGGGCACGACTATGCGAAGGACCCGCGCACCGACTGGCTGCTCGGCATCCTCGAACGCGTCGCGCCCGCGAAGGTGCTGCTGCTCTGCCGCTCGCGCGCGAAGGTGCAGGCGCTGGAGGAAGCGCTGCGCCTGCGCACCGGCCTGCAGGTCGCGCGCTTCCACGAGGACATGAACCTCCTGCAGCGCGACCGCAACGCCGCCTTCTTCGCCGACCCCGAGGGCGCGCGCCTGCTGATCGCCAGCGAGATCGGCGCCGAGGGCCGCAACTTCCAGTTCGCCCAGCACCTGGTGCTGTGGGACCTGCCGCTGCACCCGGACATGCTGGAGCAGCGCATCGGCCGCCTCGACCGCATCGGCCAGGCCGGTGACGTCAACATCCACGCGTCCGCCGTCGCCGGCAGCGCGCAGGAAGTGCTGCTGCGCTGGGTGCACGAAGGCCTGGACGCGTTCCGCGGCGTGCTGGCCGACGGCCGCGAGCTGCTGCGCAGCTTCGGCGCCGAACTGCTGCAGCTGGCCGAACAGGATGCCGACGCGCGCGAACCCGCGCTCACCGAGCTGATCGCCCGCAGCCGCGACAAGCACGTCGAGCTCGCGCGCATCATCGCCGAGGGCCGCGACCGCCTGCTTGAACTCGGCAGCCGCGGCACCGACGGCGGCGACCTGCTGGCCGCGCTGCGCGAGGATGACCAGCACGCGGCGATGGACGACCACGCCCTGCGCCTGCTCGAGTCCTTCGGCGTGCACAACGAGGCGCTGGGCCCGAACCAGTGGCTGCTCGATCCCGAGCACCTCACCGTGGACGGCTTCGAGGAGCTCAAGCACGGCCCGCGCACCGCGACCTTCGACCGTGCCACCGCGCTCGGCCGCGACGACCTGCTCTACCTGCGCGACGACCACCCGCTGCTGCTCTCGGCGAACGAGCTCCTGGTCTCGGGCGAGACCGGCAACGCCGCCTTCCTGGTCGACGACAGCCTGCCGCCGCGCACCGTGGTGATGGAGGCGGTGAGCGTGATCGAGTGCGTCGCGCCGCGTGGCCTCGACGTCGAACGCTACCTGCCGCCGGCGCCGCTGAGCGTGGCGGTCGACACCCGCCTGCAGGTCCGCCCGGACTTCGCACCGGGCGAACGCGCGCGGCTGCGCGCCGGCGACCGCGTGTTCGACCTGTCGCCGCAGCGCAAGGTGCTGGCCGCGCTGGTGCCGCCGATGCTCGAACGCGTCCGCGAGGAAGCCTTGCTGCGCGCGCAGGAGCGCATCGCTGAAGCGCTGTCGAAGGCCGAAACCCTGCTCGGCGGCGAGATCACGCGCCTGCGCGCGTTGGCGAAATTGAACCCGGCGGTGCGCGCCGAGGAAATCGCCGCGCTGGAGCTCGAGCGCGACCAGCTGCTCGCCATCCTGCCCACCGCCCGCCCCCGCCTCGACAGCCTCCGCCTCGTCGCCAGCACCGACTTCCTCCAACTCCGCCGCTAGAAAAAGGGGTCAGAGTGAATATCCGTTTGAAACGGATATTCACTCTGACCCCTTTTCTGTGGAGCCAGGTCAGATGTCTATTGATAGGTACCAGCGGATGCCGTGGCAGGCGCAGTGCGCGAGCGCGGCGTCGAAGCGCGCCAGGTCCTCGGCGGCGGCTTCGGGTAGCGGGATGCCGGCGCCATGGGTCGCGAGCCCTTCGGCGGCCGCGCGGACCGAGGCCAGGCCTTCCGCGGCGTCGAACCAGCGCTCGCCCGTCGCCTCCTCGTCCAGCTCGTCGTCGATGTCCTCGTCGAGGAACTCACTCATGTCGTCGCCGCAGAACTCGTACAGCGGCTTGACGCCGCGCGCCGCGTAGAAGCCCGACTCGTCCAGCACCCCGTCCAGGCGGGACACCATCTTTCCCTCGACGTCGCCCGGGTCGTAGCCCGGCACCGGGCATTCAGTGACGATGAAGTAGGCGCTGCCCATGGGACGTATCTCCGGAGGTCGGGTCCAAGAGTATCGTGCGGGACGCCCGCGAGCGGCCTCAGTGCACCAGTTTCGCGGGCAACAGGGCGACGCGCGTCGGCGCATCCCGCAGCTTGTTGAAGCGCGCGCCCTCGACGACTTTCCGAAGCGCGTCCACGCCCTCTTCGTCCGGCCAGTAATCAATGAGCAGGGCCTGGTCGACGCGGCCCTTGGGATTGATGCTCAGGTGGAACAGCGCGAAGCTTTCCGTATCCACCCGGGGCGTCCACTTGGGACCCATCACGTCGCTGCCGCCCTCGCGCTCCAGCGGCCAGCGCTGCTTGTCGTAAGCCGAAGGGCAGCGGTAGGCCGCGTCGAAGTCCGTCTGTCGATCGATCGCCGCCTCGATGGCGTCGCCATGCTCGGCAACGAAGGCGTTCACCGCCGCGAGGATGTCCGCATCCAGCGCTTCCGAGCGTGGCTCGCCCAGGGCCCGGAACGCACGGTTCACCTGGCTGCCCGCGCGGCCGCGATCTTGGAAGTAAGCGGCCTCAGGATATTTGCGGGCGTAGTGGACGTAGGCCAGCGCATGGACCAGAGCCTCCCGGGGGCGCTGCTCCGCCAGGTCGAGCTCCGCCAGGCCGGCGAGGGCGAGCAGGTTGCCCGCGAGCGCGCCCTTGTGCAGGAACTCGCGCGCAAGCTTCCGGTCCTGCGCAACGCGAGCCGCCGGATGCGCCGGACCGAGCCGGTACAAGGTGCCGAGCAGGTAGGCGGAGAACCCCTTCCCCGCCTCGGCCGCCGCGCGCAGCAGGGCCATTTCACGCTCGACCACGTCCGCCGGCTGCGCGGGATCGAGCACCCGCTCGATCCGGTAGCAGCCGTCCGACGTCGTGGCCACTTCCCCGGAAAACGCCGGCGACGCGATCGCCAGCAACGCGAGACCCCAGAACAAGTCCTTCATGAACATCCTCAACGTACCAATCTCGGGCCGGGCGGACGCCGCGGCTTGAACGGCGGCTCACCCCGCCAGTAGCGGATGTGCAGCCACGCGGCCAGCATGCCGCCGAGGAAGCCGAAGTGCGCAAGGCCATTGGGCGATCCGAACATGCCCACCAACAGCTCGATCGCGCACAGCACCGTCACCAGCACCCACATCTTCATCGGGATCGGCGGGATCAGCAGCATCACGCGACGATGCGGGTCCAGGTAGGCCACGGCGAACAGGACGCCGTACATCGTCGCGCTGGCGCCGGCGACCGGCAGGAAGGGAATCAGCCCCAGGCGCGTGCCGACCGTCAGCAGCAGCAGCTGGAACAGTCCGCCGCCCACCGTCACGGTCAGCAGGAACAGCCCATAGCGCCGCTCGCCCCAGACCTGCTCGAGGCTCGCGCCGAAGAAAACGAGCGTGAGCGCGATGAACAGGATGCCGCCCACGCCGGGATTGAAGACCACGTGCGTGAGCAGCTGCCAGGGCATGAAGCCGATCGTCGCCGGCAGGCCGAAGCTGTCGACGCCGTACTGGATCTCGCCGAGCGGCCATAGCATCAGGTGCATCTTGAGTTCGGCCGGGATCAGCAGCGGCAGCACCAGCAGGGCGACGACCGCCCACAGCAGCTTCTTGGTCAAGGGGGGGAAGTGCATGTACTCAGGCTCCGGTGCGGGCAGGCCGCGATGACTTTCGGATATTCTGCCCTCATTGCCCTTCACCCCGCATGAAACCCATGGCTTCCGACGACACCGCCCAGCTTTTCGAGGCCCTGCGCGCAACGCCGGGCAACACCCTGCTTGCCGGGCTGCTGGTGCGGGCCTGCCTGGCGGCGGGGGATGCCGCGACGCTGAAGGCCGCCCTGGCCCTGCCCGGCCTGGCGCTGGACCTGTCCGCCGCCGAAAACGAGGCGATGGCCGCGCTGCTGCTGGCCGCCGGCCATGTCGACGACGCCGCGGCGCGGGTGCCGCCAGGAACCGCGCTGGGCCGGCTGGCCGACGCGCACCGGCAGCTCGCCGACGGCGACCTTGCCGCCGCGCAGGTGGCCTATCACGATGCGATCGCACTGAACCCGACGCTGGAGGACCCGGCGCTGTCGGCCGCGCTCTCGGGCAAGGTCGTCTCGCTGCACGCGGTGCGCCGCGGCGTGCCCAGCCTCGCCAACGACGACACCGGCCAGGACGACGCCCAGCGCCTGCTGCAGCCGCCGGCCGCGCGCGTTGATTTCTCCCACGTCGGCGGCCTGGACGCGGTGAAGCAGCAGATCCGGCGCCGGATCATCACGCCCTTCCTGAAGCCCTCGCTGTTCGACCGGTTCAAGCGGCGCGCCGGCGGCGGCATCCTGATGTACGGCCCGCCGGGCTGCGGCAAGACGCTGCTGGCGCGTGCCACGGCTGGCGAGTGTGGTGCACGCTTCATCAACGTCGCGATCACCGACGTGCTCGACATGTACATCGGCGAGTCCGAGCGCAAGCTGCACGAGCTGTTCGAGCTCGCGCGCCGCAGTGCGCCGGCCGTGGTGTTCTTCGACGAGATGGAGGCACTGGGCGGGAAGCGCCAGCATTCGCGCGAGGCCTCGTCCGCGAAACTGGTCAGCCAGTTCCTGACCGAGCTCGACGGCTTCGCCCAGAACAACGGCGGCGTACTGATCCTCGGCGCCACCAACGTGCCGTGGTCGGTGGACCCGGCTTTCCGCCGCCCCGGGCGCTTCGATCGCGTGCTGTTCGTGCCGCCGCCGGACCAGGTGGCGCGCCGCGAGATCCTGGAGCAGGAACTGCGCGGCCGGCCAGCCGACGGCAGCATCGCGCTCGACGAGCTGGCGCGCCGCACCCCCGGCTTCTCCGGCGCCGACCTGCGCAACCTGGTCGAGACCGCGGTGGACGAGGCCATCGAGGCCTCGCTGCAGGACGGGCGCGAGCAGCCGCTGACGATGGACCACCTGCGTGCGGCCCTCGCCCAGACCAAGGCCACCACGCTCGAGTGGCTCACCAGCGCCCGCAACCACGCCCGCTACGCGAACCAGGGCGGCCAGTACGACGAGGTGCTGGACTTCCTGAAGCAGCACGGTGACCGCGCATGAGCACCGCGCGCTACGTCATTCCCGACGAGCCGCTGGCCTCGGGCCTGTCGCGCTGGGCCGTGGACCCGATGTGGCCGATGTTCGGCCTGATGCTGGGCGGGCTTTGGCTCGCCCTGCCCTGGTTCGTGTTCAACGGACTGGCGCTGGGCACGCCGACCCGCGTGCGTGAGTGGCTCACGCTGGCCGCCGGGCTCGTCGGCGCGATCGTGGTGACGCTGGCGGTGGCCCACGCGGCGACGGTCGGCTGGATCGCCGGCGTCGAGATCCGGCTCGCGCTGCTGTCGGTGATCGCGGTGAAGCTGGCGATGGGCTATGCCGTGTACGTGATGCAGTCGCGCAGCTTCGAGCTCTGGCAGCACTTCGGCGGCGTGGCGCGCAACGGACTGCTGCTGGTGGTCGCCGCCTTCTTCGTCGAACGCCTGCTGTTCGAGGCGATCGGCAACGTGATCGTGCTGCTGGTGCTGGGCTGATACCGCGCATGGACACCCAACGACTGCTGCAGCTGGCACAGGACCAGCTGAACCGGGGCCAGGCCGAGGCCGCCATCGAAACGCTGGCGATGCTGCTGGGCTTCGAGCCCGAACACGCCGACGCGCATGCGCTGCTGGCGCTTTGCCTGGTGCGCCGCAAGCGCCTGCACGCCGCGCGCCTGGAAGCCGAGCGCAGCCTCGAGCTCGCGCCGGAGGAACTGCTGCCGCACCTCGCCGCCGCCGCCGTCGCCGGCGCCGACCGGCGTTTCAGCGTGGCCGAGGAGCACCTGCGCCAGGCCCAGGCGATCGCGCCGGAGTCGGGGCTGGTCGAGCTTCAGCTCGCGCGCCACTACCGCTACTGGGGCAAGGCCGAACAGGCCGCGCGGCACGCCGCCCGCGCGGTGACGCTGGCGCCGGACGACCCCGACATGCTCGCCGAGGCCGGCGAGAACGCGCTCGACCGCCGCGACCTCGACGCCGCCATCGACCTTGCGCAGCAGGCGCTGGAGCGCGATCCCGAACACGTGGACGCGCTGGTGCTGCTGGGGCGCTGCGAACTCGCCCGCGGCGACGCGGAGGCCGCGCGCGAACACGCGATTTGGGCCCTGCAGCTCGAGCCCACCGACGCGCCCGCGCTCGCGCTGCTGTGCGGCATCAAGGCACGCGAGAGCCTCTGGATGGGCCTGTGGTGGCGCTTCCAGTCCTTCGTCGGCACCGGCAGCGGGACCCGGGCCATCCTGCTGCTGCTCGGCATTTTCCTGGCCTACCAGGCCGCGACCATCCTGGTCGCCCATGCCGGCCGGCAGGACATCGCCGATGCGCTGCAGGTGGCGTGGCTGGCGTTCGCGGCCTACACCTGGGTCGCGCCGAGCTGGTTCCAGCGCGCGTTGCGCAAGGAAATGGACGAGGTCCGGCTGCGTCCGGACTTCTAGCCGCCGTGGACGACCCGACGCAAGCACGCGACGCCGCCCTGCGCGAGCAGGGCTGGGCCGTCGCGCAGGCGGTGTTCACCGACGCGCTGTGCCTGGCGCTGCTTGCCGAAGCCAGCGAACACCAGGCGCAAGGCCGCCTTCGCGCCGCCGCCACCGGCCGCGCCGACGGCCGCCAGTTCGCCGGACTGCGCGGGGACGCGACGCTGTGGCTCGACGACCCCGCCTGCGGACCGGCGGCGCGCGAGTTGCTCGACGCGCTCGACGGGCTGCGCCAGGACTTGAACCGACGACTGCTGCTGGGCCTGGACAGCGTCGAGGCGCACTTCGCGCACTATCCCCCGGGCGCCGGCTATGCGCGCCACCGCGACCGCTTCCGCAGCGACGATGCGCGCGTGCTTTCGCTGGTGCTCTACCTCAACCCGGACTGGCCCGACGCCGCCGGCGGCCAGCTGCGCCTGCACCTGCCGGAGGGCGCGGTCGACATCGCCCCGCGGCTGGGCACGGTGGCAATCTTCCTCAGCGCCGAAGTCGAGCACGAAGTGCTGCCGGCGACGCAGCCGCGCTACAGCATCGCGGCCTGGTTCCGGCAGCGGCCGATCGCCTGAGTCATCGCCGGGCGGACCCCGCCCGCCGGCAGGCCGTCAGCGCTTGCCGCCCGGGGGCGCCCAGAGCATCTCATCCAGCGTCGGCGCCGCCCGCTGGTCGCGCACCCGCCCCGCTTCGACCCGCACGCCCTCGGCGCGCAACCGCTGCACCTGCTCGTCGTATCCCTCCGAGCCCGCCGGGAACGCGATGCGACCGTCGGAGCGCAGCACACGATGCCAGGGCAAGCCTGGCTCGTCGCCGGCGGACAGGATGCGGGCCACCAGCCGGGCCCGCCCGGGCAGGCCGGCGCGGCGCGCCACTTCGCCATAGCCGGCCACTTCGCCGGCGGGAATGGCCCGCACCGCCGCCAGGATGCGCTGGCGGGCGACGTCGGTCGCGGCGGGGGCGTTGGGCTTTGGGGGCATGCGGGTTTAGGATACCCCTCCCGCAGAATTCCACGACGCCATGCAGAACTTCGAACAGATCCGCAGCCAGCTCCAGGGCAAGTACAAGCTCACCGCCAGCGAACCCTACCTCGCCTGCGTGCAGCTCTCCCTGGACAAGGGCAAGCGCCACCAGAGCATCTTCCTGTCGGAAATGGTCGGTGAGGACGAGCGCCCCTACCTGCGGGTCAGCACGGTGATCGCACCGATGACCGGCATCGACGCCCGCCGCATGCTGCAGTTCAACTGGCAGACCCGCGTCGGCTACCTCGCCATCGGCGAGCTCGATTTGGTGCCCTACCTGCAGCTCTGCGAGAACCGACCCTACGACACCCTGAACGCGGCCGAGATCGACCGCCTGGTGCTGGAAATCGGCGGCCTCGGCGACCAGATGGAACGCATGCTTTCGGCGGGTGGCGACCTTCTTTAAGGGCGTTTTGACGCGGGTTTGCGCGGATAAACGCGGATAGATCAAGAGCGCCTTGAGACGGTTTACGCGAATCGCGGCCGGCGGCGAAGATCAACCTTTGCCTTTGCTTTATCCGCGTTTATCCGCGTAAATCGACGTTGCTGAGCGCCTCGATGTCCTCGCGCTCGAGCGCCGTCACGAAGGTGTTCACCAGTTCCTGGCTGATCTGCGCCGCCAGGTCCTTCTCGCGCTGGCGGGCCAGCTTGAACTTCTCCAGCGAGCGCTGCGCCGGCGGGGTCGCCAGCAGCTCGCCCAGGGCCCGGGCGCTTTCACGCGCCGCGGCGGCGCTGGCCTCGAGCAGGCCGTAGAACTTGCGCCTTTGCCGAAAATGGTCTGGAGGGAGAACATGGATGCGGGCCCTGGTGGCTGGCGGGGCTGCCCCCGGCCGTGAATGTGGCGGCAATATTGCAGCGCCGTGACAGTCCCTGATCCGCCACCCTGCCAAGGGCATCCCGGCCCTGTGGCATAGTTGGTGTCTCACCCACCCCCTGGTACGGAAGCCCGCGCCGGCGCTGTCCGGCAGCCCATGACCTTCGAACTAGCCATCGTCCTGTTCCTCATCCTCTGCAACGGTTTCTTCGCGATGTCGGAGATGTCCGTGGTGGCCGCCCGCAAGCCCAAGCTGCGCCAGATGGCCCAGGACAGCCGCCGGGCCGAAGCCGCCCTGGCGCTGGCCGAGCATCCTGAGCGCTTCCTGTCCACCGTCCAGGTGGGGATCACCTCGATCGGCATCCTGACCGGCATGTTCGGCGGCGAGGCCATTGGCGGCCGGATCGCGACCGCGATCGAGCCCCTGGGCCTGCGCGAGCTGATCGGCGCCTGGCTCGAGCCCGTGCTGGCCTGGCTGGGGTATTCGTCGGTGGACGTGAACCAGGCGCTGGGAACCGCCGCCGCCGTCGTCGTGATCACCTATTTCACGATCATCCTGGGCGAACTGGTGCCCAAGCGGATGGCCCTGCTGGCGCCCGAGAAGATCGCCAGCGGCGTCGCCATGCCGATGTCCTGGGTCTCCAAGATCGCCTTTCCCTTCGTGTGGCTGCTGTCCCTGAGCACCCGGACCATCCTTCGCGTGCTCCGGCTCGACAAGGGCGACGACAACCAGGTGACGGAAGAGGAGATCCGCCTGCTGGTGGCCGAGAGCCACGAACAGGGCGTCATCGCCGCCGACGAGCGCAACATGATCAACCGCGTGCTGCGCCTGGGCGATCGCAGCAGCGCCGGGCTGATGACGCCGCGCACCCGCATCGTCTGGCTCGATGCGGCCGCCAGCACGGAAGAGAACCTCGCGACGATGCGCGAGACGCCCTTCGCCCGTTACCCGGTCTACCGCGGCAGCGACGCCGACGTGCTGGGCATCCTGGAAGTGAAGTCGCTGACCGGCCTGCTGGGCGCGGTTTCGACGACCACCCCTGACCTGTTCCGCGAGCTGCGCCCGGCGCTGTTCGTGTCTGAATCCACCCACGCCCTGAAGCTGCTCGAGATCTTCCGCGAGGAACAGCAGACCATGGCCCTGGTCGTGGACGAGTACGGCGACATCCAGGGCATGGTCTCGGCCAACGACCTGCTGGGCGCCGTGCTGGGCCGCGTGCAGGCCAGCGAATCCGAGGACGAGGAGGCCCTGGTGGTCACCCGCACCGACGGCTCGCTGCTGGTCGATGGCCGCCTGTCGAGCGAGGAACTGCGCGAGGTGCTGTCGGTGAACTCGCTGCCGGGTGAGGAAGAACACGACTATCACACGGTCGCGGGCATGGTGATCGCGCGCTTCGGCCGCATTCCCCACGCCGGCGAGCTGTTCGACTGGGAAGGCTGGCGCTTCGAAGTGGTCGACCTCGACGGTGCGCGCATCGACAAACTGCTGATTTCGCGCCTGCCGGAAATCGAAGACTCACCAGTAATTTAGGGCCGATAAAGCCGGCCCCCCACAGACTCCGGCCCAATGAGCCCAGAAATAAGCACGCGAGCCCTGCTACATGCCCTTGCCGAAGGCCGCGCAGGGCATTCGCTGACGCTGGGCGACCTGCTCGACCAGTTCCGGGCCCGCGCCTTCGGCGTCTTCCTGCTCATCTCGGTGCTGCCGGCCTTCGTGCCGCTGCCGATCGGCGCCGGCGCGATCAGCGGGCCGCTGGTCTCCCTGATCGGCCTGCAGCTGATGTTCCAGCTCGCGCATCCGTGGATCCCGGGCTTCCTGTCGCGGCGCGAGCTCTCGCGCGATGGCGTCGAGAAGTTCCGCAAGCGCACCTCGCGCCTGCTGGGCTGGCTGGAAAAGCTCAGCCGCCCGCGCACCGAGGCGATCATTGACCATCCCGCGGCGCGGACCTTCACCGGCCTGCTGCTGGTGCTGCTGGGCTTCCTGCTGGCGCTGCCGCTGCCGGCCACCAACTATCCCTTCGGCCTGATCCTGCTCGCCTTCGCCATCGCCCTGATCGAGCGCGACGGCCGGCTGATGCTGGTCGCGTGGGCGCTGGGCATCGCCGAGCTGGTGGTGGTGGGGCTGTTCTCGGGACAGATCGCCGTGTGGGTCGGCGACCTGTTCGCCTGATCACTCTTCGAAGCGGCGCTTCATCTCGGCGGCCGGCATCGGCCGGCCCAGCCAGAAGCCCTGCCCCTGGTCGCAGCCGCGCTCGCGCAGCACTTCGTTCTGGCCTTCGGACTCGATGCCCTCGGCGACGACGGTGATGCCGAGCGAATGCGCCATCGCGATGATCGCCGAAGTCAGGGCCAGGTCGTCGGGATCGCGCAGCACGTCGGCGACGAAGCTGCGGTCGATCTTGACGCCGTCCACCGGCACCCGGCGCAGGTGGCTCAGGCCCGAGAAGCCGGTGCCGAAGTCGTCCAGCCACACCTTGACGCCGGTGGCGCGCAGGCGCGACAGCAGCGCGCTGGCCTGCACCTCGTCGCCAAGCACGGCGGTCTCGGTCAGCTCCAGGTGCAGCTGCTGAGGCAGCACGCCGGTGGCGGCCAGGGCGCTGGCGACGACGTCGGGCAGGTCGCCCGTGCGCAGCTGGCGCGGCGAAATGTTCACCGACACGAAGGGCGGCTCCATGCCGGGCTGCGACCACTCGGCCGCGTCCTTGCAGGCCTGCACGAGCACGTGGCGGCCCAGCGATTCGATCAGGCCGCTCTGCTCGGCGACCTCGATGAAGACCGAGGGCGGCACCACGCCCAGGCGCGGGTGGTTCCAGCGGCACAGGGCCTCGGCGCCCATCAGGCGACGGTCGGCGAGGCGATAGATCGGCTGGTAGTGCAGGCTCAGTTCGCCGCGGTCCCAGGCGCCGCGCAGCTCTTCCTCGAGCTGCACGCGGCGCTCGACCGCTTGGTCCATCGCCTTGGAATAGAAGCGGTAGCAGCCCTTGCCCGCGACCTTGGCCTGGTACATCGCGATGTCGGCATTTTTGAGCAGCTGGCCGGCGCTGGCGGCGTCGAACGGGAACAGTGTGATGCCCACCGACGCGCCCAGGAACACCTGGCGACCGCGCAGCACCAGCGGTCGCTGGATCTCTTCGATCAGCGACTCGGCCAGGTGGCCGGAGCTGGTGCGGATGTCCTCGGCCATGAACAGCACGATGAACTCGTCGCCGCCGAAGCGGGCGATCTCGGCGCCGACGCCGCCCAGGCGCTCGACCGCCATCCGGATGCGCATCGACAGCTGGCCCAGCACTTCGTCGCCGGCCTCGTGGCCCAGGGTGTCGTTGACGCGCTTGAAGTCGTCGAGGTCCA
>LNFM01008843.1_pt1 | contig 14988 bp, 14 predicted proteins | sample 596031 | NCBI WGS metagenome assembly LNFM01 (sample SAMN04254537, study PRJNA301005) | activated carbon metagenome | isolation source: dual media filters at the Ann Arbor, Michigan drinking water treatment plant | place: USA: Ann Arbor
TGATGGGAGCAGATGTCGGGCGTCCGTGGGGCAAGGATGAGAGGCCCTATTCGAAGATCGTGTTCATCGGTCGCAACCTGCCGAAGGAAGCGATCCTCAAAGGGCTCGAGGCGTGCCTGGCACGCTGATCGCGCAGACTGAGTCGGCGCGGTGCTGCAGGAGCGACGAGGGACACATGGCAGGCACGAGTAAGGCACCCGCGAAGAAGGCAGCCAAGAAGTCCGCGCCCACCAAGGCGGTCAAGTCCGCCAAGCCATCGGCCAAGCCAGTGGCCAAGCCAGCGGCGAAGAAGGCGGTGAAGAAGGCGGTCAAGCCCGCGCCCAAGCCCGCGCCCAAACGCCCGGAGAAACTGCCGGTGAAGGCCAAGGCCGCCAAGCCGGCAGCACCCACCAAGGCCGTCAATTCCAAGCCGGCGAAGGCAGTTGCGCCGGCGCCCGTGCCGAAGAAAGCAACAGGACCGGTCAAGGCCGCTCCGGCGGCGAAAAAGGCGCCCCCGCCGCCCATGCCGCCCCGGCGCGCGCCGATTGCAGCTGGCGCCCGCCCGGTGGCCCCGCCGCCCACGGTTGCTCCGCCCGCGCCCATGCCGGCGCCACGACCGATGCCGGCCAAACCCCAGCCGGCGGCGACCAGCCAGAAAGATGTCGCCGCGGCCCACGAGTATCTGTTGAGTCGATCTGCCAGTAGAAGCGAAGCGCCTGTGACCGTAAACGGAAAGCAACTCCCGACCGAAGAGCACCTGCTCAAGATGCCGGAATCGGCATACATGAACGATGAGCAACTCGCCTTTTTCAAGTATCGGCTGCAGCAGATGGAGCGCGAGCTCCTCGCCAACGCCGACGAGACGACCGAGCATCTGCGCGAGACGGTGATCGTCCCTGATCCGGCAGACCGCGCCACGATCGAAGAAGAACATGCGCTCGAACTGCGCACCCGCGATCGTGAGCGCAAGCTGCTCAAGAAGGTGCAGCAGGCGATCGCCCGCATCGACGCGGGCGACTACGGCTACTGCGAAGAAACCGGCGATCCGATCGGCGTGCCCCGTCTGCTTGCGCGGCCGACCGCCACGTTGTCGCTCGAAGCGCAGCAGCGTCGCGAGATGAAGCAGAAGATGTACGGCGATTGAGGCGGTTCGCCGCCTCCAGCGATCTTGCTCGAATAGCCAAGGGGCCGTGCGGTCCCTTGCATCAGTTGGCCAGGCAAATGCGTCGGCCCGTCCGCGGCAGTCGACGTCCGGACCCCGACACCGCCACCGGCGAAGGCTGCCGCCGTGCTCTCCGTCCGTTCCCTCGTTCATCGCTACGCTGACCGCACTGTGCTGCGCCTGCCGGCACTCGATCTGGCGGCGGGCGAGCACTGCGTGCTGCTTGGCGCTTCCGGGTCGGGCAAGACCACCTTGCTGCATGTCCTGGCAGGCATTCTTCGGCCCAGCGAGGGCGCGGTGCTGCTCGACGACGCCAACCTGTACCAGCCGCCGCGCGGCGACCGCTGGCGCGCCGAGCGCATCGGCGTGGTGCCGCAGCGGCTGCATCTGATCGACAGCCTGAGCGTGCTCGACAACGTGCGTCTGGCGCAATCACTGGTCGGTCGTCGCGACGATGCTGCCGCAGACCAGACGCTGACGGCGCTGTCCCTGGGCGGGCAAAGCCTGCGTCGCCCGTCGCGACTGTCAACCGGCCAGCAGCAGCGGATCGCGATCGCGCGTGCGGTGGTCAACCGGCCGCGTCTGCTGTTGGCCGACGAGCCGACCTCGGCGCTCGATGACGGCCACGCAGATCGCGCCATCGACCTGCTGATCCAGGCAGCAGATGCGTGCGGCGCCTTGCTGGTGGTGGCGACCCATGATGCGCGCGTGCGGCGCCGCTTTGCGCGCGTGATCGACCTGTCGCCGGCAGTCACGCCATGACGTACCGCCGCACAGTGACATGCTCACCGTGTGCTGACCGAGGTGCGCGATGAACGCGTTGCGCTACGTGCTGGCACAGCTGGCGCGGCGGCCACTGTCGACCGCGCTGTCGGTGCTGCTGCTGGCGCTGGGCATCGCCACGCTGGTGTTCGTGCTGCTGGTGCAAAGCCAGCTCACGCGCGGTCTGACCCGCGATGCACAGGGCATCGACCTGGTGGTCGGTGCCAAGGGTTCACCGCTTCAACTCATCCTCTCGGCCGTCTATCACGTCGACGTGCCCACCGGAAACGTGCCGCTGGCCGCACTGGCGCACGTGCGCGGCAATCGGCTGGTGAAGTCGGCGATACCGGTCTCTCTTGGCGACAACTTTCGCGGATTCCGCCTGGTGGGTACCGAGCCGGCGCTGATCGAACATTACGGCGGTCGCCTGGTCAATGGCACGCTCTGGCAGGGTCGTCTGCAGGCCGTGATCGGAGCTGAGGTTGCGCGCACAACAGGCCTGGGCGTCGGCCAGGGTTTCTTCGGCGCTCACGGTCTGTCGCCGGACGGGCCGGTCCATGACGATGCCGAGTACCGCGTGGTCGGCGTGCTGGCGCCGACTGGCACGGTGCTCGATCGGCTGCTGCTGACCGACCTTGAAAGCGTGTGGTACGTGCATGAGGGTGAAGCGACCGATCCGGTCGAGCGCGAGATGCTGGAAGCGGAGCGCGAGGTCACGGCCATTTTGGTGCAGTACGCGGCGCCGCTGGCGGCGGCGATCGTGCCGCGACAGATCAATGCCGAGCCGCGCCTGACCGCAGCCGTGCCGGCCAACGAGGTTGCGCGGTTGTTCGCGGTGGCCGGCGCCGGGATCGACACCATGCGCGCGTTTGCCAGCGTTCTGCTCGGCTCGGCGCTGCTGGCGTTGTTCGTCGCCCTGATGAATGCGCTGGAGGAAAGGCGCTATGACATCGCCATCTTGCGGCTGCTCGGGGCCACGCGGTTCCGCGTGGCGGCACTGTTGCTGCTCGAAGCGTGGCTGCTCGCTGCCGCCGCGCTCCTGCTGGGAGTACTGATGGCGATGGGCGCGGTCGCCGTGGTTGGCTCGTGGCTGGCCGAGGCGCGGTCGTTCGTCTTGTCGCCTTTCGACTGGCCAGCCGAGGTCGCCTGGGCGCTGGCCCTGGCATGGGGTGTCGCCACCTTGGCCGCCGTGCTGCCGGCCTGGCGTGCCAGCAGGATGCAGATTCACGCGGCACTGGCCGAGGGCTAGCTGCCGGCTCGGATATCCTTGCCGCTGTCGATTCTCGGAGTGCGCCATGCGCTGCGCCGGCCTGCTGTTCGTATTTGCCAGCCTGTTCGCCCCGGGTCATGCCGCGGCACAGGCACCGACGGCCAGTGGGGCGGCGAACTCGCTGGGCCTGCCGATCGATCCGGCGCTGCTGAACACGCTGCCCGAACTCAAGGGTGTGGTCTCCTGGAACCTGTTGGGCCAGGTCAAGTCGCGCACCGAGGGCAAGCGGGTGATCCCGGAGTTCGCTCCCGCGGTGCGCAAGCTGCATCAGACTGAAGTCAAGCTGCAGGGCTTCATGCTGCCGATCGTGACCGGGGAGCGACATGAGCACTTTCTGCTCACGATGCGCCCGCCGCACTGTCCCTTCTGCCTGTCGCTCGGCCCGGAGTACATCGTCGAGGTGCGTGCCAAGACGCCGATCAAGCACACCTACGACCCGGTCGTTCTGACTGGCCAGCTCAACGTCCTGACGGACGACCCTTTTGGTCTCTATTACCGGCTGACCGGTGCGCAGATCACAGCGATATCAAATTAGCCCGTCCTCCTGGCTTCGGCCGAATACCATCCCCCGCGCGCGGTAGGCAGATCGACAGCCACGCATGCGCCATCGCGGCGGTCAATGACGGATTGTTGATAGACTGAATCGACGCTGGTGCTGAGAACGCAGCCGGCGCACGCACGGCAGCATGCGCGAGGAATCGCCAGAGCAAGGCGCACGAAGAAGCCCGCAGCCGTGCGCTCTGGGCAGCGGATGAAATGCGGCCTGAATGCCCGGCACTTGCCCCACCTGCGCAGGTGGGCAAGCGGCTACCCTAGCGGTTCGGGATGGCCCGGGTTCCCCAAGCGCGGCAACCGATAGTTGTAGTTAACAGCGACCTCGAAACACAGCAAGGGCGGGCGTGGTTTTCTCTTTCTTCAAGAAAGACGGCAAAGACGGCAAGGACTCGCGTCGCAGCGACGGTCGTGCGGCGCCGGCACGCCCGGGTTCGCGCCCGCTGTCGAAGCCCGTGGTCAAGTCGCTGTCGAAGCCGCTTCTCGACCCCGCCGAGCGCGCCAACGCACGCGCCTTTCCGCCAGCCAAGTTCGCCACCACCGAAAACGCCATTCCGGCGCGCGACCTCGCGCGCTCGCTTGCGATGGAAACGGCGGCAAAGATCGATGCGATCGAATCGGAGATGGCGCGAGACTTCCTGCGCCCGGCCGCCAACACCGGCAACCCGGCGCAGGCCACGTCACCCAATTCGACGCAGCCGGGCGTGACGCCGGCTGCCGCCGCGCCTGCAAAGGCCAAGCCGGCCGACATCCTCGATCCGGGCACGGATGCGTTCCTGGGAAGCATGGACGCGATCGAGATCAACACCGCCGGTGCCGGCTCGGTGATCGACGAGACCGCGATCCTTTTCGCCAACGGGCAGATGGAACCGGCCGAAGCCACGCTGCGCAACGGCATCGACGCCGACAACATTGGCGACAATCGCCAGACCGCGTGGTTGATGCTGTTTGAACTCGTCAACCAGCGCGGTGACGGCGCATCGTTCGAGCAGCTGACGATGCAGTACTCGTTGCGGTTCGAGAACTCCTGCCCGACCTGGATGGACTATTCGAACGCGCACGGCACGCCGGCGCCGGCGTCGGTGCCCGAGCCGAGTGGTCCGGTGGTGGCGCTGCCCGCGGTGATCGATGCGCAGATCGTCCGCACGCTGGAGCAACTCAAGGCGCTGGCCGCACAGCATGCGGCGCTGACGCTCGATGTGTCGGCCGCCAAGAGCATCGATCTGGTGGGTGCGGAACTGCTGCTGCGCGTGGTCAATGCATTCAAGCGGTCGAACCACGAACTGACCGTGCTGGGCGCCGAGCAACTGCTGCCGCCGTTGCATGGCTGTGTGGAGTCGGGCCGCCGCGATGCGTCCGATGCCGCCTGGATGTTGCTGCTCGAAGTACTGCGCCTGCTGGGTCGGCAGAGCGAGTTCGAGGAAAACGGCATCCAGTATTGCATCACCTACGAGGTGTCACCCCCGTCGTGGGAGCCGGCGCCGCTCAGCTTGAAGACGAGGCAGGCTTCGGCCAAGCCGGCGACCGCGCCGAGCGCGCCAGTGATCGGGCCGCTCGACTGGCGCGGCGTGATCGAAGGCGAAGGCGAGCCGTTCTTCGGCCGACTGCTGATCGAGGCGCGCAGCAGCAAGCACCTGTTCGTGGATTGCCTGCTGTTGCGACGCATGGCGTTTTCAACCGCGACCACGTTGTTGGGCGTGTTGATGAAGTTGCAGGCGAGCGGCGTGCGGGTCGACTTCCGCAGCGTCAATCCTTTGGTCGCCTCGCTGTTCCACTTGCTCGGCATCACCGCCGTGGCAGGCGTGCAGGTCCGACGCAACTGATCCGCATGGCGGCCAGCGCGGTCGCCGGGTATCGTCCGCGGCATTGCTCGTCCTCTTGAAGGCGCTGGCATCGGCGCCAATTAGATCCCCATGGAACCCTTTCACGGCACCACGATTGTTTCGGCCCGGCGCGGCGCGCGGGTTGCGATGGGGGGCGATGGCCAGGTCACCCTCGGCAACATCGTCGTCAAGCAGAGCGCGCGCAAGGTGCGACGCCTTTATCACGAGCGGATCCTCGCCGGGTTCGCCGGCGCCACCGCAGACGCTTTCACCTTGTTTGAACGCTTCGAGGCCAAGCTCGACAAGCATCAGGGCAATCTGCTGCGCTCGGCGGTCGAACTGGCCAAGGACTGGCGCACCGACCGCATCCTGCGCCGCCTGGAGGCGATGCTGGCAGTGGCCGATCGCGAAACCTCGTTGATCATTACCGGCAACGGAGATGTGCTGGAGCCGGAGTACGGCCTGATTGCAATCGGCTCCGGCGGGCCCTACGCGCAGGCGGCGGCGCGCGCGTTGCTCGACAACACCGAGCTTGCGCCGGGTGACATCGTGAAAAAGGCGCTCGGCATTGCGGGCGATCTTTGCATCTATACCAACCAGACCCATACGATCGAAGTGATCGACTGATCGATCGAGTCGAGGCGGTCGGCAGGTTCCGCACGGTCCATTCGAGTGAACCGAAACGCCGCGCCGCCCCTTCGCCAGAACGCAAAGCGGTCCCATCATGATGACTCCGCAGGAAATCGTCTCCGAACTCGACAAGCACATCGTCGGCCAGGACCGTGCCAAGCGCGCTGTGGCCGTTGCCTTGCGCAATCGCTGGCGCCGACAGAACGTGGACGAGCCATTGCGCTCCGAGATCACGCCGAAGAACATCCTGATGATCGGCCCCACCGGCGTGGGCAAGACCGAGATCGCGCGGCGCCTGGCCCGGCTGGCCGATGCGCCGTTCATCAAGGTGGAGGCGACCAAGTTCACCGAGGTCGGCTATGTCGGCCGCGATGTCGACGCGATCATCCGCGACCTGATGGACATCGCGATCAAGCAGACGCGCGAAAGCGAGATGCGCAAGGTGGGCGCGAAGGCCGCCGATGCAGCCGAGGATCGCATCCTCGATATCCTGGTGCCGCCGCCTTCACGAAACGTCGACTTCGGCTTTACCGACAACCAGGCCAGCCCAGCCGGCGACACGCGCCAGAAGTTTCGCAAGAAGCTGCGCGAGGGCGCGCTCGACGACAAGGAGATTGAGATCGAGCTGGCGCAGGCCGCGCCGCAGATGGAGGTGATGGTGCCGCCGGGCATGGAAGAGGTGACCCAGCAGTTGCAGTCGATGTTCCAGAACCTGGGCCAGGCGCGCAAGAAGGTGCGCAAGCTCAAGATCCGCGAGGCGATGAAGCTTGTCGTCGACGAGGAGGCGGCACGCCTGGTCAATGACGAGGAACTCAAGGTCAAGGCGCTCGCCAACGTCGAGCAGAACGGCATCGTCTTTCTCGACGAGATCGACAAGATCGCCAGTCGCTCCGAAACGCAGGGCGCGGACGTGTCGCGGCAGGGCGTGCAGCGCGATCTGCTGCCGCTGGTGGAGGGCACCACCGTCAATACCAAGTACGGCATGGTGAAGACCGATCACATCCTGTTCATCGCCAGCGGCGCGTTTCACTATGCCAAGCCGAGCGACCTGATCCCGGAACTGCAGGGACGCTTTCCGATCCGGGTCGAACTGGATTCGCTCACCAGCGGTGACTTCGAACGCATCCTGACTGCGACCGATGCCTGCCTGACGCGTCAGTATCAGGCGCTGCTGGCGACCGACGAGGTCGACCTCGCCTTCACTGCAGACGGCGTGGCGCGTCTGGCGCAGATTGCCTGCAACGTCAACGAGAAGACCGAGAACATCGGCGCGCGGCGGCTCTACACGGTGATGGAGAAGTTGCTGGAGCAGGTCTCGTTCGACGCTGGCAATGCGGGACGCCAGGCGCTCACCGTCGACGCCGCCTACGTCGACAGTCGGTTGGCCGACCTCGCGCAGAACGAGGATCTCGCGCGCTACGTGCTCTAGGCCATGCCTGCCTAGCGGCCCACCGCCGGCCGCGGGCGCAGGCCGTCGAAACAGGTGATCAACACCAGGTCCACGACCTCGGCATCGCTGAAGTTTCCGCCGGCCTGCAGGAACTCCAGCACCGGATCGCAGGTGCGTGCATACAGCGTGTACAGCATTACCTCGGACGGCAGCGCCGTGCTGAGGGAGCCATCCGCCTGAGCTTCGGCGATCCAGTTGCTCAAGGTGCCGCTCACCGCCTGCAGGCGCTCCAGGTAGACGCTGTTGTTTAACAACGACTCGCGCAGCCCGGAGCGGGTGGCCGGCAGCAGCGGCATCGCTCGGCGCAGGTGCTGCTCCAGCGCCCAGCGCAGCACCGCGCGCAGGCGTTCGATCGGCGGCTGGCTAGGTAACTGGGCCGCGATCGTCGCCAGGGTCTGGTCGAGCAGGCGAATCAGCGCGGCCGCCGCCAGCGCCTCTTTTGAACCGTAGTGCTTGTACAGGCTCGGCTTGGTCAGGCCGACCTGCGTCGCGACCTCGTCGACTGTCATCGCGTCGTAACCCTTGCGCGCCAGCAACTCGTTGACTGCGGCCAGGATCACGTCGTCACGCAAGCGTTGTTGCTGCTCCTTTAACGAGGGCGCGGTCATCGCATGTATGTAGTAGGGAGAGTTACTATCGCGTTAAATGTATTTACTTAGCAGTAAATATGTTGAACCGATCGGTCATTTTTCAAGTCACAGCCCTGCTTTGCGCACCCAACCCCTGTCGGCAAAGGAGGCATCTTGAACCCCCATTCGCATCTCCGGCTTCGCCTTGGCGCAGTCGCTCTCTCGCTTCTCACCTTAACGGCTTGCGGCGTATTTGACGACGACGATGAGGCTGCGCCACCGCCGATCGCGCAGACACAGTTGCGCGCGGTCCACGCTTCGGCCGATACGCCCGCGGTCGATGTCTTCATCAACGGCACGCGAGCGCTGGCGGGAGTCACATTCGGCCAGACGTCTGGCTTCAATGCGGTGCCTGCCGGCACGACGCGCGTGCAGGTTGCGGTCGCCAATCAGGCTGCCAGCACGAGTCCGATCGACGTCTCGATACCGCTCAGTGCCGGCCGGGACTACACGGCGATCGCCGTTGGCAGCGGCGCCACCGGGCCATCGCGCTTGCAGGCTGTGCTGATCGATGACGCCGGTACCGCGCCGGCTGCCGGCCAGGTGAAGCTGCGCGTCGTGCATGGCGCGCCAGCGGTGCCCGCGGTCGACATCTTCGTCTCGGCTCCCAGTGACCCGCTGCCGGCCCAGCCGACCATCGCCGGCCTGAGCTTCGCGCAGCAGGCGCCGGCGGCAGCGCAGACTGCGCTCAGCGTGCCAGCCGGCAGCTACCGGGTGCGTGCACGAGTGGCCGGACAGACTGCCATTGCCTTCGACTCGGGTCCGCTCGCTCTCGCCGCCGGCACCGATGCGGTGATCGTGGCGGTGCCGGACGGTGGTCCCAGCCTGTCGCCGATCCAACTGCTGATCGCGGCCAAGGGCAGTCCAGCAACGTTTGTGCGCGACAGCCGCGCTGCCTTGCGGGTGGCGCATTTCTCGCCCAATGTCCCCGCGGTCGATGTGTTCCTGAAAGCGCCGGGTGCGGCGAATGCCGCAGCCAACCAGGCGCTGTCGGGCGTCGTGTTTCCGCAAGACTCCGGTTTCCTCGCCGTCGCTGCTGGAACATATGACGCGTCGGTCGCCCTGGCCGGTTCGCTCAATGGCGTGCTCGACTTGAACGACGCGGCGTTGGCCCGTGGCACCAGCACCAGCGTGTTTGCCATCGGTCTGCTCAACGGCAGCGGCGCGCAGGCTTTGCGGTTGGCTGCGTATGCGGACGAGCGTGCACCGGTGGCCGGTCAGGCCAAGGTGCGCGTGATCCACCTCTCACCGGATGCGCCGGCGGTCGATGTGGTTGCCCTCAATGGCAGCGCGATCGCCTCACGGCCGGTGACCAACCTGGCCTTTCCCAACGCCACCAGCGCTGCGTTGAGCCTGCCGCCGGGCAGCTACACGCTCGGAGTCACCGCCACCGGCACCGACACCGTGGTCGCCAGCCAGACCTTTGTGCTGGCGGCCGGTGACGTGGTCACCGTGGCTGCCGTGGGCTGCCTCAACACGACGGCCGGTGCCTGCACCGGCGGCCAGGCATTCCAGTTCAAGGTGCTCAACGACCGTTGATCGCATCCCTACCGTTTTACAGCCGCATGCGGTGCGTGCGGCCCTTTCTGACCTCACCCACCCAGGAGTTCAATGATGAAGAAGTTGCTTAGCGCGATCGCTTTCAGTGCCCTGACCTTTGTTGCCACTGGCGCCGGCGCGTCCAATCATGGCGCGGCTGCGTCCAAAGACATTGTGGACACGGCGGTCGCCGCCGGCCAGTTCAAGACACTGGCGCAGGCGCTCACCGCCGCCGACCTCGTGTCCACCCTCAAGGGCGCGGGTCCGTTCACCGTGTTCGCTCCCACCGATGCTGCCTTTGCCAAGATTCCCAAGGCGCAGCTCGATGCGTTGCTGAAGGACAAGTCCAAGCTGCAGGCGGTGCTTACCTATCACGTGGTGCCGGGCAAGGTGATGGCGAAGGACGTCAAGTCCGGGGCAGTCAAGACGGCGCAGGGCAGCTCACTCACCGTGAAGGCCGAAGGCGGCAAGGTCATGGTCGACAACGCAACCGTCACCCAGACCGACATCGTGGCCAGCAACGGCGTGATCCATGTGATCGACAGCGTCGTGCTGCCCAAGTGATGACACAAGGCCGCCACGGCTGAGCCGATGGCGGTGAAGGGAGGTGCCTGGCCGCGCGCCGGGCACCTGTCTTTCGTCTCGCCGCGCTGCGCGTGCGCGGTGGCAAGGGTCGGATTCCCTATCTCGCTCGCGCGACCCCTGCAGATGGTTTACAGCGCACGCACCTGAAAGTCGCCGGTGCTGACAACCGCGGCGCGGACTTCTTCCTCGCTCACGGGCGCATCCACTTCCAGCACCGCGCGTGGCGGATCGAGTGTCACGGTGACGTCGTTCGCCAGCGGCTTGAGCGCCTTGGTGACACGGTTGACACAGCCACCGCAGTGCATGCCGGTGATTTCAAACTGCTGTTCCATTCAGCCCTCCTTCGAATCATGGATGGAGCGTGGTCGCGATTGTCCGCCACCGGCGCCGCCTTGCGCCACGCGGCTCAACGATGAGATGCGGTACGCACGTATTTGCGCAGCAACGTCGGTGCCGGGCAGTGCCGCTGATAGACTTTCTTGAGACAGCTTTCCGCCCCGTGCCGGCAGCACGTTTCCTCCCCGCCCATCGTCCATGTCCAGCGTCCACGAACGCGTCCTGCTCACGCCTGAGATCAAGGCCGACATCCTGTCCGAGGCGCTGCCGTACATCCGGCGCTTTCACGGCAAGACGATCGTCATCAAGTACGGCGGCAATGCGATGACCGACATCAAGCTGCAGGAGAGCTTTGCGCACGACGTGGTGTTGCTGAAACTGGTGGGCATGAACCCGGTGGTGGTGCACGGCGGCGGCCCGCAGATCGACGAGGCGCTCGAGCGGGTGGGCAAGAAAAGCCAGTTCATCCAGGGCATGCGCGTCACCGACGCGGAGACGATGGAAGTCGTCGAGTGGGTGCTCGCCGGCGAAGTGCAGGGCGATCTAGTCATGCTGATCAACGGCTTTGGCGGTCAGGCGGTCGGCCTGACGGGCAAGGACGGCGCGCTGATTCGCGCCCGCAAGCTCAGGATGCAGGACAAGAACGATCCGAGCCTCTTTCATGACATCGGCCAGGTGGGCGAGATCGAGAAGGTGAACCCGGCGGTGGTCAAGGCGCTGCAGGACGACGCCTTCATCCCGGTGATCTCGCCGATCGGCTTCGGTGACGATGGGCTGTCGTACAACATCAACGCCGATGTGGTGGCGGGCAAGCTCGCCGAGATCCTGAAGGCAGAGAAGCTCGTGATGCTGACCAACACGCCGGGCGTGCTGGACAAAAGTGGCAAGCTTCTGACCGGGCTCACCGCGCGCGAGATCGATGAACTTTTCGCCGACGGCACCATTTCCGGCGGCATGCTGCCCAAGATCTCCTCTGCGCTCGAGGCGGCCAAGAGCGGCGTCAACAGTGTCCACATCATCGACGGTCGGGTCGATCACTGCCTGCTGCTCGAGATCCTGACCGATCAGGGCGTGGGCACGATGATCAAGAGCCATTGACGCCGTGACCTGGCGCCCGCGCAGCGGACGCGCGCGCGGTCGCGCCGCCGGCGGCGCGACCGCCCCGGTGCGTCGTGGCGACAACCACTCCGATGCGGCGCTCGATGTGACGCCGCGGCGGCGCCAGTCGCCGGTGTGGTTCTTCGATCTCGATGACACCCTGCACGACGCGTCGCACGCGATCTTCTCTGTGCTCAACCGTCGCATGACCGATTACGTGCAGCAGCACCTGGCGGTCGACGAGGGCGAAGCCAATCGCCTGCGCCAGACCTACTGGCGACGCTATGGCGCCACCTTGCTCGGCCTGATGCGGCACCATGAGGTGGATCCGCATCACTTCCTGCGCCAGACCCACGACTTCGACATTGCGGCGCTGCTGCGGGCCGAGCGTGGCCTGACACAATTGTTCCGCCGGCTGCCGGGTCGCAAGGTGCTGCTCACGAATGCGCCTGATGCGTACGCTGTCACGGTGCTGCGCGCACTCTCGCTCGACCGCCACCTGGCGCGCCGCTACACGATCGAGTCGATGCAGGTGCACGGCAGCTTTCGGCCCAAGCCGTCGACCCTCATGCTGCGGCACATGCTGGCGCGCGAGCGCTGCGGTCGCGGTCAGGCGGTGCTGGTCGAAGACAGTCGCGCCAATCTGAAGGCGGCGCGCAGCCTGGGCTTCCGTACGGTGCTGATCACGGCGCGCGGCCGCGCCGCCGGCGCCACGCGCGCGCGTGGCGCGTACGTCGGCCTGCAACTGGGCTCGGTGCGTGAATTGCCGCGCGCGTTTGCTCGGCTGCGATCCGCTTAACGACGCGGCAACGCTCGATCGCTACATTCGGGCCGCCTCCCTGCCTGTCGCAGGGATATGCGCTGGGCCGCCGGTGCAGCGTGGCCGTCCCCGCTAAGCTTTCCCCATTCGTTCCTGTTCGGAGTTTCTGATGACCTCGCGTCCCGGCATCATCCGCCGCATCTTCGGCACCCTGTGGTGGCTGCTCGACGGCACGCGCCGGTTGGTCTTCAACCTGCTGTTCCTCGCCTTGCTGGTGCTGGTGGTGATCGCTTGGACGGCAGGCAGCCGCAAGCCGGTCCTGCAGGAGAACACCGCGCTGGTGCTGAACCTGCGCGGCGATCTGGTGGAGCAGTCATCCGGGTCGGGCAGCGAACTCCTGGTGGCCGAGGCGCTTGGTCAGCAGCGGCGCGAGACCCGCGTGCGCGACGTGCTCGAGGCACTGGATACTGCAGCGAAGGACCCGAAGATCGTGCGCGTGGCACTGGTGCTCGATGACCTGTCCGGCGGCGGCACCGCCAGTTTGCGCGAGATCGCAGCGGCGCTGGCCCGATTCAAGACGCAAAGCGGCAAGGAGATCGTTGCCTGGGGATCAGCCTTCAATCAGCGGCAGTACTTCCTCGCCTCGCATGCGGACGCGGTCTACCTGCACCCGTTCGGCAGCGTCACCCTGCGTGGCATCGGTGGCAACGGCCTGTACTTCAAGGACGTGCTCGACAAGCTGGGCATCACGATGCACGGCTTTCAGGCCGGCCGCTTCAAGAGCGCGATCGAGCCGCTGACCCGCCAGGGTCCGTCGGCGGAGTCGCTCGAAGCCGACCAGTCATGGATGAACGACCTGTGGGCCAGCTGGACGGCCGATGTGGAGCGCGCCCGCAAGCTCCCCGCCGGGCACATCGCGCGGATGATCGACGAGGTGCCACAGCGCATGGCCGACGCGGGCGGCGACCTCGCCCAACTGGCGCTCAAGGAAAAGCTCATAGACGGCGTCAAGACGCGCGACGAGTTCCGCGCGATGCTGATCGAGCGCGGCGCAGCCTCTGATGGATCCAAGGGCACCTTCCGCCAGGTGTCCCATGAGTCCTATCTCGCGTTTGCGCTTCCCCGCAGCGGCGCGCAGGTTGGCGTCATCGTCGCCGAAGGCGAGATCCTCGATGACGACGCGCCGCCACGCATGGTCGGCGGGCGCCTGGTGGCCGAGCAGATCCGTCGTGCGCGCGAGAACGACGACATCAAGGCGCTGGTGGTGCGGATCGACTCACCGGGCGGCAGCGTGTTCGGCTCCGAGCTGGTGCGGCGCGAACTGGAATTGACCCGCCAGGCTGGCAAGCCGGTGGTCGCCTCGATGGGCGACCTGGCGGCGTCAGGTGGCTACTGGATCGCGATGGCGGCCGACGAGATCGTCGCCGACCCGACCACCATCACCGGTTCGATCGGCGTGTTCGGCGTGCTGCCGACGTTCGAGCGCGCCCTGGAGAAGGTCGGCGTGGGCACCGGCGGCGCCAGCACGACCTGGCTGGCGGCCGCGCAGGATCCGTCACGGCCCATGGATCCGCGCGTCGCCCAGATGGTGCAAACGCGCATCGATCACTACTACCAGCGCTTCATCGGGCAGGCGGCGGCGGCGCGCGGCAGCACACCGGAGAAGATCAACGAGGTAGCGCAGGGTCGCGTGTGGACCGGCCGACAAGCCAAGGCCAACGGGCTCATCGACACCCTCGGCGGCCTGCACGAGGCTCTGGCAAGTGCGGCGCAGCGCGCCAAGCTGACCGAGTATCGCGTCACCTACCTGGAGCGCGAGCCGCGCGGCCTGGATCGGTGGCTGTCGATGTTCATCGGCCGGATTGCCGTGGCGGCGCGGACGGAACTGGGCTGGACGCTGCCATTCGGCCTGCAGCCTTGGGCGGATCAGGTGCAGGGCGAACTTCAGCGCCAGGCGCGCCTGTTCGAGACCGCGCGAGACGACCCGACGCGCGCCTACGCCTATTGTTTCTGCACGCCGCACTGACGGGCAAAGTGGCGCGCAACAACACGCGCGGGCGAAGTAACTCCCCACGTCGGGGCGCATTCCAGTAGATTTGGCGGCGCCCGACGCGCCCGGCGTCGCCCCCATGTCACGCCATGATCCCGACGCCAGACAGTGCTGAAAAGACCGTGCCGGAAGGCGGCACGCCCAGCGGGCGCCGCAAGCCCGGCGCTCGCCGCCTGCAGATCCTGCAGACACTGGCGGTGATGCTGGAGGATCCCAAGGGCGAGAAGGTCACCACCGCCGCCCTGGCGGCCAAACTGGGGGTGTCGGAAGCGGCGCTGTACCGCCACTTCGCGAGCAAGGCGCAGATGTTCGAAGGCCTGATCGAGTTCATCGAGACGACGATCTTCGGCCTCATCAACGACA
>LNFM01008844.1_pt1 | contig 14985 bp, 11 predicted proteins | sample 596031 | NCBI WGS metagenome assembly LNFM01 (sample SAMN04254537, study PRJNA301005) | activated carbon metagenome | isolation source: dual media filters at the Ann Arbor, Michigan drinking water treatment plant | place: USA: Ann Arbor
CTGGTCGATCAGGAAACCGGCACGAAACTAGTCGCGGGGGGTTAGCCGCAGCATGCTGATGGTCACCGTGAACCGGCGTTCATCGGTCGGCACCTGCCAAAGTGGCCCCGCGAGAATTTCCACCTGATACTCTTCCGCCGGCGGCAGGTCGGCTTCGAGAATAAACAGGCCCGTACGCTCCGCCTGCCATGCCACGACCTCAACGGCGTTCACTCGAGCCTTCACAAAGGCGCCGGGCTTCAAGAAGCTCGCGCTCACATGGCCGCGAATGCGGATGCGCTGCAGTTCGGTGTTCACCGGCTTCAACACGGCCGTCGCCCGCTCGCCTATCCAGCGGTACTTATTGCCGTAGCTGCCCTCGATCGCAAACCAGCCTTCGCGCAACTTAGTCTCGTGCCCGGGCAGCGTGAAGTCAATCACATCGTCCCGGTCGCCCGGATAAAGCTGCTGCTTCTCGTGCGAGCGGATCAGGTTGTACACGCCGCCTTCGTTGGGCGCCGCATACGTGCATGCCACGCAATGCAGCGTCCCGGCTTCGTCCACGCGCATCCCCGCGTAGCAGTCCGGGCAGCGCAGCCGCGACTCAAACGGCGCGTGCGGGTCCACCTCCGCCTCGCCGTACTTCTTGCACATCGCCGCCAGCGTGCCCCCCAATAGCCGCGCCGGCACCCAATCCGAACCGGCCTTGTCGATCCGCTGGCCAATCCACCGCGTCAGCTTCTCGCCCCATCCGCGCTGCGGCAGGAACAGGCGGAACTGCATGTCTTCAAAATGCTTCACCATCAGCGCGTGCCAATCCCGCAGCTCCAGCCGATGGTTTTGCCGGATGCCAAAGCCCTCTTCCTGCGCCGCGCCGATCACGTCCTGCACAAAGAATCCCAGCAGGCCCCAGTCGTACAGCTTCCGCTCCCACCACTTCATCGTGTCGTAGTAGGGGCAGCGATAAAGGCGTAAAGACAGCTTCCGCCGCATCGGCTCTTCGGCAAAGATGAACGTGCCGCCAGGTGCCAGCACCCGCTTGGCTTCGACGAAAACCGCCTCGATGTCCTGGAACTGCGAAAGCATCTGATAGGCGATCACCGCCCGTAGCGAGTTGTCCTGAAACGGCAGATTCAGCGCATCCCCGGCAATCCGCACCGGCGCTTTCACAAGGCCCCATTCGTCCATCAGCGCAATGCCGTGGCGCAGCGAATCGGCCGAAATGTCCAGCGCGAAGCCGTCGGCGCCAAACTCGTTGCAAAGCATATAGGACGAATGCCCGGCGTTCGCGCCGATCTCTACGAACGGCGTCATTGAGCCGATAAAGCTAGCATGACCATGCAGCAGCGCACCGCGCCGCACGTTCTCCTCTCGATACACCCGCTGCGCCCGTTCCGGTTCGCCCAGCGAAGCGAAGTTATGAAATTCTACCTGGGCGCGCTTTACGGCCAGCGTCTGCGATTCACTTTTGCTCAAAGGGATAATTCCTGCCAGGGGAAACTGCGAAGGTCATCAATTAAAAAATCCGGATTCAGCTTGGCCAGGTCCGCCGCCGGCGAAACCCCCGTCGCCACCGAAACAATCGGAATCCCGTTGGCCTGCGCCGCCAGGATATCGTTCTCGTGGTCGCCCACCAGGGCCACCGTGGAATGCCGTGTTATCCATCCCTCCCGCCGCGCCATCCGCAGGGCATGGGCCACCAGCTTCCGTCGCTCATCGGCCAGTTCGGCGAACGCCCCGAACTGCAGATACTGCTTCAGCCCCGCCCGTTCCATCTTCATCCAACCGATGCGCGACAGGTTGCCGGTCACCAAACCCGCCCGCACCTGCTTGCGCGCCAGCCGGTGCAAGACACTCCGCGCTCCCGGGCAAACCTTCTTCGTCAGGTCCGGGCAGCGCTCAACGTACGAATTTTGCGCGCTCTCCATAATCGCCGGCAGCGCCCGTTTGATAGCGGCCAGGGACAGGCCGGCTTCGCGCAGCATCAGCGTGATGATCTGCCCATCCAGCATTCCCTGCGTCGGAATGTTCGCCGTCGTGGCCGCCACTCCCGTGACAGCTCGAGCGGCTTCCTCGAGCACTTCACGGTGCAGCGGGCCCGCCCGGCGCACGAGCGTTCCGTCGATATCAAATAGCAATAGCGGGGGATGCAACCTTTCATGATACCCTGTGGGCCAGTGGACAAGGATAGCCCGAAGTCAGGAATCACCCCCCTAGAAGTGTTTCTCCAACAGGTCCGCAGCGACCCGGACTTTCCAGCGTGTGCCGAACATGTTCGCGCCATTCTCGCCCTTGCCAGCGACATGAACGCCACCATTCAGAAGTTCGCCAACACCATTCAGCGGGATGTCGCCCTCACTCTGCGAATCCTCCGGACGGCGAATTCGGCTCTCTACAACCGCTCCGGCCGCCCGGTCCTCAGCGTCTCCCATGCGGCCTCTCTGCTGGGCCTCGATGCGTTGACCCATATCGCCGCGAGCTCGAGATTTCTTGAACACTACGCGAAAAAGTCGCCCGGTATCGTCGAACTGGTGACGCTCTCGCTGCTCTCCGCCAACGTCTCAAAACAACTCACCACCAAGACCGATGGCCGCCTGTCTGAAGAGGCCTACCTCGCCGGCATGCTCGCCAACGTCGGCGAAATCGTGTTCGCCTATCATCGCCAGGAGCAGTACGCCAAGATCATCGCCGCCTGCGAAGGCAAGCTGATGGCGGAAAAGGTGGAGTGCCGCAAAGAGACCGGCTTCACCTTCGATGAGGTCGGCCGCGGCGTGCTCGCTAGCTTCGGCCTCCATGGCGCACCGCAAATGGCGGTAACCTCCGAGCCCGACATCCTCAAGTCCCAAGCCGCGGACGATCCCGAAAGCCGCATCGCCCTGGCCGCCAAGCTCGGCAATGTCGTCGTGGGCGCCTCCCAGCGCTGCGACGACGTCGAGAAGCAGAAGATCCTCGACCATTGGGTCACCACCTACGGCGGCGTCTTCGGCCTGACGATGCAGCAGGTGCCGAAACTCATGGAACGGGCCATCGAAGAGGCGCAGGACAACCTCCGCCATTTGGGCGTCCGCGCCGACCGACTCCAAATCTCGGACCGGAAAATGAAGGAGCCGCTTGAAGAGATGCTCGTTCGCGCCGACGGCGGCGTGGACCGGCAAAGCGCCGTGGCCCTGGCGCTCGAAGCCGTGCTCGATACCAACATGTTCGACCGCGCCGTTTTCTGCGAAGTGAACAAAGCGCTCGACAACATGGAGGCCACCGGCGTTCTGGGCATGGACGCCGCCGCCGCCCGCAAGCTATTCTCGTCCTCGGTCGCCTTCCCCAAACGGCCGCCCCTCTCTCTGGCCGTCGTCATGAAGCAGGATCTTCTCGTTGACCTGCTCACCGATGGCCGCTTTCGCGAGTCGCCCTTCGTCAAGGCGGTGCAACCGGCCGTATTCGCCCTGCTGCCGGTCGTCGTCAATCGCCAACTCGCCGGCATCCTCTACGCCGACCGCAAAACCACTTGCCAGACCGATGGCCTGCTGCCCCGGCTCGGCAAGATCCGCGACGGCCTGGCCCACGCCCTTACCCTCGTTCGATAGCCCGAATGCTATAGAGCAATGCCCGCGGCACGTGGAAGCAGCACTTGTACGCCCCGCCCTTAAGCTCCGTCGCCACGCGCCCGGCCCGGTCGCAATAGCCGAACCACTCGCCGTACTTGGAGTCGGGAAAGGTGGAAAACGTGTACTCGTGCACCCGGTCGAGCCAGCGCTTGTAGCGCTCGTCGCCGGTTTTCGTGTATGCCAGCACCAGCGCGTACAGCGCCTCCGTGTGCGGCCACCAGAGCTTCATGTTGGCTTCGAGTTCCGGGCGCGGACGGCCCTCATGGTCCATGAAGTAGTACAGCCCGCCGTACTCCCCATCCCAGCCAAATTCCAATGCGCCGAGAATGCAGCGCAGCAGCATCCCCTCCAGTTCGGGGTTGGGCACCCGCTCGGTCGTATGGAGCAGAAACCAGGCCACCTCGAGAATGCTCCCGGGGCAAACCATGCGCCCCTCGGGTAGTTCGCGCGAGGCTACGTTTTCGAGCAGCAGCCAGTTGGCCGCATCGTAGTGCGCCCATACGGCGTCCTGGCAACGCGCAATCGTAAGCCGATAGCGAGGATCCTCCTCGACAGCGAGCAGTTCCATCGCCAGCAGCGCCAGAACCATGATGTCCGCCAGTTGAGAGGCCGGCCCGGCCGGGCGGCCCAGCGCGGTGGGCTCCTGAATCCAGCCGTCGATCTTCCAGAACAGCTCTTTGGCCTCGGCAACTCGGCCCTGCGAGAGGTAAGCCAATGCCACGAACACCGCCGAATACGGCTTCCGTTGAAAGTACCCCGGTGACCCGTCCCGGCCCAGCGAAAACCAAACGCGCGGTTCCCCGCGGCGCGCGAAGCGGTCCACAAAGCGAAACACGTTGGCGGCGAACTCGGCGTACTCTGGACGCGCATCGAAAGTGCTATAGAGCGTTTGGAACATCCAGACCGCCCGGCCCTGCATCCAAACGTACTTGCGCGGATCAAACACCTGCCCCTGCCGGTCGACACACGAAAAGTAACCGCCGTGCTCCCGGTCCGGCGTATGGTTCAGCCAGAAGGGAAGCACGGCGTTGGTCAAGTGGTCGCGGTAGAAGCTGGCGTAGGCCGCGAGCGTCATAGCCCCACTCAGATTTCGAGCTGCGGGCGGCCCGGCTCCGGCCAATCGAGGTGGAAGAACTTGCCCCGGGGGAAGTCCGTCCGCTCGTAGGTATGGGCGCCGAAGTAGTCGCGCTGGGCTTGGAGCAGGTTAGCCGGCAACCGCGCCGAGCGATAGCCGTCGTAGTAAGAGAGCGCCGAGAAGAACGTCGGGGCGCTAATTCCATGGCCCGCCGCCAACGCAATCACCGTCCGCCAGTTGGACTGGCAACGATGCACTTCCGCGCTGAAGTAGGGATCAAGCAGCAGATTCGCCAACTCGGGGTTCAGCGTGAAGGCTTCGGTAATCTTCTGCAGGAAGCCTGCGCGGATGATGCAGCCGCCGCGCCAGATCTTGGCAATCTCCCCGAAATTCAGCGTCCAGTTGTACTCGGCCTGCGCCGTCCGCATCAGTTGGAAGCCCTGCGCGTACGAGCAGATCTTCGATAGATACAGCGCGTCATGCACCATATGGATCAGCTGGTTGCGGTCGCCCGAGTAGACCTTGTTCGGGCCCTGCAGAGTAGCCGATGCGGCCACACGCTCTTCTTTCACGGCGGAGAGGCAGCGCGCAAAAACGGCCTCCGCGACGGTCGGCGCCGGCACGCCCATGTCGAGCGCGTTCACGCTCGTCCACTTGCCCGTACCCTTCTGCCCGGCGGTATCGAGCACGATATCGACAAACGGGCCGCCGGTCATCGGATCTTTCTGCTGCAAAATATCGGCGGTAATCTCGATCAGGAAGCTATCGAGCACGCCCTTGTTCCACTCGGAGAACACTTCGCTGCACTCGGCCGGGGTCAATCCGCCCAGCTGCGTCAGAATCGAGTACGCTTCGCAGATCATCTGCATGTCGCCGTATTCGATACCGTTGTGCACCATCTTCACATAGTGCCCGGCGCCGTTCGGCCCAATGTAGGTGGTGCAGGGAACGCCGCCCGTAATCGGATTACCGGGCGTCGCGCCCGTCAGCGGCTTTCCCGTCTCCGCGTCCACTTTCGCCGCGATGGCGTCCCAAATCGGTTTGATCTCTTCGAAACTCGACAGGTCGCCGCCCGGCATCAGCGAAGGGCCGAAACGTGCGCCCTCCTCGCCACCCGACACGCCGGAGCCCACGAAGCGAAGGCCCTTAGCCGAAAGCTCTTTTTCGCGCCGGATGGTGTCGGTCCACAGGGCGTTGCCGCCGTCGATGATGATGTCGCCCTGCTCAAGCAGCGGCTCGAGCGAACTGATGACGGCGTCGGTGGGCTTGCCCGCCTTCACCAGAATGATGATCTTCCGGGGCTTCGAGAGCGAAGCCACAAACCCTTCGAGCGTAGCTTCGCCCACCACGCCGCCCGGCGTGTTCGGGTTCTCGGCGACGAACTTTTCCATCGTCTCCGTGGTCCGGTTGTAGACCGAAATCTGGAAGCCGTGATCGGCAATGTTCAAGGCTAGGTTCTGGCCCATTACCGCCAAGCCAACCAAGCCGATGTCAGACAGTTTTTGCGACATAAGAATCTCTCAGTGTATGGTACATCGCCGCCTGCTCGGCGCCGATGCGGTCCCAGCCGTAGCGCTCCTCGGCCGTCCGCCGCGCCGTCCGCTCCATCGTCTTGCGACGGTCCGGATGGTCGAGCAGCAGGTTGATCGCGGTGGCCATCTCAGCGCCGGTCCGGGCGATCAGCACGTCCTCGCCGTCGGTCAGATCGAGGCCGTTGATGCCCGCCGGTGTCGACACAATTGCCTTCTGCATCGCCATCGCCTCCATCACTTTGATGTTGGTGCCCGCCGAAGCCACCAGCGGCGCCAGAACCACCGCCGCCCGCCCGTAGGCGCCACGAACGTCCGAAACGAACCCATCGAGTTCAATCCCCGGCCGGTTGAAGTCGCGCCCATCGAGATACCGTTCGTGGTTCTTCCCGGCGATGATATGCAAGGTAACGTTCTCGAGCAGCGGCCACGCCTCGGCCAGGAAAAAGTCGAGCGCCAGCAGGTTGGGTAGATGCGCGAAGGAACCCAGGAACAGCAGCCGCCGCGGCTCCGGCTCCGCGTCCACCGGCTGAAACCGTTCGAGATCCACCCCATTCCGGATCACGACGGCGTTGGGCCGGCCGATCCGCTCCCGGTCTTTTTCGCTCATCACGGCGATGGCGTCCACCTCGGCCCATGCTTTTTCTTCGAAACAAACCCAAAGCCGGTGCTGCCGCCGGGTCTCCCAGTCGTCCTTGTGGGCCAGCAGCTGCTCATAGAGATCGAGCGTAATATCATGCTCCACCAGCACCGTCTTCGCCGGCCGGCAGTCCGGGGCGTAGAGGGCCATCTGGGTAAATTCCAACTGAATGATACTGGGAGCCCATTTGCGAATCGACCACCGCAACGCCGCCCGGAAGTCCGCCCGGTCAAAGTCCTCCACCACGTCCGGCCGCTCCGGGCTCGTGTTCAAATGCGAACCCTTCCGTTGCACCAGAACGACTTCCGCGCAAAGCGCCAGCAACTCCGGCGGCGGAGGGGCCAGTTCTTCGACAAACGCCAGCAGCACTTGCCGGTGCGTTTTGGCGGCCTCCCGCATCAGGTTGAACATTCGTACCGCTCCGCCGTGCGACAGCGGGAACGGCAAGTACGGCGTCGCAACGAAGACCGTTGGCTTCGTTTCGTAAAAACGGTCGCCGGGGAAGACGGCGACCGTGCCCTGGTTCAGCGCCAGGATCTCCGCTTCGTCCACCTCCGCCGCCTGTTGGGTTCGTTTCGTAATAACGAGTTTCCATGCCTCGCCCAATACCACCTCGGCGCTGCGCACCGGTTCCTGTTTGGCCGCCTGATGGTTTAACTGCGCCAGCGCCTGCGCCCACAGGGCGGGGAAGTGGGGGCCGGTGCCGGTCGCAACGAACCGGAGATAGTTTCGTTCGACGGCGCAAGCCAGCTCAAACGGGGTAAACACCTTCGACGTCGTCGACCGGTGCAGATGCAACACCCTCGCCCCCGCCACGTAGACCGACGGCCAACCCCGCAGCCAACCCCGGTAGCCCACGTCCAGATCCTCGACATAGGCCGGCACAAACGTCTCGTTGAACGCCCCCAGCGCGCGCAGTTTGGCCGTGTCATACAGCGTACAGCCGCCCGAGCCATACAGCACCCACGTCAGATCCTCGCCCTCCAGCGGTTCCACGCAGCGCAACGGCAGATGGTCCAACGCGGCGGGGTAGTACATCGCCTTGCCGGTCTCTTCCCGCCGCTGACCCTCCGGGAAAAAGATCTGCGCCGTGGCCGCAAACAGCTCCGGCACCCGGTCGAACGCCGCCCGTAGCGCCGCGAAGAACCCCGGTTCGAGCACCATGTCGTTGTTCAACAGGCAGACGTGCGAATACCGCGCCGCCGCGATGCCCCGGTTCACCGCCGCCGCAAACGAAAGCGGTTCGGTCGAGACGATCACCTTTGCGTCCGGAAACGCATCCGCCGTACCATCGGTGCTCCCGTTATCGACAAGAATTACCTCGCCGCCCGCCGGCAAGTCCAACGTCGGCCACAACCGTTCGAGAAGGTCGCGGCCGTTCCGCGTCGGGATGACGACGGAGAGGCCGGGTGGCAGCGGCGCGAGAATCTGCGGGGCTGCCGCCCTCCCGGCTGCCAGCTTGCCAGCCCACCGCCCCAGCGCATAATGAATCGGACGCCGGAGCGACCACGGATGGAACGCCCGCCAAACCCAGGTGTAGAGCGTGCCGCCGGGCCGTGTCTCCCAGCGGACGAAGTTCTTCGTCTGCCACCAGCAGTGCCGGAGGATCACCGGCAGAGAGCGGGGCCGGAGCATGAAGTGGTCCAGGTTGTCGTTGTAGAAGACCACTTGCAGCCCGAAAGCGCGGAGCGCGGCCCACCGCAGCCCCCAGTAGGGCATGTTCGGTTGCAGGATAATACCGGCAAATACGACCTCGTCGCCGCCCAGGTCAGCCAGCAGCCGTTCGTAGTTATCGGCAAACGAGCGGGCGGGATTCCAGGGAATCCACTTGCCCGCCGGAGGAGGGAACTCACTGACCACATGGATCGGCAGGTCGCCGGGAAGCTTCGCCATCTCTTCGAGGAGGGTCGGAATGAGATCCTCGGATCCGGTGGCGAAGGCGACCTTGCACTGGCGTTTCAAATCAGTTCCGCGATATCGCCGGGAAACTCGCCCGCCTCAAACTGCCGCCACTGTTCGAGGGCCTGCAGGCAGAACGCGGTCGAGACCGGATTCATGAACGGCATCGGCTGCCCGTCGCGCCTACCGAAGCAGAACCCGCCGTTGTCCATCGGCGCGTCGCCGAACATCTGGTGGGCGCGGCAGCGGGCGGCCTCATCGGCCGCGAGCACCCGGTCGACGTCGCCAGTGTAAAGCCGGGCGCGGAGCAATTGGGCGCAGACGTCGCTGCGCTCAAAGCGGGGCGAAATCTCGCGAAGGTAGTCGCTCGTCCGGTCGATTGCGGCCGCCAGCGTGGCTCGCACCTCCGGCCGGTGTTTCCGCGGTTGCATGCCTTCAAGGAAGTAGCAGTGTGCGTGCAGCCGGTCCATCACCTTTAGCGGATCGGGGTCGCCGGGCAGGAAGCTTTCCCACGTCGATAGCGCATAAGACAGCGCCTCTTCGTACCACTCAAGAAACGGGTCCGCCGGGAAATGCGTGGCGAGGGCGTCCCAGGCCATTGCGGATTTCAACTGGAGGCAGCCCGGTTCGCGGGACCAACGCTGCTCATACGGCCACGGTTCGAGAGAAGGGAGCGAAAGGATCGGATGACACGTGCCGTTCGCCCGAAATGCCTTGCCCATGAACAGGCCGATCTCGCGAGCCCGGTCCAGCCAGCGCGCTTCGCCGGTCATGCGATAGACCGTCAGCAACCCGCGAATAATGATGCCGCAGTCGAAAAAGTACGCTGGCGGCAGCGGGTCCCCAACCTCAAACGGCATCGCGGCGATGGCCGGCTGCCAGGCTTCATCGGCCAGGAAGGCGGCAGCGCGGATCCCCGCTTCGCGATAAGCCGCATCGCCGGTGAGCCGGTAAAGGTAGGAGTAGGTGCTGCAAGCGTAGCCGGTGATCTCGGTCGAGACCGGCAGATTCCGTCCCTCGGCGGAAAGATAATACCGGGCGACCCCTCCGTTGGGCTCCTGAATCCCCGAGTGTAAGAACCATGCGCCGGCGTGGGCAAGCGAGTCCGAAACAGTTGAGTGCAAAGCGTGAAGATCCTGCAAAGCAAAACAGTGTAGCATCGGCATATGCGCTGGGTCTTGCTTTTGGTAGTTCTCGCCCCGGCTTGGGCCGCTGAAGACGAGTTGCCGTTGGGGATCGTGCGGGGGAAATTATCGGAGCCAAAGTCGAACGGCCTCCGCGGCGGATTCGTGTTGACCGCCGAGTCGGGCCGGGCAACGCCGTGCACCTACGACGAGCGAACCTGGTTTGAGTCGCAGCGCGTGCGCGTTTCCGTCGACGCCTTCGGGCCGGCTGATCCGGTGGAAGTGCTGGTCGATCAACGGCTGCACTCCGATGGGACCCGCCGCTGTTACGCCCGCACGGTGCGTCTGATCGAACCCAACGCCCCGGCGCCCAACCCGCGGCGGCCCGTTTACCGCAGCGTCACCGAGCACATCATGCCGCGGGGCGACCTCGCCTTCTCGGGTGTCGTCACCGGATTTACCGCCGATGCAGTACTCGTGAAAACCCGCACCGCGCCCGCCCGCCCCTTCCTGATGCGGCCCGATACCCGCTTCCTCGAGCGAGGGGTCATCTCCGACCGCGCCAATCTTCCCGTCAACCAGATCGTTTTCGTCCGGGCCGGCAAAAACATCGAGGGCCACCTCGAGGTTTATCAGGTCATTTGGGGCGAGATTGTGACGGGGAAGTAAAATTAGTACAAATGGGCAACGAAACGGATGCGGCTTACGTCGGCTGCTATACTGAAAGATTGTGTATTCGATGATGAAGTTCTTCCGAATGAAGCCTTTCGCAATTCTGCTGGCCACCGCTACGGTGGCCTTGCCTGCTGATTTCTTTACGGGTCAAGCGGCCCGGCTCGTGATTGGCCAGGAGACCTTTACCGCACAAGGGTCCAGCCTGAATTCCAACACGTTGGGAGGAGTTGGCGGAGTCGCGTATGCAAACAACATGTTGTTTGTCACGGACTCGAACCGCGTTGGCGCCGGCCCGATCAACCATCGCGTACTCATTTACAGGAACGTCGCCAGCGACATCACCCTGCCGGTCAGCGCCGAAGTGCCGCAAACGCCTCAAAAGCCATGCCCGGCCTGCCGCGGCACGGCGTCCGTCGTCTTGGGGCAGACCGACTTCAGCGTCAACGAGTTGAAGCTGATTCCGACCAACGCCTCCATGCGGCAGCCCAATTCGGTGGCCACCGATGGGGTGCGTCTGGTGGTCTCCGATACGGACAACAACCGCGTGTTGATCTGGAATAGCATTCCGAGCCAGAATAACCAACCGGCGGACCTGGTCCTGGGGCAAGATAGCTTCACAACCAACCGCGTAGTCAATCCGCCTACTGCGAGCAGCCTGCGCGGCCCGCAGGGCGCGTGGATTCAGGGCAACCGCCTAATGGTCGCCGACACCAGCAACAATCGCGTGCTGATCTGGAACACGTTCCCGACGAGGAACAACCAGGCCGCTGACGTCGTTTTGGGCGCGCCGGACTTCACGACCCGCGTCGAGTTGGACCTCGTGGTGACCCGGATCGACCCGAAGGCAGACAACCTGCTGAACCCGGTCTCGGTGACCAGCGATGGGCAGCGCGTGTTTGTCTCCGACCTCGGCTTTAACCGCGTGCTGATCTGGAACACGATCCCAACCCAGAATGCACGGGCGGCCGATCTCGTACTCGGTCAACCCGACTTCACGTCGGCTGTGGCCAACAACAGCCCCAGGCTTTGCCCGGCCAGTGGAAAGGACGCTGCGGGGGCCGACCTGTTCCCGCGCCTCTGTGCCGCGACGATTGAATTTCCGCGCTTCGCGCTCAGCGACGGCAAACGTCTTTTCGTAGCCGATGGCGGCAACGATCGAATCCTGGTGTACAACGACCTTCCGCTTCAAAACGGTCAGAAGGCCGACACCATTCTGGGTCAGGTCAGCGAGTCGACCAACCGGTCCTCGGACAACGCTTTCCCACTCCTCCGCGCGGCGACCGATCAGTTGCGTACGCCGATGTCGCTGGCCTTCGACGGTACCAACCTCTACGTCGCCGATCCGTTTAACCGGCGGGTGATGGTGTTCTCCACCCACGATCAGCGTGTTCCCTACACCGCGGTCCGGAATGCGGCCAGCCTCGATGTCTTTGCAACCGGCACCATTGGTCTGTCGGGGACGATTCGCGAGAACGATCAAATCACCATCTCCGTCACCAAAAGCGGCAATAAGAACGACTACGTTTACAAGATCGCTAAATCGGATACCGTCTCGACCTTACTCTCAAATTTGGTGGCCCTGATCAACGCCAAGCCCGACCCCTACGTCACGGCCAGCATCATCCCCGACCTCAGTACGCTCCTGATGACTGCGCGGGAAGGTGGCGAGGGCGGCAATACTGTCGAAATCGCAACCAGCACGTCGCCCGCCGATGCGACGATCGTGCTGACGACCGGTGGTGCATTCCTGACTGGTGGTCAGGACGCGGCCCGCGTGGCGCCGGGATCCATCATCTCGCTGCTCGGGGACAATCTCTCGGAAGTGGTGGCGGCGGCCCCGGACGGTGCCGAAAATTTGCCGACCGAACTGGGAAACGTGCAGCTTTATCTCGATGGGAAATTAGCGCCCCTGTTCCTGGTGTCGCCCAGCCGGATCAACGCCCAAATCCCTTGGGAGTTTTTCGATCGCAACAGCGTGAGCGCCTATGTCCGCATCCGGCATTCGGACGGCCGAATCACCACGACGATGCCCGTGGCCGTACAGATCATCTCGGAGAACCCGGGCTTGTTCGCGATTGAAGGCACCGACCCCCGCGTGGGCATCGTCCAGCACTTCTCCTCCCGCGCAACGGGTACCGTCTCCGTGGACGGCAGTGTAAAAGCGAACGACGTGGCGACGGTGCTCATTGAAGATCGGGAGTATGCCTACACGGTCAAAGACACTGACAGCCTGGCCGACGTTCGCGACGCACTCATCCGCCTGATCAATCAGGACGAGAAGGTGGAAGCCTTCGCCGCTGGCGTCTTCACCCGTATCCGCCTCCGGGCCAGGGTCCCTGGTGAAGCCGGAAATGGTATCCCCTACTCCACCAAAACCAACGATACGGCGCAGGTCATTTTGACCGCTACGACGCCGAATCTCTGTTGCGCCAATACGGAAGGCGCTACGGTGACCGTGGCCAACCCCGCGTTACCCGGTCAGACCATCGTTGTTTACGGCACTGGCCTCGGCCGGTTGAAGGAGTCGTTCTCGCAGAACCTGGCTGTCACAGGAGCGGTTTATCGCGGCCCGATTCTGAACGAGCCGAGTGCCTTCGTCTCTTCGCTCGCCGGTGGCAAAACGGCCAACGTTCTCTACGCCGCCCTCCGGCCGGGGTCGATTGGACTGTACGAGATCCACCTCGAACTGAATTCCGATCTGCCGACCAACTCCGCTACCCAGTTGACGATTGCTCAGGACGTTTACGTGAGTAATGTCATCACCTTCCCGCTGCGGAACCCAACCGAAGTGGTTGTGGAGCCGGCGGCCCCCTAGTATGTTGACGCGCCGGCGGTGGATGCAATCCCTGGCCGTCAGGCCGCCAGCTCCCAACGTACTGGTGTTCATGACCGATCAGGAATCTGCCCTGCTGCCGGGTACGGCGCGACTGCCCAACCGGGAGCGGCTGCTCCAGCGCGGCGTCCGCTTCCCGAATGCCTTCTGCACCACGCCCCAGTGCTCGGCGGCCAGAGCATCCTTTTTAACCGGCTTGATGCCCAAACGCACTGGCGTCCGGACGAATGTGGACAGCTCGTCACTCGGCAAGCCCCTCTCGCCCCAGTTGCCCAACCTCGGTCATGTCTTTCAAAAAGCGGGTTACACCACGGCCCTCTTTGGCAAATGGCATCTGAGCCAGCCGGACAAAGACCTACGGGCGTTCGGCTTCGATGTCCGGGTAGACGGCAGCGACCCGGCGGTGACCGCAGCAGCTGTAGATTGGGTGCGAGGACGCACCGGGCCGTGGTTGGCTTGGGTTTCGCTCCTCAATCCGCATGATATCTATGCCGTGCGGCGTGAAATGGAAAACACCGTACTGCGTCCCGATGTGCGCGGGCCGGCGACGGGCCTCGAGAACCTGGCCGCCAAGCCGGTCGAGCAGCAGGAGTACGTCGACCGGGATCAAGGCAAGATCACCGCGAAGTTCACCCCGGAGCAGTGGAAGCTGTATCGCAGCTACTACCTGGATCTGGTTGAAAAAACCGACGTGCAGCTGGGTCAAGTCCTGGACGCGATCGACCTCGAGAAGACGATTATCCTGTTGACCTCCGACCACGGCGACCAACTCGGTGAGCACGGCTTGCCGTTCAAGGGGCCGTTCGTCTATGACGAGTGCATGCGGATTCCGCTGGTGATTTCGGCGCCGGGCCGGATGAAGCCGGGCGTCCGCCTCGACCTGGTATCGACGGTGGATTTCGCGCCGACTCTGGCGGAGGCGGCCGGGCTGCGCTGGCCAAGCCCGGTGGACGGGCAGTCGCTGTTGCGGGTTTCCCGGCGGGATGCCGTCTTCTCCGACTATTACGCCAAACAGAAGTGGGTCAACCCCATTCGGACGATCCGGACGCGCGACGCGAAGTTGAACATCTACGACCAGACCGGCCACCGGGAGTTTTACGACCTGCGGCGCGATCCCGGTGAAGCCATCAATCTGGCGGCGCAGAAGCCAGCCGCCCTTGCGGCTCTGGAGCGGCGCCTCAACGCTACGATTCCGCCAGCGGCTGGGGTTTAAAGCCCATCGCGGCCAGCTTCTCGCGCACCGCATCGCCCTCCGCCCCGCGCACATAAAAGAACGCACCGGTGCGGACCGTTTGGAAGAGGAAACCGCCCCGGTACTCGTCGGGCTCAACGAGATAGTCGATGCCCGCTGCGGTGAGTTTGTCTTCGAGTCCCTTGGCGTCAAGCAGGCGTTTGGCGATATAGACGAGGTCGAGTTCTTCGTCCTCGCCGAAAAAATCCGGTTCCCGGCGCATGACTTACTTCGGAAGGATCATGCCGCGCGTACGCTTCTTGAAGCCTTCCCAATTGCCGGGGGCCTGCGCGTCAAGGAATTCGCCGTACTGTTGGGCGACAATCTCCAAGTTCTTAAACATGCCGGGGTGGCCGGTGGCGGCCCGGAGGTCCTCGATGACGGGCTCGACACGGGAG
>LNFM01006818.1_pt1 | contig 14984 bp, 10 predicted proteins | sample 596031 | NCBI WGS metagenome assembly LNFM01 (sample SAMN04254537, study PRJNA301005) | activated carbon metagenome | isolation source: dual media filters at the Ann Arbor, Michigan drinking water treatment plant | place: USA: Ann Arbor
CCCTCGCCGCTATGATCCGCCGCCCCCCGAGATGCCCATGGCCGACGCCCCCGTTTCCCTGAACCCCGCGCAGCTGCAGGCCGTGCACCACCTGAAGGGCCCGTGCCTGGTGCTGGCCGGCGCCGGCTCGGGCAAGACGCGCGTCATCGTGCACAAGATCGCGCGCCTGCTGCAGTCCGGTCTGGAGCCCAAGCAGATCGCCGCCATCACCTTCACCAACAAGGCGGCGCAGGAGATGCGCGAACGCGCCAAGGCCCTGGTCGGCCCGCGTGCGGCCAAGGACCTGGCCATCAGCACCTTCCACAGCCTGGGCGTGCGCCTGCTGCGCAGCGACGGCAGCCGCGCCAACCTGAAGGAGCAGTTCAGCATCCTCGACAGCGACGACGTGCTGGGCGTCATCCGCGAGGCCGGCGGCTGCACCGACAACGCGCTGGCGCGGCGCTGGCAGTGGACCATCAGCCTGTGGAAGAACCAGGGCCTGGACGCCGACGGCGCCGAGCGCGCCGCCACCACCGACGACGAACGTGTCGCCGCGCGCGTGATGCGCCGCGTCGAAGAGCGGCTCCAGGCCTACCAGGCGGTGGACTTCGACGACCTCATCGGCCTGCCGCTGAAGCTGCTGCAGCGCGACGAGGAGGTGCGTGCCAAGTGGCAGGCGATGTTCCGCCACGTGCTGGTCGACGAGTACCAGGACACCAACGCCGTGCAGTACGAACTGCTCAAGGGCCTGGTGGGCGAGGGCGGCATCTTCACCGCGGTGGGCGACGACGACCAGAGCATCTACGGCTGGCGCGGCGCCACCATCGACAACCTCAAGCGCCTGCCGCAGGACTACCCGCAGCTGCAGGTCATCGCGCTGGAGCAGAACTACCGCTCCACCGGCAACATCCTGCGCGCGGCCAACGCGGTGATCGCCAAGAACCCGAAGATCTTCGAGAAGAAGCTGTGGAGCGAGTTCGGCGACGGCGAGCCGGTGCGCGTGATCGAGTGCGACGGCGAGGAGCACGAGGCCGAGCGCGCGGTGGCGCGCATCCAGGCCATCCGCAGCGGCGCCACCACGGCCGGCGGCGGCGCCATCACTACCGCGCCAACCACCAGTCGCGCGCCTTCGAGCAGAAGCTGCGCGCGGCGCAGCTGCCCTACAAGGTCTCGGGCGGGCAGAGTTTCTTCGACCGCGCCGAGATCAAGGACCTGTGCGCCTGGCTGCGCCTGCTGGTTAACCAGGACGACGACCCCGCCTTCCTGCGCGCCGTCACCACGCCCAAGCGCGGCATCGGCCACCAGACGCTGGGCACGCTGGGCGAGTTCTCGGGCAAGTGGAAGACCAGCCTGTTCGAGGCGCTGTTCTCGCCCTCCCTGGCCAGCGTGCTCAAGGGCAAGCAGATCGACGCGCTGCACGAGTTCGGCCGCGCCGTGAACGACCTCGAGCACCGCGCACGCACCACCACCGGCGCCGAGGACGCCAAGGCGCTGCTGCTGGGCTGGCTGAAGGACATCGGCTACGAGCAGCACCTGCACGACGACACCGACGGCGAGAAGCTCGCCGCCGCGCGCTGGAGCAACGTGCTCGACTTCGTCGACTGGATCGCGCGCCGCTGCGGCGGCGAGATCACCCAGGACGGCGGCACCTTCGAGAGCGAACGCAAGAGCGTGCTCGAGGTGGCGCAGACCATCAGCGTGATCCTCAGCCTGGCCGAGCGCGGCGAGGAGCAGGACGTGGTCACGCTGTCGACCCTGCACGCCGCCAAGGGCCTGGAGTGGCCGCACGTCACCCTGGCCGGCATCAACGAAGGCCTGCTGCCCTTCCGCAGCGGCGACGAGGACATGACCGCCGAGCGCCTGGAAGAAGAGCGCCGGCTGATGTACGTGGGCATCACGCGCGCGCGCACCACGCTGGTGGTCAGCACGCTCAAGCGCCGGAAGAAGGGCCGCGACACCGTGATCGGCGTGCCCAGCCGCTTCATCGCCGAGATGAAGCTCGACGAGGTGCTGGTCAAGGAAGACCCGCGCGAACGCCTGAAGAAGCTGCGCGCCGAGCTGGCGGCCAAGGTGCCCACATCCACGGGGGGGTGAGTGCACCCTGGGCACGAATCCTGTGATGGATTCAAGCTGCGGGCCGATCCAGCCGAAAATCCTGGCGTGACGAGCCACCCGACCTCGCGCGCATGACCGGTCCTCTTTCCATCGAGCCGGGCCAGGCGCCGCTTTCCACGCGCCTGGCCACCTGCCTGGCCGAGGGCGACCCGTCCGCGGGCCGGCCGGCAGCGCCGGCGCTGCAGGCCTGCCTCGAGGCGCTGGATCTGGCCCGGCGACTGGACCGCCCCTTCGAAGCTCGCCGCGCCGAGGCCTGGGCCTGCCAGCAGCTGCTGCGCCTGGGCCGTCACGTCGAGATGCTCGGGCGGGCCCGCGTGCTGCTGCCCCAGCTGACCGCGCCCGAACTGGCGCGCGATCGGCGCGAACTGCTGCGCGCCGTGGCGGCCAGCGGCAGCGAGACGGGGGCCTTCGACGTCGCCATCGATGCCGCGCAGGAACTGGCGCGCGGCAGCCATGCCTCGGGCGATCCCGCCGAGGCGCTCACGGCGGCGTTCGCGCTGGCGGTGTGCCTCGAGCGCATGGGGGACTCCTGGCAGGCCGTGCGCCTGTTGCGCCAGGCGCTGGAAGCCCACGGAGAGCGGGAGCCCTGCATGGCGCAGCTCATCGCGGCGAATGCCGCCTGCAGCGTCTGCATCGGCATGCTGCACCGTCTGCGAGGCGCCACCCCCGAGGACGAGCAGGCCGACACGCTGCACCAGGGCCTGGCCTATGGCCGCCGGGCGCTGGCGCTGCTCGACGCCGTGCCCGATCCGGTCTACGAAGTCACCGTCAAGGGCAACCTCGGTGAACTGCTGCTGCACGCCGGGGACCTGGCGGGCAGCGAGGCACTGCTGCGCCAGGCGCTCGAATTCGGCGGACAGCGCGGCCTGCGCGCGCACCAGTGGCGCATCCGCACCTCGCTGGCCGACTGGCTGCTGGCCTCGGGCCGTGCCGCCGAGTCGCTGGACGCGGCACGGACCCTGCTGGCCGAGATGGCCGACGACGCACCGGTGCAGACCGCGATCCGCGCCCACGACAGCGCCTACCGGGCTGCGCGCTCGCTGGGGCGGTTCGACGACGCGCTGGCGCACTTCGAGCAGGCCGAGCGGCTGGAGCGCCGCCGCACGACGGCGCAGCTGCGCGGGCAGTCGCAGCTGTTCGTCACGCGCAGCGAGGCGCAGCGCGCCGAGAGCGATGCCCTGCGGCACCGCCGGCGGGCGGCAGAGTTCGCCGCCGAGGCCGAACGCGATCCGCTCACCGGCCTGGGCAACCGCCGCCACCTGGCGGCGCGCTGCGCAGCGCTGCTGCCCATCGCCGAACGCGAAGGACGCCCGCTGGTGGTGGCAGAGATCGACATCGATCACTTCAAGACCATCAACGACCGCTTCGGCCACAGTGCGGGAGATCGTGTGCTGGTCGCCCTGGCCCAACTGCTGCGCGATGGCACGCGCGCCGACGACGTCCTGGTGCGCCACGGCGGCGAAGAGTTCGTGGTCGTGTTGCCCGACCTGACGCTGGCGCGTGCGCACGAGATCTGCGAGCGGCTGCGCGACCGCGTGGAGCGGCATGTCTGGCCGGGTTTCGCCAGCGGCGGCCCGCTGCCGCTCGTCACCATCAGTGTCGGCCTGGCGGCGGCCCCGCGCCACGACCTGACCGAGCTGCTGGCCCGCGCCGACCAGGCGCTGTACGAGGCCAAGCGCCTCGGCCGCAACCGCGTCGAGCGGGCCGCCTGAGTCGTCGGCCCCCTCCGGCGCCCGCCGCGGCGCCTGGTTGCGCCCGGTCACCATTGATTGCGCTCAAGCCGCCGCGCGGCCACTAGCCTTCGCTCGCCCATCGAGGAGGAGCGACCCATGACGACCGACACACGGTCCGGTTCGACAGCGCGCGCAGCACGCCACGCCGTTGCGGCTGCCGCCGCGGCAGCCGCCATCGGCGCCGCACCCATGGCCACGGCGGCCAGCTTCATCGACACCGTGCTGGCGGCCCTGCCGCCCAACAGCGCCAGCGCGACGTACACGACGCCCAGCGCGCCCGGCACCACGATGACGGTGGTCGAAACCGGCACGGCCACCATGACCGGCTCCGATCTCTTCGAGTACGAGGGCCTGTGGCTCGGGTCCGACGGCACCGGAGGCCGCTACACCTTCAACTTCAACACGCCCATCAGTTCGATCTCGTTCGCCTTCATCGCGCTCACCACCTTCGGCGGCGCGCTGCAGGAGACGCTCACCGGCTTCGTCACCAACACGGCCTCGACCGCCGTGCTGTCCGGCACGGGAGGCACCGCCACCTGGAACGGCAGCACGCTCGTGCCCCTGGAGGAAGACTCGCGCGCCGTGCTCACCTTCACGGCCTCGCTGCCCGCGGGCTTCAGCTCGATCCGCTTCGACCACCTGCAGCCGGACCAGCTGCAGGGCTTCATCGTCGAACGCATCGACTTCACCGTCACCGCGGTGCCCGAGCCCGCGCCGGGCCTGCTCCTGGCGGCCGGGCTGCTGGCGGCCGTGTGGAGGCTGCGCCGGGCGGGCAGCGGTATCGGCACTTCATTCCCGTTTTCGAGGAGGGAATTGTGAGCATTTGCAATCCCATGAACACACGCATGCAGTCCCTCGGCGCGGCCGCCGCGAAGGCGGAGCGCCAGACCCTGACGCCGGCGACCAGCGCCGCAGGCCGGACGGCGGTGGGCGGGATCGTGCTGGCCGCTGCCGCGTTGCTGTCCGCCTGCGGCGGCGGTGGCAGCGGCGAGCGCGAGGCCCCTGCCGCAGCGGCGGCCGACGGCCGCAAGTCGGCTCTGGCGCTGGCGGCAGGTGCCACCAACACCAGCACCACGTTGCGCGACGCCGCGCGGCTGGCCGACCAGGCCACCTTCGGTGCTTCCGAAGCCCTGCTCACCAGCATCCGCACGCAGGGCGTCGAGGCCTGGCTGGCGGCGCAGTTCGCGGCCACCGGCGCCAGCTACACGCGCGGCGGCGACGCCACCATCCACACCACGCTGGTCAACGATTTCTGCGAAACGCGCGGCCCCTACTGCTGGCGCGACTACTACTCCAGCGACCCGCTGGTGTGGGACTTCTACCGCAACGCCGTGACCCAGCCCGACCAGCTGCGGCAGCGCGTGGCTTTCGCGCTGTCGCAGATCAACGTCATCTCCAACGTCGAGGTCTCCGGCACCTACGGCTTCCGCACCTTCCACAACATGCTGCTGGCCAACGCCTTCGGCAACTACCGCGAGGTGCTGCGCCGCGTGACGCTGTCGCCGTTGATGGGCGACTACCTCGACCATGTCAACAACGACAAGGTCAACCCCAACGAGAACTTCTCGCGCGAGCTGCTGCAGCTCTTCGCCATCGGCACCTGCAAGCTCAACCTCAACGGCACGCTGGAGACCGGTCGCTGCCTGCCCACCTACGACAACGAGGCGGTGCGCAACTACGCCTTCGCGCTGACGGGCTGGACCTACCCGGCCGGCGGCGTGTCGGTCTGGGGCTGCTGGCCGCGCGGTGCCAACTGCGCCCACTACGGCGGCGACATGGTCGCCGCCACGACGCTGGCCGACAACCAGGCGCGCACCCTGCTGGGCGGCTTCAGCGTGCCGGCCACACGCACCCCGGCCGCAGCGCTGAACACGGTGCTCGACTCGCTGATGGCGCAGCCCAGCATGGCGCCCTTCATCGGCAAGCAGCTCATCCAGCACCTGGTGAAGAGCAACCCCACCCCGGCCTACGTGGCCCGCGTCAGCACCGCCTTCAACAGCGGCCGCTACGTGGGGGCCACGCGCAGCTTCGGCACCGGGGTGAAGGGCGACCTCACCGCCACCGTGGCCGCCGTGCTGCTGGACAGCGAGGCCCGCAACTCGGCGCCCCCGCTGGTGGCCGAGAAGATGCGCGAGCCGGTGATGATGATGACCGGGCTGCTGCGCGCGCTCAACGGCAGCACCGACGGCGCCGCGATGGGCTGGTGGTGGGGCGAGGCGCTGCGCCAGCACGTCTTCCGCTCACCGTCGGTCTTCAACTTCTTCCCGCCCGACTACCCCATCATCGGCACGCGCCTGGTGGGCCCGGCGTTCGGCATCTTCAACGTCAACACGGCGTTCTCGCGGCTGAACTACGTCAACCAGCTGGTGATGTGGGGCGGCATGAACCCCGACACCTCGATCCCCGGTGCCACCGGCACGCGCGTCACGCTGACCGGGTTCGAGGCCGATGCCGACAACCCGGCATTGCTGGTCGACCGACTGGCCAACGTGGCCACCGGCGGGCGCATGACCTCGGCCAGCAAGCAGGCCATCGTGACCGCCGTCTCGGCGTGGACGGCGCAGCAGAGTGCGAACTGGCGGACCGAACGCGTGCGCACCGCCGCCTACCTGGTGTTCGCCTCGCCGGCGTACCAGGTGATGAATTGAGCGCGACCCAGGAGCCCGACATGTCCCGACTCGTTCCGCCCGCCATCGCCCCCGATCCGCAACGTCGCCGCCTGCTCGGCTGGGGCGGTGCTTCGCTCGCCAGCGCGCTGGGCCTCAGCACCGTCGGCTCGACGCTGCTGACCTCGGCCAGCGCCGCCGCCGACGACTACAAGGCCCTGGTGTGCCTGTTCTTCTTCGGCGGCAACGACGGCATGAACATGGTCGTGCCGCGCGACGTCACGCGGCACGCCGAATACGCCGGCGTGCGCAGCGGCCTGGCGCTGCCGCGGGCCTCGCTGGTGCCGCTCACCGCCGACTACGGTCTGCACCCGTCGATGGCCGCGCTGGCGCCCGTCTGGACCGAGGGCGCGCTGACGGCGGTGCACAACGTGGGCCCGCTCTACGCGCCGCTGAGCAAGGCGGCCTACCGCAGCGCCGTCAACGGCAGCCCGCTGGTGCCCGACAGCCTGTTCTCGCACTCCGACCAGCAGCTGCAGTGGGAGGCCTCGTCGTCCACCTCGTTCGAACGGACGGGCTGGGGCGGCCGGGCTTCGGCTGTGATGGGCACCGTCAACCCGGTGATCTCGTTCGGCGGCAACGCGCGCTTCGGCCTCGGCGAGAACGCAGCGCCCTGGGTGCTGCCCGGCCCGGGCTCCAGCTTCGGCGCCAGCGGCTTCTCGACCTGGGCGCCGGTGGCAGCGCGCCGTGCCGCGCTGAACCAGCTGATGGCCGAGCGCCAGCGCAGCCCGATGGCCGAGGTCTACGCGCGCCAGAACCGCGACGCCTTCGACCTGGAAACCCGTCTCGCGGGCCTGTTCGGGTTCAACCCCGACCCGGCAGCCGACCCGAGCGGCATCACGGCAGCCTTCCAGCCGCTGATCAGCGGCAACAGCCTCACCACCGGCCTGGCGCGGCAGCTCTACCAGGTGGCGCGCTTCGTGGCCAACCGCAGCACCGTGCAGGGCAGCCGGCAGATCTTCTTCGTGCAGATGGGCGGCTTCGACAACCACTCCGGGCAGATCGGCGGCGCCGCCACCGACGGGACGCACGCCGACCTGCTGAAGACGGCGGCCGACGGCATGGCCGCCTTCTGGCGCGCGCTGAAGGCCATCGACATGGCCGACAAGGTCACGCTGTTCACGCAGAGCGACTTCGGCCGCACCTTCACGCCCAACCAGACCGCGGGTACCGACCACGCCTGGGGCAACGAGCAGCTCGTGATGGGCGGTGCGGTCGCCGGCGGCAGCACGTACGGCCGCTACCCGGTGCTCAGCCTGGGCGGGCCCGACGACGTGGGTGTGAGTTCCTGGGAACTGCAGGGCCGCTGGATCCCCAGCACCTCGGTCGACCAGTACGCGGCCACGCTGCTGCGCTGGTGGGGGCTGGGCGAGACGCAGCTCGACCAGGCCCTGCCCAACCTGCCGAACTTCGGGTCGGCGCGCAACGTGGGCTTCCTGCGCGCCTGAGCCGGCGATTCAGCTGCCGATCACGCCGCCGTCGCGCTTGCGGATGGCCAGCGTGGCCGAGCGCGGGCGGCCGTCCGGCTGGAAGTCGGGCCAGTTCGAGAAGCGGTTTGGCGCAGCGGGGTCGGAGCGCGAATTGGGCGGCTCGCCCGGGTGCTGCACGTTGACGAACATCGTCGTGCCGTCCGGTGTCCACGCGGCACCCGCCAGCTCGCAGCCGGTCGGGCCGCTGAGAAAGCGCCGCACCTCGCCCGTGCGCGGGTCGCAGGCCAGCATCGCGTTGTTGCCCATGTTGGCGAATTCGCCCTGGTGCATGTCGTTCTGCCCCATGTCGCTGGCGATCCACAGCACGCCGCGCTCGTCGATCGACACCGTGTCGGGGCAGGCGAAGATGTCACCGCGGATGTTGCCCTGCGCCTCCGCGCGGCTGTTCGCGGGGTCGCCGCACAGCACCAGGTGGTTCCAGCGGAAGGTGGTGCCGTCGAAGTCGCCGTCTTCCTTCCAGCGCACGATGTGCCCCATCGAGTTGCGAGCCCGCGGGTTCACCGCGTCGACGGCCGGCTGGCCGGGCTGTCCCCGCGACGTGTTGTTGCTGAAGGTGCAATAGACCTCGCCGCCGGCCTGGTCGATGGCCAGCCACTCGGGCCGGTCCAGCCGCGTGGCGCCCAGCAGGTCGGCAGCCTGGCGCGTCTTGATCACCACCTCGCCGGCATCGGCGAAACCGTTCGCAGGCGTCAGCGGGCCCTGGCCGTGCACCAGTGGCAGCCAGCGCCCGCTGCCGTCGGCGTCGAAGCGCGCGACGTACAGCGTGCCGTGGTCCAGCAGTTCGCGGTTGGCCCGTGCGGCACTCATGCCGGCCGTGGCGGGTGCAATGCGGTCGCGGCTGACGAACTTGTAGAGGTACTCGAAGCGCGCGTCCTCGCCGCTGTAGACCACGGCACGCTGGTCGCGTGTCACCGCCACCCAGGCCCCTTCGTGCGCCGCGCGACCCAGCGCCGTGCGCTTGACGGGCGGGGCCGCCGGGTCGGCCGGATCGACCTCGACCACCCAGCCGAAGCGGTGGAACTCGTTGGGGTGCTTGCGCGCATCGAAGCGGTCGTCGTGCTCGTACCAGCGCACGTACGGCGTGCGGATGCCCCAGCGGCGCTGGTCGGCCGTGGGCGTGGGGCCGCCCAAGAAGTAGCCGGCCCAGTTCTCTTCCCCCGACAGGTAGGTGCCCCAGGGCGTGCGGCCGCTGGCGCAGTTGGACAGGGTGCCCAGCACCAGCCGGCCCGTGCCATCGGCTGCCGTGCGCATCAGCACGTGGCCGGCCGCCGGGCCGCCGACCGTGTGCGGCGTGTAGCCGGTGATGCGGCGGGCGTAGCGCGATGGCCGCACGACGTTCCATTGATCGCCCTGCAGCCGCACTTCGACGACGCTGATGCCCATCGCCGCCTGCGACTTGCGCACTTTCTCAGGCGTGACCGGCGTCGCCCCGTCGGGGTGCAGCAGGCCTTCGTCGGTGTACTCGTGGTTGGACACCAGCAGGCCGTGCGACGAGCTGCCCGCCAGGGCATAGAACTGCAGGCCGTCGTGGTGCATGCCCATCTGCAGCGCCTGGTCGGCAGCGCTGTGCGTGACGTCGCGCCGCCACGGCGGCATGGCGCCGGCCACGCCCACGGGCTCGCCCCAGGGCGCCAGCGGCTGCGCCACGTAGCCGTCGGCCACCAAGGCGGCATCGGCCCGCGAGGCCGGCAGGCTCCTGAAGCCGATGCGTGGCGCAGGGCTGCTGCTGGCAGCGCCGGCACAGCCGGCCAGGCCCGGTGCGAACAGCGTCGCCATCGCGGCGCCCAGGCCCAGCTGCAGCAGGGTGCGGCGCTCGGGCCGCGAGACCTCGTCGAGGGTCGGGTTGCCGCTGGTGTTGCGGCATTCGTTCAGGGACAGGTCCTTGCTCATCCCCACAGTGTGCCTTCACCGCGGCGGCGCCGTGCGCGCCTAACATCGGGGCATGAACCGATCTCTTCTCGTCACCGGCGGCAGCCGGGGCATCGGCGCCGCCACAGCGCGCCAGGCGGCCGCTGCAGGCTGGGACGTGGCCATCAACTACACGCGCGACGAACCCGCGGCCCAGGCCGTGGCGCTGCAGGTCCGCGCCGCAGGGCGCCGGGCGCTGGTGGTGCAGGGCGACGTGTCGCGCGAAACCGACGTGCTGGCCATCTTCGCCGAGTGCGACCGCGTGTTCGGGCCCTTGCATGGCCTGGTGAACAACGCCGGCGTGGTCGACGTGGCGCAGCGCGTCGAGGAGATGAGCGCCAGCCGGCTGCAGCGCATGTTCGGCATCAACGTCGTCGGCTCGATGCTCTGCGCGCGCGAGGCCGTGCGCCGCATGAGTACGCGGCGCGGCGGCTCGGGCGGTGTCATCGTCAACCTGTCGTCGGCCGCCGCCAGGCTGGGCTCGCCGGGCCAGTACGTCGACTACGCCGCGGCCAAGGCCGCCATCGACGTCTTCACGCTCGGCCTGGCGCGCGAAGTGGCGGCCGAGGGCGTGCGCGTGAACGCCGTGCGGCCGGGCATCATCGACACCGACATCCACGCCAGCGGCGGCCAGCCCGACCGCGTGCGGCAGACGGCACCCCAGGTGCCGATGCAGCGCGCCGGCACGGCCGACGAGGTGGCGCAGGCCATCGTCTGGCTTCTGGGCGACGGGTCCAGCTACACCACCGGCTCGGTGGTGGACGTGACGGGCGGCCGCTAGGGCGCCGAGCGCCTGCCGCACCGATCACGCCAGGCCGCCTGGCTCATCGGGCGCAGGCATCGCGCTCCTGGTGGACGAGAAAGGCGCGTTCGAAGCCGAGTGCCGCCAGGGCGTCGACCGCCGCCGCCGCGAGTCGTGGGTCCGGCCCGCGCACCAGCACCGGTGTGTCCTTGGGCAGATCCTGCGCGGCCTGCGCGCCGACGACGATCTGCGTGGCCAGCGTCACCGCGGCCGAGGCGTCGGGGCCGGGGTCCACGGTCACGGCAATGGCCATCGCCCCCAGCGCGTGCTCCAGCTGTTCGGCCTGGGCCGGCATGGCGTACAGGCCGTTGCGCGTGCGCGCGCCGGGGTCGGTCGGCACTGCCTCGGGGTGCGCCGGGAAGGGCAGGCCCTGGTCGTCGAGCAGCGTCGCGGTGACCCGCGGCGCGGCCTGCGCTGCGGCACGGTCGCCGTCGACATCGCCGCTGCCAGCGCCGCAGGCGGCCAACAAGGTGGTGATCAGCGTGGCCAGGGTGATGCCGGCCAGGGCGGGCATCGGTCGGGTGGTGAGTCGGTTCATGGTTCCTCCAGGGGACGACCGCAGAACTGCGGTGTTCACTGGGGCGTACGGGCGCGCGCGGCGATCCCGGACAGGCGGGGCTTCCCCCCGAGGGGGGACGTGCGGCGCGGGCGCCCGCGCGGCCCGCCCTGTCAGGTCAGGGCAGCAGTTCGCGCGCGCGGGGGTCGTCGGTGCGCGCCCCGGACGCCCCGTCGCGCCGCCAGCGGCCGTTGCGGATGTCGTCGAAGGTCAGGCGCTCCACCACCACCGGTGCCACGCCGGCCAGCAGCCCCAGCTTGAGCGCGGCGGTGTAGCTGAGGTCGATGACGCGGCCTCGCACGAAGGGGCCGCGGTCGTTCACACGCACCACCACCTCCCGGCCATTGGCCGGGTTGCGCACCCGCGCGAAGCTCGGGATCGGCATCGTGGGGTGCGCCGCGGTCATGGCGAACATGTCGTAGAGCTCGCCGCTGGACGTCGGCCGACCGTGGAACTTGCGGCCGTACCACGACGCCAGACCCTGCTCGCGAAGCGGCGCGTCGCCGGTCATCGGCACGTAGGTCGTGCCGGCCACCGCATAGGGCTTGTTGGGGCCGCCGGGGCGGATGGGCTCGATACGGGGCTGGGCGTCCGGCACGCGGTCGAGGTCGGGCGGGGGCGCCGGGTGGGGGCCGTCCCGTTCGCCGGGGCCGCTGGCGCAGCCGGCCACGACCGATGCCACCGCCAGCAGGGCCGCCCAGCGCCAGCGCTGGTGGGCGCGGCCGGCCAGCGACCGGCCCGTCGCGCCCGGCAGGCGCTGGCCCCTCACGCCGGACGTGCGGACTTCGACCTGTCCTCGGGCTGCCAGGCCGTCTGCAGCTTCGGCGGCAGTCCGAAGGCGGACTGGTCGAATTCCTTGTGCATGTCCCACTCCACCTTCAAGGCGGCGTGGAACAGCCACTGCGCCAGCCGCTTCATGGGGTCGTAGCGCATCAGCGGTCGCAGCAGGGCCGCCGCCACCAGGATGATGGCCTTCCACTTCGAGTCCTGGGCGTCGTACTGGGCGCCGAACTCGACACCCAGGCGCGCGGCGTCTTCGCGGCCCATCAGCAGGATCAGCAGCTCGCGCGGCACGGGCTTGAGCGGCGTCGGCATCTGGCTGGTCAGCCAGTCGAGCATGGCCTTCGTCAGCGCCTTGCCGTAGGCCGACTCGCCGCAGCGGCGCCGCTTGATGGTGGTGAAGAGGAACTCGGCATCGGCCGACGCGGTGTCCAGCTCGGCGGGGGTCTTGCCGACCAGCAGGTCGTCGCGCACGCCGATCAGGTGGCCCACCACGCTCCAGGTGTGCAGGTAGGCCTTGCGCTCGTCGGCCGTGGTCTCGACGCCCAGCTTGTCCAGCGACCGCAGCGCCACGTGCGAGAAGGTCAGGATCACGAAGGCCATCGCCTCCTGGTTGATCGGCTTGCCGTGCGCCATGTTCCACAGGTGGCCGGGCTTGCCCTGGAGGTCGACGTCGGCCGGGGACGCGGCGCGGGCGTTGTCGCTGAGCAGCCGCCGGATGGCGGCGTGCATCAGACGCACGCGCTGCACCGCGCGCACGCCGTCGCTGCGCGGCTCGAGCTTGCCCTCGGTCATGGCGTTCACCACCATGTGCGAGGTCTCGAGGATGCGGCGCTCGACGTTCTTGACCAGCTGGGTGGTGGACGTCAGCACCGGTGCGTCCATCTGGTCGAGGTAGCACTCGGGCAGGCTGGCGCAGCACAGGATGGCCGAGGACACGATGCCGTGCAGGTCGAAGAAGGCCTCGCACTCGTGGATGAGACGGCGGTCCGCCCAGGGCGGCATCGTCTGGGTCTGCTCCAGGTACACCTCGAGCCGCGCCTGCAGGTCCGCCGGCAGCGGCGCACCGAAGCGCAGGTGGCGGTTCATCGCATCGGACAGGCCGAGCGCGTAGACCTGCTCGATCAGGTCGTCAGCGGGATCGTCGGCCAGCTCGCGCATCGCGTCCAGGTGCGCGTCGGTCCACAGTTCCTTGCCCATCGCTGTGCTCTCCTGAGGTTGGTCTTCAGCGCTGCCGGTCCTCGGCCGAGGCCAGTGCGTTCAGCACCGCACGGGCGTGGTCGAGGTCCGCGGTCGCTGTCGTGTCGGGGATGCTGGTGACGGCCTCGCCGAGCAGCCGCCGCGCCGTGGCGCCTTCGCCCCGGGCGTGCAGCACCTGCGCCAGGCTGGTGGCTGCGCGCAGGGCGAACAGGCGGTTGCCCTGGCCCTGGGCCAGCGCCAGCGCCCGGCGGTAGCACTGTTCGACGACGGTCGGGTCGGTCCCGTCCATGCGGCTGCGGATCCGTCCTTCCAGGTGTTCGATCTCGGCCGACATGAAGGCCTCGCCACCCTCGGTGACGATCTGGCGGGCCTCGTCCAGCCGGGCCAGCGCCTTGGCGTGGTCGCCGTTGCCCGACTCGACCTCGGCCAGCAAGGTCAGGAAGTAAGGCACCACCATGCCGCTGCCGATGCTGCGGTAGGTGGCCAGCGCGTCTTCCATGTGCTTGGCGCCCACCACACCCTGGCCTTCGGCCACCAGCGCGCGGCCGGCGAAGATGCTGCCCCACACCGTCCAGAAGCCCAGTGCATGGCGCGTCGACAGCTCGATGGTCTGCATGGCGTGCTTGCCCATCGCCTCGGGGGCCTGGGCGTAGGCATCCAGCCAGGCGGCGCAGCCCAGCGCGTAGGCGTGGCTGAAGGGGTGGCTCAACTCCGACGCCAGCGTGACGGCCTGCCGACTGCGCGCCAGGCCCTGGCGCGTTTCGCCGCGCAGGTACAGCACCAGCGAAGCCACGGTGCGGGCCGTGACGCCCACGTCCTGCCCCGTGAAGTGGGCCTGGCCGCGGTGCTTCTCGGGCGTGTAGACGGCCACGGCCGCTTCCAGCAGCTGCTGGGCCGACGCGAGCTGGCCCATGTAGTACTGGCTCAGCCCCAGCGCGAAGTTCGCTTCGAGCTTCAGGCCGGGGTTGCGGTCGCCGTCGGCGATGATGGTCATGCGCCGCGCGAACTCCACTGCGCGGTGCTGGTCGCCCTTCACCAGGTAGAAGGCCCACATGCCCCACAGCACCCAGAAGAGCTGCGGGGTCGGGCCGACCCGTTCCGACAGCGTCTGCGCGCGCTGGTAGACCTGCGCGACCTCCGGCGCAGCCCAGCCGTGCTGGATGGTCAGTGCCACGCCCAGCGTGGACAGCAGCGCCAGCTCGAGCCGGTCGCGCTCGGAGCCTTCGGGCAGCGTGGCGGCGGCCTCCAGGCCCTGTCGCAGATGGCTTTCCGCCTCGGCCGTGGCCGACGAAGCCACTGCCTGCTGCCCGGCCTCCAGCCAGAAGGGCAGCGCGCGTGCCGGCTGGCCGGCCTTGGTCCAGTGCTGGGCGATGCGCTCGGGGAACGACGCACCGCCCACACCGCGCTGCAGGGCCTGCGCGATGCGCTCGTGGTAGGTCAGCCGCGTGCGCTTGAGCAGCGACTCGTAGCAGGCGTCCTGGATCAGCGCGTGCTTGATGGTGAAGCCGCTGCCGGTGGCGAAGACGATGCCCTCGCCGATCAGCTGCTCGACGCCCAGCGACAAGGTCTTGTCTTCGTCGGGCAGCACCGCCAGCAGCAGCTCGAAGGTCCACTCGCGGCCGATGCACGCGCCCAGCTGCACCACCTTCTTGGCCTCGGGAGGCATGCGGTCCAGGCGCGCCATCAGCAGGTCCTGCAGCGACTCGGGCACCATCGAGTCGGGCAGCGGGCCGTCGAGCTCGTAGCCGGCGGCCG
>LNFM01008846.1_pt1 | contig 14984 bp, 19 predicted proteins | sample 596031 | NCBI WGS metagenome assembly LNFM01 (sample SAMN04254537, study PRJNA301005) | activated carbon metagenome | isolation source: dual media filters at the Ann Arbor, Michigan drinking water treatment plant | place: USA: Ann Arbor
CCTCCTGGGCCGGTGCGCTCGGCCAGCCGCAGTTCATGCCGACCTCCTTCCTCAACCACGCCGTCGACTTCGACGGCGACGCCCATCCCGACATCTGGAACTCCGTGCCCGACACGCTGGCGTCGATCGCCAACTATCTCGTGAGTTATGGCTGGGTGAGGGGCCGCGACTGGGGCTTCGAGGTCAGCGTGCCGGACAGCGTATCCTGCACGTTGGAAGGACCCGATCAGGGCAGGCGCATCTCTGCCTGGTCGTCAGCGGGCATCGCCCGCGTCAGCGGCAAGCCGTTTCCGGCAAACGAGGCCAAGTCGGAAGGCTTTCTGCTGATGCCGGCCGGGCGCGGCGGTCCGGCCTTCGTGGTGACCCCGAATTTCTACGTGCTCAAGAAGTATAATGAGAGCGACCTCTACGCGCTCTTCATCGGCCACGGCGCCGACCGCATCGCCTCCAGCGACCGGACGTTTGCGCAGAAGTGGGGCAAGGTCGACGGCCTCTACCGTTCCGACGTGGCCGAACTCCAGCGGAAGCTCGAAGCACTTGGCTACGATGTCGGCGGCGCCGATGGCCTTCCCGGCTTCAAGACGCGACGCTCGATCGGCGCGTGGCAGGAAAAGAACAACCGCGCCGCCACCTGCTATCCCGACAAGGAGCTTGTCACGGCCATCAGGTGAGCTGCGAGAGCGGCTTCATGCAGCCTCCGACAGCGCGCGGTGCGCCTCTGCCAGGATCTGGAACGAGCGCTTGCGCGCCTCGTGGTCAAAAATCTGCGCCGTCACCATCAGCTCGTCCGCGCCGGTGCGCCGGATGAAGGCGTCCACGCCCCTGCGGACGGTTTCCGGCGAGCCGACCACGGAACATGACAGCGCGGTTTCCAGCATGGCGCGAGGCATCGGATCGAGGTTTTCCTCGAAACCGGCCACCGGGGCCGGCAGCTTGCCCGCCCGCCCGGTGCGCAGGTTCACGAAGGCCTGCTGCAGCGAGGAAAACAGGAGCCGTGCCTGCGCATCCGTATCGGCCGCGAACACGTTCAGGCCGAGCATGACATAGGGCTTGTCGAGATGCTCGGAAGGCTGGAAGCGCGAGCGATAGATGTCGAGCGCATGCTCCATCTCGGCCGGAGCGAAATGCGATGCAAACGCATAGGGCAGGCCGAGCATGGCGGCCAGTTGCGCGCCATAGGTGCTTGAGCCAAGAACCCAAACCTTGACGTCCTGGCCTTCGCCGGGCACGGCGCGCACCCTCTGGTCCGGTGTGGCCGGGGCAAAGTATCCGATCAATTCAAGCACATCGTTCGGGAAGCTGTCGACGCCCGCGTCCAGGTTGCGGCGAAGCGCGCGCGCCGTCATCATGTCGGTGCCCGGCGCACGGCCAAGACCGAGATCGATGCGGCCGGGAAACAGTGCGGCCAGCGTGCCGAACTGCTCGGCGATGACCAGCGGCGCGTGGTTGGGCAGCATGACGCCTCCCGCGCCGACACGGATCGTATTGGTGCCCGCGGCGACATGGCCGATGACCACGGCGGTTGCCGCGCTGGCGATGCCCGGCATGTTGTGGTGTTCGGCAAGCCAGTAGCGCCTATAGCCGAGCGCTTCCGCGTGACGGGCAAGATCGAGCGTATTGGCAAGCGACTGCGAGGGAGTGCTGCCCTCGGCAACAGGCGCGAGGTCGAGAACGGAAAGCGGGGTCATGGGCATGTCCTGAAAAGTCTTGCAGCCGATATAGGCATGCATCGGGCCTTCGGCAAAGAATAGGGACGACTATCGCCCCGCGCCGCGTTTCATCGACACCATCGCCTTCTCGTCACTGCCCACGGCGCCCAAGGGGCGTGCCAGCAACAAAAGGCGTTTCGTTGCGGCAACACAAGGCGAATTCATGGCTGCCATGACCGATTGCGGCTTGATATCCGGCCGGTGGCGCGTATGTAAGCGGCGCAGACCCAGGAACGAAATTAAAGGCGACACTTGGCTATTTACAGGGAAAAAGACATCTTCGAGCGCCGCAATGCGGCAAACGAAGCAAAGAAAGCTCTTCTGGAGCGCTTCAAGACCAAGCCGACGGACGACGATCCGGCCGTTCAGGCCCGCAAGGCCGAGCGCCAGGCGATCCTCGAGGCCCGCGAGAAGCGGGCGATCGAGAAGGAAAAGGAGCGTCAGGAGCGGCTCGCCCGCGAAGCGGTAGAACGCGCCGAGCGCGAGGCGGCCGAGGAAGCGCGCCGCAAGGCCGAGGAGGAAGCGGCTCTGGCGGAGGCTTCGGCCAAGGAAGCCGAAGAAACCGAACGCATCAGCCGGCTTCTCGCCGACGAGGCCGAGCGCAAGGCCAAGCGCGATGCGCGCTACGCCGCGCGCAAGTCGCGCAAGCGCTGAGCAACGCCATCGGCCAGGGAAAGCCGCGCGCACCCGCACGGGTGGCGCGGCTTTGCTACGCGACGATCTTGAGCCCCACGATGCCGGCGACGATCAGGCCGATGCAAACCAGCCGCATGACCGTGGCCGGCTCACCGAGAAGATAGATGCCGAGAGCCGCCGTCCCGACGGAGCCGATGCCTGTCCACACGGCATAGGCCGTCCCGACCGGCAGCGACTTCAGCGCGATGCCGAGAAGGCCGAGGCTGACGATCATGCTGGCCAGCGTGAGAGCGGTCGGCACCAGGCGGGTGAAGCCGTTGGTGTACTTCAGCCCTATCGCCCAGCCGATCTCGAACAGGCCGGCGAAGAACAGATAGATCCAGGCCATGGGCCGTTCCTTCCGCGGGAATTGCGTCCGGCACCGCGACATGGGCGCACGAAAACGCGGCACAAACGCGAGACGTGCCGCCCCCCGTTGCCGCGACGCCGGGTACAGGCCGGCCGTGGCCGGCCGTTTTACTTCTTTTCCTTGAGCTTCATGGCGGGCACTGGCGTCGCCCCGGCTGCCTTCAGCGTCGGCGCGGCGGCCGGCTTCTTGGCGTCCTTCTTGGGCTTGCGGGTTTCCTTGTTGCTCTTCTGCTGACCCTTGGCCATTGCCTCGTCCTCCGTCGCTTCAACTCAGCGTATGAAACAAGAGATTGGGGCAAGGGCAAGGGGTCGCCGGTCGATCTCTACAGATCGTTCTCCTCGACCACCCGTAGCCGAAGCTGCCCGGTCTTGCTGTCGGCGCCGCGCGGACGTTCGATGGCTGGCGCATCATCGGTCTCGGCGCTTGGCGGGGGGCCGAATTCCAGCGCCTCGATCTTCTGCCCGCGCTTGGTCACCTTCGCCGACGAAACCAGAATGTCGTCGATGTCGCGCGCCGCCTGGCCGAAATGCACCTGCAGCTTGCGCACGCGATCGTCCATCCGGGTCAGGTCCTCCATCAGCCGGACCACCTCGCCCTGGATGAGATGCGCCTGCTCGCGCATGCTGGCATCCTTCAGGATCGACTGAAGGACCTGGATCGACAGCATCAGCAGCGACGGCGAGACGATGACGATGCGTGCCCGATGCGCGCGATGCACGATGGATTCGAAATTCTCGTGGATCTCCGCGAAGATCGATTCCGACGGCACGAACATGAACGCGGTGTCGTGCGTCTCGCCCTGGATCAGGTATTTTTCCGAGATCGCCCTGATATGCACGTCCAGGTCGCGGCGGAATGCCTGCGCCGCGAGTTTCTGGGCCTCGCCGCTCTGGTCGCCTTCCGCTGCCGCACGGATGGCGTTCCACGCTTCCAGCGGAAACTTTGCGTCGATGACAAGCCCCGGTGCCCCGTTCGGCATCGTCACGACGCAGTCCGGCCGGCTGCCATTGGTCAAGGTCGCCTGGAACTGGTAGCCGCCCTGCGGCAGCCCGTCCGCGACGATCGCCTCCATGCGCGACTGGCCGAACGCTCCCCGCGTCTGCTTGTTGGAAAGGATGGCCTGCAGCTGGACGACCTGGCCTGCGAGCGACTGGATGTTGCTCTGTGCCGTGTCGATCACGGCCAGCCGCTCCTGCAATTTGGCCAGGCTCTCATGCGTCGACTTGGTCTGGTCCGTCATGGTCTGGCCGATGCGGCCCGTCATGGCGTCGAGCCGCTGGCCGATCGACTGGTTGAGCTCGGCCTGCCTTGCGCCGAAGACCTCCGCGATCGTCCCCATGCGGCCCTGCATCTCCGCCTGCGCCTGCAGGATGCCTGCCATGCGGGCCTCGGTCTCCCGCGCATGCGATGCCGCTTCCGACGCGGCGGCCGCGCGCGCCGAACCCGACCGCCACAGGGCGACGACAAGCCCAGCCAGGAGCGCCAGGATGAGCGCGGCAAGGCCGGCCAGCGCCTGGCCGAGCGAGACCGTCGTTGCGCCGAGTTGCAGGATCGGCTGGGCCAGAATGCCGGACATGTCGTTCATGCCACAAGCATAGCCGATTCCGAAGTTGACACCAGATCAAAACAGGAACATCGCATGGCCGCGGCTGTTGACGGTTTCGCCTCTACCGATTAGGTGGAAATTCATGTCGATCAAGCCGCTCATCATCCTGCCCGATCCGCTCCTGCGCCTGGCTTCCAGGCCGGTCGAGCAGGTCGATTCGGCCGTGCGCAAGCTGTCGGCCGACATGCTCGAAACCATGTATGACGCGCCGGGCATCGGCCTCGCCGCCATCCAGGTCGGCGAACCCCTGCGCATGCTCGTCATCGACCTCGCCAAGGAGGACGAGCCAAAGGCGCCACAGATCTTCATAAATCCCGAGATACTGGCGAGCGGAGAGGATCGTTCGGTCTACGAGGAGGGCTGCCTGTCGATCCCGGACTACTATGCCGAGGTCGAGCGGCCAGCCTCCGTGCGGGTGAGGTTCATCGACGGCGAGGGCAAGCAGCGGGAAATAGAGGCCGATGGCTTGCTCGCGACCTGCCTGCAGCACGAGATCGACCACCTCAACGGCGTCCTGTTCATCGACCACATCTCGAAGCTCAAGCGCGACATGGTGGTCAAGCGCTTCAAGAAGCTGGCCAAGGATCGCGCCCCGAGCCGGATGGTGGGGTAGCCGCCACCAGCGGCGAATTTGCAATTCCGAGCGAATAACGATATCATTGATATCAAGCGCGGGAGGCAAGCGTGGGCGATCTTTTGATCAGGAACATTCCGGAATCTGTCAGGTCAGGGCTGAAGGACAAGGCGCGCGAAAGCGGCCGCAGCCTTTCTGAAGAAGTGAAACTTCGGCTGGTGAGGAGTCTCGCCGAAGATGAAGTGACGCCGCAGCCGGAGCAGAATGCCTATGACGCCATCAGGAGCATCTTTGTCGATGCCGACGCCTTGATGACGCACGATGAGCACGCTGATTTCATCCGTGCGGTAGAGGAAGGACGCAGGGACTTCGGTCGGCCCGTTCCCGAATTCGAATGATCGTTCTCGACACCAACGTCATTTCCGAGTTCTCCCAGTTCCGTCCTCACCCAGACGTTGTGGACTGGATGAAGAGGCAGGAGAGACGCCGCCTATTTCTTTGCATACCCGTGATCGCAGAAATTGCCCATGGGGCGCACCGAAAGCTGCTTCGCGACAAGAGCTTTCGTTTCAAGAGCGCGCTCGACGCTCTGATCGGGACTGAGTATCGCAATCGGATATTGCCCAATGACTTGGCATCTGCACTTCGCTACGGAATTGTGTTCGCGCAGCGGGAAGCGGCAGGTCGGCCGATTGGTCCAATGAGCGCAATGATCGCCGCGATATGCCTCGTGCATGACGCGACGCTTGCGACGCGCAACGTGCGCGACTTCGACGGGCTTGACCTGAAGCTCGTTAACCCGTTTGAAGCGGGCGCATAGCCGCTCCGGCTATCGGACAGGACGTCATGCCGCTTCGGATCATCTTCATGGGAACACCCGACTTCGCGGTGCCGACGCTTTCGGCGTTGGCAGCGGCGGGCCATGACATCCTGGCCGTCTACACCCAGCCGCCCCGGCCGGCCGGGCGCCGCGGCCTTGAGCTGACGCCGTCGCCGGTCCAGCGAGAGGCGGAACGGCTGGGCCTGCCCGTCCGAACACCGCTTTCCCTGAAAGGGCAGGACGAGCAAGCAGCACTCGCGGCGCTGGAGGCAGATGTCGCCGTTGTCGTCGCCTATGGCATGCTGCTGCCGCGCGCCGTCCTCGACCTGCCGCGCCTCGGCTGCTTCAACGGTCACGCCTCGCTCCTGCCGCGCTGGCGGGGCGCCGCCCCCATCCACCGGGCGATCATGGCGGGCGACCGGGAAACCGGTATGATGGTGATGAAGATGGACGAAGGCCTCGACACGGGCCCCGTCGCCATGAGCAGGACAGTCCCGATCGAGCCCGACATGACGACAGGCGACCTGCACGATCGGCTCATGCTGTCCGGCGCCGAACTCATGGTCGAGGCGATGGCGGCGTTGGAAACCAGCAGCTTGACGCTCACGCCGCAGCCGGCCGAGGGCGCCACCTATGCCCGCAAGATCGACAAGGCCGAGACGCGCATCGACTGGTCGGCAAGCGCGGAGGATGTGCATAACAACCTGCGCGGATTGTCGCCGTTTCCAGGCGCGTGGTGCGAGGCCGAAATCGGCGGCAAGCCGGAACGGTTGAAGCTGCTGCGCTCCACCCTTGCGTCGGGCGCAGGGCGACCCGGAGATATCCTGGATGAGGCGCTGACGGTGGCGTGCGGCGAGGGGGCCGTTCGGCTGCTCCAGGTCCAGCGCTCCGGCGGCAAGCCGGTCTCCGCAGAGGAATTCCAGCGCGGCGCCAAGCTCGTGCCGGGCACGGTCCTGTCATGAGCGATGTCACCAACAGGATTGCCGATGCGCGCGATCGCGCGACGATCCATTCAGTCGAGGAGAGCGCCTTCGGGCAAGCTGGCGAGGCGGATCTGGTCGACGGGTTAGTGACAGATGGTGACGCCGTCCCGTTGATGGAGGCTGCCCATGTCATCCTGGCTGAGCGCGGCGAGACGCTCTCTGTCGTGCTGGGCGAGCCAACCTTCTATGGGCGGTTCGGCTGCGCGCACGATCGTGCCGCCGGCTTCGTGAGCGACTACCAGCGCAAGGCGCTGCAGCCGCTCGTCTGGCGTGATGCGCCCACTGCCGGAAGGCCGGTCTATCCGCTCGCCTTCAGGGGACTTTAGCCTTGCCCCGCTATCGCCTCGACATCGAGTACGACGGCACTCCCTATGCGGGCTGGCAGCGCCAGGATGGCCCGCGCACCGTTCAGGGTGCTCTGGAGAATGCCATTGCGGCCTTCTGCGGCGAGAGGGTGACGCTTCGCGGCGCGGGGCGCACCGATGCGGGTGTCCATGCCACCGCCCAGGTGGCGCATGCGGATCTGACGAAGGCCTGGTCAGGCGACAAGGTGCGCGACGCGGTCAACGCCCATCTTCAGATGGCGGGCGAGACCGTCGCGGTCCTTGCCGCAACGCCCGTGCCCGACAGCTTCGACGCGCGCTTTTCGGCCACCGGGCGACGCTATGTCTACCGTATCCTCAACCGCCGGGCGCCGGCTGCGCTCGAGCGCAAGCGCGCCTGGTGGGTGCCGAAGCGTCTCGACGCTGACGCGATGCACCACGCCGCACAGGGCCTGCTCGGCCGGCACGACTTCACGACGTTCCGTTCGGTACAGTGCCAGGCCGACAGCCCCGTGCGTACGCTGGACAGGCTCGACGTTTCGCGCTCGGGCGACATCGTGGAGATCCATGCGGACGCGCGCTCCTTCCTGCACAACCAGGTCCGGTCGATGGTCGGATCGCTGAAGCGCGTCGGCGAGGGTGGCTGGACCGCCAGCGATCTCGTCGCCGCGCTCGACGCGCGCGACCGGGCTGCCTGCGGTCAGGTCGCGCCGCCCGATGGGCTCTACCTGATCGGGGTGGATTACGGCGGGCCGGAGATGCCGAGCAGCGACTGAAGTACAACCAGCGTTGTCAGGGACACGACGAACATCGCCGCAAACACCGCGCTGCCGATGGCAGGACCCCTGCCGATCACGGTATTGGTGAGCCGCCACATCAGCGCCATCGTCAGCCCGAACAGGGCTAGGGACAGCAGGGCGGCAAGATCCACCGTGTTGGGCATCGCCATGCGCAGGAGGGCTGGAGCGAGCATGATCCAGATCACGATCACCGAGGCCCAGTTGGTCGCCACGACATAGGGCACGAACCGGTTGGCGAGGCCCGCCACCCGCGCGAACAGCCCCAGCACGATCAGCGGCACGATCCAGGCGGCCATGTCGATGGTTGCCAGTCGGAGGATGGTGGAGACGCGGCCGAAGGGCACGATCCCGTTCAGTTCCTGTGCAAGCGCCAGCCAGCCCACAAAGAGGGCGGGCAGCGAGACGAGGATCGCGAAGAACGAATTCCAGAAGCCGTCGGCCGACAGATCGAGCATGCGCAGGCCATCGGGCTTGCCGGTCATGAGCCGCCACGCCGCCGCGATGTTCACCTGGATGTCGAGATCCTTGCCCATCCCGCTATTGGAACCAGTCCCGCAGAAAGCGTTCATAGACGCCTGTCAACGTCTCGAGGTCGGCAAGCGACACGCGTTCGTCGACCATGTGCATGGTCTTGCCGACAAGGCCGAATTCGACGACCGGACAGTGATCCTTGATGAACCGCGCGTCCGAGGTGCCGCCCGACGTCGATAGCGCCGGGTTGCGGCCGGTGACCGCCTCAATGGCGCCCGACAGCGCGTGGATCAGCCGCTCGTCGCGGGTGATGAAAACGTGGCTTGGCCTGTCGCGCCAGGCGAGATCGAAGGCGATCGATTCCTTGCGCCCCTTTCGGTAGCGGCGCCTGCGGGCGGCTGCGTCGAGCCGGTTGTGGATCTCCGCCTGGATCGTCTCGGCTGTCCAGTTGTCGTTGAAGCGAATGTTGAACGACGCAGTGGCACGGGCTGCGATCACGTTGGTCGCAGGATTGCCGACATCGACCGACGTGACTTCCAGATTGGTCGGCTGGAAATCGGCGCTGCCGGCGTCGAACGGCGGCACGAGCAGCGCATCGACCAGCGTCATCAGGCCGCGCACCGGGTTGTCGGCAAGCAGCGGATAGGCGACATGGCCCTGCCGGCCGTGGATGGTGATCGTGCCGGATATCGAACCGCGCCGTCCGATCTTGAGCATGTCGCCAATCGCGTCCGGGTTCGTCGGCTCGCCGACGATGGCAGCATCCCAGCTCTCTCCCTTGGAGACGGCCCAGTCGAGCAGCTTGACCGTGCCGTTGATCGCAGGCCCCTCTTCGTCGCCGGTGATCAGCAGGGAGACCGAGCCCTTCGGATTGCCGGCCCTTTCCATATGGCGCGCGAGTGCCGCGACAAAGCAGGCGATGCCGCCCTTCATGTCGACGGCGCCGCGCCCGAACATCTCGCCATTGCGGATCTCGGCGGAGAAGGGCGGCAGCGTCCAGGCGGCCTCGTCGCCGACCGGGACCACGTCGGTATGGCCGGCAAACATCAGATGCGGACCATTTCCGGACAGACGGGCGTAGAGATTGTCGATGTCGGGCGTGCCGTCCTCGCTGAAGCGTGGACGCTCTGACTTGAAACCCATCGGCGCAAGCAGGCTCTCCAGGGCCGACAGTGCGCCCGCATCTTCCGGCGTCACGGAAGGACAGCGGATCAGGAGCGCGAGGTTGGCGGCAGGATCGGTGGGCAGGCTCATGCTTTGTGCATCACGGACGCGTTGATCGATGCGCCATGAGGTATGTGAAAGCCATTGGCTTGTCACCAGCGAATGCTTGCGCCAGCAGTAGCCTCAGCCTGCACGAGACCTGACTGGATCGCGCAGGAGCGCCGGTATCCGATCGGCGGTGACGGGACGGCTGATGAGGAAGCCCTGCGCGCAACTGCAGCCGGCGGCGCGCGCGAGTTCAAGCTGTTCAGCCGTCTCGATCCCTTCCGCCGTCGTCGACATGCCAAGCCGTTTGCCCAGTCCGACGATGGCGGTGACGATGGCCGCGGTGTCGGCATTGTCGATCTCGGCGATGAAGGACCGGTCGATCTTGATGCGATCGAAGGGAAACGTGCGCAGGTAGCTGAGCGAGGAATAGCCTGTGCCGAAGTCGTCCAGCGCAATGCGGACGCCCATTGCCTTCAGCGCCTGGACCGTCTGCATGACGTCTTCGGTCTCGTCCATCAGGACCGTCTCGGTGATCTCCAGTTCGAGCCGGCCAGGCGGTAGCGTCGTCTGCTCCAGCACCCTTGCGACGCTGGCGGCAAAGTCCTTCTGGCGAAACTGCACCGCCGACACGTTGACGGCAACGATCAGGGCATCCGGCCACGCCATGGCGTCCCGGCACGATTGCGCGAGTGCCCATTCACCGAAGGGCACGATCAGGTTCGTTTCCTCTGCGAGCGGGATGAATTCGGCGGGCGGCACGAGGCCATAGTTGCGCCTGCGCCAGCGCATCAGGGCCTCGAATCCAACGACGCCGCCGCTCGCGACGGAAACAACCGGCTGGTAGTGCATTTCCAGTTCGCCGCGCCCGAGCGCGTCACGCAGATCCACCTCGAGCGCATTGCGGTCGCGCAGGCGCGCGTCCATTCCGGCCTCATAGAGCCGGTGGGTGTTGCGGCCCTCGAGCTTTGCCCTGTACAAAGCGAGATCGGCGTTCTTGAGAAGAAGCTCGGGCGTCGCTCCGTGATCGGGGGCGACAGCTATTCCGATGCTTGTGCCGATGCAGACCTTTCGGCCATCGAGCATATAGGGCTGGCTGATGATCTCGGTCGCGCGGCGCGCCCAGCGGTCGGCGCTCGCTTCGTCGCTGTCGATCAGGAGGATCGCGAACTCGTCGCCCCCGACGCGGGAAACCGTATCGAGACCTTGGCGCACAAGGTTCTTCAGCCGCTCGGCCACCAGTCTGAGTATGGCGTCACCCACGGGATGCCCCATGGTGTCATTGACTGCCTTGAACCGATCGAGATCCAGCGAGAAGATGGCGACTGGCTTGGACGTATAGGCGCAGATCGCCAAAGCTTGCTCGAGCTGGTCGCTGAACTGTGCGCGGTTGACGAGGTCGGTCAACGTATCGTGATGAGCCATGTGGCGGATGCTCGCCTCGGCCCGCCGGGTCTCGGTCACGTCCTCGAACGTGGCGACCCAGCCGCCGCCAGCCATCGGCCGATGCGACACCGCAAGCGTGCGTCCGTCGCCGAGTTCGCGGTAGACGGACAGCGTGCGGCCATGTTCGATCGCCTTGCGGTGCTCTTCCACGGCGCGGTCTATGTCGAAGTTCTTGTAGATGCCGCGTTCGACCAGTCCGGCAAGCAGTTCGCGGCGCGTCGCGCCGAGCGGCTGATCCTCGGGCCTCAGGCCGTAGATGTCCAGATAGCGGTCGTTGCGCACGATGAGCCGGGCGTTGGCATCGAACATCAGCAGACCGTGCGACATGTTGGAGAGCGCAGCTTCAAAACGCCGATGTTGCTCCGTCAGCGCGGCCTCGCTTTGCCGCCGCGCGGTAATGTCCTCGTAGATGGACACCCAGCCGCCATCCGGCAGCGGCCTGTGCGAGATGGCGACGACGCGTCCATCGGACAGGGTCTCGGCGTAGTCCGCAGGTCGGCGCATCTGGATCAGCGCCTTGCGCTCCGCGTAAAGCTCTTCCGTCGTCTCCGCGGCGATGCCCCTGTCGACGCTGTGCTGCAGTATCTGCAGCAGCGTGATGCCGGGCTGCATGAAATCGGCGGAAAGCCCGAACATGCGGATATAGTGCCCGTTGCAGAAGACCATCCGCTCTTGCGCATCGAACATGCAGATGCCGTGCGACATGTTCTCGAACGCAACGGTGAAGCGCTCGTTCTGCTGCCGCAAATGCTGCGCGTCTTCAGGCTGGTTCTTGCGCGCGCGCGCACTGGCGGCGCGCGAACGCCGGGGGCGCTTCTGATCGGCCTTTGCGATGGGCTGGGACATGAGCCGTCCAGATTGCAGGTCGGCGCATTTTCGGAGGATCAAGTTAAAATTCCGTCTTGCTGTCGATCATCCAGCGTTTGCATCGACATTCTGATCAAGCATCGTGATCTTCTGCCAGATCTTGTGGGAAAGACTGGAGCCGAGGTTCTCGATGTCATTGGCCAGGTCGATGGCGACTTCGTCGTTGACCGATTGCGAGAAAAGCGCCGCACGCTTGCCGGTAATCGACAGCATCTCCAGGCGGGACAGCAGGCGGCCACGCAGGCCGCAACCGTTGCGCAGGCTCCATGATGAGGCGGGAGCCCAGCGTTCGGTAGGTCATGGCGGGCGGCTTTCAGTTCCGCGAGTTGGTTGCCTGGCCGTATTTGTTGGGCCCGGGATCGCCCGGGTAGAAGCAGAGGGCAATGAAGACGAGGATCGAGATGACCGGGATGAACAGGGTCAGGGCAAGGAAGCCGGGCCGGTTCACATCGTGCAGTCGCTTGATGGTCAGTGCGATGTTCGACCAGATGGACACCAGCACCACGAGACCAAAGACCATCGCCCATGTCTGGGCCTGGGCGCTTTCCTCCGGCACCAGTGTGAAGCGATAGAGCGGGAACATCTGGACGACGAGCAGCAAAAGCCCGCCAAGAAAATAGGCCGCGCGGCTGACGCGGCCCGAGATCCCGAAGAAAAGCCAGATGAGTTGCGATCTGTCAGGCAAGCGGATCCGATCCGAATCTGTTGGCACCACGGGTTCCTTCGAGAATTCCAAGATCGACGATGAGCCGGTTCGCGCCGATGAAGGGCACGAACATGATCAGCGACCACCAGCCCGACTTGTCACGGTCGTGCCGGCGCTTCGTGCAGACCGCGAACACGCAGGAGATCATGGCGATCACGTAGACCATATAGACGAACCCATAATAAAGGCTATTGAAGGTCGCGCCGGTCGCATTGTCGATGATCGACGCCAAGATGGCGCCTGCAAGAAAAGCGCCGATACCCGGCAGAACTTGCTCCGGTCGATGTCGCCCTCATGTCTTGTGAAAGGATGCTCCCAGTCCATTCACCTTTTCCTATGCATTCTTGCGCGGACGATGGCCGGGCAGGCCGGAAGGTGCGTCCAATTGTCCCAGAATCAATCTCGCAGCAGCTCGTTGATCGACGTCTTCGAGCGGGTCTGGGCATCGACGCGCTTGACGATGACCGCGCAGTAGAGCCCCGGACCCGGCTCGCCGTTCGGGAACGGCTTGCCCGGCAAGGAACCTGCTACCACGACGGAATTCGCGGGCACCTCGCCATAGGTGATCTCTCCGGTGGCGCGGTCGACGATCTTGGTCGACTTGCCGATGAACACGCCCATGCCTAGCACCGAGCCCTCACGCACGATGCAGCCTTCGACGACTTCCGAGCGCGCGCCGATGAAGCAGTTGTCCTCGATGATCGTCGGACCCGCCTGCATCGGCTCGAGCACGCCGCCGATGCCGACGCCGCCCGAAAGATGCACGTTCTTGCCGATCTGCGCGCAGGAGCCGACCGACGCCCACGTATCGACCATCGTGCCTGAATCGACATAGGCGCCGAGATTGACGAAGGACGGCATCAGGATTGCGCCAGGAGCGATGTAGGCGGAGCGGCGGACCACGGCCGAAGGCACGGCGCGGAAGCCAGCCTTCTCGAAATCGATGGCACTCCAACCGGAAAATTTCGACGGCACCTTGTCCCACCAGACGGCATCGCCCGGACCACCCGTGATGATCTCCATCGGGTTGATGCGGAACGACAGCAGCACGGCCTTCTTCAGCCACTGGTTGACATGCCAGCTTCCGTCGCTCTGTTTCTCCGCCACGCGCACCGCGCCCCGGTCGAGCAGGTCGAGCGCCGTCTCGATTGCTTCGCGAACCGCGCCGCGTGTCGATGTCGATATGGAGTCGCGGTCCTCGAAGGCCTGTTCGAGCGTCGTCTCGAGGCTGGCGAGATCGTGTCCTTGCATGCTGGGCTCCGCTATACGGCGTGTTAAGGCTGGACTTCTACTGTACGGGCAAAAGCGCGCGGACCCTATGTCAGGCGAAAAACCGGGTCAATTGCGCCAGCCGCGGCACAGCACCGCGAATTGATTTTTGGACGGGGACAGAATGGAATCAGAGGACAAGGCCGGCTGGACGCCTTTGGCGCATGCCGACGAAGATCTGGAGCGCGTCAAGGGCGTCCCCCACACGCAGCAGACGCTTGCGCCGACCTACCGCCTCGCCTGGAACGACCCCGATTTCATGACCCGCCGGGAGCTGCGTGCCGTCAGGCTGCAACTCGAACTGCTCAAGCCGGAGATGATTCTCGCCGAGCGCGGCATCCGCTCGACCGTCATCCTGTTCGGCGGCGCGCGCCTGCCCGAGCCGGGCGGCAAGGCCTGGGCCGCCAAGAACGAGACACAGCAGAAGAACCTCATCAAGAACAGCATCTACTACGAGGAGGCGCGCAAGTTCGCCCGGCTCTGCTCATTGCACTCGGCGACGTCCTACTACCGCGAATTCGTCGTCGTCACCGGCGGCGGGCCGGGCGTCATGGAGGCCGGCAACCGGGGCGCCGACGATGTCGGTGCCCCGTCGATCGGCCTGAACATCGTGCTGCCGCACGAGCAGGCGCCCAACATCTACGTGACGCCGGAGCTGTGCTTCAACTTCCATTATTTCGCGATCCGCAAGATGCATTTCGTGATGCGCGCCAAGGCGGTCGCCGTGTTTCCCGGCGGCTTCGGCACGATGGACGAGTTCTTCGAGACGCTGACCCTGATCCAGACGGGAAGGATGGAGCGGGTTCCCGTCATCCTGTTCGGCAAGGAATTCTGGCAGAAGGCGCTCGACCTTGACTTCCTCGCCGACCAGGGCACCATCAGCCCCGGCGACCAGAACATCATCGACTATGTCGATACGGCCGACGAGGCATGGGACATCATCAGCCGCTTCTACGAGCTCGCCTGACCGCGGGCGCTTCCGAACACGGGAGCGATCCCGTATCACTGTCTGAGGTCGCGCCCGTCAGTCGGCTGCCGCCACGGCCGCCCGCAGGAAACTCGTGATGTCGTCGGTGACGTAGTCGACCGCATCGTCGAAGGCTGGATCGCGCTCCCAGATCTCGGAGAAGGTCGGCTCGAAGTTGCGCGGCACGAT
>LNFM01008847.1_pt1 | contig 14983 bp, 11 predicted proteins | sample 596031 | NCBI WGS metagenome assembly LNFM01 (sample SAMN04254537, study PRJNA301005) | activated carbon metagenome | isolation source: dual media filters at the Ann Arbor, Michigan drinking water treatment plant | place: USA: Ann Arbor
CCGCTATCGGCTGTCGGATTTTCCGCAGACGGGCACGCGCGAAGTCACCGCGGAAGACTTCATCTATCAGATCAAGCGGCTCGCCAACCCGCGCAGCACATCCCCGGTGTTCGGGCACATCAGCGAGTATGTGATCGGCTTGAAGGATCTCGCGGCGGCATTGCGCAAGGACAACGACAAGCTCCTGGCCGAGCACCGCGCGCGCTACGGCAGCGGCGACAAGGGGCTGCCCTGGATCGATTTGCGCCAGTACGAGTTGAGCGGCGTCAAGCTCGTCGATCGCTACACCTATCGCATCCGCATCAAGGGCAAGTACCCGCAGTTCGTCTACTGGCTGGCGATGCCCTTCTTCTCACCGATCCCCTACGAGGCCGACCAGTTCTACGCCCAGCGCGGCATGAACGACGGGCGCAACCTCACGCTCGATTGGTATCCGGTGGGCACCGGTCCGTACATGCTGACCGAGAACGATCCCAACGCGCGCATGGTGCTCACTCGCAATCCCAACTTCCGAGGCGAAGCCTATCCCGACGAAGGCGAGCCGGGCGATGAGCAGGCCGGCTTGTTGCGCGATGCAGGCAAGCCCATGCCGTTCATCGACCGCGTCGTGTTCAGTCGCGAGAAGGAAAGCATCCCGTACTGGAACAAGTTCCTGCAGGGGTACTACGACCGCTCGGCGATCGCTTCCGACAACTTCGACCAGGCCGTGCAGTTGAACGTCGAGGGCCAGGCCACGCTCACGCCCGAGATGGAGCGCAAGGGCATCACGCTGCGCACCTCGGTGGGCACCAGCACCTTCTATCTGGCGTTCAACTTCCTGGATCCGGTGGTCGGCGGCCTCACCGATCGCGCAAAGAAAGTGCGCCAGGCGATATCGATCGCAGTCGACTACGAAGAGTTCGTCAGCATCTTCGCCAATGGCCGGGGCATTCCCGCCATGGGCCCGATTCCGCCGGGGCTGTTCGGCTATCGGGAGGGCGAGGCCGGCATCAATCCGGTGGTCTACGAGTGGGTCGACGGCAAGCCCAAGCGCAAGTCGATTGATCATGCGCGCCAACTGCTTGCGCAAGCCGGCTACGACAACGGGCGCGACAGCAAGACAGGACAGCCGCTGGTGTTGAGCCTCGATACCGTGACTCGCGGGCCCGGAGACGCCTCCCGGCTGGAGTGGTATCGCAGGCAGTTCGCCAAGCTCAACATTCAGCTGGAGATACGCGCCACCGACTGGAACCGCTTTCAGGAGAAGGTGCGCACCGGCAATACGCAGATCTTTTTTCTCGGCTGGAACGCGGACTACCCCGATCCCGAGAACTTCATGTTTCTGTTGAACGGTCCGCAGAGCCGGGCCAAGACCGGGGGCGAGAACACGGCGAACTACCAGAATCCAGAATACGATCGCCTGTTCGAGCGCATGAAGAACCTCGACAACGGCCCGGAGCGCCAGCAGCTCATCGATCAGATGTTGAAGATCGCGCGCGAGGACGCCCCTTGGGCTTGGGGCTTCCATCCCCTGAACTACGGCTTGTCGCACCAGTGGATTTCGAACACCAAGCCGAACCAGATCGCCCGCAACGGGCTCAAGTATCAGCGCATCGATCCCGAACTGCGGGAGAGCAAGCGCAACGAGTGGAATCAACCCGTGGTTTGGCCGCTGGTGCTGGTCGCCCTGGTCCTGATGGCCTTGTGCGCGCCGGCGTACTTGAGCTACCGCCGCCGTGAGCGCATGGCAGGCCGGGAGCGCGCATGATCGGGTACATCGTCCGGCGGATGCTCTATGCGATCCCGATCCTGATCGGCGTGAATCTGCTCACCTTCGCGCTGTTCTTCGTGGTGAACACGCCCGACGACATGGCCCGCATGCAGCTGGGGGCGAAGCGGGTCACGCCGGAGGCCATCGAGCGCTGGAAGGCGGAGCGCGGCTACGACAAGCCGCTGCTCTGGAACGAGTCCGCCGAGGGCATCGAGCGGCTCACCGATACCATCTTCTATGACAAATCGGTACGACTGTTCGTGTTCGACTTCGGCAACGCCGACGACGGCCGCGACATCGCGCACGAGATTTCGACCCGCATGGGCCCGAGCCTCGCCCTCGCGGTGCCTGTCTTCATCATCGGGATCCTCGTCAACATCAGCTTCGCGCTCATGATGGCATTCTTCCGCGCCACCTATCTCGATTTCTGGGGGGTGGTCTCGTGCGTGGCGATGATGTCCATCTCCGGCCTGTTCTACATCATCGGCGGCCAGTATCTGATCAGCAAGGTCTGGCATCTGGTGCCCATCTCGGGCTTCGCCGGGGGCACCGATGCGCTCAAATTCGTCATCCTCCCTGTCGTGATCGGCGTCATCGGCGGGATCGGTGCCGGGGCGCGCTGGTATCGCACCATCTTCCTGGAGGAGATCGGCAAGGATTACGTCCGCACGGCACGGGCCAAGGGGCTGCGCGAATCGGCCGTGCTGTTCGGACACGTGCTCAAGAACGGCATGATCCCCATCCTGACCGGAGCCGTCGTCGTGATTCCGACCCTCTTCCTGGGCAGCTTGTTGATGGAATCCTTCTTCGGCATCCCGGGGCTGGGCAGCTACACGATCGACGCGATCCAGGCGCAGGACTTCGCCATCGTGCGCGCGATGGTGTTCCTCGGAGCGGTGCTCTACATTCTCGGGCTGCTGCTGACCGATATCTCCTACACGCTGGTCGATCCGCGTGTGCGCCTGACCTAGCCGACCATGCCCTTTCAACCTGTCATCCTGTGGACCGACGCGCTGGTGTTCCTGCTGCTGGCGGTGCTGATCGGCGTGGTCGTCTACGTGCGCAAGCGCGAGCACCTGCGCAAGCCCTGGCAGCGGGTGAGCCAGAGCCCCTCGGGGATGGTGGGCGCGGTGGTGCTCTCCTTCTTCGTCGTCATCGGGCTGCTCGACTCGCTGCATTTTCGCCTCCGGCTCGACGGCGCGACACCCGCCGGAAAGAGCGTCTACGCGGTCGAGATCACCAGCGTGCTCGATCAGATGTTGAATTCGCTGCGCCAGCGCCGCGAGAAGACCTATTCCGCGCCGCTGGCGTATCGCTCCTACGCGCGCGAGACCATGGAGTTGCCCGACGGGCGCCAAGTGCGCGAGTACCCCCGTCTGATGCACGGCGGCGCTCATCTGAAGGATCCCGAGAAGGAGTGGGCCGGCGACGTCGGCCGGCGCGTTCTGGCCGGCGGTGCGATCGGGTTCATGCTGTGGCTGCTGACAGGCACCTTCCTGTGCGCGGCGATCGCGCACAGGTCGGGCAGCAGCCTCGATCGGGCCTGGCTCGCCGTGGTTCGCGGCGAACTCGATGTGCCGTGGCGCGCGATCCTCATGACCATCGGCCTGTTGCTCATTCTCGCCTCCATCACCGCCGCGCTGGCCGCCAAGTATCACGTGCTCGGCACCAGCAAGGTGGGCGAGGACGTGCTCTACCAATCGCTGAAGAGCATACGCACGGCTTTGGTCATCGGGACGCTCACGACGCTGGTCATGCTGCCCTTCGCGATTCTTCTCGGCATCGCGGCCGGCTACTTCAAAGGCTGGGCCGACGACATCATCCAGTACCTGTACACGACCCTCAACGCGATTCCCGCGGTGCTGCTGATCGCCGCCGCGGTGCTCATGATGCAGGTGTACATCGATACCCGGCCGCAGGCGTTCCCCACGGCCATGGAGCGCGCGGATCTGCGCTTGCTGTTCCTGTGCGCGATCCTCGGCGTGACGAGTTGGACAGGCCTGTGCCGGCTTCTGCGAGGCGAGACGCTCAAGCTGCGCGAACTCGACTACATCCAGGCGGCGCAGGCATTCGGCGTCGGGCATGCGCGCATCATCACCCGCCACATCCTCCCGAACGTGATGCACATCGTCCTGATCGCCGTGGTGATGGAGTTCAGCGGTCTGGTGCTGGCCGAAGCCGTGTTGTCGTATGTCGGCGTCGGCGTCGATCCCTCCATGACGAGCTTCGGCACCATGATCAACGCGGCGCGGCTCGAAATGGCGCGCGATCCCATGGTCTGGTGGTCGCTGGCATCCGCCTTCGGCTTCATGTTCCTGCTGGTGCTGTCGGCCAATCTCTTCGCCGACGCGGTGCGCGATGCCTTCGATCCGCGTGTGGCGGTCAAGCCGTTTCGCTTCAGTTTGCGCGGGGCCCTGCGCAAGAAGGCGGCGACATGAGCGATACGCTGCTCGACATCGAAAACCTGTCCACCTGGATCGACGCCGGCCAGGAGCCCGTGCGTGCGGTCGACGGCTTGAGCTTGACCGTGCAGCGCGGCGAGACGTTCGCCTTGCTCGGCGAATCGGGCTGCGGCAAGTCGATCACGGCGCTGTCCATCATGCGCTTGCTGCCTGACGCCGGCCGCGTGGTCGACGGTCGGATCAGCCTCGGCGATACCGACTTGCTGCAGCTGTCCGAAGCCCGGATGCGAACGATCCGCGGCGCGCGCATCGGCATGATCTTCCAGGAGCCGATGCTCTCGCTCAATCCGGTGCTGACCATCGGCGCGCAGATCGTCGAAGTCATCGAGCGGCACACCCGCGTTCGCGCCGACGAGGCCAAGCGCAAGGCGCGCGAGCTGCTCGATTCCGTCGGCGTCCCCGACGCGGAGCGCCGCCTCACCGAGTTTCCCTTCCAGCTCTCCGGCGGGCTGCGCCAGCGCGTGATGATTGCCATGTCGCTCGCATGCGAGCCGGAGCTGCTCATCGCCGACGAGCCCACCACCGCGCTCGATGTGACGATACAGGCCCAGGTGCTCGAGCTGCTGCGCGAGCTGCAACGCCGCCGGGGCATGTCGATGCTGCTCATCACCCACGATCTCGGTGTGGTGGCGCAAACGGCGCATCGTGTCGGCGTCATGTATGCCGGACAAATCGTCGAGACGGCGCCGTGCGAGGACTTCTTCCGCGCTGCGCAGCATCCGTATTCGCGCAAGCTGTTCGCCTCGCTGCCCGCCGTCGGCAAGCGCGGCCAAGCCCTGTCGGTGATCGGCGGCAATGTGCCTTCGCTCGCGCAGACCTTCGAGGGCTGCCGCTTCGTCGATCGCTGCGATTACGCCCAGCCGCAGTGCCGCGTCATGGTGCCGGCGCTCGTGGCCACCCCAGGCGGGCGCGCCGTCCGCTGTCATTACTATTCCGGCGTGCTGGGTACCGAGGGATTGCCCCGAGCGGGCGCGGACGACCCGAACGGAGCAGGCCCGGCACCCGCAGCGGCAACCGAGCACATCACCTCGGGCACCAAGGCGCTCTTGGCGGTGAGCGACCTGCGCGTGCACTTTCCCATCCATCGCGGTTTACTGCGGCGCGTCGCGGGGTATGTGAGAGCAGTGGATGGCGTCTCCCTGAGCATCCCTGCCGGTCGCACGCTCGCGCTGGTGGGCGAGTCGGGCTGCGGCAAGACCACGGTGGGCAAGGGCATCCTGCAACTGCTTCCGCCCACCGGCGGCGAAGTGCGCTTCGATGGCGTCGATCTCGCCTCGCTGCGCGCATCGGAGCTGCGCGCACGGCGGCGCGACTTGCAGATCGTGTTCCAGGATCCCTACGCATCGCTCAATCCGCGCATGCGCGTCAACGAGATCATCGAAGAGGGCATGAGCGCGCTGCGCGTAGGCGATACTCCCGAGCAGCGCGCAGGGCGCATCGAGGCGTTGTTGAAAGAGGTCGGGCTCGATCCGGCCGCGAAGTCGCGTTATCCGCACGAGTTCTCCGGCGGACAACGACAGCGGATCGCGATCGCGCGCGCCTTGGCGGTGGAGCCCAAGCTGATCGTCTGCGACGAGCCGACCAGCGCGCTCGATGTCTCCGTGCAGGCGCAGATTCTCAATCTGCTGCTCGATCTGCAGCGCCGCCACGGCATCGCGTACCTGTTCATCACCCACAACATGGGTGTCGTCGAGTTCCTCGCGCACGAGGTCGCGGTCATGTACCTCGGGCGCGTGGTCGAGCAGGGCAGCGTCGAGGAGGTGTTTGCCGGACCGAAGCATCCCTATACCCGGGCCCTGTTGTCGGCTGTGCCGGTGCCCGATCCGCAGGCCCGACGCGAGGTCTTGCGCATTCCCGGTGATCTTCCGTCACCGGTCTCGCCGCCGAAGGGGTGTCATTTCAACCCGCGCTGTCCGCAGGCGTTCGAGCAATGCCGCACCGATTTTCCCGCGGAGCGAAGCGTGAGCCCGCGCCACGGCGTGCGGTGTCACCTCTACGACGACTCGGGGCGGGAAGTCGCTCGCTGACGCGTATAGGGCGCGGCCGGATCGACGGTGCGGATGGGGTGAATCCCCTGCGCCCTAGGCGCGCGCTGGGCACGCCGCTGCAGTCGCCAGCGAGCAGCGCCCCAAAAAAAACGGCGCTGCCTAGTTGCGACGTCCCGACAAGGCGACCTGCGTGGGCTTCGACGGGGCCTGGTTGACACGCGCCGGGGCCTTGCCTTGAGTCTTCGTGCTTCTCTTCGCGGCAGGCGTTGCACGGGCCACTTGGTTCGATGCGCCGCGCCTCGGGGCCTTGCCCGCGGTGCGCTGTACAGGCTCCGGTGCGGCGGAGGCTGCACGTACGGCTGCTTCGCTCACGATGAGCGTCTGGCCGATGCGGACCTTGCCGTTGCGGATGCCGTTGCGCGACGCCAGCTGGGCCATGGTGAGGTTGTGCCGCTGCGCGATGCTCGATAGTGTGTCGCCTCGCCTCACGGTATACCGCGCAACGGTGGCCGCGGATTGCTGCAACGCTGCCGCAAGCGCGGGCAGGGCAAAGCCGGCCGCGGAGATGTCGCCCCCAGCCGCTTCGGCGTTATCGGGGACGAGTATGGTCAAGCCCACCAGGTTGCGCAGGCGCGTCGGGATGCTGTTCACTTCCTTGAGTTGAGCCAGCGGGATGCCGAAGCGCTGGGCGATCTGATCCAGCCTATCGTCCTGGTTGATCCGGTACGACTGCCAGGACGTCAGCCTGGAGCCGTGAGCTTGGAGGTTCGCCTGGAACCGCTCGGCGCGGTCGGTCGGCAGAAGGATGGGTTGGGCGCCCTCGGAGCGGATCACCGGCCGGTTGTGCGAGGGGTTCAGCGCCTGGAAATCCGCCAGCGGCATTTCCGCCAGCCGGGCCGCGAGGGTGACGTCGATATGTCTGTCGGCGTGCACCACGGTGAAGTACGGGCGGTTCGGAATATCGGCCAGACGGAAGCTGAAGTTCTCGGGGCGGGCGAGGATGTTCTTCACCGCCATCAGCTTCGGGATGTAATTGCGGGTCTCGGCGGGCATGTCGAGGCTCAGGTAGTCGGTGCGCAAGCCGCGCGCCTCGTTGCGCTGTATCGCCCGACCGACGGCGCCTTCACCCCAGTTGTAGGAGGCGAGCGCGAGTTCCCAGGAGCCGAACATCTCGAAGAGCTTTTCGAGGTAATCGAGGGCTGCGCGCGTGGCCGCGAGGACATCCCGGCGTTCGTCTTGCCACCAGTTCTGTCTCAGGCCGAAATGCTTGCCGGTGGAAGGAATGAACTGCCACATGCCAGCTGCATGCGCATGCGAGTACGCCTTGGGGTTGTATGCGCTCTCGATCATGGGCAGCAGCGCGATCTCGCTCGGCATGCCGCGCTTTTCGACTTCCTCGACGACGAAGAACAGATAGCGTTCGCTGCGCGCGATCATGCGCGCGAGATAGTCGGGACGGCTCGCGTACCAGTTCTCCCATTCCTTGACCAGAGGCGAGGGCAATTCGCGCATGCCGAACGATCCGCGGATTCGCTCCCACAGCGAATTGGCCGATGCAGCGGGATTCGTGCTCGCGCTGAAGGGGATGTCGCCCAGGAGCAGATGCGCGGGTCCGGGATCGTTCTGTTCGCCGTGCAGCGGCAGATGGGGGCGAGGCAGCAGTGCAGGGACGCGCGCGCGTGACGTATCGGGCACCAGCTTGAGCGCTTTGACGTCGACGATTTCGGGTTCGATATTGATTTCTTCGTCGCCGAATCCCTGGGACCAGGCGCTAGTTGCGATGAAGACGAAGAAGAACGCGCATACGGCGCGTAGGGCCGTCCAATGGTGCATGCAACCCCCGGTAGCGACTGAGCGACCCGATGTTAGTAACAAACAACATGCAGGTCAATAAGTTAGAAGTGGTTCTTGGGGTGTGACTTCAATGTTCACTGTCGGTGCTCGCAGCATCGGCGCTCTCGCGAGCGCAGCGAGTCCGCAAGACTGCAACCGACACTCGTCACTTGATCCAGTCTTGCCCGATGCCACGTACGAATACACCGCTATTGTAAAGCCCAAACGCAGAACTGAAACCATTGTGTTGTCGCCGATAGCGGGGCCTAATTCGGGTTTGCTATGCTCCGGTCCATCCGGAGAGCTTGCAGCGGGCACTGCTTTGTTCGAGTGCGTGCTACGCCGGCGTAATTCTCGAGACAAACCTTTTTCTCCGACGCGCAACGATGTCAACAGATCAGCAAGATTCGGATCAACTGAGCGCCTGGTTCGGCACACCGCTCGGGCAGTACCTGCTGGCGCGCGAGCATGATTACTTCGACCGGGTAGTGGCCGACATTTTCGGCTTCAACGCATTGCAGTGCGGCTTGGCGCAGATCGATCTGCTGCGCGCTTCTCGCATTCCCTCGCGCTGGTGTGTCGGAGCCAGCGGGCCGATCGCCTTGCAGGCCGACTTCACCGATCTGCCGATTGCAGCCAACAGCGTGGATCTGGTCGTCTTGCCTCACGTGCTGGAGTTCAGCGCCGATCCGCACCAGATCTTGCGCGAGGTCGTTCGCGTCCTCGTGCCTGAAGGACAGCTGGTCATCTCCGGCTTCAATCCCTGGAGCCTGCTGGGCATGAAGCGCCTGATGCCGCGTGCGCGCGCCCAGATGCCGTGGTGCGGGCATTTCATCCAACTGCCGCGGCTCAAGGATTGGCTGTCGCTGCTCTCGCTCGATGTGATCGGCGGGCGCATGCAGGGCTATGCGCCCCCGTTCTCGCAGGAGCGCTGGCTGCGCCGGTTCGGTTTCATGGATGCCGCCGGCGATCGTTGGTGGCCGTTCGCGGGCGGGGTGTACTTCCTGCAGGCCGTCAAACATGTGCGAGGCATGAGGCTCATCAAGCCGAGTTGGCGCCCCAGGCTCGCCGCCAGCGGCAACGTAGTCGCTTTGCGACGCTTTCGGGGTCGCGGCATCGCGGCTCGTCAAATAACCACGAAACGATGAATCCAGAACAAGAGCAGGAAGTGGTCGACATCTTTGCCGACGGTGCGTGCAAGGGCAATCCGGGCGCGGGCGGCTGGGGCGCGCTCTTGCGTTGCGGCAACAGCAGCAAGGAGATCTACGGAGGCCAGGCGAATACCACCAACAATCGCATGGAACTCACCGCGGTGATCCGCGCACTCGAAGCGCTCAAGCGCGCCTCGTGCGTGCGCGTCCATACCGATTCCCAATATGTGCAGAAGGGCATCAGTGTATGGATCCACGATTGGAAAAGGCGCGGCTGGAAAACCGCGGACAAAAAGCCCGTCAAGAACGCGGAACTGTGGCGAGAGCTCGACGAACTGGCCGCGCAGCATCGGATCGACTGGATCTGGGTCAAGGGCCACGCCGGCCACCCCGGCAACGAGCGCGCCGACGCGCTGGCCAATCTCGGCGTCATCGCGGGCCGCAACGCGAGCGACGCCTCCGATATGCCATTATGATTTATCCGATCTTCTGGTCGGCAGCGTGCCGAACCGTGCAACACGATCAGCCGGCCCGCCACCCATGACTCGCCAGATCGTACTCGACACCGAGACCACCGGCCTCGAGCCGGAGCTCGGCCATCGCATCATCGAACTGGGCGCGGTTGAACTGTTCAACCGGCGCCCCACGGGCAATCACTTCCATTACTACGTCAACCCGGAACGCGAGAGTGACGAGGCCGCCCTGCGCGTGCACGGCATCGCGAACGAGTTCCTGCTCGACAAGCCCAAGTTCCCCGAGATCGCCCGGCAGTTTCTCGACTACATCCGCGGGGCGGAACTCATCATCCACAACGCGGCATTCGATATCGCGTTCCTGAATCATGAGCTGGCGCGCTGCGCCCTGCCGCCCATCGCCGAATGTTGTCCGTCGGTGACGGACACGCTGCGGCTTGCGCGCGAACTGCATCCGGGCAAGCGCAACGGCCTCGATGCCTTGTGCGACCGCTACGCCATCGACAACTCGCACCGCACGCTGCACGGCGCGCTCCTCGACGCGGAGCTGCTCGCCGAGGTGTATCTGGCGATGACGCGCGGCCAGGACAGCCTGCTCATCGGCTGGGGCGAACAATCCGTCACCACGGTCGATGCTGCGGTGGCCGAGCAGTATGCGTTGACCGTGCTTGCGGCGAGCGCCGACGAGATGGCGGCGCACGAGCAATATCTGCGCGATCTGGACAAGGCGTGCAAGCAGTCTTGCGTCTGGAACCGGATCGGCGCCGAATCCTCCTGATCGCGGTCGGGCGTGCTTCGGCAGCCCGATCCGCGCGCGGACTTCAGCGGAAGCTGCGCAGCATCTCGGCCGTGACCGAATCGATCAGCCAACGCGAGATGCTGATGCCCTCGGGGATGGTCGGCAACTGATCGGGCGCGAACCAGCGCGCCTCCTCGATCTCCACGCCATCGGGGCGCATCTCGCCGCCCGCATACTCGGCCGTGAACGCGATCATCAGCGAGTTGGGGAAAGGCCACGACTGGCTGCCGAAGTAGCGGATGTTCTTCACGTGCACGCCCACTTCTTCGAGCGTCTCGCGCGCCACGGTGTCTTCGAGCGATTCGCCGGCTTCGACGAAACCGGCCAGCGCGCTGAACCGATTCTTCGGTGAACTGGGTTTGCGCGCCAGCAGCACCTCGGCACCGCGCGTGACCAGCACCATGACCGCCGGGTTGATCCGCGGATAGACCCGCAGCCGGCAGCTCGGACACGATCGCGCGCGCTCCTCGCCGCGAATCACGGTCGGCGTGCCGCAGCGCCCGCAGAACTGGTGCGTGCGATCCCATTCGATGATCTGGGCGGCCCGGCTCGCGACCGCGACCAGCGGCGTATCGAAGCGCCCGAGCAAGGTTCTCAAGCCGTGCCAGACCATCCCGGGCGGGGTGCCCGGCGCGGCGACTTCGGCCGAGAACGCGGGTTCGCCGTGCCAGGTGCCCAAGTACTGCACCCGGGCCGGCTCGAGTCCGAGTTCGTTCAAGTCGCTGCAGCGGGGCAGGAGCAACTCCTCGCCCTGGGCCACCACCAGCATGCGTCCTTCGTGGAAGATGAACCACAGGCTCGGCACCGGCTCCCCGGCATGGCGCACGCCCGGCATGAAAGGTGGATTGGTGAAAACGCTCATCTGGGTGTGCTCCCCCGATCGGTGGAATGGCTCACGCGCGGACGTGGCCCGGCATGCGAATGCTTGGATAGGCTGATCTGTGCATGAATTGTAGCGCCGTTTACCTGTCACACTAGTGGGCGCGCGAGGTGTGCGCTCGCGCGCAAGCGCGCTTAGCGAAGCAATCGGGATTCGATAACCGCCTGTGGGAGGAACATCCGTGGCCGATCATGTGCGCAAGGCAGTCATCCTGGGCGCGGCGGGGCGCGACTTCCATAACTTCAATGTCTTCTTTCGCGACAACGCTCAATACGATGTCGTCGCGTTCACGGCGACGCAGATCCCCGGCATCGCGGGGCGCATGTATCCGCCAGAGCTGAGCGGGCCGCGCTATCCGCTCGGAATCCCCATCGTGCCGGAGAGCGAGCTCGTGGCTCTCATCCGCGCGCGTGGCGTCGACGACGTGGTCTTCGCCTACAGCGATTCCACCCATGAGCACGTCATGCACTTGGCCTCGGCAGCACTCGCCGCCGGCGCATCGTTCTCGCTGCTCGGGCCGCGCGACACCATGCTTTCGTGTTCGGTGCCCTTGGTCGCCGTGGTCGCGGCCCGCACGGGGGCGGGCAAGAGCACTCTCTCGCGATATCTGATGGCCGCACTCAAGCAGGCGGGGCGACGCCCGGTGGCCGTTCGCCACCCCATGCCCTACGAGCGGCTCAGCACGCGCGTGGAGCGCTACGCCAGCATCGAGGATCTGCTGAGCGCCGGCCTGAGCATCGAAGCGCTGGAGGAGTATCAGCAGCATGTGAGCGAGGGCTCGGTGGTTTATGCGGGTGTCGACTACGCGTTGATCCTGGCGGCGGCCGAGCGCGAGTCCGATGTCGTCGTCTGGGACGGCGGCAACAACGACATGCCGTTCGTGCGCCCCGACGTCACGGTCACGGTGCTGGATCCCGCGCGTCCCGACGAAGGCACTCGCTACTTTCCCGGCGAGGTCAACATCCGCGCCGCCGACCTGCTGGTGGTGAACAAAGTCAACACCGTTGCGGACGACGCGATCCGTGCCTGCATCGCCGAGGCGCGCGCGTTGAACGAGCGGGCCGCCGTGGTCTGCATGCAGTCGGTCGAGGCGGTGGATCGGCCCGAGCTCATACGCGGGCGTCGCGTCCTTGCCATCGACGATGGTCCCTCGCTGACCCACGGGGGCATGGCCGAGGGTGTCGCGGGCCGAGCCGCCCGTCTGTTGGATGCGCAGTTGGTCGATCCGCGTAAGTACGCGGTCGGATCGATCGCGGACGCCTTCGCGGCCTATCCGCGGATCGGTCGCGTCCTGCCCGCGCTCGGCTACGGCGCACGCCAGCTCGAAGACCTCGCGGCAACGATAGCGCATGCCGAGTGCGAGGCGGTGCTGATCGGCACGCCTGCGCCGCTGGATCGGCTGATCGACATCCCCCATCCCATCGCCTTCGCGCGATTTCACGCGCGAGATGTCGCCGGCGGTTGTCTGGCGTCTCGCGTGCTGGAGCTGCTCGGCGCATGAGCTCTCGATAGAGACACTCCCTTCGCTTCGGACAAGGCACGAAGCCGCCGAAACGGCGTTTGAAGGAATCATGCCAAACGCATTCTCTTCACTTTCCGGGCGTGAGAACGTCGCTTTTCGACGACGTTAGGTGACCGGTTCGGCACGTGGTGCGTGCACAGCAGTTGCGTACCTCCAATGGACGCTCGAGCGAGGCAAGGCACGTGCCCGGGCGTCGATGCTGTTTATCTGCGGAACGTGAATGAATTGGCAAGCACCTGCAATCCGCCGGTTCATTCTTTCCGCTCCACACCACATGAAGGAGTTAGTAATGAAAAAACGTTCGCAGCAAGCGTTGGCAGCGGGGTCACTGTTGCTCGCCGCAGCCAGTCCGGCTTTGGCCATCAACATCGGTGGAATCGAGTTGCCGTCGAGCTCGGTGTTCACCGCCGGCCAGATTTATTCCAATATCCCGACTGCGGTCGGCGAGGCATTGTCGGGCTACGGGAAGATCGATTCGATCAACTCGCAAGCGGTGGGCGACCTGTGCGCGGATTGTGAACTGACCTACCGGTTCAGCGACTACAAGGTGACCTCGATCGCGCCGGATGCAATCACCTTCGACGGTGGCCTGATCCAGGTTTACCTCGGCTCGGGTGCGACCAAGGACTTCTCGACCGCGAACGCGGGCGGTCTTGCTGGTGACATCAACGAGGCGACGAACGGCACGCTGTTCCTCACCTTGAGGGGGCATCAGGTGGATGCGGCCGGGAACACCTTCGTCAGCACCGGCGCGAACATCGGCACGGCCAATCCGGTTGCCTTCGGCGCCGGGCTTGCCAGCGTCGATACCAGCGCAGGCGGCATTGCCAACAATTACTTCAACGGCAATGGTATCTCCGCGCAGTACGGCGGAGCGGCGGACTTCCAGTTCAACTCGTCGTTCAGCGGCGTGAATCCGCTCTACGTCGGCCAAGGCGAGTGCGGCCCGGCAGGCTGTCTGCGTGGAAGCGCGGACTTCTCGGCCGTTCCGGTTCCCGAGCCGGAGACCTACGCACTGATGTTGTCCGCCCTTGGGGTGATCGGCTATGTGGTGAAGCGTCGTCGTCGTCGCGCCTGATCGCGCACGACCCAGCGCTTGGAGAAAGCCCCGCCTCGGCGGGGCTTTTTCTTGGAGGCGGCATCGTTCGCATCCATGCTAAAGGCATAGTGCGCGACGGCGGGTGCAGGGATTCGCGGGTACAGCTTGTGCGAGGGGCTTTCATCGGGCCGCAGAGGCAGGCGTCTGGAGTGCTTGGGCGTTGGAACCCGATGCATGGAGAGTCATCGCACGGGAGGTCGAGAATGAGCGGGTACTACCACATCATCAAGAAGCAGGGCCAGTGGCACCTCTACGCCGGCAATGCCGTCAGCGCCCTCGTGGCGAACCCGGAGCGCATCGCGGTCGTCAAGGCGGCCCGGTCGCTGGCTCGGCACAACGGGTGGCGCGTCGTGGTCCACAAGGATCCTGCCGCCGATTCGCTCGCGCAGGAGGCATTTGTACCTATAGCGCCGTACGCCGACGGAATAGCATCGGTCAACTCAGAGCAACGCCCGTTGTCGCAGCAGGGCGAGCTCGAAGGCAAGCAGACACCCTCCGGGAGGCAAGCCGATGAACCCGATTCGAAAACTCCAAGGCAGCGAGGCGTTTCTGGTCACCCAGTTGTCGATGGCGCGCGCGTTCCTGGATATGGCTCAGCTCGCGAGTACGCCCGAGGCGTCGGCGCGCAACATGCGCTTCGCGTCGACCGCACTTTCGATGGTGAGCGAAGCTCTGGCTAAAGATCAGGTCGAGCCGGACCGCGCGCACGCCATCGGGGTGCGCGCTGCAGCGGTGCAGGCCTCCCTCGAATTGCTTGCCGTCCCCCCGCTGTCGCAGCGCGATCACGCTGTCTGAGGGGCGCACTGCATCGCCGGTGGTTGCTCGCCGCGACCTCCCTGGATGCCGCTCCTGTGTGCCGGTCGCTTCGGCCGGTGCCGCGGCAAATTTCACCGCATTGCAGTCAGGATTCGCCACTGGCCGGCGTCCCGAGCGCTCAGGGCCACGCAAGGCGCATGATGGCCTCCGCTCAGGCTTTGCCGTTCGGGCCAAGCCGCGGCCGTGAGCCGCGAATAGCGTGACGTTCTA
>LNFM01018000.1_pt1 | contig 14980 bp, 16 predicted proteins | sample 596031 | NCBI WGS metagenome assembly LNFM01 (sample SAMN04254537, study PRJNA301005) | activated carbon metagenome | isolation source: dual media filters at the Ann Arbor, Michigan drinking water treatment plant | place: USA: Ann Arbor
AGGATGCGCGGCACCTTGTAGATGGTGTCCACGTCCCACATGGAGATCACGCCCCACTCGGGCACGTTGGAGAACAGGCTGATCTTGGCGCGCTCTTCGTCGGGAATGCGGCGGTCGGCGCGGCAAAGCAGGGCATCGGCCTGGATCCCGATGGCACGCAGTTCCTTGGCGGTGTGCTGCGTGGGCTTGGTTTTCAGCTCGCCGGCGGCGGCGATCCAGGGCACGTAGCTCAGGTGCACGAAGGCCGAGTTGTTCGGGCCCATGCGCAGGCTCATCTGGCGCACGGCTTCCAGGAACGGCAGGGATTCGATGTCGCCCACGGTGCCGCCGATTTCAACAATCGCCACGTCCACCGCGTCCGCCGTGCCGATGCCGGCGCCGCGCTGGATGAACTCCTGGATTTCGTTGGTGACGTGCGGGATCACCTGCACCGTCTTGCCGAGGTAGTCGCCCCGGCGTTCTTTTTCCAGCACCGACTGGTAGATCTTGCCGGTGGTGAAGTTGTTGGTCTTCTTCATCCGCGTTTCGATGAAACGCTCGTAGTGGCCCAGGTCCAGGTCGGTCTCGGCGCCGTCGTCGGTGACGAACACCTCACCGTGCTGGAAGGGGGACATGGTGCCCGGATCCACGTTGATGTACGGGTCGAGCTTGATGAGGGTGACTTTGAGGCCGCGGGACTCAAGAATCGACCGCCGGTGACGAACACAAATTTGGTCATGTCTCGGGCGAGCCAGATGCTCGCAGGAGGTGGAAATGGCGATTATAAATGGCGCCCCCGACAGCCCACCCGGCCGGGCATGTGGACAGGGCCCAACTGCTACATTGCGCCCATGAACGAACTCGCTGGAAAACACATCGTCCTGGGTCTTTCGGGCGGCATTGCCTGCTACAAGGCGGCCGAACTCTGCCGGGCCCTGGTGAAAGCCGGCGCCACGGTGCAGGTGGTCATGACCGAAGCCGCCGAGCAGTTCATGACCGCGGTGACGATGCAGGCGCTCTCCGGCCGCCCGGTGTTCACTTCGCAGTGGGATGCGCGCACTTCGGGCGGGGCGGACAACAACATGCCTCACATCAACCTCAGCCGTGAGGCCGACGCGATCGTGGTGGCGCCGGCCAGCGCCGATTTCATGGCCAAGCTGGTGCACGGCCGGGCCGACGAGCTGCTCTCGCTGATGTGCCTGGCGCGTCCCATCGAGAGCGTGCCGCTGATCCTGGCGCCCGCCATGAACCGCGAAATGTGGTCGCATCCCGCCACGCAGCGCAACATCGAGCAGCTGCGCGCCGATGGCACCACGGTGCTCGACGTGGGCGCGGGCGAGCAGGCCTGCGGCGAAACCGGCGACGGCCGCATGCTCGAGCCCGACGAGCTGCTGTACGACCTGATCCGCTTCTTCACGCCCAAGGTGCTGGCCGGCCAGCATGTGCTGGTGAGCGCCGGTCCCACGTTTGAGGCCATCGACCCGGTGCGGGGGCTGACCAACCTCTCCAGCGGCAAGATGGGGTTTGCCATCGCGCGGGCGGCGCACGAGGCCGGCGCGCAGGTGACGCTGGTGGCCGGCCCGGTGGGTCTGCCCACGCCGCGCGGTGTGGGCCGGGTCAACGTGAAGTCGGCGCTGAACATGCAGAAGTCGCTCGACCACCTGGCCCAGGCGGCCACGGTGTTTGTGTCGGCCGCGGCCGTGGCCGACTGGCGCCCGGCGCAGATGCTGGACCAGAAGATCAAGAAGGACGGTTCGGGCGAGGTGCCCACGCTGTCGTTCTTGGAGAACCCCGACATCCTGGCCGGCATCGCCAGCAGCGAGCGCGCCAGCAGCGGTGCGCTGTACTGCGTGGGCTTCGCCGCCGAGAGTCACGACCTGCTGGCCCACGCCCAGGCCAAGCGCGCGCGCAAAGGGGTGCCGCTGCTGGTGGGCAACATCGGGCCCGACACCTTCGGGCAGGACGACAACGCCTTGTTGCTGGTGGACGCACACGGCACGCTGGAGTTGCCGCGGGCTTCGAAGCTGGTGCTCGCGCGCCAGCTGATCGCGGAGATCGCGCGGCGGCTGCAAAGCTGATCGATCCCCGTTTGCACTGGTCCGATTGCCGTTCGCCCTGGGCTGACCTCCGTTCGCCCTGAGCCTGTCGAAGGGCTCACCAAGGCGTCGACAAGGCTTCGACAGGCTCAGCCCGAACGGGATTGCTTCAGTCCCACCACGGCAGGAGCCGCTTCATCGCGGCCACTTCGCCGCAGTGATCGGGCACGTACCCCGGCAGGCTGGCGAGCTGATCGTGCCACGCACGGCTGCGCAGGCGTTGCAACAAGCGCTGCACGGCGGGCTGCTCCAGCGCGGTCTTCAGGCACACCAGCAAATAGCGCTCTTCGGTGAGCGGTACAAAGCCGAGCCCCTGCGTGCGGGCGGCGTACTCGGTGCCCAGACCCACATCGGCCGCGCCGCTGGCCACCGCCTGTGCCACCGCCGCGTGCGAACTCTCCACCCGCTCAAAGCCGGCGATGTCTTCGGGCATCAGCAGGGCTTGCGTGAGCAGTTCGTCCAGCAGCAAGCGTGTGCCGGTGCCCAGCGCGCGGTTGACGAAACGAACCTGCAGGCGCGCCACGTCCTTCATGTCGAGCAGGCGCAGCGGGTTGCCGGGGGCCACCATCAAACCCTGGGCACGGCGAGCGAAACCGATGATCTTGTGCAGGCCTGGCTTGAGCAGCGGGCGGTAGGTGCGCGCGCTCTGGCTGCCCGAGGCGGCGAACGGTTGGGTGTGAAAACCGGCCAGCGCGCAGCGGCCTTCGTTGAGCGCGCGGATCGCATCCACGCTGCCGCAGAAACGGATGTCGAGGTGCAGACGGCCCGCGTCCTTGCGAGAAGACGCGTCGGTGGCGGCGAATTCCTGCAGGGCGCTCAGGGCGTGGTCGTGGCTGGCGTAGAGCGTCAGCACCTCGCTGTCGCCGTCTTCGCCAGCGTCGTCGAAAGCGCGGGCAAAGGCCCGTTCGAGTTCGGCACGCAGGCCTTCAATCTGCGGTCCCAACCGGGCCTGTGCCAGCCGCTCGGCCATCAGGAGCCGCTCGCCAAACGGTGTCAGGCGGGCTGCCTGCCCGCGCTCCCAGAACAGCAAGGCCTGGCCCAGCGCGGCTTCCCAGTCCTTGAGTTGCCCCCAGACATGACGGTACGACAGGTCCAGCTGGCGCGCGGCGGCCGAGATGGAACCGCTGGTGTGCACCGCCTGCAGAACGTCCATCATCGGGTTGCGCAACAGCGCATGACCGCTGGAGCGGCCCGGTGCGCGGGCGGCGAACGCGTAGGACAACTCGATCTGTTTCATGGAGCGCGAGTGTGCCCCATGCGCGCCGGCTGCCGCCGCCGAACGGCCGCAACGTATGAACAGCATTGCCTATGCAAGACGCTTCATACCGTGTCACTACGTAGGTGCTACCGGGGGTGTTCGGCCTATGCTCTGCGCCCACATGAACACCTTTTCCGATAGCGTCAGCACCGCACTGCAGCTGGTGGTTTCGGGCGACCCGGGTCTCTGGGCGGTGGTGAGCAGGTCGCTCGCCGTGAGCGCGCTCGCCTGCCTGCTGGCCTGTGGTCTGGGCTTGGTGCTCGGCGCCTGGCTGGCGGTCGCGCGGTTCCCGGGGCGCGGTGCGGTGCTCACCCTGCTCAACACTTTTCTGGCCATTCCTTCGGTGGTGGTGGGCTTGGTCATCTATCTCTTGCTGTCACGCTCGGGTCCGCTGGGATTTCTGGGCTGGTTGTTCAGCTTCCAGGCCATGGTGCTGGCGCAGGCCTGCCTGGTGCTGCCGCTGGTCACAGCACTCACGCGTCAGGTGGTGGAAGACGCCGACCGAAACCACGGCGAGCAGCTCTCGTCGCTGGGTGCGGGCCCGGTGTTGCGCAGCCTGCTGCTGGCCTGGGACGACCGTTACGCACTCGTCACCGTGTTGCTCACCGCTTTCGGCCGCGCCGTCTCCGAGGTGGGTGCGGTGATGATCGTGGGCGGCAACATCGAAGGGTTCACCCGCGTCATGACCACCGCGATCGCGCTGGAAACCAGCAAGGGCGATCTGCCGCTGGCGCTCGGCCTGGGTCTGGTGTTGCTGGGTGTGGTGCTGGTGCTCAACGCGATGGTGTCGCTGCTGAGCCGCTGGCGCGAGCGTGCCGACAGCGCCGATGCCACCCGCCTGACGCTGGTGACGCCATGACCGGTCTGCCCGTCACCGCGGTGCTGCCTGCCGTGTGTTTTGACCTGCGCAACGTGCAGGTACACCTCGGCCCGGCGGGTCGCCTGCAGGCCCTGAGCGACATCTACCTGCGCATCCAGGCCGGTGAACGCGTGGCGCTGGTGGGCGCCAACGGCAGCGGCAAAAGCACGCTGTTGCGCACGCTGCACGGCCTGCAGCACACCAGCGGCGGCGAGTTGCACGCATCGAGTCAGCAGCGCGTGGCCATGCTGTTCCAGCGGCCGCACATGCTGCGCCTGAGCGTGCGGCTGAACATCCAGCTCGGGCTCTGGCTCAAGGGCGTCGCGTGGGCTGAGACCCGCGCGCTGGCGCTCGCCGCGCTCGAGCGGGTGGAACTGGGCCACATTGCCGAGCGCAATGCCCGTGCGCTCTCCGGCGGGCAGCAGCAGCGCGTGGCGCTGGCCCGGGCCTGGGCCTTGCGTCCCGATGTGTGGTTGCTCGACGAACCCACCGCCAGCCTGGACCCGCACGCCAAACGCGAGGTGGAGGCACAGATCGCCGAGTTCACCCTGGGCGACCCAGGGGGCGAGCGCCCACCCACGCTGGTGTTCAGCAGCCACAACCTGGGCCAGGTCAAGCGCCTGGCCAGCCGTGTCATTTACCTGGAGCAGGGCCGCTTGCTGGCCGACCTGCCCGTGGCCGATTTTTTCAACCACGACCTGCTGCGGTCTTTGTGTCCGCAGGCCCATTTGTTTGTTCAAGGAGAAAGTTTGTGAACGCCTTCCGTCGTCTGACCCTCGTCGCCGCCCTCGGTACCGCCCTGCTCGCCAGTGCCGGCGCGATGGCCCAAAGCATCGTGGTGGCGTCCACCACGTCCACCGAGCAGTCGGGCCTGTTCTCGTTTTTGCTGCCCGAGTTCAGACGAGCCAGCGGCATCGACGTGAAGGTGGTCGCGCTGGGCACGGGCCAGGCCATCGACATGGCGCGCCGGGGCGATGCCGACGTGCTCTTCGTGCACGACAAGGTGGCCGAAGAGAAGTTTGTGGCCGACGGTTTTGCCGCGAGACGCCAGGAGGTCATGTACAACGACTTCGTGCTGATCGGCCCCAAGGCCGACCCGGCCGGCACCAAAGGCAGTGACATCGTGGCCGCCATGAAAAAAGTGGCCACCGCCAATGCGCCCTTCATCTCGCGAGGCGACAAGAGCGGCACGCACGCGGCCGAGCTTCGTTTCTGGAAGATGACGGACACCGATGCCAACAGGGGCACCGGCTATCGCCTCCAGCGCCGGGGGCTACGTGCTGGCCGACCGCGGCACCTGGCTCAACTTCAAGAACCGCGCCGATCTGGCTGTGCTCGTCGAAGGCGACAAGCGCCTGTTCAACCAGTACGGCGTGATGCTGGTGAGCGCGGCCAAGCACCCACAGGTGAAGACGGCCGACGGTCAGAAATTCGTGGACTGGGTGACCGGACCGGCCGGCCAGGCCGCCATCGCTGGCTACAAGATCGGTGGTGAGCAGCTCTTTTTCCCGAATGCCTCGAAGTGAAGACCCGTCTGACGGTCATGGCGTTCGCTGCGCTGGCCGGTTGTGCCACGCCTGAGGCGCCCGTGACGAAAGAACCCCTGCAGGTCTACGCCGCCGGCAGCTTGCGTGAGGTGTTCACCGAGATCGCGCGCGACCATGAAACCCGCACCGGGCAGAAGATCGCGCTCACCTTCGGAGCTTCTGGCCTGCTGCGCGAGCGCATTGAAAAAGGCGAGGGCGCGCAGGTGTTCGCCTCGGCCGACACCCAGCACCCGCAACGCCTGGCCGCCGTGGGTGGTTGGGCAGCGCCCACCGTTTTCGTGCGCAACAGCCTGTGTGCACTCACGCAGGCGAGCGTGAACGCCACGCCGCAGAACCTGCTGGAGACCATGCTCAACCCGGCGGTGAAGCTCGGTACCTCCACACCCAAGGCCGACCCGTCGGGTGACTACGCCTGGGAGCTGTTCCGCAAGGCCGAGACGGTGCGCCCCGGTGCGTACGCCGCGCTCGATGCCAAGGCGCTCAAGCTCACCGGTGGCCCCGACTCACCCAAGCCGCCGGCCGGCCGGGGCACCTACGCCTGGGTCATGGACCAGGGCCAGGCCGATGTGTTCCTCACCTATTGCACCAACGCCGTGGCCTCGCAACGAGAGGTGCCGCGCCTGAAGGTGGTGCAGGTGCCTGCGGCCTTGCAGGTGGGCGCGTCTTACGGCCTCACCGTGAAGCGCGGTGCGCCCGCACCGGCCGAGGCTTTTGCCAAAGCCCTGCTGGCACCCGCCGCGCAAGCCACGTTCGCGCGTTACGGCTTTGGTCAACCCTGACGATCCGGGTCTGCGCCGACGTGATCTGCTGATCGCGTCGGGCGCGCTCGCTGGCTTGCCGGCGTGGGGGCAGGCCCGCAGCGTCACCGACAGCGCGGGCCGCCGCGTGAACGTGCCGGCCCGGGTGCAGCGCGTCTTTCCCGCCGGTCCGCCCGCGGCCATCTGGCTCTACACGCTCGCGCCCGATGCGCTCATCGGCTGGCCGCGCGCCAACCGCGGGCCCGAACTCGAATTCCTCCTGCCCGGTATCGGCAACCGGCCCGAGGTGGGCCGCCTCACCGGGCGCGGCAACACCACCAACCTCGAACAGTTGCTGCTCAGCAAGCCCGACCTGATCGTGGACGCCGGCTCGACGCGCCAGACGTTTGCCGAACTGGCCGACCGCGTGCAATCGCAGACCGGCATTCCGTATGCGCTGCTCGATGGCCGTCTGTCGGCGGTGGCGCAGGGCTACACGCTGCTGGGCGAACTCACCGGCCGGCAGGAACGTGCGGCGCTGCTGGCGCGTTACACCGCCGACACCTTGCGCACGGTGCGCGAGCGCGTGGCCCGTGCGCCTGCGCAACCCCGCGTGTACTACGCGCGCGGCCCGGAAATCTTCGAGGCCCTGGGCATTCGCCACGTGGCCGCCGGGTTGCAGGGTGGCCTGGCCACCGTTTCCATGGAGCAGGTGCTGGCCTGGGACCCGGAGGTCATCGTCACCATCGATCAGACATTTGCCCAGACCGTGCGCAGCAACCCGCTGTGGCGCAGCGTGAGCGCGGTCAAGACAGGACGTGTTCACCTCTCGCCCAAGCTGCCGTTTGGCTGGATCGACTTTCCCCCCAGCGTCAATCGCCTGCCTGGCCTGTGGTGGCTGGGCAGCAAGGTGTTCCCGGCGCTGTTTCCGGAAGACCTGTCGGTGGTCACGCGCGATTTCTACAAACTGTTTTACCAGGTCGACCTGAACGCCGAACAGGTGCAGCGCGTGCTGGCCGGCCGGGACTGAACCCATGCGCGGCGGAGCCTTCTGGGCGGTGGGCGTTCTGCTCGCGGGTGTGCTGGTGGCGTTCACCCAGGGCCGCACCCCGATCGCATGGGTCGACCTGTGGCAACTCGTGTGGTCCGTGATGCAGGGCATCCCCGCACCCAACGAGCAGACGCAGACCATCGTGCTGCAGATCCGGGGTCCGCGCGTGCTGGCCGCCATCGCGGTGGGTGCCGCGTTGTCGGTGGCCGGCGCGGCGTTCCAGGGTCTGTTCCGCAACCCGCTGGTCTCGCCCGACATCCTGGGCGCGTCGGCCGGCGCGGCGCTGGGCGCGGTGCTCGGCATCTACTTTTCCATCGGCGTGTTCGGCATCCAGATGGCGGCGTTTGCCGGTGGACTGCTGGCCGTGGCGCTGGTTTACGGCGTGGGCTCCACCGTGCGCAACAGCGACCCCGTGCTGGTGCTGCTGCTCGCGGGCATCGTCATCGGCTCGCTGCTGGGCGCCGGTATCGGCCTGGTGAAGGTGCTGGCCGACCCCTACAACCAGTTGCCCGCCATGACCTTCTGGCTGCTCGGCAGCCTCTCGGCCACGCATGTGGACGACCTGCCCGCGCTCATCGCGCCCGTGGCGCTGGGCACGGGGGTGCTGCTGTTGCTGCGATGGCGCATGGACGTGATGTCGCTGCCCGAAGAAGAGGCCCGCTCGCTGGGCGCGCGCACCACCGCCCTGCGGTTGCTGATCGTGGCGGCGGCCACCCTGGTCACCGCGGCCAGCGTGGCGGCCGCTGGCATCGTGGGCTGGGTCGGGCTCGTGGTGCCCCACCTGGCGCGCTTTCTCGTCGGGCCGTCGTTCGTGCGCCTGCTGCCGACTTCGGCCCTGCTGGGCGGCGGACTGCTCTTGTTCATCGACACGCTCGCGCGCACCCTGGCCACAGTCGAGATTCCCCTGGGCATCCTCACCGCGCTCATCGGTTCGCCGTTTTTCATCGTCTTGCTGCGTCGGGCATCCAGGGGGTGGACATGAGCGCAGCGGGCCGCTCCCCAGCAAGCCCGGGGGGCGAAGGTGGACCAGTGACCGCCATGCTGCAAGCCTCTGCGCTGAGCGTGGGCTACCCTGGCCACGTGGTCGGTTCGGGCCTCTCGCTCTCGCTGCACGGCGGCGAGGTGCTGGCGCTGCTCGGCCCCAATGGCTGCGGCAAGACCACGCTGCTCAAAACCCTGCTCGGTCTGTTGCCGCCGCTTGGAGGGGCGGTGCAGCTGCAGGGCCGGGCGCTGGCGCAATGGTCGCTGACCGATCGCGCGCGCGAAGTCGCCTATGTGCCGCAAGGCCAGGCCAGCACTTTCGGCTTCACTGCCCTCGAGATGGTGCTCATGGGCCGCACCGCACACCAGGGGCTGCTGGCCCGCCCCAGTGCGAAAGACCGTGCCATCGCGCAGACGGCGCTGCACCGCGTGGGCATGACGCACCTGGCCAACCGGTCGGTGCACCGCATCAGCGGCGGCGAACGCCAACTGGTGCTGATTGCACGCGCACTCGCGCAGCAACCGCGCGCTGTGATGCTGGACGAGCCCACCGCCAGCCTCGATTTCGGCAACCAGGGCCTGGTGATGCGCGCCATCCGCACGCTCGCCGGTGAAGGCCTGGCGGTTCTCTTCACCACGCACGATCCCAACCAGGCGCTGCGCTGCGCGGACCGCGCGATGCTGATGCGCGAGGGCCGCGTGCTGGCGGACGGTGCGGTGGCCGATGTGATCAAGGCAGACGGTCTGCGCGCGCTGTACAGCGCGGGCGTGGTGCAGGTGGACGACGCTGCGGGCGGTCCGCCGGTTTTTCTGCCCGATTCCGGCGGGCCTGGCGGCTGAGCGGGTGTGACCTGTCGCACATTCGCATGTGCGACCATACCGACTCGCTTGCCAGTTCCAACCGTCACCCCCTCAAGGAGCATTCCATGGGCCTTTTCAGCAACATCCTCGAAAAACTCGGCATGGGCTCGCCCCAAGTGGTGCCGCAGCCACCCGTCTCGGCCCCGGCTGCTTCAGCGGCACCGGCTCCCGCGCCCGCCGCGGCACCGGCCCCCGCACCGGTGGCCTCCATCACCATGGTCGACGTGGTCGCGCTCATGGAGCAGAAGGCCGCCGCCAACCCGCAAAAGCTCAACTGGAAAACCTCGATCGTCGACCTGCTCAAGCTGCTCGACCTGGACAGCAGCCTGGCCGCGCGAAAGGAACTGGCCAAGGAGCTCTACTGCCCCGATGAGCTCATGGAAGACTCGGCCAAGATGAACATGTGGCTGCACAAGAACGTGTTGGCCCACATCGCGGCCAACGGCGGCAACATCCCCAAAGAACTGCTCGATTGATACTTTCGATGCTGGGATGAACCCGAGGCGGGCGTCAATTCCCGCCGCTCAGCATTGACAGTGCCTGCGCGCTGGCCTTCAATGAATTTTTCATTGCGGGAGATTCAAATGCGCGCCATCGGCTTGGGTTCAATCGTCATGGCTTTCCTGCTGCCGCTGGCCAGCTGGGCGGCCGATGGGCCGAGCTGCACAGCGTCGGCCACCGACAAAAAGCTCGCTGGTGCGGCCAAGAACTCGTTCATGAAGAAGTGCGAGAAGGACGCCGCCGCCACTTGCGATGCGGCTGCGGTGGAGAAGAAGATCTTTGGCGCCGCCAAGAGCAGCTTCACCAAAAAATGCGTCAAGGACGCCGTGGGCGCCGTGGGTTGATCGGACCGCGCGCTGTCGCGATGGCCGAACCACCCGACTGGATTCGCGCCGCCCGCGAGCAGTGGCACTGGCGCGGTCATGCGCGCCCGCCTTTCGCGGACGAGCCTGCGCCGGGTCAGACCTCGGTGTGGGATTTCCCGCGCCCGCCCCAACTGGCGCCCGACACCCGCGAGGTGATCGTGCGCTGGGGTGAGCTGGAGGTGGCGCGCACACGCCGTGCCGTGCGTGTGCTGGAGACGGGTCACCCGCCGAGCTTCTACCTGCCCTGGGCCGATGTGGCCCGCCACCTGCTGCAGCCCTGCGCGGGCAGCTCGTTCTGCGAATGGAAAGGCCCGGCACGCTACTGGAGCCTGGTGCATGGCGGCCGCAGCCTTGCCGCGGTGGCCTGGAGCTACCCCGAGCCGCTGGCGGGTGCGGAGGCATTGGCCGACTGCGTGGCCTTCTACCCGACCGACCTGGACTGCACGGTGGACGGCCATGCCGTGGTGCCGCAACCCGGTGGCTTTTATGGAGGCTGGATCACGCCCGAGCTGGCCGGGCCGTTCAAGGGCGCTTCGGGCAGCGCGGGCTGGTAGGTTGCAGCGTCAGCGCACGATGGCCACACCCTTGATCTGCGCAAACACCGGCTGACCGGGTTCGATGCCCAGCCGACGTGCCGAGAGCTGGCTGATGCGAGAGAGCAGGCGCACCGGCCGTGCTCCGTCCCCCAGATGCAGACCCACCAGCACCTGGCCGGGTGCGTCGTCCACCACGTCCACCACCCTGGCGCCGATCACATTGAGCACGCTGCTGTGTTCGGGGGCATGCAGCGACAAGCTCACGTCGCGGGCCTGGATGCGCACGCGCACCGGCGTGCCGTGTGGCAATGCGGCGCTGCCTGCTTGCGGCAGCAGCAGGCGCCCGCCCTCGAAGGCCAGCTCGCTCAGGGCATCGGCGGGTGAATGGCCGACCGCACGCGCTTCGATCAGGGCGGCGGCTGCATCGCCACGCGCCAGCGGCAGGTCGAGCCGGGTCATGAGGTCCATCACCGGCCCGCTGCACAGGGCGCGGCCTTCGCCCAGCAGCACCACGTGGTCGGCCAGCCGCGCCAGCTCGTCGCTGGAGTGGGTCACGTACACCACGGGGATGTCGAGTTGCGCGTGGAGTTGTTCGAGCCACGGCAGGATCTCGCTCTTGCGCGCCGCGTCGATGGCCGCCAGCGGCTCGTCCATCAGCAGCACGCGCGGGCTCGTGGCCAGGGCGCGGGCGATGGCCACACGCTGGCGTTCGCCGCCCGAGAGTTCGAGCGGCCGTCTCGCCAGCAGGTGCGCAATGCCCAGCAGCTCCAGCCCGTGGTCCCAGGCGTGGCGGCGTTGGGCGGGCGGCGTGCGCTGGAAGCCGAACAGGAGGTTCTCGCGCACGCTCAGGTGCTCGAACAGGCTGGCCTCCTGGAACACATAGCCCAATGCGCGCTGGTGCACCGGCCGCATCACGCGCCGTGCGCTGTCTTGCCACACCTCGCCGTCCACGCGCACCACGCCTTGTGCCTGGGGCTCCAGCCCGGCAAGCACCCGCAGACACGAGGTTTTGCCCGAGCCGGACGGGCCAAACAACACCGACACCCCGCGCGCGGGCAGGCTGAGGTCCACGTCGAGCGTGAAACCGGTGCGGACCAGCCGCGCGGTGAGTTGCAGGTCACCGTTCATGCGCCGGTCCTGCGCTGGCGGTGGTTGTAGAACTGCAGCGCCAGCAGCACCACGAACGAGAAGCCGAGCATCACCGCGGCCAGGCGATGGGCATCGCCATACTCCAACGCCTCCACGTGGTCGTAGATCTGCACCGACACCACGCGCGTGATGCCCGGGATGTTGCCGCCCACCATGAGCACCACGCCGAACTCACCCACCGTGTGCGCAAAACTCATGATGACCCCGGTGACCAGACCGGGGCGGCACAGCGGCAGCACCACCGAGAAGAAGGTGTCGAGCTTCGAGGCGCGCAGGCTGGCCGCCGCTTCCAGCGGGCGCTCGCCCAGTTGCTGCATCGAATTCAACACCGGCTGCACCATGAACGGCAGCGAATAGAACACCGAGGCGATCACCAGCCCGGCAAAGCTGAAGGTGAGCACGCCCAGCCCAAGCGCCTGTGTGAGCCCGCCCACCGGGCCATTGGGGCCCATCAGCACCAGCAGATAGAAGCCCAGCACCGACGGTGGCAGCACCAGCGGGATGGACACCAGCGCACCCACCGGCCGGCTCCAGGCCGAGTGGCTGCGCGCCAGCCACCACGCCAGCGGCACGCCCAGCACCAGCAGGATGGCGGTGGTGAGCGCGGCCACCTGCAGCGTGAGGCCGATGGCCTGGAGGTCGGACGGTGTCAGCAGCACGGCTTAAATGTCGTATCCGTAGGAGCGGATGAGGGTCTTGATGTTGGGGCTCTTGAGCAGCTTCATCAGGGCCACGGCAGCTTCGTTGTGGGCGCCGCGCTGGAGCAACACCGCGTCCTGCCGGATGGGCGTGTACAGGTTCTGCGGCACCACCCACATCGATCCGCCCTTGAGCCGGCCGCCTTCGAGCACCTGCGACATGGCCACGAAGGCGATGTCGGCGTTGCCGGTGAAGGCGAAGTTGTAGGTCTGGCCGATGCTCTCGCCTTGCACGAGTTTGGGCGCGAGTGAAGCGGAAAGGCCGAGCTGGTCGATCACCTCGATGGCGGCTGCGCCGTAGGGCGCCGTCTTGGGGTTGGCGATGGCCAGCTTGCGAAAACTACCGCCCTTGAGCACGGTGCCCTGGCCATCCACCTTGGCCGCATCGGCCGACCACAGCACCAGTTTGCCGGTGGCGTAAGTGAAGCGGCTGCCCGGCTGGGCCAGTCCGTCGGCCTCCAGCTGGGCCGGCGCCTTGGTGTCGGCGGAAAGCAGCACGTCAAACGGTGCGCCGTTGCGGATCTGCGCATAAAGCCGGCCCGTGGCGCCCACCGTGATCTTGAGCGTGTGGCCGGTGGTTTTCTCCAGCACCGCCGCGATGGCCTTGACGGGTTCGGCAAAGTTGGCCGCCACCGCCACCTGGGCTTCGGCGGCGTGCAGCGAACCCGCCAGCAACAACAGCACGGCAGACCCCAGTGAACGTGCGAACATCGGCGCACCCCTCTCTATCAAATATCGCTGTTCCGAATCAGAATAGCGGTGAGTATAGACGGCACCCCAGGATCTCATGGCCTCTCGAAAATCCCTCCCTTCCACGACCAACGATTTGCCCCACGCCCTGACGGACGCCAGCGCCGACAAGCGCCTGGACGTGCTGCGGCACGTGGCCGCGGGTTGTTCGATTTCGCAGTCGGCGCGCCAGGTGGGCATCAGCTACAAGGCCGCCTGGCAGGCCATCGACACGCTGAGCAACCTCAGCGGTGTGCCGCTGGTGGATCGCACCGTGGGGGGCGTCGGCGGTGGTGGTGCCCGCATCACCGCCGAGGGTCTGCAGCTGCTGGCGCTCGCCGCCGAGCTGGCCCGCGCGCGCCAGCAGGTGCTGGCCCGCTTTGCCGGCGGCGCCATCGGCGAGGGTGGCCTGGGTCTGCGCACCAGCATGCGCAACCAGCTGCGCTGCCGTGTGCTGCGCTGCGCACCGCTGGCCCCCGGCGACCCGATGGTGGCGGTGACGCTGGTCACGCCGGGCGGCGCACAGCTGGTCTCCAGCGTCACGCAGGAGAGCGCCGACCTGCTGGGTCTGACCCCCGGCCTGTCCGTGCTGGCCTTGTGCAAGGCCACCGCGGTGGCGGTGTCGTTGAGCGCTTCGCACGCCGCGCCGGGCTCGCTCAGCGGGCGCATCGAGCGCTGCTCACCCGGCGCCCGGCAAGACGAGGTGGTGCTGGCCCTCGATGGGGGCGGTCACTGGGTGGGCTTTGCACGGCATCCGTTCACCGGGCAGGTGGGTGATGTCGCGTTGGCGGTCTTGTCGCCCGCGGCGTTGGTGATCGGCCTGGCTGGCTGAGGCGTGCCGTTGCTCGGCAGGCGCAGCGGGTGGTCGCCAGACGCGATGGAGCGTCAAACGGGGTCACGCTGCGTCGGCTTCACGGCTCCGCTGCACCGCCGGCGTTGCTGGATGGCACGTCCCCAGGCGACTTGATGCCTGTTCCCACCACGGTGAGATTCAATTCGGCCGTGTTGCCCCACGCTGAAGCGGCGACGTTGCTCACCGTGTTTTCGCTGTCGGGTTCCTCGTAAGCATTCGGCAGGGCGTCTGTGGTCACCGCGTTCTGCACGCGCGCGATGTGGGTGCTGCTGACGATCGCCATGTCCAAACGGTTGTTGCTGCTGGCCTGCATGCCCTCGCCGTTGGGGGCCGTGATCTGCCCGGTGTGCGTGCCGCCCGTGAGCGTGTAGTTCGAGGCCAGGCCGCTGCCATCGGCCAGTGCCAGCGTGCCCAGATTCAAGGCTTGGACGCCCGCACCAGCGCTGGCGCTGGGAACGGTTCCGGCACCGCTCAGCATCAGCGATTCCGTCCCGATCCCGGTGCTGATCGCACCCTGGGTGCCAAACAGGGAGGCGCCGAAGCTGGTCGTCCCGTCGTGCACACGCTCCCCGCTCAGGTTGACGATGGCCCGGTGGATCGTGAGCGTGCCGCTGGCGTAGCTGATGATGTAGCCCTGCTGGGCCGAATAGAGTCCGCTCGGGGTCAAGGTGTAGTTGCCGGCGTTCACCGGGTTCTGGGAAATGCTGTCAACGGTCACTGTCCCCAGCAAACCGGCGTTGGGTGGGCTGCTGTAGCCCACGCTGTTCGAGCCCACGTACG
>LNFM01008848.1_pt1 | contig 14979 bp, 10 predicted proteins | sample 596031 | NCBI WGS metagenome assembly LNFM01 (sample SAMN04254537, study PRJNA301005) | activated carbon metagenome | isolation source: dual media filters at the Ann Arbor, Michigan drinking water treatment plant | place: USA: Ann Arbor
CACTTTTCTGGCGGCGTGCTGACGTTCCACACAGGCTGGCTCTTCCGCACAGAACCGGGCTGGGATTTGTGGTGCGGCGGTCCGCCCAATCACATCAAGGATGGCATTCAGCCTTTGGCCGGCGTTGTTGAAACCTACTGGCTCCCGTTTCCCTTCACGATGAACTGGCGCTTCACGCGCCCAGGCATGATCTCGTTCAAGAAGGGCGAGCCGTTCTGCTTCATCTTCCCGATCCCGCACGAGAAGATGGATGAGATTCAACCGATCGTGAAATCGATCCATGACGATCCCGAACTGAAGCGCCAATACGATGCGTGGGGCGCAAGCCGCAGCAACTTCCTGACGCGCCTCAGCGACAATGACGCGGAGGCCGTGAAGAATGGCTGGCAGCGCGATTATTTCCGCGGCCGCACGCCCGAGGGCCACGTCGCGCCGGATGGCCATATCAATCGCAGGCGATTGAAAGCGCCGCGTAAGGCAGAAGACGGGGAATAGGAATGGCCGCGCGTGGGGGAGACGGCGGCAGGGTTATCGTTCTCACGCTTGTGGGCGTCATCGCACTGGCGTTGGTGCTGCCTTTCGGTGTTGGCGCGCGTGTCTTTCGCGCGCCGTCTGGGTCGATGCAGCCCGCAATCGTTCCCGGTGATCACCTGGTGGTGCCGAAGTGGAGCTATGGCTATGGCCGCTATTCGTTTGCGCCGTTTCCATCCCCGTTCAGAGAGCAGCGTTTTCTTGGGCGCGCGCCACAGCGCGGTGATCTCGCGGTTTTCCGGCCGTCACCCGAACCGAACCACGATTTCGTCAAACGCGTTGTCGGCATGCCGGGCGATCGCATTCAGATGATCAACGGCATGCTGCACATCAATGATGAAGCGGTTACGCTTGAGCCGCTTGGCGAGGTCACGTTCGCAGACGACTATGGCGGCGAGATCAGGGCTCAGGCCTATCGCGAAACGCTGCCGGGCGGCGTGCGCTATGTGGTGCTCGATCGCGGCATGAGCGAACTCGACAATACGCGCGTTTTTATTGTCCCTGAGGGGCAGTATTTCATGCTCGGTGATGATCGAGACAATTCGGCCGATAGCCGCGTGACCGCGCAGGTTGGCTATGTGCCGCTCGCCAACTTTATCGGCCCCGTCGCGACTGTATTGCCGACATCGCCCTTAGAGCGGCTGAGTATCGAATAGCGGCGCAGAGCGGGGCGCGATCCGGCGCCTGCGCCCTGCGCCGAGCGTTAATTTCATCGCCCTGGTCGCCAAACCCCGCCCGCGCCGAGCCGCGTCCAAGTGATCCCAGGTTCATCAGACCTTCGGGCTGAGGTTTAGGGCCTAAGCCCCTTGCTTCCGCCGCGCCGCTCTGCGATAGGAGCGCCCCTCAGGCGGGCTCTTGAAGCGCCGTCACCCAGGATGCGGGCGTAGCTCAGGGGTAGAGCACAACCTTGCCAAGGTTGGGGTCGTGAGTTCGAATCTCATCGCCCGCTCCAGTTTCACCAGCGACGTTCAGCAGAATTATCCGCCGCGGCGGATGGTGCGCACGCGTCAGTGCGCTGCGACCCAGTTGGCGATGAGGGGCGGCACGGCTTCGAGGCTGGGCGCCTGCGCGAAGCGCGGGTGGCCGAGCGGCGCGGGCGCTGCCTCGTGTTCCCAAACCAGTTCGTGCGGGATGTGGATGGCGCGGCCGCCAATGTCGAGAACAGGCAAGACGTCCGATTTGATCGTGTTGCCGACCATCACGAACGTGTCGGCAGTTCCGCTAAGCTTCGCCAGAATGGCGCGGTAGGTGTCCGGCGTTTTTTCGCGGACGATTTCGATAACATCGAACAGCTCGACGAGGCCGGACGCTTCCAATTTGTAGCTTTGCTCGACCGGATCGCCTTTTGTGATCAGCACGAGGCGGCAACCTTCGGCGCGCACACTCGTGAGGGCGTCGTGGGCCCCTTGCAGTACGTTTACATCCTGCTGGAGCATCGATTTTCCGATCTCCAGGATTTGGCTGACCTCTTGACTGGTGAGCCTGCCAGGCGCCGCGACCGTCGCTGACTCCAGAACGGAAAGAATGAAGCTTTTGACGCCATAGCCGTAGTGTCTGAGGTTCTCGATCTCGATGCGCGAGAACGTCTCCGACCAAAGGCTCTCAGAAACGTATTGCTGCATTATCGCGCAAATTCTCTCCTGCGCCGCGACGAAGACGTGCTCGTGAAACCAAAGTGTGTCGTCGCCATCGAATGCCACTATGCTGGGCTTTTTTGTCAAAGGTTCATCCTGCATTCGTCACTATCGGAGCATAAACTATCATGATGTTTGAATGCCCGCCATGACGCACCGTATCGATGAAAAGGCAATTGAGAATGCGGCCAGACTTGCGCTTGATGAAGCCAAGCTGGCGTCGGAGTCCGGATCATTTGGTGTTGGCGCGTGTCTCGTCGGACGCGACGGAACTGTGTTCTCTAGAGCCAGAAATCGGGTCGCGGGCGAAGAAAGCAAGCGCGATCCAACGGCGCACGCAGAGCGCAGGCTGATCGATTGGTACTGTGCCAAGCGCGCCGAGGGGCGCGATCTGCCGGCAGAGTCCGACTTGATCGTGGTGGGCACGGTGGAGCCCTGCATGATGTGCGCCGGGGCGCTGTTGAGTGCGGGGATGTTGTCCGTCTCGCTCTGTGAGGATGCTGCGGCGGGCGTGGCCATTGCCCGCGACTTCGCATGCCTGCCGCCAGTGCTTCGCCCGAAAGCGCGCAATGCGATCATGCTCGCTGGCCGCTCGGAGCAGGGCGCGTCACCGCTGATGCGGGCGTATGCAATCGAGGCTGAGGCGCTATTTGCGCAGACCCTGGCGCGCGTGCGCGCAAACGTCAGTCACGATGTCATTCATCCCGCCACGAATGTGCGCTTCGGCATCCAGTCTGATTGGCATGACGTGGTGCTGGAGCGGCCCGCGGGCGTCGACCAAGTGGCGGCAATTCGAGTCGGCGGCGCCGAGCCGCTCATGCCGCACGGCCGCGAAGCGTCGTCGCCTATCGGATATCCTGTGCTGGAGTTGATCCGCACCATCACGAGGCGCGGCGTCAGCGGGCTAACTGCCGATGCCGAGCGCGCGACGTTGCAGTTTATGATTTCCGGCGCTTTCGAGAGCCCTGCCGCGATCGTCACGTCGCTCGGCGCCATCGGCTCCTTCGCCGAGGGCCCCGTCACACGCACGCCATACGTAATGATGTGTGACGTTTCCGATGAGCATTACGCGGCGATCCAGCAAGCGATCAGCCTCTTTCCACCGCTCTATCGCGAAACCATAGGCATCACCGTCGGCCGCATCGGCTCGTCGTCATCCTAAGATTTGCCACTCATGCGCTCGGGAAAGTGGAGACGACAACTCGCGCGCAGGTTGACTCAGATGCAGCCCAGGGTTACATCCTTCCAGGCGTCGAGAGACGCCAGGGGCTCCAACACGCCCCATTTTCGGGCGGAATGCAAGCAAAGGTTGCTGCTGGCTGCGCGCTCTGGTTGCTAAGCGCCTGCGGAGGCGTGCTCCAGCGCTTGGTCTATGAGGGCGTCTAGGGCGGAGGCGTTGGCGCCGCGAATGTTGCGGAGATCGGAGTCGAGGCGCTTCAGCGCATCGGCGCAGCGATAGTATTGGAGCCGCTCGGCTTCTTTGACCGCGGCGTTGATCATCTGATGGGCGCGGCGGCGATCGTCCGGCGTGGGCATGTTCATGAGCTGCACGCGAACGCGGCGGAGCATGGCAGCGAGAGCGGGCGGTTGGCCGGCTTCGTCAAACTTGCGGCGATCGTTCCAGCGCTTCGGGCCTGAGCGCAGACGGCGATCCGGTCCGAAATAGTCAGAGTTGTCGACCCATTTGTTGCGCATAGTACACGCTTTATGGGTGCTACACTTTTAACGCGCGGTTATCCAAGCTGTGACAGCGGGAACGTGTGCGGTACGCGGCGCAGAAATTTTGCGCTCAGCGCTTACGGATAAGGCCTTCCTGCGCCGCTGATGCAACCAGCACGCCGTCTTCGCGATAAATCGCGCCACGATTGAAGCCGCGCGCGCCGGATGCAGACGGGCTGTCTTGCACGTAGAGGTGCCAGCGCGAGAAGTTTGTTGGGCGGTGGAACCAGAGGATGTGATCGAGGCTCGCGGTTTGCACGCCGGACATCCACGACGCGCCGTGCGGACGCATGGCGGTGCCGAGGAGTGAATAGTCCGAAGCGTAAGCGAGCATCGCTTGATTGAGCGCAATATCGTCGCCCAAATCCTCGCGCGCGCGCAGCCAGACGTGTTGCGTCGATGATTTTGGCGTCGGGTTCAGCAGCGATTGGCGATCGATGGGGCGCATCTCGATCGGCCGCTTGCGGATCCAGTTGCGGTGCGCTTCCGGCAAATCCTTCAGCTCTTCGCCAACCGTAATCACCTCATCGACGAGCGTGTCGGGCTTTGCGACATCGGGCATGTCGCTCTGGTGGTCGTAGCCGGCTTCCAGCGTCTGGAACGAGCACGCCATGTTGAAAATCTGCTCGCCTTTTTGGATGGCGATAACGCGGCGTGTGGCGAAGCTCTTGCCGTCGCGCGAGCGCTCGATCTGATAGAGCATCGGCTGGCGCGGATCGCCGGGGCGGATGAAATAGCTCTGCAGCGAATGGCAGATCGGGCCGTCGACAGTCCTGTAAGCGGCCATCAAAGCTTGGGCTACGACCTGGCCGCCGAAGATGCGCTGGCGATCCTCGGCCGGCGAGACGCCGCGGAACAGGTTCACCTCGATCGGTTCGAGATCGAGCACGCGGGTGAGTTCATCCATCACTGACATGGGCTTTCGCTTATGGCGCGACGCAACGCAGCACAAGGCGCCCTGGCGGATGGGTGAGGTGCGGCAAGGCCGTCACCGGAGCTTTGCTGGACGTGCGCCCATTCGTCCGCGATATTGCCGCTTGGGGGCGGTAAATCGCCTGGGGGCGCGCATGCCGGTAAGCTTCAATCAGTCTCCAATCGACATGCTCGATCCAATCGATTGGGCCGATTTTTTTCAGGCGATTGCTTCGACTTCGCACAATTCAACGAGCTGGTCGGCATCCAATAGCGCCACCGGCGAAACGTGGCAGTTCACCGGCGTCGGATTCGGCAATTACCAGAACCATATCCCGTTCACCGGTACCATTACCGGCATCACTTACAGATTGAATGGTGTGACGCAGTTCACGGCGACGGGCGCGTCGGTGGACGTCTTGACGTTTTTGACGTCTGGCCTGAATGGCGACTGGGTCACCGCTGTCGCCGGATTGTACAACGGCGCGGACACCATTGTCGGCACTAGCGGCGCGGATCGGCTCTACGGCTTCGCCTCCAACGATACGCTCAGCGGTGGCGATGGCACGGACTATCTCGATGGCGGCGCTGGTGATGATGTGTTGAACGGTGATACCGGAAATGACGTGCTCGACGGCGGCAATGAAATCGACACGCTGAACGGCGGCGATGGCGCTGATACGCTCTACGGACGCATCGGGGGCGATACGCTGAATGGCGACGCCGATAACGACACGCTGTTTGGAGGCGACGGCGACGACACTATCGGCGGGGGAGCGCAAGACGATGTGCTCGACGGCGGCAACAATAACGACGTGCTCTACGGCCGACAGGGCAATGACACGCTGAATGGCGCCGCGGGCGATGATGCGCTCAGTGGGGGTGATGGCGATGACACGTTTGTGTTCATGCCAGGCTCAGGCGCCGACATCGTCGTCGATTTCGCGGCGGGCGGTCTGCAAGACAGCCTAGATCTCAGCGCCTACGAGGGCACGGGGATCACCTATAATGCCGCTCAAGTCGGCGCGGATACCGTGTTCACATTCTCGAACGGCGACACGATCACGCTCGTGAACGTGGACATCGACAATCTCGTACAGACCGATCCGTACGGCTGGGGCTAAGCGCTCTTCACCGCCGCGATGTCGCGTTGTGTCGCGACGAAGCGTTCTTCGATCATGGAGACGGTGTCGGCCACTTGTTCGAGCATGCGCACGCTGCGTTGTTCGACGCCGATGATGCGCTCCTCGACACGGCGGCGGAGCGCTTCGAAGGCGGCGGCGAGGTCGCGATCCGTGTCGCGCGGGCCTTCGAGGGCGGCGAAGCGGGCGTCGTTCTCCTCGATGAAGCGGGCGATTTCGGTGGTGATGGTGTGGATGGCGTTGACTTGCGTCGTTTCCATCTCGGCGACGCGCGCTTGCAGCGTCAGCACCATGTCGTGAGCGGAATCGCGTTCGGTGGAGACGCCGGCGATGTGATCGAGGCGGATGTCGGCAAGCGCCATTTCCATGGCGTGGACGCGCTCTTCGGTCTTGGTCGCGGTTTCGCCGGTCTGGGCGGCGACGCGGTTGAGGAGGCGGGTCATGCCTTGCAGCTGCTCGCCGGTATCGTTGATGAAGCTTTGCTGCGCGTCGACGCGCGCTGCTAGGTGGCGCTGCGCTTCGACGGCGGCTTCGACGTCGGCAAGGCGACCCGCGACACTGGGGTCAATGCTGTTGACTGCGTTTTCGAGGTCGATGACGCGGTCCGCGATTGTTTGATCGACGCCGGCGAACGCCGCTTCGATCTGCGCGATCCGGTTTGCGAGCGGACCAGCAGCAGTTTCGACGCGCTCGACGGCCGCTTCCAGCATTTGCGCGCGTGAGAGTGCGCCAGCGACGCCTTCGCGGAGGAGTGCGGTTTCGGTCTGCGCTTGGCCGCGGAGCTGGGCGATCTGGGCAGCGAGGTCGGAATCGCCTTGGGTAATGTCGCCTGCCAGCTTGCTCAACGCAGCGGTGGTGCAGCTTTCGACGCGGTCAACTTCAGCGCGGATCAGGTTGCCGAGTTGCGCAGTCTCGCGCTCGTTGGCGTCGATGCGAGCTGAGGCGTTGTTATGGCGCTGGTTTTGGTCGGCTTCGGCGCGAGCGAGCATGGCGCGCACTTGTGCTTCGCCATCGCTGATGCGCTGAGCCAGCGCTTCGCGGGTTTCGACCAAAGTGCCGGCATGGTTGGCGAAGGCGCTGTCGAGCAAGCCGATACGGGCTTGGGCGGCGCCGTGATCTTCGCGCAGGCCGGCGATCTCGCCGCGCAGGGTGGAGCGCAGGTTCTCGAGCGCTGCTTCTTGGTCGTGTGCGCGGCGCACAGCATCGGAGGCGAGCGCGGCGTCGGCCTGGCGGAGCGATTGGGCGGTTTCCTCAAGCGCGGTTTGGGCCGCGTCTTCCGTATCGATGATGCGGGCGTGCAGCTGTTCGGCGGTGCGCGCGGCATTGTGTTCGTTGGCGATCACGCGCTCGGCCAGCGAGCCCAGTCGCTCGGCGGCGTCGGCGAAGGCGGCGTGCATATGGGCGCGGGTGTCGGCGGCGCTCTCTTCGAGGCGCTCGTCGAGCATTTCGCGGGCATGGCGGAATTCTTGGATGAGATGCGCGATGGCCGCGTCGGCTTCAGCCGCGGCTTCGGCGGCGTTGTGGCGGACTTCGGCCAGGGTCGTGTGCAACCGGCCGGTGATCTCGGTGGTGAAGTCGGCGAAATCGCTGGCGACGGCGTGCTTCAGCGCGTGCTGCTCTTCGGCCAGCTCGGCGCAAGCCTCGTCGGCGTTGCGGGCGATCATCTCGATGGCGTCGAGGCGTTGATCGAAGCCGGCGGCGCGGTCGGTGGTGGCGGAGGCCAGTGTCGAAATGTTGTCGCCGAGGACGGCGATGTCGGTGCGGATGCCGAGGAAGGCCGCGCCATTGTCTTGCTGGGCCTGTCTGAGATCATCTCCGGCCTCGGTGACAGAATGCTCCATTTCCCCGAGGCGGGAGGTCAGGTCGAGCATTGCGTCGTCCAGCGTATGGACGGCTGCATTCAGGCGGCGCTCAAGCCCACGCAGGCGGTGGCGCACGGCATAAGATTCGGGACCGTCGCCCTGTGGCGCAACAATCGGCGCGCCATGGACTGAAAGCTGGGTCGGTTCGTCCTCGGTTTGGGCGTTGAGCTGCTCGACTAGTGCGTTGCGGATCACGATGTCGGTCAGATAGTCAGCGAGGCTCACCCCAAGGCGCGCCGCTTCCTCGGCCGCTTGCTCGCGCAGCGCCGGATCGATGCCTTTGAGCACCCAGGAAGACATTTCACTCATAACAGCCTCGTGTCCCGATCCTCCATGGATGAAGGAACGTGCTTAAGGCCGCGTAAAATAAGGGCTTCTGATTTTCTTAAAGAAGCGTTGCGGGGCGCTTCGCCACAATTCGTTCAACGTGCGCTCATGCGCGCAAACTGTGCGTGCTGTTTTCGATGCTTTTGCCGCCGCAAGCGGCGCAAATCATGTCATCTTCTGCTGCGCGAACAGGCGATGTCGCTCTTCATTCCGACTTACGTCTGCCAGATTCGCATGGCTTGTTGTTAATCATCGCTCACTGGCTCCCTATGTCAGACTAGCGAGGCAACGGAGGCACGATTTTGTCTGAGGATCTCTTTCGCAGCTACGCGCGCTCGTTCGAATCGAAGCGCGAAGCGGAGATGTCGCTTCAGGACTATCTCAGTCTCTGCCGCGATGACCCGCTAACCTACGCGACCGCGCATGAGCGTTTGCTCGCCGCGATTGGCGAGCCGCGCATGGTCGACACATCGAAGGACGCGCGGCTCGGCCGCGTGTTCATGAACCGCACGGTGCGGTTCTATCCGGCGTTCGCCGAGTTTTACGGCATGGAAGAGACGATCGAGCGCATCGTCGCCTTCTTCCGCCACGCCGCGCAGGGTTTGGAAGAGCGCAAGCAGATCCTTTATCTGCTCGGCCCGGTCGGCGGCGGTAAATCCTCGCTGGCCGAGCGCCTGAAGGCGCTGATGGAAGATAAGCCGATCTACGTGCTGAAGGCGGGTGACGAAATGAGCCCGGTGTTCGAAAGCCCGCTCGGTCTCTTCGATCCGGAAGTCTGGGGCCAGAAGCTCGACGACGAATACGGCATCCCCCGCCGGCGCCTGACCGGCTTGATGAGCCCGTGGTGCGTGAAGCGCCTCGACGAATTCGGCGGCGACATCACCAAATTCCGCGTCGCAAAGGTGAACCCCTCGCGCCTGCGCCAAATCGGCGTCGGCAAAGTCGAACCGGGCGATGACAACAACCAGGACGTCAGCTCGCTCGTCGGCAAGGTCGATATCCGCAAGCTCGAAATGCACGCGCAGAACGATCCTGACGCATACTCCTATTCGGGCGGTCTAAACCGCGCCAACCAGGGCATGCTCGAATTCGTCGAGATGTTCAAAGCGCCGATCAAGATGCTGCACCCGTTGCTGACGGCGACGCAGGAAGGCAATTATGTCGGCACCGAGAATATCGGCGCGATACCGTTCAACGGCATCATCATGGCGCACTCGAACGAAGCCGAGTGGCAGACGTTCAAGAATAATAAGAACAACGAAGCCTTCATCGACCGTATCTTCGTGATCAAGGTGCCGTACTGCCTGCGTGTGAACGAAGAGCTGAAAATCTACGAGAAGCTGATCCGCGGCTCTGAACTCGCCGAGGCGCCATGTGCGCCGGCGACGCTGGAAATGCTGGCGCGCTTCTCGGTGCTCTCGCGCTTGAAAGAGCACGAGAACTCAAACCTCTTCGCCAAGATGCGCGTCTATAACGGTGAGAGCCTGAAAGAGGTCGATCCGAAGGCGCGGACGCTGCAGGAATACAAGGACTCTGCTGGCGTCGATGAGGGCATGGACGGCATCTCGACGCGCTTTGCCTTCAAGGTGCTGGCGGCGACCTTCAACCACGACACGCAGGAAGTCGCCGCCGATCCGGTGCACTTGATGTATGTGCTGGAGCAGGCGATCCGCCGCGAGCAATTCCCGCAGGAGGCCGAGGGCAAGCTGCTGGAGTTCATCAAGGCCGAACTCGCGACGCGCTACGCGGAGTTCATCGGCAACGAAATCCAGAAGGCGTATCTGGAGAGCTACCACGATTACGGTCAGAACCTGTTCGACCGTTACGTCGATTATGCCGACGCGTGGATCGAAGACATCGACTTCAAAGATCCAGATACCGGTCAGCTGCTCAATCGCGAGCTGCTCAATCAAGAGCTCTCGAAGATCGAAAAGCCCGCCGGCATCGCGAATCCGAAGGATTTCCGCAACGAGGTGGTGAAGTTCACTTTGCGCGCGCGCGCAGGCCACGGCGGCAAGAACCCGTCTTGGACCTCGTACGAGAAAATCCGCGAAGTGATCGAACGGCGCATGTTCTCACAAGTCGAGGACTTGCTGCCGATTATCACCTTCGGTTCGAAGAAAGACGGCGAGACCGAGAAGAAGCACGAGGAATTCGTGATGCGCATGACCGAGCGCGGCTATACCGAGCGGCAAGTCCGCCGGTTGGTCGAGTGGTACATGCGGGTCAAGCAGGCGGGGTAAGCGCGCGTGCACATTATTGACCGGCGCTTAAACCCCGGCGGGAAAAGCTTCGCTAACCGTCAGCGCTTCTTGCGCCGTGCGCGCGCACAAGTGCGCAAAGCGGTGCGCGAAGCGTCGAGCACGCGCTCAATCAAGGACGCCGGTAAGGGCGGAGAAGTTTCGATCCCCGCCGGCGGCGTGCATGAGCCGAGCCTGCGGCGATCGAGTCAGGGCGGCGTGCGCGACTACCTGTTGCCTGGCAACAAGAAGTACATTGAAGGCGATGGCATCCCGCGTCCCGAGCAAGGCGGCGGGCAAGGCTCGAAGGCGTCCGATAGCGGCGAAGGCGAAGACGAGTTTCGCTTTGCGCTGAGCGACGAAGAATATCTCGATCTCTATCTCGAAGATCTGGAGTTGCCCGATCTGGCGAAGCGGCAAGTGACGGGCGCGACGTCCGTGCTCTATCGCCAGGCTGGCTACTCGACTTCGGGTCCCCCGTCGCGCTTATCAGTGCCGCGCACTTTGCGTCATTCAATGTCGCGTCGGATTGCGCTGAAGCGGCCGAAGAACGATGAGATCGTCGCGCTGCGTGAGCAGATCGAAAAGCTTGAGCGCGAAGGCGGCCAGTTCGACGAACTCGTCAAGTTGCGCGCCGAACTCGAAGCCCTGCTGCTGCGCACCAAGCGCATTCCCTACATCGATCCAGTCGACGTTCGCTTCCGCCGCTTGGAGACAACGCCGAAGCCGATCGCGCGCGCGGTGATGTTCTGCCTGATGGATGTCTCCGGCTCGATGAACGAGCACATGAAGGATCTGGCCAAGCGGTTCTATTCGCTGCTCTATCTCTTCTTGAACCGTCGTTACGAGCACGTCGATGTCGTCTTCATCCGCCACACACACGAAGCGTCCGAGGTGGATGAGCAGACCTTCTTCTATTCCCGCGAGACCGGCGGGACGGTGGTCTCCACGGCGCTCTTCAAAATGGCTGAGATCGTGCGCGAGCGTTATCCGGTCAGCGACTGGAACATCTACGCCGCGCAAGCGAGCGATGGCGACAACACGTCGAGCGATAACGCCGTCGTGCTGGCGCAGCTGAAGGATGTGATCCTGCCGATTTGCCAGTACTACGCTTATGTCGAAGTCGGCATGGACGACGAGGAAGAAGCGCCCGGCGCGGGTGAGCCCAGCACAAATCTCTGGCGCGCGTATCGCCGCGTACCGGAAGGCGAGCCGTTCGCGATGCGCAAAGTGCGTCACCGCCGCGATATCTATCCGGTGTTCCGCGATCTCTTCTCCCGCCAGAATGCGGAGGCGGCGGCATGAGCTTGGTGGCTGACTCCAAACTGCTCTTCAATGGGCCCGACTGGGATTTCGATCTGATCAAGCGCGTGCACGAAGCGTGCGGCGAGATCGGCGTGAACGAGATGGGCCTCGATCCCTATCCCAATCAGATCGAAGTGATCACGACTGAGCAGATGCTCGATGCTTATGCCTCGACAGGCATGCCGCTCTTTTACCGTCACTGGAGCTTCGGCAAGCATTTCGCGCGCAATGAAGCGATGTATCGCAAAGGCTATCAGGGCCTCGCCTACGAGATCGTCATCAATTCCAACCCGTGCATCGTCTACATCATGGAGGAGAATTCCGCGACGATGCAGACGCTCGTGCTGGCGCATGCGGGCTACGGCCACAGCCACTTCTTCAAGAACAATTACGTCTTCAAGCAATGGACCGACGCTGACGGCATCTTGGACTATCTTGAGTTCGCTCGATCGCTGATCGCCAAATTCGAAGATCGCTACGGACAAGAGGCGGTGGAGCGCACGCTCGATGCGGCGCACGCGCTGCAGAGCCACGGCATTCATCGCTTTCCGAGGAAGCGCATGGCGGATCTGCGCTCGGAGGAGAGGCGCGAAGAGGAGCGCCGCCGTCACGGCGAGCAGCTGTTCAATGATCTCTGGCGCACGGTGCCGCAAGGCAAGCGCAAGGCCGGCAAGGACGACGACGCGAAACGCAAAGCGTTGCTCGGTCTGCCGGAAGAAAATCTGCTCTACTTCCTCGAAAAAACTGCGCCGCGCTTGGCGCCATGGCAGCGTGAAGTGCTGCGCATGGTGCGGATGATCAATCAGTATTTCTATCCGCAGCGCCAAACCAAGGTGATGAACGAAGGCTGCGCCACCTACACGCACCATCGCATCATGAATCGCCTGCACGAGAAGGGCCAGATCACCGACGGCTCATTCCTTGAGTTCATCCACTCACACACAAGCGTGGTGATGCAGCCGGGCTTCGATGATCGCCGCTATAGCGGCATCAACCCGTATGCACTGGGCTTCGCCATGTGCTGCGATATCGAGCGCGTGTGTCTGGCGCCGACGGATGAAGATCGCGAATGGATGGGCGGCATCGCCGGCAATGGCGATCCATACGGCACGCTGCGCGACATCTGGGCGAACTATCGCGATGAAAGCTTCATCTCGCAGTTCCTGTCGCCGCGCGTGATCCGCGATTTCGGCCTCTTCCGCGTCGTTGACGATGAGGACGAAGACGAGATGAACGTATCCGCCATCCATGACGAACGCGGCTATCGCAACATCAAGCGCGCCCTGGCGAAGCAGTACGACATCGCGTACCGCGACGCCGACATTCAGATCGTCGATGTCGATCTAGCGGGCGATCGAAAGCTCATCCTCATGCACCGTGTGCTGGATGGGATTGTGCTCGAAGAGACCGACGCGCAACGCGTGCTGCAACATACGGCTGACCTCTGGGGCTACGACGTGAAGCTCGTGGAGCAGGACGATAACGGGCACGTGCACAACGAGCTGACGGCAAGCCCGCGAAGGGGCGGGCTGGGTTAGTCGGTGAAGTTCCAGTGTCGCGGCACGTCCGCGCCACATACGTCGCAAACAAACCAGCTATCTTTGATGATCAGAATCTGTGTGCAGGCCGAACAGCGGCGAAATGTGAACGCACGTGTAAAGGCCGTTGGGTGCTTCACACCGATGCGTTTCAGCACGGAGGTTACGGCCTCCCAACACTCGGGTTCAGGGCAAAAGCCCGTCGATTGATTTGAAGCCTCGACGACACTTCCATCCGGAGCCAAAGCCAGTTCACCAGCCGCTCTGACGGGGCCACCCGACGCGCAGGCGACGTGCTCCGTAGTCTCGGTGCGATCTGAAGGCGACGTTGTGCATCGACCGTATAGGTAACGAAAACGATGCCTGTGGGATCGGCGTCGTCAAGATTGGTGTTCAGCCAAGCAACAATATCATCGGTGCTATCGATGATCGCACCAGGTGGTGCATCTGCCACGGACTCCAAATTCGCAACAGAGCCGACGTATCGATAAAGGCGCACCGCTAAATCCCAATCCGCTCCAGTCCATCCGCGATCGCCGGATCAACCTGTACATCGCGCTCGGAAATCGGCCGCGTCAGTCGCAGCGTCTCCATGCTGCGTGCGCGGGAGAGCGCGACATAGGCTTGGCCTGGCGCGAAGGCGCCGCGGCCGAGATCAATTTCGACGCTGTCGAGCGTCATGCCTTGGGCTTTGTGGATGGTGAGCGCCCACGCTGGGGCGAGCGGGAATTGCACATATTTGAATTCCTCTTTCACCTCCATGCGGTTTTCCTTGGCGTTCCACGTCCAGCGCGCTTGCGGCCACACGGCGCGTTCGACATCGACCTCATCGCCCGCATCGAGCGCGACAACGATCACCGTTTCCTCCAGCGAACGCACGGTGCCGAGCGAGCCGTTCACCCATCGGCCTTCCGGATCGTTTTGCGTGAAGATCACGCGTGCACCGCGCTTCAAAACAAGCTCCATCGGCGCGGGGAAGCGATCGCCCTGCGCTTTTGGCGCTTCGCCTTCGAACGCGCCGGTGTAACGCGCGCCCGCGCCTTCGAGCGAGGCGAGGCCTTGGGCATTGTACTTGTCCGCAACCGCATTGGTGGCGCAGAGCAAGACCGGGCGCTTCGGCAGCGAACGATCGAGGCACACGGTGTTGAGGATCGTCACCGCTTCTTCGACGCCGCGCCGTTCGCGGATGGCGGAGAGAAGCGCGATGAAGTCCTGATTGGTCTGGCGATGCACTTCGGTGAGCTGCACGGCGGCAATCGGTGCATCGCGCAGGCAATGGGCGGAGAAGGCGTAGGGGCTGGAATAGCCGGCGTCTTCGAGCAACTGGCTTTCTTCGCCACGCACGACCGGCGGCAGCTGATAGAAATCGCCTACGAGCAGCATCTGCACGCCACCAAAGGGTCGCGAGGATTTGCGCGCGACCTTCAAGTGCTGATCCATCGCGTCGAGCACGTCGGCGCGGAGCATCGAGATTTCGTCGATGATGAGCCGGTTGATGGCGCGCGCCGTGCGGGTGAAGAACCAGTTCGGCTTTTCGTGATTGCCGATCAGCGGTCGCGGCGGGAAGCCGAAAAATGAGTGCACTGTCTGGCCGCCGATATTCATGGCTGCGAGGCCCGTGGGCGCCAGTACGGCCTGGGGGTATTGCGGATCGTTATCAACCAGCGATCGGATGAAGTGGCTTTTGCCGGTGCCGGCGCGCCCGATAACGAACACGACAGGCGTGCGATCAGCCAGCGCTTGCTGCGCTTCGGCAACGGCGGGATCGG
>LNFM01008849.1_pt1 | contig 14979 bp, 15 predicted proteins | sample 596031 | NCBI WGS metagenome assembly LNFM01 (sample SAMN04254537, study PRJNA301005) | activated carbon metagenome | isolation source: dual media filters at the Ann Arbor, Michigan drinking water treatment plant | place: USA: Ann Arbor
CTGGCCGTGAGGCGAGCGTGGTGCCGCTTGGGTGTTGACGCCGCTACTGATTTTCCTGCGGATGTGCATTTTTGAACCGAAATCCGGTTCCCTGTTGAGTTATTGAGGACCGTCCCCGCCCGGGTCGCCGGTCCTCCCCGCACCACGCTCCCGCACCACGCTCCCGCACCGCGCTCCAATACTTGAGTTATTGAGGACCGTCCCCGCCCGATCCGCCGCGCTCGGGAAGCCCATTGTGCGGTCCCAGCTCGCGCACCGGCGCGTCGTGCCACCAGCCCGTCGCAGGCATGTCGTCACGACGCGATGGATTCAGCGGATACGTGATGCGGCTCGCGGGTCGCGCGGCGTCGCCTCCCACGAGCAGCACGGCCTCGCGATCGCCGTTGTTGAGAAAACAGTGACTGATCCCCGTCCCCGCAGGAAACGCTGCCAGATCCCCGGCCACCATGCGATGCAAGTGTCCGTCGATCCAGGCGTCGACCTCGCCTTCGAGCACATACACGAACTCTTCTTCGTCCTCTTCGGCGTGCGGCCACGACGAGCGCGTCCCTGGCGGAAGTCGCTGAATGTTCACGCCGATTCGCAGCAGGCCAGCGGCGTGCCCGATGCGGCGCGTCGGGCCCATCTTCTCGTCGCTCTGCGGGTAGACATGCGTCTTCTCAGGAACGTCGCGGGTCGACACGATGAATGGAGGTCGTTCGCTCACGGCCGTTCACTATCCCGCTACGGCTCGAAGATTGAGTTACCGTCCCCCGCCATGACCTTTCGTCGACGCGACGCTATGTACGCAGGGCTGCTCTTGGCAGGCTCGTTCCTCGGCGCTTGTGGCTCGAGCTCGCCGCTCATCGTCGGCGCTCAGCCCGACCCCGGCGCAGGGCCCTTCGCGGGAACCTGGTCCCTCTCGGGCACCGCTACACAGTCCGTCGAGAGCGACGGCGGACCTGTCATGATGCCCATGACCGCGCCGACCAACGTTCGCCTTCGGATCGCGGACGGAACGGGCTCGTCGATGGCCGTAACGATCTTGTCCGACACCGGCTCGGGCCCCGAGTGCCTGGTCGCTGCCACCCGTCGAGGCTCGACCGCGACCCTCGTCGCCGGCTCGTCGTGCACGATTGCCATGGGCACCACTGGAACCCTCACCGTCCGCAGCGGAACCCTCTCGCTCGAAGGCCCCCGCCTCCGCATGAGCGCCGCCTTCTCCATCGCCCTCGGCGGAGTCGGCAACGCGCGCATGGACATCGAAGCCTCCGGAACGCGGCTCTGATCCTTTCCGCGCGTGCGATACCCTCGCGCGCATGAAGCACGTCGTCGTCACCGGAGCCAACCGAGGCATCGGCCTCGAGCTCGCGCTGCAGTACCTCACACGCGGCGATCGCGTCACCGCGACCGCGCGCGACGCCAGCGCAGAATCACTCGCGACGCTCTCGCGAGCGCACGCGGGACGCCTCACCGTCCGCTCGCTCGACGTCAAGGACCCCCGCTCGATCGAGGCGTTCGCGAGCGCGATCGGAGACGACGTCGTGGACATCCTGATCAACAACGCCGCCATCGCGGGCAACCGCGGCGCGCTCGAGTCGCTCGCCATGGACGAGGCGCTCGAGGTCTACGCGACCAACGCCGTCGGCCCCGTGCTAGTCACTCGCGCGCTGCGAAAGAACCTCCGAAAGAGCGCGGCGCCGCGCGTCGCACACATCACGTCGGGCATGGGTTCGATCGGAGAAAACACGAGCGGCGGCTGGTACGCGTATCGAATGTCCAAGGCCGCGCTCAACATGGCCAGCAAGTGCCTGGCCCTCGAGTTCGAACGCGAGGGAATCTTGAGCGCCGTCATCAACCCCGGCTGGGTCAAGACCGACATGGGCGGAGAGGCCGCGCCCACCGACGTCCAAGAGTCTGCCTCGGGGATCATCACGACCATCGACGCGATGACCATGCCTCGCTCTGGAGCTTTTCTCGACTACCGCGGCGATCGCGAAATCGGCTGGTGATCCGCGGGCGAGGCTCTTCGTAGCCACGCGTCTACGAGCGGCGTACACCAGGACACCACTGTGAAATCTACGCTCGACCGTCGATCGGCCCTTAGCGCGTTCACCGCTCTCTCTGCCACCGCCGCGGCGGCCGCGCTCGCCCGGTGCACGCCCGGCGGATCGAGGTCCACCGTCGACGCGCGCCCCTCGCAGCTGCCCTCGTCGAGCAGCGGCGGTACTCGATCGCTCCCTCGATGGGGCCGCCCCCGCGCCGGCGCGTCGAGCCGATTCTGGCAGCAATGGGGCGACGGAAAGGCCGAGCTCATCGGCTACGACGTGATCACCCCTCGCTACGGGCACCTTCGCTCGGCCGAGGTCGCGATGATCTACGTCACAGAGCCCTTCTCGCGACGCACGTTGATCAAGGACGACAGCGCGCAGGGCGACGACCGAATGGACGTGCTCAAGGTCAACGTCAGCGAGAAGTTTCTCACCGGCGTCTACCCCTACTCGGTGATGACGAGCACGTTCTGCCCCACCGACGCGATCCGCGCCGAGCGGTTCTCGCCTGCCAAGATCGCGCTCAGCGCCCAGGAGTGGTGCGGCCACGTCTATCTGGGCGTCTGGCCAGACGAGCGCGCCTTCGCCCTCCGAGGAATGAGCTATTTCGCCAGCGAAGGCGACACCGACGACCGCGTCGAGTGCCCCGACAACTGCCTCTACGAAGACGCGCTCCTCGTGCAATTGCGCGAGCTCGACGGGCCCTTCAACAACGGCCGCGACTGGGAGGGGTCGCTGGTCCCCGCCCTCTGGCGCAACCGAAGGTCGCACCAGCCGCTCGTCGCCGAGCCCGCGCGGATCACCCGCAGAGAGCTCGACGCAAACGTCACACGTTTTCAACTCGAAGCTGGCGCGTTCAGCAAGCGGTTCGACGTCGAGAAGGCCGGCGACAAGCGCATCGTCGCCTGGCAATCGAGCGACGGTGGCCGCGGGAGAATCCTGCGCTCGACGCGCATGCCGTACTGGCAACTCAACGGGCCCGGCGACGAAGCGCGGCGCGCAGAGTTCGGCCTCGACGGTCGATTGCAGCCCGTGATCGCGCCCGACGGCGGAGAACGCCCGGGATTTTGAGCGGCGAAGTCGCTCGGTGACCGGGGCTTTCCCGGCGCGTCGCGGCGCGGTATGCACGCCCGTCATGCCCGAGACCTTCGACGGCCCCGGCGGAGAAGACTCTGCCCTCTGCAACGCTCGCATGGTCGAGGCGATCGACCACCTCGCCTCGGGCGCGATCGATGATGCGATTCGCGCGGTCCGTGACGCGCTCGCGTACGGGGATCCGCCAACGCACCAGCTCCGCAACATCATCCACGAGCTTCAAGACAAGGAGCGCCACGCCGTCGCCGTCGAGCTCTGCGAGAGCATCCTCGGACGCGAGCCCGACAACGCCGCCGCGCTCATCGACCTCGGATTTTCGCTCGAGCCCCTCGGAGAGCTCGACCGCGCCCGCGCGGCCTACACCCGCGCCGGTGAGATCGACCCGAGCGACGCGATGGCCATCAACAACCGCGCGTTTCTCGAGCTGTCCTGCGGAAACCTCGACCAGGCCCTCGCCGACGTCGAGGCCGCGCTCGCGCGCAACGTCCTCGAAGGGATCGCGCACGCGACCAAGGCCGAGATCCTCGGACAGCGAGGAGACATCGACGGCGCGTTTCAGTGCCTCACCCGCGCGGTCGAGCTCAGCGACGAGTGGCTCGAGACCGCGACGGACAGCGAGTTTCTCGAGGCCGTTCGCGCAGACCCGCGCTGGCCCGCGTGGCTCGCCGAGCACGGCGGCTGAGCCGTTCGCCCCCGGACCGGGACCGCTCGGACAGCGGCCGGCAGGTGAGCGTCGAATCTTCTCGGACCGCCGTGCTACCAACCCCTCCATCGACGCATCGGCGGCCCGTCTGCCATGCGCGCTACGAAAGGACTCTCGACTTACTATGTGCGGCATCATCGCGTACGTCGGCGCGCGCCCCTGTGCGCAGCTCTTGATCGACGGCCTCCGCAAGCTCGAATACCGCGGGTACGACAGCGCCGGCGTCGCCGTTCACAACGGCAAAGAGATCACCGTCCGGCGAGCGGCCGGCAAGCTCAGCACCCTGCAAGACCTGCTCGACCGCGAGCCCGTCGCAGGAACGGTCGGCATCGGACACACCCGCTGGGCGACGCACGGCCCGCCCTCCGAGCGCAACGCGCACCCGCACGTCTCCGGCCGCGTCGCCGTCGTGCACAACGGAATCATCGAGAACCACGTCGAGCTCAAGAGCAAGCTCACCGCGCTCGGCCGCGTGTTCACGTCGGACACCGACACCGAGATCGTCGCGCACCTGGTCGATATGGCGATGGGCCGCGGACTCGTGCTCGTCGAAGCGGTCCGCGACGCCTTGCGCGAGCTCCGCGGAGCCTACGCGATCGCCGTGCTCGCCAAGGACGAGCCCAACACCATCGTCGTGGCCAAGCACGCATCGCCCCTCGTGCTGGCGCTCGCGGACGGCGCGGTGCTCGCGGCGAGCGATGTTCCTGCGATTCTGGCGCACACGCGCGAGGTGATCTTCCTCGAAGACGGAGAGATCGCGACGCTCACGCAGTCGGGCGCGAAGCTCGAGACGGTCGCCGGCGAGCCCGTCAGCCGCGAGCCGACGACCATCCGGTGGTCGCTCGTTCAGGCAGAGCGCGGCGGATACAAGCACTTCATGCTCAAGGAGATCCACGAGCAGCCGCGCGCCATCGAGGACACCCTTCGAGGCCGCGTCGAGCTCGAGACCGGCTCGTGCATCGCCGACGAAATCGGCATCTCCGAGAGCGAGGCCCGCGCGATCCAACGCGTCGTCCTCCTCGCTTGCGGAACGAGCTTTCACGCCGCGATGTACGGCCGCTACCTCATCGAGCAGCTCGCGCGCGTCCCCGCCGTCGTCGACCTCGCGAGTGAGTTTCGCTACCGCGAGCCCGTCATCGCCCCGGGTGACCTGGTCATCGCCGTCTCGCAGTCCGGCGAGACCGCCGACACGCTCGCTGCGCTCAAAGAAGCGAAGCGCCAAGGCGCGCGCGTCCTGGCCGTCGTCAACGTGCAGGGCAGCGCCATCGCCCGCGCCGCAGACGGAGTGCTCTACACGCACGCAGGACCGGAGATCGGCGTCGCCAGCACCAAGTGCTTCACCGCGCAGCTCGCGGCGATGGCCCTCGTCTCTGTCCACGTCGGCCGCGCCCGCGGCGCGCTCAGCGAGGCCCGCGCGAAGCAGCTGCTCGAAGACCTGATCCGCGTCCCCGAGAAGATGCGGGCCGCGCTCGAGCAAGACGCCGCCGTACAGCTGATCTCGCGCGACCTCGTGGCCTCGCAAAACGCGCTGTTTCTCGGTCGCGGCGTCTCGTGCCCCGTCGCGCTCGAAGGAGCCCTCAAGCTCAAAGAGATCTCCTACGTCCACGCCGAGGGCTACGCTGGCGGCGAGATGAAGCACGGTCCCCTCGCGCTCGTCGATCGATCGATGCCCGTCGTGTGCTTGTTGCCCGAGGACCCGTCGCTCGAAAAGATGCTTTCAAATGTGCAAGAAGTGCGCGCGCGCGACGGTCGTGTGCTCGCGATCGTCAACGATCCGCAGACGGCGGCGGGGCTCGCGCAGTGGACCATCACTGTTCCCCGCACGGAGCCAGAGTTTTCTCCGCTCGTGACGACGATTCCGCTGCAGCTCTTGTCCTATCACGTGGCCGATCAGCGCGGGACCGACGTCGATCAGCCGCGCAACCTCGCAAAGACCGTCACGGTCGAGTGACCAGCGCGCTCGGCGAGTGATTCACTCAACGCGCGCGTCGCCCACCGCAGGCGGAGCCGTTGTATCCCGCGCACATTGTTCGCTTCGGCGCGACGTTGACAACACCGACCATGCACGGAATTGTGCTCCGGGCGCGCGTCCGTAGTAGACCCGCTCCCGAGCGCACACGGACGTCGCGCGTCGCGCACGCGCGACGAGCATCTCCCCTTCCGTTGTGCTTCACCGTCAGGCAGGAGCAGCGATCATGGCCGCGAAGCGCACCAAATATATCTTCACCACGGGTGGAGTCGTCTCGTCGATCGGCAAGGGACTCGCGTCTGCGTCGCTCGGCGCGTTGCTCGAGGCTCGCGGCCTTCGTGTGACGTTCATGAAGCTCGACCCGTACATCAACGTCGACCCCGGGACGATGAGCCCGTACCAGCACGGCGAGGTCTACGTCACCGACGACGGCGCTGAGACCGACCTCGACCTCGGGCACTACGAGCGCTTCACCTCCGCGCGTATGTCCCGCGGATCCAACGTGACCACCGGCAAGATCTATCAAGCCGTGATCTCCAAAGAGCGCCGCGGCGAGTACCTCGGCGCCACCGTGCAGGTGATCCCGCACATCACCGACGAGATCAAATCGCGCGTGATCGAAGCGACGCAAAACGCCGACGTCGCCATCATCGAAATCGGCGGAACGGTCGGTGACATCGAGTCCCTCCCCTTTCTCGAAGCGATCCGACAGCTCAAGCTCGAAGCGGGCGCCAACAACGCCGTCAGCATGCACGTCACGCTCGTTCCCTGGATCGGCGCGGCAGGAGAGCTCAAGACCAAGCCCACGCAGCACTCGGTCAAAGAGATGCGCGAGATCGGCGTGCAGCCGGACATCCTCGTGTGCCGCACAGATCGCCCGCTCTCTCGCTCGATCAAAGAGAAGATCTCGATGTTCTCCAACGTGCCCGTCGATCAGGTGGTCGCCGCCGTCGACGCGAGCAACATCTACGAGCTGCCCATCCTCCTCAACGCCGAAGGCATCGACGAGAAGGTGTGCGAGCTGCTCAACATCTGGTCGCGCGCCCCAGACCTCAGCGGGTGGCAGCGCGTTCACGAGCGCTTCACCCGGCCGACCAAGGGCACCGCCAAGATCGCGGTCGTCGGCAAGTACGTGCACCTCCGCGACTCGTACAAGAGCCTTCACGAGGCGATCATTCATGGCGGTCTCGCCAATGATTGCCGCGTCGAGCTCGACTACGTCGACAGCGAGCAGCTCGAGAAGGCCTCCGCGCAAGAGCTCGAGCAACGACTGTCGGGCGCCGATGGAATCCTCGTCCCTGGCGGCTTCGGCGAGCGCGGCGTCGAGGGAAAGATCAAGGCCATCGGCTACGCCCGCGAGCACGGCGTTCCCTTCTTCGGCATCTGCCTCGGAATGCAGCTCGCCGTCGTCGAGTACGCACGCAACGTCGCCTCGATGGAAGGCGCCAACAGCGCAGAGTTCGACGCGAGTTCGCGTTTTCCAGTGATCGACCTGATGCCCGAGCAGCGGCAGGTCCGCGACAAGGGCGCGACGATGCGCCTCGGCGCATACCCCTGCCGCCTCGATCAGGGCTCGCTCGCCTCGACGATCTACGGCGCGACGGAGATCTCCGAGCGCCACCGCCATCGCTACGAGGTCAACAACGACCTCCGCGAGCAGCTCGCCGCGAAGGGACTTCGCTTCTCGGGCACTTCGCCGGACAAGCGCCTCGTCGAAATGATCGAGCTCCCCGGGCACCCGTACTTCGTCGGCTGCCAGTTTCACCCCGAGCTCAAGAGCCGCCCGATGTCCCCGCACCCGCTCTTCGTCCACTTCGTCAAGGCGTCGCTCGAGCGCGCTCGCGCCCTCGCCGCAGGCTCCTCGCGCGGAACCGACGATCGCCCTCGCGCCGACGCCCCTGCGAATTGAGCGCGCCGCCGCTTTTTGCGCTAGAATGAATCGGGAGTTCGGCGGATCCGTCCGTCGCGACGCGCAATCACCTTCAGGAGCTATCGTTCGCCATGTCCATCATGCTTCGCGCTTGTTCGTCCGTCGCAATCATGTGCGCGCTCGTCGCGTGCGGCCCCGAAATGACCAATCCTCAGGACGTCCGTCCCAGTGACGCTTCTGATGTCACCGTCGCAGACACGGGCGTCACGCCAACAGACGGTTCGGGACCAGCAGACACCGGCGTCACGCCGACAGACGGCGGCGGCGGAGCGTGCGGCAGCGCGTACTCGCCCTGCGATCCCGTCACCAACACCGGCTGCATGGCCGGGATGATGTGCGTGATCATGGACCCCATGGCCCGTCGATCGGCCTGCGTCGCCGCAGGACGCGGGGCGTTCGGGGCGACCTGCATGAGCGCCAACGACTGCGCCGAAGGACTCGGCTGCATCGGTGACAAGTGCGCCCGCTGGTGCTGCGGCTCCGGCGACAACTCGACCTGCCGCGCAATGCCCGGCGGTCGCGCCGGCGCCACGTGCGACATCAACGTCACCAACTCCGGCTTGTTCGCCTGCAGCCTCCCGGACAACTGCGACGTGCACCGTCAGAACTGCCCCACCGCTGGCGACAACTGCTACCCGATCAGCATGGACGGCACGACCCAGTGCAGCACGCCGCGGATGGGCGCGATGCCCGGCGCGAGCTGCATGTTCCGCAATGATTGCCCCGTCGGGCACATCTGCGTCGGCACCATGATGATGAGCACCTGCCGCCGCCTCTGCGACCCCACCGGCATGGCCATGGGCACCTACGCCATGTGCCCCGCCGGGATGATGTGCGGGCGCGTTGGCGGACTGCCGACCAACGTCGGCGTCTGCAGCGCGATGATGTGAACCGCGGGACGTAAGAGGGGGCGCCGCTCGCGAGATCGCGCGCAGACCGCGCACACGGATTCAACCCACGGGCGAAGAACGGCGCTCTTTCTCGTCGATCCCGCTCGTCCCGAAGCGCCGCGCGAGCTCGAGCAGCACCGCGCGCCACGAAACCCGCCGCGACAAGAGCCCGACGCACAGGTGATAGATCACGTCCGCGGCCTCGCTCGCGACGCGCTCGTCGCTCTCTGACTCGATCGCCGCAGCGAGCTCTGCCGCCTCTTCGCGGAGCTTCGCGCCGATCTTCGCCGCGCCCGCCTCCAACAAAGACCGCGTGTACGAGCGCGCTCCCTCTCCCTTCGAGCGCGCTTCGAGCGCCGCTTCGAGCCGCTCCATCATCGCGAGCGGCCGCGCGCCTTCGCGCCACGCTCCGTCGACGCGCGCGCGAAAGAAGCAGCTCGGAGCGCCCGTGTGGCAGCTCGGTCCGACCGGCTCGACCATCGCGCACACCGCGTCGCCGTCGCAGTCGAGCAGCAGCGATCGGACCGCGAGCACGTTGCCGCTCGACTCACCCTTTCGCCACAGCGCCCCGCGTGAGCGCGAGTAGAAATGCGCCTCGCCCGTGCTCGCCGTGCGCTCGAGCGCCTCGCGGTTGGCCCACGCGACCATCCTCGGCTCTCCGGTCAGCACGTCGAGCGCGATGACCACCACGAGCCCCCGCTCGTCGAACTTCACCGCGTCCAGCCACGCCTCCCCTGCCACTCGCTCAGAACGCTCGCTCTCGCCGCCAGCACTCTCCCGTTCATTCTTCGCTCGATCGTCGCGCGTGTCCGTCACAGTGCGCGAGACCTTCGCGCGGGCCCGCCCTCCGCGCAACCGCCAACCCGCTTTGGCTCATCCGCGAATGTTGGCGATGCGCTGATCCTCTGCCTGCCGCTGCGCGCGCGCGAGCTCTTCGACCCGACCGAGCATCCTGCCCGCGAGCTCTCCCGAGCCCTGGGCTCGCTCGCGAGCGTCCTCTGCGCGCTCACGAGCGCGATCCGCCTCGCGCTCTGCGTGCTTGCCCGCGATCCGGTGCGAGTCCGCGACGAACTCCGCCCCGGTCGACCCGACCTGTCCGACCCCTCCCGCAAACTCACCGACGGCGCGCGCGTCGTTCGAGGCCCGCTCGTGCTGCGCCGCGCTCGTCGCCAGCGTCCGTTCTCGCTCGATCGTGTGCGCGTTCGTGTGGTGCTGAGCGCTGGTCAACCGCTGTCCGCTGTCCGCGGCGGCGGACGATTGCTCCGAGCGCGCCGCGACGCTGTGCTCGCGCTCGGCCTTCGCCGTTCCCGCCTGGTGCGAGTGCGCGGCGCTCGCCACCGTGGACGCGCCCTGCGCGATCTTCGCTCCCGCGCCGACGACGCCGCCGACCAGCCTCGCGACGGCCGCGGCGCGCTCCTCGTTGATCGAGCGATCGAAGTGCGAATCTCGCTCGGATTGCGCCGCGCGTCGCTCTTCTTTCGCCGCCGAGCGATCGTGCTGCGCGTCCTCGATCGCCAGCGCCTGAACCTCCATCATCGGATCGCTGAACACCACCTGGCGCGACCCCGAACCGACTCCGTTGACTCCACTCATGACGAAACTCCCTTCACTGTGTCGAGCACCGCCCATCGAAGCGTCGACGCTCCGATCGGGTCGCGCGCTATCGCCTCAGGCCCTCACCATGTTGCGGACGAGACTCGAATTCGACTCCGACCGCTGCTGACCAATGTCCAGCGCCCGACCCCGCTGACGGCTGATCGACTGCGCGAGCTCCCTGAGATCGTCGACGAGCTCGGAGATGACCTCCATCGCGCGACGCGCGCCCTGTCCGTGCGTTCGCGCTTCGATTCGATCGTTGCTCGCGCCGTACGAGTGCCCTGCGCTCACGACCTCGCTCGCGCCTGCGGTGACCTGCGCCGCGCCTTGCGTGACACGCCCGACGGTCACCGCCGTTCGCGCGGCCTGGCCGCCCGCGTCGACCGCCGTCCGGGTCGCGCCGCCCGCCGCGCGCGCCGCGCTCGCGACGCCCGCCGCTCCGAGGCCTGCTCCCGCCGCGCCCAGCGCGAGCATCGACATCGAGAGCCACGGAGGCAGCTCGACCTGCGCGAGCTGCAGCGACTGCTGAACGCCGCCCACGACCTGCCCGACGATCCCGCCGATGTTGAGCCCGACGTTCAGCGCGTTGAGCGGATTGGAGGCCAGCGACAGCGCCGACGCGATCACGCCGAGCACGCTCGCTGCGATCGCGAACCCGCCGCCGACCCCGCTGGCCAGACCGGGATTGTTGCGCACGACTTCGCGAAGGACGTCCGCGGTCCCCTGACCGATCAGCCCGACGCCCGAAGCCACCGCGGCGATGATCGCCGCTGCTCCCGCGACGCCTCCCGGACCGGTCACCACGCAAGACGCGATGGCCACCACAGCGCCCACCGCGGCGGCGACGTACGAGGCGATCTTCGCGAACATGCCCCAGAACGCCGCGGTCTTCTCGTTCTCGGCGGCCTTCTTCGCGGCCTCCGCTTGCTTCTGAAGATGCGTTTGCCGCACCGAGCGAGCGCCTTCCGCTTGCGTGCGGTTGCTCTCGACCCCGCAGCTCTCGAGCATCGACGCGACGGCCATGATGGCTGTCTCGGGATCGCTCAACTCCGGAGCGACCGACGCGAGACGCGCGCTGATCTGCCCGAGCGCCGCGCGAACCTCGGCTTCGCTCGCCGCTCCCTCGATCGTCGGAAGCGCGACGTCTGGCGCTCCCTCGCTCACCTCGCCGTGCGCGTGAACGGCGTCGAACTCGACGCCCGTCGTGCGCCGGACCTGTCCCACGGGCGCGGTCATCGCGCACCTCCCATCGAGCTCTCGGCCACGAGCAGCCAGGGCTCGAGCGCGCTGGTGTCGTCCATCGTCGTGCGAACGTGCTCGGCCAGGATCAACGCGCGCTCGTGCTTGCCCGCCTCGGCGAAGCACGCAGCCGCGTAGGCCATGGCGCTCGAATCAGTTCCGAACATCGCCGCGAGCTGAAAGACCTCGCCGGCCTCTTCGAGCGCGCCGTTGGCCTTCTTGGCCGACGCCAACCCGAGCCAGAACTCTGTCCGCCTCGGATCGAGCTGCACGCAGCGCTGAAACAGCGCCTCGGCGTCCTTCGCTCGCCCTCGGCCGAGCGCGTCGACCGCGAGCGTGTACATGCCGTCCAAAATCCGCTTGGGAATCCCCAGCGCGTCCGCCGGACACGCCGACCCGTCGATCAAGGCCTCGACCGCCTTGTGTAGCCCCGTCTTGTTCATGACCCACCTCGAATTGTGTGTGCTTGTATTCTTACCTGCGGTTAGCCGCGGATGTTCTGCGTGATGGACTTCTTGGTCTCGTTGCGAGACGCGAAGATGTTCGACGTGATCTGCAGCATCTGGCTGCGGCGAGACATGATCTGCTGAAGCTCGAGCTGGCCCTGCTCGTTCTGCGCGCGAATGTTCTCGACGTTCGTATTGACCGCCGTCTTGATGGCCTCGACCGTCTCGACGCTGAGCTTCGGGTTCGTAGGCAGCTTGATCCCCAAGGAGTTCATCAACGCGCCGAGCTTCACGGTCTGCTCTTCGCCGCGCTCGTTGATGATCTTCACGTCTGCCTCCAAGTCGAGCTTCGTGTTGCCTCGTTCGTTGCCAGCGTTGCTCACCTGACGATTCATCTCTGCAATGGCGGCGTTGTAGTTGCGCGACTGGTTGGCGCGCGTTCGCATGCCGGTCATGTGCTGGCGGATCTCGATGTCGATCTGCCTCGTGTACTGGCCGACGAGCATCATCAGCTCGTCGTCGCCGAGGTTCTCCATGCCGCTCTCGAGCATCGCGCGGGCGCCGCCGATGGCCCGCCCCATCTCCGCTGCCCACTGCGCGTTGAGCTCCATCTCCCTCCGCCCAGGATCGGGGACCGGCACAGGGACTCCACCAGGAGTCGGCCCACTAGGCTGTGTGGGTCGCATGCTCGCTCCAGAAGACGATGAACTACCCATGACGCACTCTCCTTGTCTTTCTCTCTTCGACTCACTCGTTCGCCGGAGCGACGCACCACGCGCGTCCGGCACACACAATCAACCGCGCAGAAACATTCCGACCGGAAGCGCCTCGCGCTTGCGCTCGCTACCGGGCGACGCCTTGGCCACCGCCGTGAACTGCGCGGCCATCTCGTCGGTGCCCCACTCCGCGATCTCCTCGGCGAACGCCGCGTTCTGCTCGGCGATCTCGCGCTCTGCCGCCTGCACGGCGCGCTCGACCTCGCGCGCCCACTCCTTGCCGTCTCTCATGTGCCCTTCTCGCTCCATCGCGCTCGCCGTCGGACCAGAGGTGGCCCTTCGTCGCGGCGCGGGGCCCTATCCGGAAGCCCCCCCAGGCGTTGCGAGCCCGCGAAGATTTTTTTCGCTCGGTGACCCCAACGCCGACAAGGCCAGGGCGACGGGCCGCAGAGGAGCGGACCAACGGCGCGCCGCGAACGCAGCCCTCCCGAAGGCCGCGATCGACGATCGACGCTCCGCCCCTCCACCCCCCGCGAAGTCTACCCCTCTGCGATCAAAGCTCAGTTCGCGACGGGCGCTGGCTGAGCGGGGGACAAGATCGTGGCGATCTCCTCTTCGATCGCGGTCTCGGTGACCTTCTTCGCGAGGGCGATCTCTTTGAAGAGCAGGCCGCGCGCTTGCTCCATGAGCCGGCGCTCGCCGTAGGACAGGTCCTTCTCGTTCTTGAACTTGATCGAGTACAGGTCGCGCAGCACCTTGGCGACCTCGTAGGGCGAGCCCGACTTGATCATCTCGTTGTATGCGCGCTGACGGCGATTCCACGGGCCGTTGCCCACCGATCGCTCGTGCACGCGAAAGACATCCATCACCTTTTCTGCTTCACGTTTGGACATGATCGCCCGCAGCCCGACAGACTCCGGCGCGGTCACGGGGACCATCACCTTCATGCCGGTCTCCAGGATCTTCAGCACGTAGAAATGCGCCTTCGATCCCGCGATCTCACGGGCCTCGATGCCGGTGACCTCCCCGACGCCATGCGCGGGGTGCACTGCTTTGTCGCCGACCTTGAACGAGTTCGCTTCCATCTCGCGATCACCTCCGATGATCGATGCAGGTTCAAGACGAGCATCGAGACCGAACCTTCAATGTGCCCGAAGAATCACTGAGACGAAACAAACGTCAGTGAAAATCCTCTGGGCCACGCCCAATGCTCGAAGAGCAGCCGCGACGTGCCCGTGCCTCGCTCCCCCCATTCATCGATCGAAACCACCGTTCGACACGAAGTTGTGTCGGGTGCGGTCTGTTTCGCTCGCGGCAAACGCGCAACGTAGCTCGCCACAGCAAGGTAACGGAATATCACGCACGGCCGCCCCCGTCAAAACCGTCGGCGGCCTCACATGTATGTAGCGGCTATTTTCACTGATAAATCGCGGTTGACTACATCGTCTCCCCAGCTCAGATCCGGCCCGCCAGCGCGCTCGCGAGCGCCTCGAGCGCGCCCCAGGGAACGACCGTGCTCAACCGCACCCCGCGCGACTCGTCGCGACGCACGGTGAGTCGCTGCGGGCTGCTCCACTGCACGGCGCCCGAGAGCTCGCCGAGCGGCGTCTCGGCCAGCTCGCGCGCGACGCGACGAAGCGTCGGCTCGGCGTCCTCGGGCAGCGATCCTTCGAGCAACACTTCGACCTCGAGGCCGCGCTCCTGGGGCTCTGCGCGCACTTCGACCGCGCGCACGTGTGTCATCAGCGCAGCCCCTTGCGGAACCACGCCCGGATCGAGCGTCCGCACCGTCCTCCACCACACCGCGGGCTCGGGGTCCGTCGCGCTCGCGAGCGCGCGCGAGCGCACCCGGTCGACCAACGCGCCCTCGCGCCCCTCGACGTACGCGACCACGCTGCACGCGGGCCGCACGAGCAGCGCCACGGGTCCTGCGCCGAGCTCGCCGGTCACCCGCGCGTCGCGCGTCGGATCTGTCGTGCGTTGCCTCGGTCCGACGAGCCTGTCGTACAGCCGCTCGGCGATGACCCGCCCGTCGAACGAGCCCGCGCCCACAAAGAGCGTGCTTCCGCGGACGGTCCACGCGATCGCCGCGCGGTCGAGCGCGCGCGCGTCGTAGCCGTACCGTTCGGCGCGGAGCATCATGGCTCGCTCGCCAGCGTCGTCGACGTACGCGCGCACGAGCGCGGCCATCCGCGGGTTGGCGAAGATGCGCTGCACGCGCAGCACGAGCCGATCGCGCGCGTCCGCTGGCAGCACCGCGACGAGCGAGCTCGGACACGGCGCGGCCGCGGGTCGAGCGTTGATTGTGTGTGTCGTCGATCGATCACACGAAATCGAGAGCGCGACGAGCGCGACGAGCGCGGCG
>LNFM01006379.1_pt1 | contig 14978 bp, 10 predicted proteins | sample 596031 | NCBI WGS metagenome assembly LNFM01 (sample SAMN04254537, study PRJNA301005) | activated carbon metagenome | isolation source: dual media filters at the Ann Arbor, Michigan drinking water treatment plant | place: USA: Ann Arbor
CGACCAGACCATCCTCGAGGCGGGCCTCGAAGCAGGGCTCGACATGCCCTTCTCTTGCACGATGGGCGGCTGCGGAGCGTGCAAGCTCAAGCTCGTTCAGGGCACGGTGGACATGGTCGAGCCCAACTGCCTGCTCGAGAGCGAAAAGGCAGATGGAGCCGTGCTCGCCTGCGTCGGCTGCACCACCAGCGACGCGGTCGTGGAGGTCCCGTGATGTCCATCAGCGAAGCGTTGGTCGACGTCGATCGCGAGGCGTTTCCCTACAAGATGAAGGACCTGTGCGAGCGGACGGGGCTCGAACGCCAGGTGATCCACTTCTACATCCAGCAGGGGCTTCTGCCCGAAGGTCGCAAGACCGGTCGCAACATGGCCTATTACGGCGACCAGCACGTCGAGCGGCTCAAGCTCATCCGTAAGCTCCAGCACGAGCGCTTTCTGCCCCTCAAGGCCATCAAGGCGCTGCTCGAAGAGCGAGACGACGCGTTTTCGCCGCAGCAGCAGCGGATGCTCTCGGACGTCAAGTCACACTTGTCTCGCGCGGCGCGCACGCCCGAGGGTCGCGCCGTCGTCGAGGCGACCATCGCCACCGTGGCGCTCGACGAGGCGCTCGCGCTGCACGGCCTCGAGCGCATCGACTTCGACGAGCTCAGCGACGTCGGGATGATCGCCGTGATCGACAGCCCCTCGGGAGCGCGAATCTCTCGCGATGACCTTTGGATGCTCGAGCTGTTCGGTCAGCTTCGCAGCGCGGGCTTCACGAGGGCGCTCGGGTTTACCGCGGCGGACTTCACGATGATCGACGAGGCCGTCACGACGCTGTTTCGCAAAGAGACCGTGCTGCTCGCCCGGCGCCTCGCGCACCTGCCGCCGCAAGAGATCGCGGCGATGGTCGAGCGCTCGCTCCCGATCCTCAGCGCCGCCCTGCTGCGCGCGCACGAGACAAAGGTCCGCAACTTCTTCGCCGCGATGTGAGCCTCGGTCGCGGCGCGTACGCAACACGCATCACGCACTACGCACTACACACCACTATTCGAATCGTCAGTCCAAACGCAGCACCACGGAGACCGCTCATGTTCGACCTGCAGTCGCTTACAAGCAAGCTGCCGACCCGCGTGAAGAACCAGCTCGAGTCGTACTTCGAAGCGCTCGAGATCCTGACCGAGGTCAAGGACCCCAAGGTGCTCTCGGCCCTCGGCCCCTCGGGCATCCGCGGAATGATCCTCCAGCGCGGAAAGCAGGGCGTCCCCACCAAGATCTACTCGGGGCACTACGCGTTCTTCGACTGGTCCTACCCCCACGACAACGCCGAGATGGCCGAGCTCTACCGCCGCGCCAAGAAGGGCCAATGGGACGGCGACGACCTGCCGTGGCACATCTCGGTCGACCCGTACGACCCCAACGTTCCGCTGTTGCCCGAGAAATTCGTCGACCTCGACGTGCTCGAGCGGATGGGCGTCAAGCTCGACGACAAGACCAAGCTCGTCCTGTCGCACTCGATGACGTCCTGGATGCTCAGCCAGTTTCTTCACGGCGAGCAGGGCGCGCTCTTCGCCGCTGCGCAGGTCACCGAGAGCGTCCAGTTCTTCGACGGAAAGTTCTACGGCGCCACGCAGGTCATGGACGAGGGCCGGCACGTCGAGGTCTTTCGTCGCTACCTCGAGACGAAGCTCGAGAAGATGTACCAGGTCAACGACAACCTCTTCGTGATCATCGACTCGCTCATGAGCGACTCGCGCTGGGACATGAAGTTCTTGGGGATGCAGATCATGGTCGAGGGCCTCGCGCTCGGCGCCTTCGGCCTCATGTACAAGATGACCAAAGAGCCGCTGCTCAAGGCGCTCTTGCGCAACGTGATCCAAGACGAAGCGCGGCACGTTCACTATGGTGTGTGCGCGCTTCGTGAGCATTTCACCAAGCACATCACCGAGGCCGAGCGGCGCGAGCGCGAGGACTGGGCCTTCGAAGTGGCGCTGCTCATGCGCAACCGCTTCATGGCGTACGAAGTGTTCGAAGAGCACTACGAGGGCGTGCTCACCCGCGCTCAATGGCGCGAGTTCGTGCTCGCGTCGCCGGGCTTGCAAGAGTTTCGCAAGACGATGTTCTCGCGCCTGGTCCCCAACCTCCGCGAGATCGGCTTGATGAGCCCGCGCATCCTGCAGCACTACGAGCGCGTGGGGCTCATGCAGTACTTCGGCGGCCTCGCGGCGGACAAGCTCTCGGGCGATCAGATGCTCAGCGAGCTCGACCACGAAGCAGCTGTCTTCGAAGCGGCCTGACCTGCCCCCGCAGGCTGAACTCCCCCTCGGTTGCCGCTCAGTAGCCCGGCGGGATGATCGCCTGATCGAGCGGCGTCTGCGGGCGCGTCGACGCGTTGGGCATCTCGCTGGTCTTCCACGCGATCGGGCCGTTCATGTAGTCCGCGTAGAGATCGTAGTAGCCGTTGTGCGAAGCGCGGTCGGGACGATCGGTGCCCCACGAGTTCTTGACGCGCAAGAACCGCAGCGTGCCCCGCAGCGCGGCCGCGCGCTGCTCAGCCGACAACATGCCGAGGCCCAGCGTCCCGAAGCCCGGAACGTTGTCCACCGTGTAGTCCTCGGTCACCGTCAGGTGTCCGCCCTGACGCCCCGGCGTTCCCGCGGTGCGCAGCTGCGTCATCGTGAAGTTGCCCATGTTGTCGAGGGCGTTGAAGTCCACGAGCCACGACACGATCGCCGGGTGACCGTCGTTCATCGCCTTGAGCACGCGCTGCCAGAAGCGCGCGCGACCCGCCATGTCCGACGGGTAGCTGATCGAGCGCCAGGCGTAGGTGCCCGAGCGCAGGTCCGGGTTCCAGTAGCCGTTGGCGCGGCCGAACACATCTCCGAGGTGCAGCCTTCGCGTGCTGCCCGTGCTCGTGCGCGCGGTGCCCACGATGAGCTCCGTTGGGCGCTTGATGAAGCGGCGCGTGGCGCGGGCGTTCTCGAGAGTGCGCGCGCCGTCGGCGCCGAAGAGCGCGTCCATCTCCGCGATGATCTCCGGACGAAGCCCGAACGCGCGGTTGAGCTCGGCGCGAACGATCATGCCGTTGCGGCGGTTCATCGGGTTCATCAGCATGCCCGAGCGAAGCGACGCGTTGATCGCGTTGAGCGCGCTCGACTGCCGCGCAGAGGCCTCGCTGTTGGCCTCTTCGGGGATGAAGTCTCCCTCCGTCATCCAGCCGCGCGTGAGGATCAGATCGCCGGCCTCGCCCCAGAATCCGCCGGTCTCGATCTCGCTGCTCGTGCTTCCGTCAACGAGGTGCTTGTACCAGTGCCAGTACGTGATCCAGCTCTCGGACATGTTGAGCTGCTCGCCGTTCGGGTTGGCGGTCGTGCGCGTGTGCTTCGCGCGCATCGACTCGATCCACCCCGTCGTCGCGTAGATCCAACAGTTGCCAATGGACTGACGCTTGACCGTCGTGTGCGTCAGGTCGGTGACCGCGTCGACCGTCGTTCCCTCGGTGGGGTCTTCCGTGGCGTTCTCACCGGACAACGGTCCGAGCTCGCCCTCTTGCGGCGCACAGCTCGTCGCGCCGAGCGTGAGCAAGGTGCCAAAGGTGATCCAACGGGTGTTTCGACGCATCCAATCGAGGCTCATGTGCTGGTGCTCCCTATCGTGTCGCCGCGCTTCTCGAGCGGGCAGGTCACTGAAGATCGCCGACTGTCCCCGATTCAGTGTGTGAGCAGCAATCGCCCCACTGTGCCGAGGTGCGGGGCATTGAACCACAAGTGGTGACAGGTTCAATACAAAAGCGGGGGATGTAGGCAGAATTGATAAGATGTTGATTATGTTGAATTTTGTCGAATAACAGCGCGTGCGCGGCGCCCGTTGTGAGACCGGCCCCGTCGCCGGGACGCTGCAATTCTGCTCCCCGCCGCGGCTGCGACGAGACCGCAAAGCCGTCGAGCGTCGGACGCAGCGCTTGGCACCCATTCGCATGCAAGCGAGCAGCGAGTGCCCACGGGCGCATGCAAGCGAGCAGCGAGTGCCCACGGGCGCATGCAACGAGTGCATGCGCATGAGCGCCGAGTGCGGCGGGGCGTCACGGTCGAGGCGACCGGACGCCGCGGGGCGATCGATCCCTTCGGCACAATGGAGCTCGATCCCTTCGCCGATTCGATTGGGTTCTCGATCGATGTGTCATCACGATGTTCCTGCTCGGTCACGACGAAAGCCAAGTGGCACTCGCTACCGTCGAACAAGGGCCCCCGACGAAGACGCTGACAATCGAGCGAAGGCGATGGATCTTCGCCTATTCGATTGGGTTCTCGATCGCGCAGGGAGGGCGGCGTAGCAAACTCCGCGGCGTCCGGTCGCTTCGACCGTGACGCCCCGCCGCACTCGGCGCTCATGCGCATGCACTCGTTGCATGCGCCCGTGGGCACTCGCTGCTCGCTTGCATGCGCCCGTGCGCACTCGTTGCTCGCTTGCATGCGCAAGGGTCCCAAGCGCGCCTTGCTCCACGAATTCAACGCCCCACTCGCGCGCCGCGGTCACTCGCCGATCTCGTGATCGACGAGCGTGACCTTGGCGACGCGTCGCGCCGCGCCCGCGCCGGTGATCGAGAAGGTGAGCTCTGTTCCGCCCGAGCGTCCGGCGGTGCAGCGCTGCTCCTCGGCGGCCACGCACTGAAACGTCAACGTCGTGAGCTGGTCGAACATCGCGCGCGCTTGCTGACGCAGCTCCGCTTCGAGCACGCGGTCGGTGAGCGTTCGCCCCGCATACGTGCGGCACCGCTGGCTCCGTCGCCTCCCTTGCGGAGCGCTCACGCGGCACACCTCGAGCCCCGCCGCCGCGACGATCGCGCGCAGCTCCGCGACCGCCGCAAACGCGAGCTGCCCGAGCATCGCGGTGTTGCTCGCCGACGATCGCTCTGCGTCGGTCCGCGGCCGCTCGAGCGGCAGCCGCGCGCGCACGTCGTCCAGCGTTCGCGCCCCGTCGAGCGCCGCCGAGCGCGCTCCGTCGTCCATCGGCTGCTCGCGCCCACGCGGCAGCGAAAAGACCGCCACGGTCGTCGCAAACGCGCTGAGCCCTTCGCCGAAGACGATCGACTCTTCGCCGCTCTCGCCGCCGACGTCCATCGCCGCGATCGCGCTCACCGACGTCGCGGCGAGCGGAAACGACCTCCCCTCGACCAGCGCCGTCTCTCCCGCGCGAACCCATGTGTACGAGCGGTTGCCCCCGCGTGTATCGGGGCGCACCAACGCGATCACGTCGTCGAAGCCCGCGGCAGTCGGCCAACGCACAGCGTGCGTCGCCCCGAAGCGCGCTCGCGCGGCCTCGACCGGATCGACCGAGACGCCCGCGTCCACGCTCGCCGCGGGCGTCGCGGGCGTCGCGGGCGCCTGCGCGTCATCGGCGGTCGTCGACCCGGCGCTCCCCTCGGAGGACGCGGTCGAAGCCGCGCTGACTTGATTCGATGTGCGCTGATCTCGACACGCGACCGTCGAGCACAGCGCGAAGACCCAGGCGACACGGGCGAGGAGCGGTTGTCTCACCGCCCTTCCTTCGCACGAAACGCGCCGTCGTGGCGACGCTCTACGCGGCCTTCTTCTTCGGCCGAACGGCCTTGATCAGCTCGATCAATGGCAGCGGCAAGAGGCTCATGCCCAGAACGAGCGCGAGCTCGCGACCCTCCCACACCTGGTTGGCCTTGAAGACCGGCTGCAGCGCGGGGATCGCGATCGCGAGCATGTGCACCGTCGCGCTCACGAGGACGGCCAGCACCAGCAGCTTGTTGGTCGTGAACCCGAGCTTGAAGATCGACTCGTCCTCGCTGCGGCAGTTGAACGCGTGCACGAGCGGCCCGAGCGCCAGGATGGTGAACACCATCGTGAGCTTCGAGTTGGTCGCTTCTGCAGCGGACATCCCGCCCCACCACGGGAGCAGGTAGACCACCACCGCGCTCGCGGCCATGACCGAGCCGATCGCCAGGATCGACCACCAGTCCTTGGCCGTGAGAAACGCCTCTCCCGGCGGCCTCGGCGGCTTGGACATCTGGCCCTGCTCCGGCGGATCGACGCCGAGCGCGAGCGCCGGAAGTCCGTTGGTCACGAGGTTGATCCACAAGATCTGCAGCGGCGTGAGCGGCGGCATGTCCTTGAAGAAGCTCGTGACGAACACCGTGATGCAGAGGCCCGCGTTCGAGCTCAACAAGAAGAAGATGGACTTCTTGATGTTGCTGAAGATCGCGCGGCCCTCGCGGATCGCCTCGACGATGGTCGCGAAGTTGTCGTCCGCGAGCACCAGGTCCGAGGCCTGGCGCGCGACGTCGGTGCCGTTCTTTCCCATCGAGATGCCGATGGAGGACTCGCGGATCGCGGGCGCGTCGTTGACGCCGTCGCCCGTCATCGCGACGACCTCGTTGTTCGGCGCCTGAACGAGCGCTCGCACGATGCGCAGCTTGTGCTCCGGCGACACGCGCGCGAACACCCGGACCTTGTGCACGATCGATTGCAGCTTCTGGTCCGACGTCTCGTCGAGCTCGGCGCCGGTCATCGCGAGGTCGCCCGACTGCCAGAGGTCGAGCTCCTTGGCGATCGCCACGGCCGTCGCGCGATGGTCACCAGTAATCATGACGACCCGGACGCCCGCGCTCTTGCACTCGATGATCGCTTGTTTGACCTCGGGCCTCGGCGGGTCTTTCATCCCGACGAGACCCACGAAAACAAGCTCCTTCTCTGCGCGCTCGCCGCGCTCGAGGTCCGACAGGTCGTGCGCGCCAACGAGCTCTTCGCCGCCCTCGCGCTCGGCCAGCGCGAGCACGCGCAGCGCCTTCTCGCTGAGCTTGGACGCGTACTCGTCGATCAGCTTGCGGTCTTCGTCGGTGATGTCTCGGATCGTCCCGCCTTCGCCGCGGATCCGGGTGCACAGCGGCAAGAGCCGCTCGACCGCGCCCTTGGAGTGCGCGATGTACCGCTCGCCCTTGTGCAGGACCATGGTCATCCGCGCGCGCTCGCTCGTAAACGGAACGAGCAGCGCCGTCCTCGCCGCCTCCACGATTGAGTCCCTCGGGTAGCCGAGCTTCTGCCCGAGCGCGAGCAGCGCTCCCTCCGTGGGGTCGCCCGCGACCTTCACGCCCGACTGCGTGAGCTCGAGCATCGCAGTGTTGGCCACGGCGCCGATCTCGATCGTGCGTCGCACGCACTCGGGGACGTCCTCGACGATCTTTCCATCGAGGCGAATCTCGCTCTTTCCGCCGTAGCCCTCGCCGGTGATCTCGTACTCGATCCCGTCCGTGAAGAGCGCGCGGACGGTCATCTCGTTCATCGTGAGCGTGCCGGTCTTGTCCGAGCAGACCACGCGCACACAGCCCAGCGTCTCGACCGCGGCGAGCTTTCGCACGATCGCGTTGTGCTTGGCCATGCGCTGCATCCCGAGCGCGAGCGTGATCGTGGTGATCGCCGGCAATCCCTCGGGGATCGCCGCCACCGCGACGGACACCGCCGTCAGCAAGAGCATGTGCCACTTGCCGCCCTGCACGAGCCCCACGACGAAGAGCGCCGCAGAGATGCCCAAACAGAGGTAGAGGATCTTGTTGCCGAAGTCCTCGAGCCGCTCTTCGAGCGGGCTCTTGGGCTTCTCGCTCTTCGAGAGCAGATCGCCGATCTTGCCGAGCCGGGTTTTGGCGCCGGTGGCCACGACGATGCCTCGCGCCGAGCCGCGGGCGACGTTGGTTCCCATGAACGACATGTTCACGAGGTCCGCGTCTGGCGTGTGCTCGGGCAGCACCTTGCGCGAGTCCTTTGCGACCGTCGTGCTCTCCCCCGTCAGCGCGCCCTCGATGGTCTCGAGCGCCGCCGTCGAGAGCAGCCGCAAATCCGCAGGAATCTGATCGCCCTCGCTGAGGTCCACCAGGTCCCCCGGGACGAGCTGCACCGAGTCGATCGTCATCATGACGCCGCTTCGGATCACGCGACACCGCGGAGCGCTCATCGCCTGCAGCGCGTCGAGGGCCTTCTCGGCCTTGCGCTCTTGCACGAAGCCGATGATCGCGTTGACGATCACGATCAATAGAATCGCGATCACGTCGCTGAACTTCGCGATCCCACGCTGGCCAGGGGGATTCTCGTAGAGCGCGATTCCTACGCCGATCGCCGCCGCGCCGAGCAGCGTGCCGACGAGAGGGTTCACGAACTGCGCGAGCAGCTGCTTGAGCGCGCTCGGCTTGGGCGGCTCGGGGAGCTGGTTGAGCCCGACCCGCAAGCGACGTTCGGTCGCAGCCTCCGCGGACAACCCACGCTCGGCGTCGGTGTCCCACTCTTTGATCACTTCAGCGATGGGTATCGCGTGCCAGACCCGCTCGGTCTCTGCCATCCGTGACTCCAATCGAAATTAGCCGCGCCGCGGCCCCAACAGTCTCGGCGGCCTCGCGCGCGGCGTATCGAGCGCGTGTAGGTAGCCGAAAGCGCAGCCCCGCACAATCTACCCCCTGACAAAAGCCTCGGCGCTCACCGCTTGATGGGCGTGTCGACCGCCGAGAGCTTCGCCGAGAGCGCGGCGAACAGCGCCGGATGCAAGTAAGCGTCCGGCGCGTCCACGTCCGCCGTCGCGCCGTGCGCCGTGGGATCCACACAGGCAAACAGCACTGACGTCATGTCGTGCGTGATCGACAGCCCCAGCACTTCACCGGCGGGCGTCGCGATCGCGATGCGGCGCGCCGAGACCTCTTTGCCGAACACGATCCGTCGATCTCCGACCGCCAGGCTCGTGTCGGTGAGCAGCAACACCTCCCCCGACGGCAGCGGCTGGCGCACCAAGAGCGCGTCGCCTACGGACTCTTCGAGCGTCTCGAGCATGGGAGCGCTCGACGCGCCGACGGCGAGCTCGACGGCGCCCGCGCTCTCGGACGACACGGCCAGGTTCGAAAAATCCACGCGAATCACTCGGTTCTGCCAGACCTCCGAGAGCTTCGCGCCGCTTCGATCGATCACCAGCGTCGGCTCTTGTCCCTGCGTGAACACGAACACGCGCGCCGAGCTCTTGGGGTCTTCGAGCACCAGCGCGCCGAACGTCGACCCGTCGCGCGCGTCGAGCCAGGGAATGTCCTCGCCTCCGCGCCGCCCCTTCACCCTGAGCACGCGGTTCTTCGCGTAGAGCTCGAGCGATCCACCCTTGCGTCGGCCCCAGAACGACACGGCCGAACCGAGAAACGTCGCCGCCGTAAACCCAGGCAACAGCGAGAGGGCCACGTGGACCCGCGGGTCGAGCCAGCGAAAGAGCGCCGCGAATCCGCCCAGCGACACCGCGGTCGACGCGACGAGGCCGAGCGAGAGCCAGGGCGGGTCGCTTCGCAGCGGCAGCGCCCACTCTCCGGCGGTGCTCGGTGGACGGTACGGCGCCACGACCTTGGGCTCGGCGGGGTTGCTTTCGGACATACAGGCGCGCGAAAGGTAGCAAGAAATTGTGCGCTGTCCCCGCCCGTGTGCGACCAACCTCTTCATCGTGTCGACGGTGCGCGAACGGGTGGCCCTCGCGGTGCCCACGACGATCCTGGTTCTGGCGGTGGTGGGCGTTCCCGTGATGGTGCTCGGGTCCGAGGGGTTGCCGCGGCACCGGCGGCTGCAGGCGCAGCTCGACGCGCAGCGCGACGAGAACCGCAGGCTCGCGCGAGACGTCAACCACCTCGAGGCCGAGCTCGACGCGTTCAACCGCGATCCGCGCGCCAGGGAGCGCGCCGTGCGCGAAGAGCTCGGCTGGGTTCGCCCCGACGAAATCGTCGTCGAGGTCCCCAACCGCGACACCCGCGGCGGCGCGCGGTGAGCGCTCACTGAGCACACGAATTCGAGAAGGGTGCGCTGCGCTCAGCGGGGGCGCGCCATCGGCGCGCGGTCAATGCCTCGTTCGTTTTGGACTGTTCGGTCCCTTCGCGAGCGCGGCGAGCTTCGCGGCGAGCACGTCGCGTTCGCGGATCGCCGCCTCTTTTGCTAGCGTCGCTGCTTCGCGGTCTCGCTCTGCAGTCTCGCGACGGGCCCTCTCGGCTTCTTCGCGCGCAATCGCGTCGTTGGTTCTCGCGGCGAGCTCTTCGTCCGTCGCGACTAGCTCTTCTCCGAAGCGCCCCGTGGCCAAACGCACTCTCCGCGCGCCTCCTTCGCCCACGACGCGCAACCAGCAGCCGAGGGCGCTCGACTCGACGCGGTCCTCGTTGCTCTGCAGCACGCGCACGAGCCCCCGCTTCTTGACCTTCTGCCACACTTGCCAACGCACGCGGCGTCGGCTGCGAAGCGTCCAGTCCGGGTCGTACACGATGAGCTCTCGGACGCCGATATTCTTGTAATCGATGGGCGCGTCCTCGTAGTCCTTCGCTACGTCGCGGCCCACGATTTCAAAGGCGAACGAGGGCGGCTCGACGAGGTCCCACGTGCACCACACGCGCTCTTCGCGCGGCCCCTCGAGTCCCGGCAGCACATACACATCGGGCGCGATGCGCCGCGTGATGTCCTTGGGGTCGTAGTAGAAGAACTGGTCTGCTCCGACGAATGCTCGCTCGCCTCTGTCGCGCATCCACCGCGCGATCAGCGGGCGAAGTAGCTCGGAGATCAACGTCTGCAGAATGCTCTCGCCCATGTTGTCCGTGTCCGGCAGATCGAGCGCACTCACGGTCGGCTTGCGCGCGGAGGGCTTCATCGCGCACGAGTCTGCCACGACGCGCGTCGCTCGACGAGCACGAGGGAGGTGCGCTTGTGACGAGCGAAGGGCTGTGGTCCCATGGTTCGTGCCGGGGGCGGTGTAGCTCTCGGGGGAAGAGAAGACACAATCATGAGCGCATCGAGAAAAAGAGGCTCACCGAGGGCGGCGCAAGTCACACACACACACACGTGATTTTACTCGCGTCGCTTTCGTTGGTGCATTGCTCCCGAGTCGATGTCGGTCAGACATCGAGTGAGATCTGGGGTGGGACGGTCGACACGCCATCGGATCCAGAGAGCCTTCGCCGTCACAACGCGACGGTCAAGCTGCTGATCCGGGGTGCTGATCCGTCGTATCAGCACTGCTCCGGGACGTTGATCACCCCGAGGCACATCCTCACGGCAGCACATTGTGTGCTCAAATTTCAACCGTCGGGAATCCCGGCAACGCTCCGACATCAGATCGAAGTCGTGTTTCAGGGGCAGGCTTCGGGCCCTCGTTGGGATCCGCGCAGTCAGACGGGCGAAAACGGGCGATGCTTCATCATGCCTGACGCCACCGCGAATCTCACTCCGGCACCGGGGCAACCCAACGTCCAGGGGCTTTGCATGAATTGGACAGTCAACAACAATTCCGCAGGACACGACATCGCGCTGCTCGAGCTTCCTGCATCGCTCGCAGTGCCGCGTTCGGTTGCGATTCCAGCGCCGGTGTTACTGCCCAGCATGCTCGACTACAACGAGCTCGCCACGGGATCGATGGTGCGCGTGGCTGGATCGGCGACCTCGACCGCGCCCAGTCATCGACTGACAGCCACCGTTCCCGTGCAGGGGCTTGTGCTGGGAGCGACCAACCAGCCAGCCATTTCGGTCGGAAATCTCGTGTTGGAAGCGGGAGACTCCGGCGGGAGCATGTTCTGGGCTCGCTCTTCGTCGAGCGGAAGCCGTCTGTTTATGGACGCCCGAGAACAACTCGTCGGTGTGCACTTCACTGGCAATGGTCACGCGACTCGAATCGACAGCCATGTCGAGCTCTTCTTGCACTCGAATTTGGGTGCTCCTAATCTAGGAGCAAGCACGACTCGCTGGCGTGACGAGACACTTGGGGCGACGACCGCCGACAACTGCCCAGGTGTGCTCAACCCCGATCAGATCGACAGCGATGGTGATGGCCGTGGAGACGCATGCGATCTGTGCCCCAACACAGGGATCGCGAGCGGCGACGAGCCGATCGGCGTGCGAGCGGACGATCCCAACGCGCCACACCGTCCACAGCCCAACTGCAACGCTGCTTCAGAGACGCTCTACAACCGCCCGATCCTCGCGGATGCGTGCGACCCGTATCCCTGCGCCACGATCTCGGCCACCAATCCGTCGACGACGCGCTCGGAGCGACGGACGTGCTCGCGAATCGGACCAGAGATCATCCAGTGCAACGAGGGCGACGATCGCGCTTCGATCGGGTACGCCCCCCGGAGCGGGCCCACGCCGAGCGGGTTTCCCGCTGGCAGCCCTGCGCCAGGCGCGACAGCAAGCCAGACCAGCGTGCTCCGGCGGTGCTTGTGTTACCGACTGGACGTCACCGGAAACTTGATCACGATGAGCGGACAAGAGTGCTACACGCATCCTAGTTCGCAGTGTAAGCCCAACTCGTTGCCCAATGGCACGGGCAATGGCATGGGTTGGATCGTCGCCGATCTCGACGTGCCTCCGCCTCGGCTCGGCGACAGCCCGATCGCCATGGACGCGGTGCGCGACTTTGCGCCGCGTCCACCCGGCTCGATTACTGCGCCGCAATTCAACTTTCCTGTCGTGACTCCCTCGGTGCCACTGAACTGGTCCGGAACCGCCGCTGCGTCCAATCAGTTCTTCGCGCTTCGCGGACAGCGCATGTGGGACTGGTTCGGGTGGAACATCACCAGCGCCAACAACCCGCTGCCTCCCACGAGCGGCCTCGCGCCGGGATCGGGCGTCAACGTCGAGGTTGCAGTCTGGTCTCGCGTTCAAACGGACACTGCTCCACCCAATCCCAACGATCCCGTCCAGGGATTGCGTGACCACTATTCATCGCAGCCGGTCCCGATGCGCTCTGGCTCTCTGCGAGGCCGCTACGTCCGCAGCTTCTACGACTACTGGTGGAACCGCCGCATCTTCTTCATCCGCCCCGATCCCGATCCTCCGCCCTTTCTCGAGCGCCATCACGTCGTGGGCCGCGAGCTCTTGGGCATCGTCCCGCTCGGCGCTGCCGACGCGAACGTCGCGAGCGACGACTTCTGGAGCAACGGGGATCCCACGGCACCCATCCGCGGCGTCACCATCACGCGGTTGAACGTGCGCGTCGCCACCGTGGTCGACAGCGCCTCGACGCAGGGCTACCCCGCGGCGCTGCCGCAGAACGCGCAGATGGCGTGGACGTCCACCGACGCCAACGCCGACGGCTGGCCCATCGTGTACGCCTTCGGCGGAACTCGCGCGGGAATCACGCGATTCACGCTGCATCGCGCGACGCCCGTGCTTCAGCCCGATGGACGCACGATCTACCAGTGGGAGCTCGTCGGTTCGCCCACGAGCCCTCCAGCGCGCATCCAGTCCACGATGGTCGCGAGCGCCGACGGACACACGCTCTACCTCTTCGGCGGACGCGCGAGCGATGGCGGAGCGCTGCTCGGTGATCTGTGGGCGTTCGACGTCCCCTCGGGAACGTGGTCTCAGCGCACGTTGAGCATGGCGATTCCCGCGCGCTTCGATACCTCGATCGCCGTGCTCGGCGACGATCTCTTCATCGGCGGTGGCATCGATTCATCGGGCTACGCGCTCTCGGATCTCTGGCGCGCTCGCGGGACCGACGGTGACGTCTTTGCGTACGGCAACGTGCTCCCCGCGGGCGCGCTCGCAGACCTCGCCTTCGACGATCATGGCGACGGCCTGGTGTACGCTGGCGGCTACATCGGTTCGACTTGGTATCGCGATCTGTGGCGCGTTTCGCTGGAAGGAACGGGCGCGACAACGACCTTCGTCCACGACTTCTCCGGTGACGGCCTCGGCGCGACCGAGAACTACGCGGTGGTGTCGGACCTGGAGCACGACATGTTCTGGGCCGTCCCTGGCTACGCGAGCACAGGAAATCCACAGGGAACGTGGTTTCTCCAAGGCGGCATCGCGACGAGCATCGGGCAGGGTTCGCAGCAGGGATCGCTGCTTCGCGTCGCGAGCGGTGGCTCTGCCTCGAGCCTCGCGCGACGTCCCATTGGCAGGCGTGGCGCTCGAAGTGCCACAGTCATTCGGCGCGCTGCTTCGACGACGGCACCGCTGCGATGAAGGCGCGAATGCTCCTGTTGTGGGCAGGCTTATTGCTCACCGCGTGCAGCGCATGCAATGGGCCGCAGTCCACGGACGCAGGCGCGGACGTCGATGCCATCAGCGTCGTCGACGCGACGGTGCGCGACGTGCCCCGCGATGTTCGAGGCGATGTTCGAGGCGATGTCCCAACGGATACGCGAATTCCGCCTCCATGGCTCGATGGTTCGTTGGTGCTGCCGTTGACTGAGTACCCCTGGTCGAGTGCGCGATACCAGTTGTGCGGGGGGCGGCGAGCGGTATCGCCGACGAGCACGTTCAACAACGCTGATGGCCATTGGCTAAGCGGTACTGTGTACTACTCGATTACTGGGGCGATGGGGCGCATCCGGCCTGGTGCTGATGTTGTCGACGCCTTCAAATCTGACGGAGACCTGCTCGCTGGGGTTCTCTCGATCTCTGGAAGTCGTCTGGTGCTCGGCGCAGCGTGGCGCCACGCGTTCAACGAAGCGGTGATCATCTTCGATCAACCAGTTCGCGGTGCCGTAGGGCGCACGCTGTGGCAACGCCAACGTCAACGGTCGGTCTCGTCTGGAGGCTTCTGGGGGATGAGCGCGACTCCCTCACTCATCGCGTTCTTGTGGCAGGACTCGATGGAGTCGAACGACTGGCGCACGCGTGTGTTCGTCATCAATGCTGATGGAACAGGCGAACGAGAGCTCACGCCCGCGGGACACAACCAGTGCTACACGGTGCGCGCGAGCGGCGATCGCGTGGTGTTCGACTGCGACGGGCAGGTCTTTCTCTGGACGCGCGGCGAATCGCAGGCCGCGCGCGTTGATCCCACCAACCGCTCGCAGTGGCACGCCTTCATCGACGGAGACATCGTGGTGTGGCTCGATCAACGCGACTGGCCGACCGGCTCGCTCTTGCGGCCAGATAACGCGGAGGTCTACATGAAGAACCTCCGCACCGGCGTCGTTCAACGCATCACGCGAGACCTCGCGCCCAATCCTGTCACGCAGGACGATCCGG
>LNFM01008851.1_pt1 | contig 14975 bp, 12 predicted proteins | sample 596031 | NCBI WGS metagenome assembly LNFM01 (sample SAMN04254537, study PRJNA301005) | activated carbon metagenome | isolation source: dual media filters at the Ann Arbor, Michigan drinking water treatment plant | place: USA: Ann Arbor
GGGCGTCGGGCAGGCGGTCGGCGAGGCCGGGGAAGGCGAGGGCCGCGGCGGGGGCCGGCGCGTCGCGGGGCGCGAGCGCCAGCGCGGCGCCGAGCGTCGCGGCCGCCGCGCCGCCCAGCAGCAGCAGGCGCCGCCCGCCGGTCATGCGCGGCGGCGGCGGGCGCGCCACCAGGCCAGCGCGCCGGTCGCCAGCACCAGCAGGAGGGGCACCAGCAGGATGTTCGCCAGCCTGAGCGCCGTTTCCAGCGCCTCGATGTCGCGGCGCAGCTCCAGCTGCACGGCGCGCAGCTCGCGCCTCGTCCCGGCGATCTGCTCGCGCGCCGCCTCGATCTCGGCGCGCTGCTCGGGGGTGATGATGGCCTGGTCGGCGTTGCGGCCGCTTCCGCCTTGGCGCAGCTCGCGCAGCCGCGCCTCCGTGGCCTGGAGGCGCTCGGTCAGCGCCTGTTCGGAGGCGCGGAACTGCGCGTCCGCCTGCCGGCGGATGCCCTCGACCAGGGTGAAGGGCCGCAGCGATTCGCCCCGCGCGCGCAGGCTGGCCATGGCGTCGGTGCCGGTGAGCGCGTCGGCGAGGTTCAGCAGCAGCGCGCCGTTGCCGGCGAATGGGGTGGCGGTGGGCTGGCCCATGACGTCCTGCACGCGCACCCAGAAGCGGTCGTCCAGCCAGTCGGTGTCGTGCACAAGCACCACCGTCGCCGGCGCGGCCGAGCGGGCGAGGTGCGCGGGCAGCCCCTCGCCGGGGATGGGCGGGCCGTCGGGGAAGGCGGTCGGCAGGGTGCCGCGCAGCCGGGCGGCGAGCACGCGGCGCTCGCCATCGGCGCGGAAGGCGGCCAGCACGCGTACCGGGTCGGCCTCCAGGCCCACGCGGGCGGCGGGCACCAGCATGGATTGCGGCGAGCTGGTCAGCAGCGGCACCCATTCCGCCGCCGTGCCGGGGCGCAGCCGCAGGTGGCCGGCGGTGGCGAGCGTCACCTGCTCCAGCGCCGCCGTCGCCACCTCGCGGCGGTTGATGCTGTCGCCCTGCAAGGAGAACCAGGCGAGCCAGTCCACCGCCTGCACCCGGTCGCCCGGGCGGGCGCGCACGCGCCAGGCGCCGCGCAGGTCCAGCACCACCTCGCCCGCCGGCGCCTCCACCCCCCAGGCGTCGAGCAGGCGGGGCAGGGCGGAGGCGGTGGCGGCGGGCGGGCGGCCATCGGGGCCGGGGCGGGTGGCCTGCATCTCGCTGTGCGGGTCGAGCAGCAGGAGCAGGCGGCCGCCGCGCAGCACGAACTGGTCCAGCGCGTATTGCGTGGCGTCCGGCAGCCCCTGCGGGTGGGCGACGAGGAGCAGCGTGACCTCGGGCGGGATCGCCGTGGCGTCGGGGGTGACGTCGCGCACCTCGTAGGCCTCGCGCAGCTGGGCCAGCGCCACCTGCGGGCGGGCGAGCGCGGGCTGGCGCAGCAGCAGCGCGCGCGGGTCGCCGGCCAGGGGCAGCGTGGTCATGAGGCCGAGCACGGGCTTGGCCGCCCCGGACAGCTCGAAGACCAGGCGCGTCAGGTCGGCTTCCAGGAAGCGCTCGCGGTCGGGCTGGAAGAAGGGGATCACCCGCTCCTCGTCGCGCGCGTTGCGCCCGGACAGGCCGAAGAACACCTGCTCGCCGCCCTCGTTCAGCGGGACGGCCTGCAGGCCCAGGGCGGTGGCGCGGTCCTCGGCCTCCGAGAAGGGCTCGGGGTCCAGCACCTCCAGCCGCAGCCGGCCGTCCGAGAGGGCCACGTATTCGCGCAGCAGGGCGCGCACGCGCTCGGCATAGGCGCCGAACTGCGGCGCGTCGGCGCCGATGCGGCGGGAGTAGAACAGGCGCAGCGTGATGGGGGATTCGAGCCCCGCCAGCACCTGCCGCGTGCCGGGGGCGAGGGTGTAGAGCCGGCCTTCCGTGAGGTCGAGCCGTGCGCGGGGTGCCGCGCGGTCGGCCAGCATCGTCGCGCTGATGGCGAGGAGGGCGACCAGGGCCAGGGAGAGCCAGCGCGTCACGACGCGCGCCTCGCATCCAGGATCGCCGCATTGGCGCAGAGCCAGAAGGCGATGAAGGCGACGAAGAACACCAGGTCGGGCAGGGCGATCACCCCGCGCACGCAGTTGCCGAAGCGCTCGGCGATCGAGATGCCGCGCGCCGCCTCGGCCAGCGCCGGCCAGTTGGCGGACAGGAACTCGCCGATGACGGGCGAGCCGGCGGCGGCGAAGAGGAAGCAGCCGGCCACGCCCAGCACGAAGCCGACCACCTGGTTGCGCGTGAGCGCGGACATGGCGGCACCCAGCGCCAGGTAGGCGCCGGCCACCAGGACGCAGCCAAGGTAGCCCGCCAGGATGGCGCCGTTGTCGGGCTGGCCAAGGATGTTCACGGAAAGCACCAGCGGGAAGGTCAGCAGCAGCGCCAGGATGCAGAAGCCCCAGGCGGCGAGCCACTTGCCCAGCACCGCCTGCCAGGGCGCGATGGGCAGGGTCAGCAGCGCCTCGACCGTGCCCGAGCGCCGCTCCTCGGCCCACAGGCGCATGGACAGCGCGGGGACGAGGAACAGCAGCAGCCAGGGCACGAAGCCGAAGAAGGGCAGCAGGTCCGCCTGGTTGCGCGCGAAGAAGCCGCCGAGCGTGAAGGTGAGCGTGGCGGAGAGGACGAGGAAGATCACGATGAACACGGCGGCGACCGGCGTGGCGAAATAGGCGGCGAACTCGCGGCGCGCGATGGCGAGCGTCGCCCTCATGCCGCCTGCTCCAGCGTCAGCGCGCGGAACACGGCGTCAAGGTCGCGCCCATCCGCCGTCAGTTCGGCCGGCGTGGCGTCGGCCAGGATGCGGCCGCGGGCGATGATGACGGCGCGCGTGCAGACGGCGCCGACCTCCTCCAGGATGTGGGTGCTGATGATGATGGCCTTGCGCGGGGCCATCTCCGTGATGAGGCGGCGGATTTCGTGCTTCTGGTTGGGGTCCAGCCCGTCGGTCGGCTCGTCCAGGATCAGGGCGTCGGGGTCGTGCAGCAGGGCGGCGGCCAGGCCCACGCGGCGGCGGAAGCCCTTGGACAGCGTCTCGATCGGCTGGCGGGCGACGGCGTCGAGCTGCGTCATCGCCATGGCGCGCCTCACGTCGCCGACACCGCGGACGCGAATGCAGAAGCGCAGGTAGCCCTCCACGCTCATCTCCGGGTAGGTCGGCGCGCCTTCGGGCAGGTAGCCCAGGCGGGCGCGCGCCTGCACGCCCCGGGCCGCCACGTCGTGGCCGGCGATGCGCGCGGTGCCGGCGGTGGCGGGCAGGAAGCCCGACAGCATCCGCATCGTCGTCGTCTTGCCCGCGCCGTTGGGCCCCAGGAAGCCCACCACCTCGCCGCGGCGGACGGAAAGCGAGACGCCGTCCACCGCGGTGAAGGCGCCGAAGCGGCGCACCAGCCCCTCGGCCTCGATCAGCACATCCGTCATGGGGGGCGGATTACCAGGGCTCAGCCCGCCTTCAAATAGGCCGCCGCCTCGTCGCGGCCGAACAGGCGCAGCAGCAGGCGCACGGCGCGGCCGCGCTCGCTGGCCAGGGTGGGGTCGCGGTGCAACAGCGCCTCGGCGTCGCTGTTCGCGATCTCGATCAGGTCGCGCTGGCGGGCGGCGTCCTCCTCGGGCAGGGCGAGGCGCAGCATGGCCTGGCCGGCCTGGCGGGTGCCCAGCGCCTCGCCGCCGCCGCGCAGGCGCAGGTCCTCCTCGGCGATCACGAAGCCGTCCTCCGTGTCGCGCAGGATCAGCAGGCGCTGCTGCTCGTTCTCGCTGAGGTGCTCGGAATGGACAAGCAGGCAGGAACTCGGCTTGGCCCCGCGCCCGACCCGGCCGCGCAGCTGGTGCAGGGCGGACAGGCCGAAGCGCTCCGCCTGCTCGATCAGCATGATCGTGGCCTCCGGCACGTCCACGCCCACCTCGATGACGGTGGTGGCGACGAGGAGCTGGGTGCGGCCTTCGGCGAAGTCGCGCAGGGCGGCCTCGCGCGCCTCCATGTCCAGCTCGCCATGCGCCAGGCCCACCTTGCCGGGGAAGCGCTCGGAAAGCTGGGCGAAGCGGTCCTCGGCGGCGATGCTGTCGTCGTGCTCGCCCCCGGTGATGGCGCGCACGACCCAGTAGGCGCGCTCGCCGCGCTCGATCGCCGCACCCATGCGGGCGATGATCTCGCCCAGCCGCGCCCCGGTGGCGATGCGCGTGGCAATGGGCTGCCGCCCGGCCGGCTTGGCGGCGATGCGGCTGACCTGCATCTCGCCCCATTGCGTCAGTTGCAGGGTGCGCGGGATGGGGGTGGCGGTCATCACCAGCATGTCGGCCGCCGCACCCTTGGCGCCCAGCAGCAGGCGCTGGTTCACGCCGAAGCGGTGCTGCTCATCCACCACGGCCAGGCCGAGGTCCGCGAACTCCACCCCTTCCTGGAACAGGGCGTGGGTGCCGACCGCGACGGGGATGGAGCCGTCCGCCAGCCCTGCCAGCACGCGGCGGCGTTCGGCGCCCTTCACGCTGCCGGCCAGCAGCGCCACCTCCACCCCCGCCGCGCCGCACAGCTTCGCCAGCGTGCGCGCGTGCTGGCGCGCCAGGATCTCCGTGGGCGCCATCAGCGCCGCCTGGGCGCCGGATTCGACGGCCTGGAGCATCGCCAGCACCGCCACCAGCGTCTTGCCGCTGCCCACGTCGCCCTGGAGCAGCCGCAGCATCCGGTGGGGGGCGGCGAGGTCCGCCTCGATCTCGCGCAGGGCCTGGTGCTGGTCGGGCGTGGGCGCGTGGCCGAAGGCGGCCAGGGCCTTCGCGCGCAGCAGCCCGGTGCCGGGCAGGGCGCGCCCTTCGGAGGTGCGGTGGCGCCGGCGCAGCAGGCCGAGCGCCACCTGGCCGGCGAAGGCCTCGTCATAGGCCAGGCGCTCGCGTGGGGCGGGGCCGGGGGGCGTGGCGGGGGCATGCAGGGCGCGAAGGGCGTCGGTGAAGGTAGGCCAGGCCTCGCGCGCCAGCAGGGGGGCGTCGGCCCATTCGGGCAGGGATGGGGGCAGCAGGGCCAGGGCGTTGCGGATGGCCGCGGCCATCACCGGGCGTTGCAGCGATTCCGTGAGGCGGTGGATGGGCTCCAGCGCCGGCAGGTCGGCGGGGTCGCGCGCCACGTCGGGGTTGGCCATGGACCAGCCCTCGCCCTCCCCCTTCACGCGGCCGGAAACCCAGCGCGGCTCGGCCAGGGGGAACTGCCGCTCCACCGTGGCCAGCCAGCCGTTGAGGATGCGGATGGTCACCGATTCCGCCGTGCGGACCTCCACGTAGCGGCGGTTGGTGAGGCGGGACTTCGCCGCCCGGATGGATGTCGGCGTGACGCAGAGGATGGCGTCGGCCTCCGCCGGGGCCTGGGAGGGGTGGGCGATCCGCCGCCGCTCGGCGATGCGGTCGGGCAGGTGGAACAGCAGGTCCAGCACGCGCCCGCCGCCGGCCGCCTTCTCCAGCAGGGCGGCGCGCTTGGGGCCTGCGCCGGGCAGGGTGGCGATGGGCGCGAAGAGCGGTTCCAGGCTGACGGGGGCGTTCACCCGCCCTATATGGCACCCGTGACCGATGACCTCACCCCCCGCCACCGCCGCCTGCTGTTCCGCGCCCTGCATCGCGGCACCAAGGAATGCGACCTGATGCTGGGCGGCTTCGTGCGCCGCCACCTGCCCGCGCTGGATGCGTTGGAGCTGGACGAGCTGGAGGCGATCCTGGAGATGCCCGATGTTGACCTCACGGACTGGCTGAGCGGGCGCCGCCCCGTGCCGGCCTGGGCGGAAGGCCCGCTGCTGGCGCGAATCGTGGCCGAGATGCGGGCCCCGGGCGCGGGGCGCACGGCTTGACGGCCGCGCTCGACGTCTTCGGCGCCCCCGAGGGCTTCGACGCGCTGCTGCTGCGCGCCCGCCGCGCCGAGACCCAGGCCCCCATCCTCCATGTATGCCGCGATGACGCGCGCATGGCCCGGCTGGCCGAGGCGCTGGCCTTCTTCATGCCCGAGGCGGAGCTGCTGCGCTTCCCCGCCTGGGACGTGCTGCCCTACGACCGCGTCTCGCCCAATCCCGAGCTGGTGGCCGAGCGCGTGGCGACGCTGGCCGAGTTGACCGAGCCGCCGACGCGCCCGCGCATCGTGCTCACCACGGTGAACGCCCTGGTGCAGCGGGTCCCGCCGCGCAGCGCCTTCCAGGGGGCCGCGCTGTCGCTGCGCAAGGGCGGCATCGCCTCGCTCGAATCCGTGGTGGGGTTCCTCGAATCCAACGGCTACGGCCGCACGGGGACGGTGATGGAGCCGGGCGAATACGCCGTGCGCGGCGGCATCCTGGACCTGTTCCCGTCGGGCAGCGCCGACCCGCTGCGCCTGGACTTCTTCGGCGACGAGGTGGAAAGCATCCGCCGCCTGGACACCGAGACCCAGCGCTCGCGCGAGCATCTCGACCGGCTGGTGCTGCGCCCGGTGGGCGAGGTCTTCCTCGACCCCGCCAGCGTCGAGCGCTTCCGCACCGGCTACCGCGAGCTGTTCACCAACGCCGCCGCCGAGGACCCGCTCTACGTCAGCGTCAGCGCCGGGCGCCGCCACCCGGGGATGGAGCACTGGGCCGCGCTGTTCCATCCGGCCATGGAGACGCTGCTGGACTACCTGCCCGGCGCCTCCGCCAGCCTGGACCACCAGGCGGAGGACGCGCTGGCGGCGCGGCTGGAGATGATTTCCGACCACTACGAGGCGCGACGCATCCCGGCCCGCATCACCGAGGGCGAGGTGCCCTACCGCCCGGTGCCGCCCGGCCGCCTGTACCTCGACCGCAAGGGTTGGGACGCGATGCTGGCGGGCGGGCCGCTGCTGCGCTTCTCGCCCTTCCACAAGCCGGACGGCGCGCCGGGCGTGGATGCCGGCGGGCGCGCGGGCCGCACCTTCGCCGAGGCGCGGCAGGCCGGCGAGAACGTGTTCCATGCCTACGCCGCGCATGCCGAATCCGAGATGGGGCGCGGCCGCCGCCCGCTGCTGGTGGCCTGGACGCGCGGTTCGCGCGAACGCCTGCTGACGCTGCTGCGCGAGAACCGCGTGGCGGCCGAGGTGGTGGAGGATGGCTACAAGGCGCAATCCCTGGCGGCCGGAACCGTGGGCGTGGCGGTGCTGGGGCTGGAGCGCGGCTTCATCGGCCAGGGCCTGTCCGTCACCGCCGAGCAGGACCTGCTGGGCGAGCGCATCGCCCGCCCGCCCCGCAAGCGCAAGCGCGCCGACCAGTTCATCGCGGATGCAACGCAGATCGAGGTGGGCGACCTGCTGGTGCATGCCGAGCACGGCATCGGCCGCTACGAGGGGCTGGAGACGGTGCAGGCCGGCGGCGCCCCGCATGACTGCCTGAAGCTCACATATGACGGGCAGGCGCGCCTCTACGTGCCGGTGGAGAACATCGAGGTGCTGTCGCGCTTCGGCACCGAGACGGCGGGCGTGGCGCTGGACAAGCTGGGCGGCGCCTCCTGGCAGGCGCGCAAGGCCAAGGCCAAGCAGCGCATCGCCGACATGGCCGCCGGCCTCATCAAGATCGCCGCCGAGCGCAAGACGCGCGAATCCGCCATCATCGCCCCGCCCGAGGGCGCGTGGGAGGAGTTCTGCGCCCGCTTCCCCTACGTGGAGACGGAGGACCAGTCCCGCGCCATCGCCGACGTGCTGGAGGACCTGGCCGCCGGCCGCCCGATGGACCGGCTGATCTGCGGCGACGTGGGCTTCGGCAAGACGGAGGTGGCGCTGCGCGCGGCCTTCACCGTGGCGATGGCGGGCTCCCAGGTGGCGGTGGTGGTGCCGACCACGCTGCTGGCCCGCCAGCACCACCGCATCTTTTCCGCCCGCTTCGAGGGGCTGCCGGTCCGCATCGCCCAGCTCTCGCGCATGGTGAGCCCGAAGGAGCAGAAGCTGGTGAGGGAGGCGGTGGCGAAGGGCGAGGTGGACATCGTCGTCGGCACCCACGCGCTGCTGGGCAAGGGCATCGAGTTCAGCGACCTCGGCCTCGTCATCGTGGACGAGGAGCAGCATTTCGGCGTGAAGCACAAGGAGCGCCTGAAGGAGCTGGAGGCGGGGGTGCACGTGCTGACGCTGACGGCGACGCCCATCCCGCGCACCTTGCAGCTGGCGCTTTCCGGCGTGCGCGAGATGAGCGTGATGGCGACCCCGCCGGTGGATCGCCTGGCCGTCCGCACCTTCATCATGCCCTGGGACCCGCTGGTGCTGCGCGAGGCCATCCAGCGCGAGCGCTTCCGCGGCGGGCAGATCTTCTGCGTGGTGCCGCGCATCGAGGACATGGCGAAGATGGCCGAGCGCATGAAGGAGATCGCGCCCGAGGCGCGGATGATCCAGGCGCATGGCCGCCTCTCGGCCACCGAGCTGGAGACGGTGATGACCGAGTTCGGCGACGGCAAGCACGACATCCTGCTGGCGACGAACATCGTGGAATCCGGCCTGGACATGCCGGCGGTGAACACGCTCATCATCCACCGCGCCGACATGTTCGGGCTGGGCCAGCTCTACCAGCTGCGCGGCCGCGTCGGGCGCGGCAAGCAGCGGGGCTACGCCTACCTCACCTGGCCGGCGCACCACCGCCTCTCGCCCACCTCGCAGAAGCGGCTGGAGGTGATGCAGACGCTGGACAACCTCGGCGCCGGCTTCACCCTGGCCAGCCACGACCTGGACATCCGCGGCGCCGGCAACCTGCTGGGCGAGGAGCAGTCGGGCCAGATCCGCGAGGTGGGGATCGAGCTGTACCAGGAGATGCTGGAGGAGGCGGTGGCCGACCTCCGCGCCGGCTCGCGCAAGAAGGACCCGGGCGACGGCGCCTGGATGCCGCAGATCAACCTCGGCCTCGCCGTGCTGATCCCCGAGCCTTACGTGGCCGAGCTGCCGGTGCGCCTGGGCCTCTATCGCCGCATCGGCGCGCTGGAGAGCGAGCGCGAGGTGGACGCCATGGGCGCCGAGCTGGTGGACCGCTTCGGCCCGCTGCCGCCGGAGGTGGAGAACCTGCTGGCCGTCGTCGCCATTAAGCTGCGCTGCAAGGAAGCCAACGTCGAGAAGGTGGATGCCGGGCCCAAGGGCATCGTCGTCACCTTCCGGCAGGGACGGTTCGAGAACGCGGTGGGGCTGGTGGAATGGGCCGCGCGGCAGAAGGGCTTGGTGCAGCTGCGCCCCGACGGCAAGGTGGCCCTGCTGCGCGAGATGCCCTTCGACCAGCGGGTCAAGGCGGCGCGCGGCCTGGTGACCAACCTCGCCAAGCTGGCCCGCGCCGAGGCGGTGGCGGCGTGACGGCGCGCACAGGAGGCTGCTTCTGCGGGGCGCTGCGCTTCGCGGTGCAGGGCGAGCCGAAGCGCGTGGGCGTGTGCCACTGCCTGGACTGCCGCAAGCTGCACGGCGCGCCCTTCATGAGCTTCGCGGTGTTCGACCGCGCGCAGGTGGCGGTCACCGGCGGGGCGCGGCGGCTGCACAGCAAGCCGGGCTACGCCCGCGCCTTCTGCCCCGCCTGCGGCAGCCACGTGTTCGGCGAGGATGAGGGCGGCATCGAGCTGTACCATGGCGGCTTCGACGAGCCCGACCTGTTCCCGCCCACCTACGAACTCTGGACCGTCCGCCGCGAATCCTGGCTGGACCTGCCCACCTTGCGCGAACACCACGCGAGGGACCGCAACGGGGCGTGAGGCCGCGCGTTCCGGGGCCATGCGCTTCCTTCCCACCCGCCTGCACGGCGTCCTCGACTACCTGGCCGGCATCGGCATGCTGGCCACGCCATTCCTGATGGGCCTGCACGGCGCGCCCGCGCTGCTGCTGTGGCTGATGGGGGCGGGGGCGATCCTCTACGCGGCGCTGACGAAGTACGAGCTGGGCATCTGGCGGGTGATGCCGATGAACATCCACCTGGGGCTGGACGTGCTGGCCGGCCTGGCGCTGGTCAGCGCGCCCTTCATGCTGGGCATCGTGGGGCGGGACGCGCTGCCGCTGTTCGGCTTCGGCGCGCTGTCCCTGCTGGCCGGGCTGTTCACCCGCGCGGCGACGGATGACGCGCCGCCCGACATGCTGCGCGTCTAGCGGCCTACCGCGTAGCCCTGCATCCCGCGCGGGTTGGCGCCCGCGCGCAGCTGCCCGTCCGGCAGGCGCCGCGCCCCGGTGAGGCGGCCTTCGCTCCATCCGCCGCCGACCTCCACCGCGTGGCCGCGCGCGCGCAGATCCTCCGCCACGGCGGGGGCGTAGCGGCCTTCCAGCACCAGCTTGCCGGGGCGGGCGCCGCGCGGCCAGAAGCTGCTGATCCAATGCTCGGAATGGAAGGCGGGAAGGTCGATCGCCTCCTGGATGTTGAAGCCGTGCGCGGACATCCGCGCCAGCATCATCGCCTGCCACTGGTCCTGTTGCTCGCCGCCCGGCGTGCCGAAGGCCATGTAGGGCTTGCCGTCACGCAGCACCATGGACGGCGAAAGCGTGGTGCGCGGCCGCTTGCCGGGCTTCAGCCCGTTGGGAAGCGATTCGTCCAGCCAGAACATCTGCGCCCGCGTGCCCAGGCAGCAGCCCAGTTCCGGAATGGCCGGCGAGGATTGCAGCCAGCCGGCCGAGGGCGTGGCGGACACGAAGTTGCCCCAGCGGTCGATGACGTCCACGTGGCAGGTGTCGCCGCTGGAGGCGCCGAGGCGCGAGACGGTGGGCTCGCCCGAGCCGGCGGCGGCCGCCATCTCCTGCGCGCGGCGCACGGCGGCCGGGTAGTCCACGCCGCGGGGCGCGCGGCCATCGGGGCTTCCGGGGCGGAACTCCAGGGACGCGCCGTCGCCGATCAGCGCGCGGCGCCGCGCGACGTAGTCCGGCGCCAGGGTGGCGGCGACCAGGTCCTCGGTGAAGAGGGGGTCGCCGTCATGCGCCTCGCGGTCGGCATAGGCGAGCTTCATCGCCTCCGTCACCACATGCACGAAATCGGCGCCGACCGGGTCCATGCCGGCCAGGTCGAAGCCCTCGAGGAGCGCGAGGGTGCGGAGCATGGTCGGCCCCTGGCTCCAGGGACCGCATTTCAGCACCTCCTGGCCCATGAAGGTGCCGCGGGCGGGGGCCTCCACCCCCGCGCGCCAGCCGGCCATGTCGTGCGCCGTCAGCACGCCGGCGTGGCGTTGGCCGCTGGTGTCCATGGCGGGGGTGCGGACGAAGCGGTCCACCGCCTCGGCCACGAAGCCGCCATGCCAGGCGGCGCGGGCCGCCTCGATCTCCTCCTCGCGGGTGCGGCCGGGGGCCTCGGCCTCGCGCAGCAGGCGTTCATAGGTGTCGGCCAGGACCGGGTTGGCGTAGAGCCCGCCCGCCTCGGGCCCGCCGCCGCGCAGCCAGATGGCGGCGGAGGTGGTCCATTCCTGCTCGAACAGGCGGCGCACCGATTCGACGGTGGCCTTCACGCGCCCGACCATGGGCGCGCCGTGCCGGGCGTAGCCGATGGCGTAGGCCAGCACGTCGCGCAGGCGCCAGGTGCCGTGCTCCAGCAGCATGCGCGCCCAGGCGTCGAAGGCGCCGGGGATGGGGGCGGCGAGGAAGCCGGTGCCGGGCATCATGTCGAGCCCCAGGCCGGTGACGTGCGCGACGGAAAGGCCGGCCGGCGCGGGGCCCTGGCCGCAGATGACCTGCTGGGCGTCGAGTGCGGCGGAGTGCAGGATGATCGGGCAGTCGCCCAGCGGGCCGTTCAGGTGCGGCTCGACGATCTGCAGCGTGAAGCCGGCGGCGGCGGCGGCGTCGAAGGCGTTGCCCCCGCGCTCGAGCACCGCCATGCCGACCTGGCTGGCGACCCAGTGGGTGGAGGCGACGACGCCGAAGGTGCCGGCGATCTCGGGGCGGGTGGTGAACATGGCGCGGAAGGGAGCGCGCCGGGCGCGCGCGGTCAACCGGGGTTCGTGACGTTTGCGTGACGGCCCTGGACGGGCGGCGGCGCGCGGGGCAATGCGGCGCCCATGTTGTGGGTGGCGCTGGCGGGGCCTTCGGGCGCGGGGAAGGACACGCTGCTGGCGGGGGCGCGCGCCCTGCTGGCAGGCGACGCGCGGGTGCACTTCGCCCGCCGCGTCATCACCCGCCCCGCCGATGCTGGCGGCGAGGACCACGAGCACCTGCCCGGGCACGCCTTCGACGGCGCGGACCTCATCCTGCGCTGGCGGGCGCATGGCTGGCGCTACGGCATCCGGCGCGCGGAGGCCACGCGGGCGCCCGTGACGGTGATGAGCCTGTCGCGCACCGTGCTGGCGCGGGCGGCGGCGCTGCACCCGCTGCTGGTGGTGGAGGTGACGGCCCCACCCGCCCTGCTGGCCCGGCGCCTGGCGGCGCGGGGGCGGGAGGACGGGGCGGCCATCGCCGCGCGGCTGGCGCGCGAGGCGCCGCTGCCCGCCGGGCTGCGCGTGCGGCGACTGGTGAACGACGGCACGGCGGAGGCCGGCGCCGCGCGGCTGGCATCCCTCCTGCGGACTTGCGCGGAGGGGGGATTTCCGCCATGAGGCCCGCGTCGTTCCGGGCGCAGGCCCGGCGCGGCAAATCCGCACGCGGCGCGCCCTTCCGATGATGGCAGGGTCCGGTCCCGGGGAGACATCCCGGGTCATTGCGCCGCGGAGGCTCAACCGGACTACGACGGAAGGATGATCGCGATGGCGATGCCAGAGGTTTCCCTGCGCGGCCTGCTCGAGGCGGGCGTGCATTTCGGCCACCACACGCGGCGCTGGAACCCGCGCATGGCGCCCTACATCTTCGGGATCCGCAACCAGGTCCACATCCTGGACCTGCAGCAGACCGTCCCCCTGATGGAGCGCGCGCTGCGCCAGGTGCGCGACACGGTCGCCGGCGGCGGGCGCGTGCTGTTCGTGGGCACGAAGAAGGCGGCGGCCGAGTACGTGGCCGAGGCCGCGACGCGCTGCGGGCAGTACTACGTGAACCACCGCTGGCTGGGCGGCATGCTCACCAACTGGAAGACCATCACCGGTTCCATCAAGCGGCTGAAGGAGATGGACGGCAAGCTTTCGGGCGACACGCAGGGCCTCACCAAGAAGGAGATCCTGATGCTGACGCGCGAGAAGGAGAAGCTGGACCGCGCGCTGGGCGGCATCCGCGAGATGGGCGGCCTGCCCGACCTCATCTTCGTCATCGACGTGGTGAAGGAGAAGCTGGCGATCGAGGAGGCCAACGTGCTCGGCATCCCCGTCGTGGCGGTGGTGGACAGCAACGCCGATCCCTCGGGCATCCAGTTCCCCATCCCGGGCAACGACGACGCGATCCGCGCCATCAACCTGTACTGCGACATGGTGGCGGCGGCGGTGTTCGACGGCATCTCGGCCGAGATGACGGCGTCGGGCCGCGACACGGGCGCGATGGAGGAAGTGATGCCGGAGGAGCTGCCCGAGGCGCCGGTGGCCGCCGAAGCGGCCCCCCAGGCCTGATCCGGAAAGGCGCGAGCAATGGCTGAGATCACGGCGGCGATGGTCCGCGAGCTGCGCGAGAGCAGCGGCGCGGGCATGATGGACTGCAAGAAGGCGCTGGTGGAAGCCGGCGGCGACATGGAAGCGGCCATCGACTGGCTGCGCAAGAAGGGCCTGTCGGCCGCGGCCAAGAAGAGCGGCCGCGTGGCCGCCGAGGGGCTGGTCGGCACCGCGTCCGGCCCCGGCGTCGCCGCCATGGTCGAGGTCAACGCCGAGACCGACTTCGTGGCGCGCAACGAGACCTTCCAGAACTTCGTCTCCGAGGTGGCCGGGCTCGCCCTGTCCGTCGGCGACGACGTGGAGAAGCTGAAGGCCGCGACCTTCCCGGGCACGACGCACTCCACCCAGGAGGAGCTGACCAAGCTCATCGCCACCATCGGCGAGAACATGACCATCCGCCGCGCCCGCGTGTTCCACGTGAAGGAAGGCGCGGTCGCCACCTACATGCACAACGCCGTGAAGCCTGGCCTGGGCAAGATCGGCGTGCTCGTCGCGCTCGAAGGGGCGGGCGAGGCGCAGGTGATGGAGACGCTGGGCCGGCAGATCGGCATGCACGTCGCCGCCACCCGCCCCGAGGCGCTGGACGTGAACGCCGTGGACCCCTCGGCGCTGGAGCGCGAGCGCGCGGTGCTGACGGAGCAGGCCAAGGCGTCGGGCAAGCCGGACGCGGTGATCGCCAAGATGATCGAGGGCCGCATCCGCAAGTACTACGAGGAGGTGGTGCTGCTGGAGCAGGTGTGGGTGCATGACGGCGAGAGCCGGGTGCGCGCGGTGGTGCAGAAGGCCGGCCTCGCGCTCGCCGGCTTCGAGCGCTTCCACCTGGGCGAAGGCATCCAGAAGGAGACCTCCGACTTCGCCGCCGAGGTCGCCGCCCAGGCCGGCATCAAGGCCTGAGCCGCCTCCCTTGGCCCCGGCCGGTTCCGGCCGGGGCCATCCTTTGCTAATCCGTCACGCGGCCACCACCAACCGGAAGCTCCCATGACCCCGACCTACAAGCGCGTGCTCCTGAAGGTGTCGGGGGAGGCGCTGATGGGCGACCGGAGCTACGGCCTGGACAACGCGACGGTGAAGGCCATCGCCCAGGACATCAAGGAAGCCGTGGCGCTCGGCGTCGAGGTGGCGCTGGTGATCGGCGGCGGCAACATCTTCCGCGGCATCGCCGGTGCCGCCACCGGCATGGAGCGCGCCCAGGCCGACTACATGGGCATGCTGGCCACCGTGATGAACGCGCTGGCCATGCAGAGCGCGCTGGAGCGCGCGGGCGTGCCGACGCGGGTGCAGAGCGCCATCGAGATGAACAGCATCTGCGAGCCCTACATCCGCCGGCGGGCCATCCGCCACATGGAGAAGGGCCGCGTGGTGATCTTCGCCGCCGGCACCGGCAACCCCTTCTTCACCACCGACACCGCGGCCGCCCTTCGCGCGGCCGAGATGGGGTGCGACGCGCTGCTGAAGGGCACCCAGGTGGACGGCGTGTACGACAGCGACCCGCGCAAGAACCCCGACGCCCAGCGCTACA
>LNFM01018918.1_pt1 | contig 14974 bp, 11 predicted proteins | sample 596031 | NCBI WGS metagenome assembly LNFM01 (sample SAMN04254537, study PRJNA301005) | activated carbon metagenome | isolation source: dual media filters at the Ann Arbor, Michigan drinking water treatment plant | place: USA: Ann Arbor
TGGCGGGCGGTTGCGTGGTCGGGGAAGGTTGCTCAGCGGTCGTCATCGTTCCAACGGTCGTTCGTCACATTAATGCGGCGGTCTGTCGCACAAGGCGCGAATTTTAGGCGACGAAGCTTGTACCCTTGCGCCCCTGTCTTACGGGGGGTTCGGATGGTCTTGCTGCAAAGTGTGCAATCGGTGGTGCCGGCATCGCTTCGTCTGTCGCTCGTAGCCGTTGCGGCGGCGCTCACCGGTGCCTGCGCGACGACGACGGTCAATGCGCCGGACTCGGCGGCCCCCGTGGTTGGCGCCTCGGCTGCGACCACCACCGCCAAGCCGGTGACCGTGCCCACCGCCGCACCCGGCGCCGCGCCCGGCACCGCGGCAACGCGCCCGGCCACCCCCGGTGCCGCGCCCCCGCCGGCAGCGGCCGCGCCGCGGCCCGGTGAGCCGCCGCCGCTGCGCGCGTTTGCCGATGTGATCAAGGACGCGAAGGAGTCCAAGGGCTTCCTTCCTGTGTGGCAGAAGGAGGACCGCACCTGGCTCGAGATCCGCGCCGATCAGCTCGACCAGCCGTTCTACTTCACGAACGCCAACGCCAGCGGTTTGGGCCAAGGCTTTTTCCTGCCTGGCCTGCTGGGGCAGGAGCAGGTGGTCGTCTTCAAGCGGATCGGCAACAGCATCCAGTTGATCGCCAAGAACCTGCGCGTACGCGCGCCGGCCGGCTCGCCGCTGGAAACCGCCGTGCGCGAAAGCTATTCGGACAGCCTGCTCGCTGCCGCACCGGTCGTGTCCGCCGCCCATCCGGAGCGCAAGTCGTTCCTCGTCGATGCCGGCGCGCTGCTCGCCGGCGATATCCCTGGGGCGCAGACCGCGTTGGAAGCGACCTTCCGCATGCCCTACGGCCATGACCGCGGCAACAGCTCGATCGAGCGCGTACGCGCGACCGACGAGGGCACCTTCATCACGGTGCGCTCGCACTTTGCTGTGCCCAAGCTGCCGGCGCCGCCGGTGACGCCGCCGCCCCCGGGCGTGCCGACGCCGAGCACGCCGAGTGCGCTGCCCGATGGCCGCAGCCTGTTCCTGTCGTTCACCTACACGCTGGCGCCCCTGCCGAAAGAGCCGATGAAGCCGCGCCTGGCGGACCAGCGCGTCGGCCACTTCACCACCGCGTTCTGGGACTTTGCGCAGACCGGCAACGGCGATTCGCGCACCCACTTTGTCGAGCGCTGGCGCCTGGAGAAGAAGGATCCGGCGGCCGCGGTGTCGGACCCGAAGGAACCGATCCTGGTGTGGATGGACAAGAACATCCCCGAGGAGTACCGCGAGGCGGTCAAGAGCGGCATCCTCGAATGGAACAAGGCATTCGAGCGTATCGGCTTCAGCCAAGCCATCGTGGTGAAGCAGCAGCCGGCTGATGCCGACTGGAGCACGGTCGACGGTACCCGCCATCTGGCGGTGCGCTGGTTTGCGATGCAGGGGCCGGGTGCTGTCGCCGTCGGCCCGAGCCAAGCCGATCCACGCACCGGCGAGATACTGCGCGGCGCCGCCATCATTCCGCAGAACTGGCTGCGCTTCACCAACGGCTTTCTGCGTGATCAGGAGCCGCGTCTGGCCGGCGCGACCGGACTGGAGCAGTTCAATGCACCGCACGGTGGGCACGCTGAGTCGCTGGCCGACCTGCTCGCCGGCCGTCAGTGCAGCTACTCGCTCGACGCACTCGAGCAGGCGGCGTTCGGCTTCGAGGTGCTGGCGTCGCGGGGCGAGTTCGCGCCGGGCAGCCCGCAGGCGCAGCGTTTCGTTGCCAACGCGCTCAAGGACGTCGTCATGCACGAAGTCGGCCACGCGCTCGGCCTGCGTCACAACTTCCGCGGCTCCACCGGCATCAAGTTCGAGCAATTGCGCGACGCTGCCTTCACGGCGCAGCGCGGCATTTCCAACTCGGTGATGGACTACAACGGCTTCAACATTCCCCTGGAGAGCGAGAAAGTCGCCGACTACAACCAGACCACGCTCGGCGCCTACGACTACTGGGCGATCGAGTATGCCTACCGACCGCTCCCGGCCGACACCGAGGCCGCCGAGCTGGCCAAGATCGCGGCGCGCTCGGCCACCGACGCCAACCTGGCCTACGCCACCGACGAGGACGTGATCCCGGCCCTCGGCGGTGCGATCGATCCGCTGGTCAACCAGTTCGACCTCGGCGCCGAGCCGATGAATCACTACCGGCGCAACTTTGCGCTGGCGCGCGAGCTGTGGACGCGCACGCAGAAGCGCCAGCTGGCCGACGGCGAGAGCTTCGCGCTGTACCGACGCAACCTGCAACGTGGCCTGGGGCAGTTTGCCGGCGCCGTGTCGCCGCTGGCAAAGTACGTGGGTGGTGTCTATACCTCGCGCCAGGTCGCGGGCAAGGACGTCACCGCGTTGATGACACCGGTGCCGGCGCAGTTGCAGCGCGAGGCGCTCGACCTGTTGCTGCGCGAAGTGTTCTCGGCCGAGAGCTTTCGGTTCGATCCGACCTTCATGAGCAAGCTCGGCGTCGATCACCTTGACCGGCTCGGCAATCCGCGCGCGCCGATGCTCAATACCGACTTCAGCCTGGCCAACTCGGTGATCGGCATGCAGCGCGCCGCGCTCGACCAACTGATGGGCGATGGCGTGGCCGCGCGACTGGCCGATGCCGAGACCAAGGTCGCCAATCGCCGGCAACTGCTGTCGCTGGCGGAGGTGCATGGCCGTATCGCCGACAGCGTGTGGAGCGAGCTGAAGTCGGGCGGCGAGATCGACAGCCTGCGCCGCAATCTGCAGCGCGAGCACGCGCGGCGGGTCGCCCTCGGACTGGTGCGGCCGTCGTCTGCAGTGGCCGCCGATGTGCGCGCAGTGAATCGGCAGGTGGCGCTCAAGCTGCAGGCCGACATCCAGCGCGCGCTGTCCGGCGCCAAGACCCCGGCGATGACGCGAGCCCACCTGGCGGAAACGGCGGGACTCCTCGACGACGCCCTCAAGGCATCGATGGTGCGGCAGGGCGTCTGACGCAGCGAGACGCGGCGTCAAGAGAAAACGGGCGACGCAGTCGCCCGTTTTTTCTCGTTCCGTCGCGGCGGGTCGGTCGCGCCGCGATTCAGTGTTTCAGCTCGCGTAAGCGAGCCAGCTCTTCCTTGACCGCCTGCTCGACGAGGTCATGCAGCGAGTCGGTGAGTGCGCGGCGCAACGCTGTGGCGAACTGGGCGGTCGCGCTGGCGACCACCGACTCCACGGCAGGCGCGATGTGGGCATGACCGACAGAGGCGTCCGGCAGCCGCGCGAGCAGGTCGCGCAGGATGGACTCGCGCAACTCGATCTCCAGCTGCGTCCAGTGCCCGGTCGCGGCAGCGCCGCTGATCGGAGCCTGGCCGGCGGCAAACGCTGTTGCCACGCCACCCGGCGTCTCCAGCGGCGGCAGCGCATCGGTCGTCGTCGCGGGAGGCAGCCGGTCGAAGGTCGGAGCGCTTTCGATCGGCGCCGAGGTCAGGTTCGCCGTTGACGGTGCCCCGGGCACGCGGATGAGCGACGCCGGAATCAGCAGGTCGGTCGCGGCGAAGCCGGATTCGGGTGCCGCCGACGCGACTGGCGCCGACGTTACCGGGGGCACCGCCATTGGCACTGGTACCGGCTCGGGCGTGGGCTGCGGTGCGGGCGGTGTCCAGGCTGCTGGGAAAGCAGCGGTGGCAGGCGCGGGGACAGGCGCAGCGGCAGATGGTGCCGGCGTCGCATCCGGCGTCACCAAACCGGTCTGGGGCAGATCGAGTGGCGGCAGGTCGAAACTCGACAGGTCGAGCAGCGCCGGCGCCAGCGGAATCGTCTCGACCAGCCAGTCGTCAGTCTCGAACTGGCTGCCCAGCAGCGCGGGTGGGGGCGGATCGTCGCGCGCCACCGGCGGCTTGAGCGCAGGCACCGGGGTCGGTGCGGACGAACTGATGCCGTCGTTTTCCTTCGGCAGCGTGACGTCGAGCTCCAACGCCGGCAGCACCAACCGCTCTGTCAGTACCGGGATCGACGGATCGTCGAAGGGCGCCGCGGGCATCGGGCGCGATTTTCCGGGGCGATCGCTCATGGGATGCAAGACTACTCGGCCTGCACCTTGAAGGTGGTCGGCTCAAGGCCGGCCGCGCGATACGCATTGAAGCGGACACGCGCCTGCGCCCGGTCGGCGTCGTCAAGTGATACGACTTCGATCACCCGCTCGAACTGCGTGAACCACGCGGAGAACTGCGGCGGCGTGGCGTCGTCCAGGTTAAGCAGCACGTCGCGCGCGGGTACCGGCTGCGGTTGCAGTGTGAGCAGGATCGGCGTGCTTGCTGCCAGCGGCGAGTCCGCGTAGACGTGCGGGAGAAAATCCAGCGCAGAGAAGGTCCATAGCGCGGCGTCGAACCGCGCCAGTCGGTCGGGCTCGCGGGCAAAGGCGAGGATCGTCTTGCCGGCGCCGCGCACCTTGCGCGCGACCCGGCATGCGTACTGCAGGCGGTGCTCGACGTTGAAGTGAAAGTCGATCCTCATGCGCTCGCCCTGCGCCGCCGCGGCCGGTCTAGGCTGCCTTGTCCATCAGGTAGTGCGTCAGCAGCGGCACCGGGCGGCCGGTCGCGCCCTTGGCGGCGCCGCTCTTCCACGCGGTGCCCGCAATGTCCAGATGCGCCCACTTGTACTTCTTGGTGAAGCGCGCGAGGAAGCATGCCGCCAGCACCGCGCCCGCCTTGCCGGGAGCGCCGATGTTGGCCATGTCGGCGAAGTTGGACTTGAGCTGATCCTGATACTCGTCCTCGACCGGCATGCGCCAGGCCGGATCGACCGCGGCCTTCGACGCCTTCAGCAGGTCGGCGGCGAGCGCGTCGTCGGTGGCGAACAGGCCCGAGTTCACGTCGCCCAGGGCCACCACGCAGGCGCCGGTGAGCGTGGCGATGTCGATCACCGCCGCTGGCTTGAAGCGCTCGGCGTAGGTCAGCGCATCGCACAGGATCAAGCGGCCTTCGGCGTCGGTGTTGAGCACCTCGATGGTCTGGCCGGACATCGACGTGAAGATGTCGCCCGGCTTGGAGGCCGTGCCCGATGGCATGTTCTCGCAGGCCACCACGACGCCGACCACATTGACCTTCAACTTCATCTCGGCGACCGCGCGCAGCGTGCCGAACACCGAAGCCGCCCCGCACATGTCGTACTTCATCTCGTCCATCGTGGCGCCTGGCTTGAGCGAGATGCCGCCGGTGTCGAACGTGATGCCCTTGCCGACCAGCACCGTGGGCGCGACCGATTTGGCCGCGCCGGTGTACTTCATCACGATCAGGCGCGGCGGCTGCGCCGAGCCGTTGGTCACCGACAGGAACGACCCCATGCCGAGCTTCTCGATCGCCTTGCGGTCGTGCACCTCGACCGCCAGACCGCACTCCTTGCCGAGCTTCTTGGCCTGTTCACCGAGGAAGGTCGGCGTGCACACGTTGCCGGGCAGGTTCCCCAGGCGTTTGGTGAGCGCCATGCCGTTGGCCAGCGCCACGCCCTGCTGCAGTCCGGCCTCCACCTTGGCGTCGCGCGCGGCCAGCAGCAGCACCACCGCGGCCGGAGAGGCTGCGGCGTCTTCCTTGACGCTCTTCAGTTCATCGCTGCGGAACGCCGACTCGCGCGCTGCTACCACGAGTGCGCGTGCTTGCCAGGCGGCATCGTCGCGCCCCTTGACCGCCCACTCGTTGGCGGCGAGCGCGAGTTCGCGCGTGCCGCTGCCGGCGTGCTTGAGGGCGGTCTTGACCGCCTCGGCGTAGCCGCGGTCGCTCAGTTCTCCCGGTGCGCCGAGGCCGACCAGCAGCACCCGCGCCGACGTCACGCCGGCCACGCCGCGCAGCAGCACGGCATTGCCGCGCTTGCCGGTGGCGTCGCCACTCTTGATGGCTGCCTTGACGGCGCCCTTGGAGGCCGTGTCGATCAGCTTGGCCGCGGCGGTGAGCGTGCCGTCAGAATGGATACCGACCGCGACGCAGTCGGCCTTGATCGCCTGGGGCGCAGCAACCTTCGTGATAAATTCCATCGCGTTTTTCTTCCTGGCAGTCGATGCCAAAGCAGATGTCACAGCGCGCTTCGGTGGCCATGCTGAAGCGATGCACCCGCCTCCTGCCATCTGCCTTGCGCTTGCGAAACAACCGGCGCGCTCATCGTTGTGTCGAATCTCACCGTCCTGCCTTCGTCAGCGCCCTGCTGCTCGCGTGACCGCTCGGTGAACGAGGCGGCGCAGTATAGCGGCGGCCTCATGCGCGGGACCGTCGGCGTCGAGGGTCGCATCGCCTTCGTCAACGGTCGCTTCGTTCCGGCTTCCACGTGGGTGCTGCGCGGATGATCTTCCGCCGCGCGATCGTTGCCGAACTGACGAGCAATGCGGGCGCGGTGTTGACCGTGCTCTTCTCGATCCTTTTCTCGGTGGGCCTTGTGCGCATCCTCGGTGAAGCCGCCGGTGGCCGCGTCGACAACCAGGCGGTGTTCGCGCTGGTGGCACTGACGGCGCTGACCTGGCTGCCGCATCTGCTCACGTTGACCTTGTTCATCGCCGTGCTGATCACGTTGACCCGGGCGTTCCGGGACTCGGAAATGGTGGTCTGGTTTGCCTCGGGCCAGAGCCTGATCGCCTGGGTACGGCCGGTGCTGCGCTTTGTCGTGCCGATTGCTTTGCTGGTGGCACTGTTGGCGTTGGTCGTCACGCCGTGGGCACAGCGCCAGATCATCGAGAGCCGCGACCGCTTCGCCCAGCGCGATGACGTCAGTCGCGTGGCACCGGGGCGGTTCATCGAGTCGGGCGCGGCCGACCGCGTCTTCTTCGTCGAGTCGGTCGATCTGCAGTCGGCCACGGTGCGCAATGTGTTTGTCAGTCACCGCAGCCAAGGTCGCGAAGGTGTGATCGTTGCCGCCGAGGGCGTGATCGAAGTGCGGCCCGACGGTGAGCGCTACCTCGTGCTGTCGCGCGGCCGGCGGTACGAGGGCACGCCGGGGCAGGCCGAGTACCGGTTGGTGGAGTTCGAGCGCTATGCGATCCGCATCGAGTCGCGGCCTGATGCGCCATTGCAGGAGATCCGCGCGCGCGCCAAGACTACGCGGGAGCTGCTGCGCGACCGCACGCCGTTCAATGACGCCGAACTGGTGTGGCGGGTCGGGATACCGATAGTGGCATTGCTGTTGGGTCTGCTGGCGATACCACTGGCGTGGACCAATCCGCGCATCGGGCGCTCCGCGAACCTGCTGGTTGCCGTGTTCGTGTTCTTTCTTTACCTGACCGCAATTCAGCTGATCCAGGCGAACGTGCAGGTGCAGCGCATGTCGTTTCGCGGTGCGGTCTGGATCCCCCATGTGATCGCGCTGGCGGCGATCGTCCTGCTGTTCACGCGTCGCGTCTACCTGCAGCGCTGGCTGCCGCGCTGGCGACGACCGCGCGCGCCGGGGGCAGCGTGATCACGCTCAAGCGCTACTTGGGCAAGGAGGTCGCGCAGGCCACGGCCTTCGTGCTGGCGGCGCTGCTGGCGATCTTCGCGTTCTTCGACATCGTCGGCCAGCTCGACGACGTGGGCCAGGCGGGCTACACGCTCAGCGCCGCCCTGGCCTATGTGCTGCTGTCGCAACCATCGCGCGTCTACGAGCTGATGCCGATCGCCGGAGCTCGCCGCCAGCAGCGAGTTCACCATCATGCGGGTCTCCGGCATGAGCACCCGGCGGCTCGCCCTGTGGGTGATCAATGTCGGCGTCTTCCTGGTGGCAGCCACCTACCTGACCGGCGAGGTGGTGGCGCCGCCGCTCGAGCGCATGGCGCAGCGCCTGAAGATCCAGAGCACGAACGCCGGCATCGGCACCGAGTTCCGTTCGGGTGCCTGGGTCCGCGACATCGTGCGTGATGCGCAGGGTCAGGTGGATCGGCTGCGCTTCGTCAACGTGCGCGTGGTCCGGCCGGACACGACGACCGCCCTGTGGCGCATCTTCGAGTTCGATGCGCAGTTCAGACTGCGTTCGATTGCCACGGCCGAAGCGGGCGTGTACCTGCCCCCGACTGCGGACGCGCGCGGTGCCTGGCAGCTGAGCGGCGTGGTGGAGACCCGCGTGCCGACGGTCGACCGCGACGACGACGTGCCCTCGGCGATCAGCACGCAGATCGTGCGCGAGCCCACGCGCCGCTGGGAGACCGAACTGTCACCTGAAATCTTCGGCGTGCTGCTGGTCACGCCGGAACGGATGTCGATGGTGGCCCTGGTGCAGTACATCCGGCATCTGGCCGATAACAGCCAGCGCACCGATCGCTACGAGATCGCCTTCTGGAACAAGGTCTTCTATCCGCTTGCCATTCTGGTGATGATGGCGCTGGCGCTGCCCTTCGCCTACCTGCATGTGCGCGAAGGCAGCGTGAGCCTGAAGATCTTCACCGGGGTGATGATCGGCGTGGGCTTTTACATGCTCAACAAGCTGTTCGGCCATCTGGGCCTGCTCAACACCTGGCCCCCAATTGTGGTGGCGGCGCTGCCGAGTCTGGTGGTGCTCACGGTTGCGCTCGGCACCCTGTATTGGATCGAGCGGCGTTAGCGCGCGGGCAGCGCGATTCAGGCAGGATCCCAATCAATGAACTTCACGCTGTTTGCCGGTGCGCTCGCCACCGGCCTCGCGGTGTCCGTCGGCGGCGCGGCCGCCGCGATGCCTACACTGGAACAGGCGTTCCGCACCTGCGTCGATCTGCCGCTTCACCCGCTGGCAGGCGACCTGATGCGCTCCGTCTGGGAGATCGAGGAGCGCAGCACCTTCGCTACGCGCCATGAGACCCGGACGCGCCGCTATCGCGTGGTGGATCCGCAGGCGGACGAGGTTGCCGCGCGCACCGCGATCGTCGATCTGGTCCGCCCCGATCCGGTGGCTGGCATCAGGCCACTGGCGCTGAGTGCCACTGCCTGCGAGTTCGGTTGCCAGCGACGCATGTGGTCGCTTGAGTTCGGCGTGCTCGGCGCCCAGCAGGCCGATCAGCTGGCCGGCTGGGTGGCCGACGCCCGCACCGGCCCGGTCCAGTTCGCGCTTGATCCCGACGGAAGCGCTGCGCTCATCTGCAACATCGACTCCTGACGCAGCAGGCCCGGCCTGCTGCGCGCATACCCCGCTCGACGGCGGGATCCGTCAGTGGCGCGACTCGCCCTCGCTTTTCTTCGCCGGAAACGGATAGGCGCCACCGCCGCCGCCGCGCGGCGGAATGCGCAGGCTCAGCAGCATCGTTGCGGTCAGCACGACCACGGTGAAGCCCAGGGACCAGACCACCGGGATCTTGTAGATGTCGATCAGCAGCATCTTGGTGCCGATGAACACCAGCACGATCGCCAGGCCGTAGGAGAGCAGGTGGAATCGCTCGTGCATGTTGGCCAACAGGAAGTACATCGCCCGCAGGCCGAGGATCGCGAACACGTTGGAGGTCAGCACGATGAACGGATCGGTGGTGATGGCGAAGATGGCCGGGATCGAGTCGACCGCGAAGACGATGTCGACGATGCCGATCAGCATGATCACCACCAGCAGCGGCGTCGCCATCTTGACGCCGTTGTGCACGGTGAAGAACTTCTCGCCGTCGTAGTTCGGCGCGATCTTCATCTTCTTGCGGATCCACTTGAGTGCCGGATTGGCCTCGAGGTCCGGCTCCTGGCCGGCCGCCCACCACATCTTCACGCCAGTGAACACGAGGAACGCGCCGAACAGATACAGGATCCAGTGGAACTGCGCGATCAGCCAGGCGCCCACCAGGATCATGATCGCGCGCAGCACCAGCGCGCCGAGGATGCCGATCATCAGCACGCGCTTCTGGAATTCGGCAGGCACCGCAAAGTAGGTGAACACCATCAGGAACACGAAGATGTTGTCGACCGCCAGCGCCTTCTCCACCAGGTAGCCGGTGATGAATTCGAGCGACTTGGCCTGAGCAAGCTCGCGTGCCGCGGCATCGGTGCCGGTGCCGCCCAGGTACCACCAGAGCCAGCCGACGAAGACGAACGACACCATCACCCAGATCAGCGACCAGATCGCCGCCTCGCGGGTCGAGACCTTGTGTGCGCCCTGTTTGCTCATGGCGAAGAAATCGATGAGGAGCGCCACGAAGACGAACGCGGCAAACAGCATCCACATCAGCGGGGTGCCGATGGACATCATGGGGAAAGACCTTTTGTGAGCGATCCGGCGCGATCGCGAAGCGTGAGCGAAGGGGGTGCCCGTCAGGTCTTGCCTGTCCGCATCCGCAAGCGCCGGACGCGGTGCGGAAACACTGTGCGGACCACCTTGCCGGGCGAGCGATCAAGCGCCATGCGATCGCAGGTCCGTGTTGACGACAAGGTGGTGGAGCGAAACGCCCCGGCTACTCCCCTTCTGAAGCCGGCGCATTAGACCAGTCCACCGGAAGGGGTGTCAATGTTCTGCCATGGACAGACGTGCTGGTTTACATCGTGGCTTTCCCTAGGCTAGATTTCACGCCGTTGATCGATGAGGCATGCGGCCGAACAATGCCGCAGCCGACACCCGATGGAGGGGGAGGGGCAGTCTGACTGCCTTGCCATTTCAGGCGCACTGCGGTGCGCCTTTCTTTTTTCCTGCGGCAACTGTGGCCGGGGTGCAGTCGCTCCAGTCAGTTGCGGCGCGATTCAGGCCGCTCTTGCCCTGCACCAAGGTCGCGGCGCGCGCGCGGCGTCCAATCTCGGCAGAATCGTGCTGCGGTCGCGGCACCGATGAACCGCGTCAACCATAACAACAGGGCGACACACCATGATGAACGCTGCCATCACCGGCTGGGGCAAGTGCATGCCGCCCGCCGTTCTCACCAACGCGGACCTGTCCACCTTCCTCGAGACCGACGATGAGTGGATCGTCAGCCGCACCGGCATGCGTGAGCGCCGCGTGTCGCATGTGCCGGCGATCGAGATGGCCACTGTCGCCGCCGCGCGTGCGCTGGCCTGCGCCGGCCTGGCGGCCAGCGATGTCGATCTGATCGTCTACGGCAGTTGCAGCAACGACGAGCAGGTGCCCAACTCCGCCTCCGGCGTGCAGGTACGCCTGGGTGCGGCGCACGCCGCCTCGATGGACATCAACACCGCGTGCACCAGCTTCCTGTACGGCTTGTCCAGCGCAGCGGCGATGATCCGCACGGGCGCCGTGCGCAATGCGGTGGTGGTCGGCGTCGAACTGATCTCGCCCTACATGGACTGGAGCAATCGCGGTGTGGCCGTGCTGTTCGGCGACGGGTGTGCGGCGGTGGTGCTGCAAGCCACTGACGAGCCGATCGGCCTGCTGGGCGAGAAGCTCGGCTGCTATGCCGAGTCGCGCCAGGCGCTGCGGGTGCGCGGCATGGGATGCACGTATGCCAATCGCGGCCTCACGCTGGGTGACACGCAGTGGGACTTTGACGGCCAGGAAATCTTCAAACGCGCGGTCCACGGCATGGGCGAGGCGGCCGCCGAGGTGATGAAGAAGTGCGGTGTGGAGGCGGGCGATGTCGACCTCGTGGTGCCACACCAGGCCAATTTGCGCATCATCGAAGCGGTGGTCAAACGCATCCATGTCCCGATGGACAAGGTCATGCTCACCGTGCAGCGCTACGGCAACATGAGCGCGGCCACGGTGCCGGTGGCACTGGTCGAGGCGCTCGAAACCGGCCGCGTCGCGCCGGGCGCGCTGCTGCTGATGCCTGCGTTCGGCGCCGGCCTCACGCTGTGCGCGCACCTCGTCCGCTGGGGCCAGCGCGTGACGCCGCTGGGCACGACAGACATCGACCTGCCGCCTTGCACCGAGACCGCACTCGACATGGTCAACCGCATTCGACAGGTCAAGGCACCGGCCGCCGAGCGATCGGGCGTGGCGCTGATGGCCCCCAAACTGGCGGAGACCCTGGGCCCTGCGCTGAGTTGACCTTAGGTGTCGGCCGGCGGCGCACCCGCCGCGGATGAGTCGACTGCACCGGCATCAGACGCACCGCCCGCCAGCGCGACTGCGCGCCGGAGCGCCGCAACGATGTCGTCATAGATCGCGCGTCGCATTTCCACGCTCGGCACGCGCAGCGCGGCCGACGGGTGCCAGGTCACCACCAGCGCCGCGCCGCTGCGCTCCAGCACCTGGCTGGCGCGTGCTTCGGCAAAGCCCCGCTGCTGGCCGGTCAGCGCCCGGTAGGCGGTGGCGCCGAGCGCCACCACCACGCGCGGCCTGACTTGCACCAGTTCCTGCTCCAGCCAGACCTCGCAGGCCGCCACTTCCGCCTGTGTCGGTGTCTTGTGGATGCGGCGCTTGCCACGCGCCATCCACTTGAAGTGCTTGACGGCGTTGGTGATGAACACCTGTTCGCGCGTGAGCCCGGCCTGGTGCAGCGCGCGCGCCAGCAGGGTGCCGGCGGGGCCGACGAACGGCTCGCCGCGTTCGTCCTCCTCCTCGCCTGGTTGCTCGCCCACCAGCATGATCGGGGCGTCAGCCCGTCCCGATCCGCACACCGCTTGCGTGGCGCCGGCCCACAGGTCACAGCGACGGCAGTTGGCAGGCGACTCGTCGGGTTCGGGTGGCGGGAACTTGAAGGCAGGCATCGGCAGGCGCGGTGCCGAACGGCAGCAAGCGTGATTCCCGCTGCCGCAGCCGATCGGCTGCACCCTCGCACGCGTGTGCCCTGCCCTTGCGTAGAGCGCCTGTGTGATGGCTCAGCGCAACCGTTCCCACCAGGCATCGTGGAACTTGTCCTGCAGGAACGCGATCAGCGCATCCACCTTGGCCGGCACCTGGCGCGGCGCCGGATACACCGCATGAATCTCTTGTGACGGCAGCGTGTGGTCGACCAGTACGGGCACCACCTTGCCGTCGGCCAGCGAGGTGGACGCCACGTACTGCGGCAGCGCTGCTACCCCCAGGTGTGCCCGCACCCCAGCCAAAATCGCCGATAAGTTGTTCGAGCGCAGCGTGCCGCGCACCGCAACCGAACTGCGCCGACCGTTCGGCGCGACGAAGTGCAGCCGATCGTCGCCGAGCACGGTGCTGTAGATGAGCACGTTGTGCTGCGCCAGATCGGCCGGGCTGCGCGGCGCGCCGTGCTTCTTCAGGTAGCCGGGCGAGGCCACCACCACCCACGGATTGGTGCCGAGGTAGCGGGCGCCCAGCGACGAATCGGCCAGGCGGCCCATGCGCAGCGCGACGTCGATGCCGCGCGCCACCAGATCGACATAGGTGTCGTCGAACGACAGATCGATCGCCAGCAGCGGATGGCGCTTCATGAAGTCCATCACCAGCGGTGTCACCACGCGCCGACCGAACGCCACCGAGGTGGCAATGCGCAGCGTGCCGCGCATTTCGCCCTCGTGCGCGTTGACCACGCTCTCGGTCTCCTCAAACTGCTCGAGCAGCGCCTTGCACTTCTCGTAATACAGCGCGCCGACCTCGGTCACGCTCAGGCCGCGCGTGTTGCGGTGAAGCAGGCGGGTGCCGAGGTGGCGTTCGAGCGCGGCCACCTGCTTGGTCACGGTCGGCTGCGTCAACTGCAGGTCGGCGGCGGCGCGCGAGAAGCTGCCCGCTTCCACGGCGCGCACGAACAACTGCATGCTGGTGATGCGGTCCATCGGCCCCCCCACTGACGACGAGCCGGAAGCGTAGCCGGGTATTCCAATATGGAATAGCAGTTATCGCCGCCGCAGGCGTTCCCGCCGTGACTCGCGCCCCCTACTGTGCGGCCATTGATCTCGCGAAGGCGGATCGCCCCACAACAGCGCCGACGCGCGCACCAGGAGACGACCGATGGCCCGAATGACCGCAGTGCAAGCCGCCGTGGCAGTGCTCGAGCGCGAAGGTGTGACCACCGCCTTCGGCGTGCCGGGTGCCGCGATCAACCCGCTGTATGCCGCGCTGCGCAGCCGCGGCAGCATCACCCACATCCTCGCGCGCCATGTGGAGGCCGCCTCGCACATGGCCGAGGGCTTCACGCGTGCCGCAGCCGGCAACATCGGCGTGTGCATTGGCACCAGTGGTCCGGCCGGCACCGACATGATCACCGGCCTGTACTCGGCGCAGGCCGATTCCATCCCGATCCTGTGCATCACCGGCCAGGCGCCGCGGGCGCGCATGTTCAAGGAAGACTTTCAGGCGGTGGACATCGAGTCGATCGCCAAGCCGGTGACCAAGTGGGCGGTCACAGTGCGCGAGCCGGCACAGGTGCCGCGCGCGTTCCAGCAGGCGTTTCACCTGATGCGTTCGGGCCGGCCCGGTCCAGTGCTGATCGATCTGCCGGTTGATGTGCAGATGGCCGAGATCGAGTTCGACCCCGACACCTACGAGCCGCTGCCGGTCTACAAGCCGCGCGCCACCCGCAAGCAGGTCGACAAGGCGCTCGACATGCTGCTGGCCGCCGACAAGCCTCTGATCGTTGCCGGGGGCGGCGTGATCAACGCCGACGCCGCGAAGTTGCTGGTGGAGTTTGCCGAACTCACCGGCGTGCCGGTGATTCCGACGCTGATGGGTTGGGGCGCGATCCCCGACGATCATCCGCTGATGGCCGGCATGGTCGGGTTGCAGACCTCGCATCGCTACGGCAACGCCACCATGCTGGCGAGCGACTTCGTGCTCGGCATCGGCAATCGCTGGGCCAATCGCCACACCGGCTCGATCGAAACCTACACCAAGGGCCGCAAGTTCGTGCACGTGGATATCGAGCCCACGCAGATCGGTCGCGTGTTCAGCCCCGACTACGGCATCGTCTCCGACGCCGGTGCCGCGCTTGAACTGTTCGTGCAGGCGGCGCGCGAGCGCAAGGCGGCCGGCACGCTGCGCGACTACTCGAACTGGGTGTTCCGCTGCGCCGAGCGCAAGCGGCTGATGCATCGCAAGTCGCACTACACCGAGACGCCGATCAAGCCGATGCGCGTCTACGAGGAGATCAACAAGGTGTTCGACCGCAACACCGTGTACGTGACGACCATCGGCTTGTCGCAGATCGCCGCCGCGCAGTTCCTCAACGTGT
>LNFM01008853.1_pt1 | contig 14973 bp, 12 predicted proteins | sample 596031 | NCBI WGS metagenome assembly LNFM01 (sample SAMN04254537, study PRJNA301005) | activated carbon metagenome | isolation source: dual media filters at the Ann Arbor, Michigan drinking water treatment plant | place: USA: Ann Arbor
TCGCCGGTCGTGGTCATTGAATGACCGCGACGCCGCGATTCGTCAAAACTGCCCGGGCGAGAGGCTGCGAAGGGACGCCAGCGCTTCGATGACGCGCTCGGGGGCCTCGACCTGCGGGTAGTGGCCGACGCCCGGCAATTCCACCACGCGCGACCCCGGCAGCAGCTCGCGCCAACGGGCCACGATGCCTGCCCCCGAGATGGGGTCCTCGATGCCATTGATGAGCGCGACCGGCACGCCGCCCTGCTGCAGCGCGCCGACCCAGCGCGCACGGTGTTCGCGGCGCTCGGCGATGTAGCGCAGCAGCTTGGGCATCACCGCTTTTCCGCCGGCGCGGGTGAGCGCCTGCCAGGCCTCGTCGAGTTCACCCTCGGGCCAGGGCCGGGCGCAGATGCGCTGCAGGCTGGCCTTGAAGCGCCCTTCGCGAACCAAGCGCACCAGCAGCGGACCCAGCGGCCCGGCCACCAGGCGCTGGATCCGCAGCGGGCGCGTGGCCTCGGGGAACAGGCCGCCGTTGAGGAACAACACCGACGTAATGCGAAAACGCAGCCCGCCCTCGCGCTGCCGCGCCAGCAGCTCCTGCGCGACGGTGTTGCCGTAGTCGTGGGCCAGGATCGCGACTTCGCGCACGCCGGTGGCCTCGGCCAGCGCCACCCACTGGTCGGCCGAAGCTGAAATGGAATAGTCGAAGTCGCGCGGCTTGGCCGACGCGCCGAAGCCCAGCATGTCCAGCGCGAACAGTTCATGCGACTGCGCCAGCGCCGGCCACACTCCGCGCCAGTCGCGGCCCGAGGTCGGGAAACCATGGATCAGGAACAGCGCGCCGCCCTGCCCGCCCCGCCGCCCGTGCAAGCGATGGCCGCGGAACGGCAGCATGAAGGTGGCGGCGCTCTCGAATGACGTCACGCGATTCCCCTGGGCCAGGCCCTGCATCCACGCAGCGGCCGCCTGGTGCGCCAGCGGGCGCACGGCGGTGGAACGAACCATCGGAACTCCTCAGCCCGGCGTGGCCAGCTTCAGGCCGATGATGCCGGCCAGGATCAGCGCCAGGCTGACCAGCCGGCCGGCATTGGCCGGCTCGTTGAACAGCACGATGCCCAGGATGGCCGTGCCTACCGCGCCCACCCCCACCCACACCGCGTAGGCCGTGCCCAGCGGCAGGTCCTTCATCGCGACGCCCAGCAGCCAGATACTGACCAGCATCGCCGCCACGGTGCCCAGCGTGGGCCAGGGTTTGGTGAAGCCCTCGGTGTACTTCAGGCCAACCGCCCAGGCGACTTCGAACAGCCCGGCCAGGATCAGGATGAGCCAGCTCATGGCAACGCTCCTTGGAAGGTGAACCCGGGGCTCAACCCTTCGAGTCGGGCTTGTCGCCGGACTTGTTGACGAACTTCTCCAGCATCTTCTTGCCCTCGGGCGACTGCGCCAGGCCCTCGAGCATGCTGGCGATGGCGGTGCCGCCGTCGGCCGAGAACAGGTCCATCACGCCCGACAGGCCCTTGCCCGGGGTTCCGGCGTTGGAAATCACCTTCACGTCGGCGGTCTTGAGCGCCTCGGCCTGGGCCATGCCCACGGCCTGCGCGGCCTCGATGTTGCGGATGCCCAGCAGGTAGTTCTGGTAGCCCTGGTCGCTGCCGATCTTCTCGGCCAGCTTGATCTGCGCGTCCACCGGCGCCATCAGGATGGCGGTCTCGGCCTGGCCCTTCGCGTTACCTTCCAGCGCGATGCCCTCGGCGTTGCGGCGGGCGGCCTCCAGCTGGCCTTCGGCGGTCAGCACGGTCTGCTGCTTCTGGCCCTCGGCCACGACGATGGACACCTGCTTGTTGCCCTCGGCCGAGACCACGGCCACCTGCTTGGCGGCGTCGGCCTCGACGATGGCCACTTCCTTGGCCTGGGCGGCGGTGATCACCGCCACCTCGCGGGCGATCTCGGCGCCGCGCACGTTCTTGACCTGCACCACGTCCATTTCCTTGGCCGCGGTCTCGCGCTGCTGCACCTTCACCTGCTGCGAAGCCTGCTCGTTGGCCACGCCCACGTTCTTGTCCTTCTCGGCCGTGCGCAGGCCCACCTGCTCGGCGGCCAGCTGGCGCGACATTTCGATCTCGCGCTTGGCGGCGATCTCGGCCATCTCGGCCTGGCGGCTGTTGTCGGCCACCACCAGGCGCGACTCGCGCTCGATGCCCGAGGTGCGCTTGGCCATGATGTTGTGGATGACGTCGCTGTCCTTGCTGTCGCGGATGTCCATCAGCTCGATGTTCTTGATGGCCTCCACGCCCCAGCCGCCCAGCTGCGGCTGCACTTCCTTGGTGAAGGCTTCGCCGAAGCGGCTGCGGTCGAGCATGATCTGGTCGATCTCGTGCGCGGCCAGCACGGTGCGCACCGAGCCCTGCACGATGGCCGTGAGCTGCTGCTTGAGCTCGTCGAACGAGGCCACGCGCTGGGCGGCGGTGTTGGAGTCGCTGATGCGGAAGAAGGCCATCACGTGCACCAGGAAGGGCACGCGCTCCTTGTCGTAGGCCGCGTAGTCCGGCAGGTCGATCGAGAAGTTCGAGACCGGCAGCGTCACGCGGGTCAGGCCGACCAGCGGCAGGCGCGAGGGCCACTCGTAGTAGGTATTGCTGTCGAAGCCCTTGCCGTACGAGACCGTGTTGTTGCGGGTCTGGATGATGTGGACCTCGTTCACCGGGACCACCCGGCGCAGGGCGATGACCCAGAAGAACAGGGCCACGGCGACGAGGCCGACGGCACCCAGCAGGGCGATGAGGACGATGGACATTCCGGCGATCATGGTGGGTTCCGCGGCGGGGGCAAGGACGGCCAGTATACGGGCGGCGCGTGACCGGCCAAGGCGAGTTTTCGCTGTCCCTTGGCCGGGGCCCGCTACGTTATGGCGTGAATAGCCACCCACCCGAGGACCGCCCGATGCGCCGTCTGACCGCCCTGCTTTGCCTGCTGTTCGCCGCCACCCACGCCTGGGGCGACGCCACCGAGCCCACCGTCGACATCGACGGGGCCCGGGACCCGGCCTGGCTCAAGCGCTACGAGGGCAGCTTCATCGTCAGCTTCGAGCAGCGCGGCTTCGACGCCGTGAAGTTCCCGGCCTCGGTGCTCAAGCGCGTGCCCGACCAGACCGACGCCCACAACAACAACGTCTTCCGCGCCGAGACCCAGCGCGAGGTCGAGGGCGAATACGTGCGCCTGCTCTACATCGCCCCCGCCGACCGCTCGCCGCTGGAGGTGCTGCGCAACTACCTGGACCTGGTGGAGGAAGGCGGCGGCCAGGCGCTGTATCGCTGCAGCGACACCGACTGCGGCGGCGACCTCAACGGCAACGACCACGGCGGCGGCAACCAGGGCCTGATCGAGCAGCTCTACCCGCAGGCCCGCCTGAAGGACGCCGATTTCAGCAACGGCTGGTGCGCCAGCGGCTCCACCCCGCGCGAGCAGCACTACGCCCTGGCCACCCTGCCCGACGGCAGCGGCGGCGAGCGCACCCTGGGCATCGTTGCCTTCCAGGTCGGCGACCGCACCTACTGCAACGCCCTGCACGACCGCACCGCGGTGCTGGTGGTGGCGGTGTCGCCCAAGGCCCGCGAGCGCAAGATGGTCACGGTGAGCTCGGACGACATGGCCAAGGCCCTGGACGCCGACGGCCGCATCGCGCTGTACGGCATCCAGTTCGACACCAACAAGTCCTCGCTCAAGCCCGAGTCGGTGGAAACCATCGCCCAGATCGCCAAGCTGCTGCAGGCCCAGCCCGCGCTGAAGCTCGACGTGGTCGGCCACACCGACAACGTGGGCGACGCCGCCGCCAACCTGAAGCTGTCGCAGCGGCGGGCGGATGCGGTGGTGACCTCGCTGGTGGAGGACCACGGCATCGACGAGGCGCGGCTGTCCGCCCGCGGCGAAGGCCTCGGCAAGCCCGTTGCCGACAACGCCACCGAAGAAGGCCGGGCCAGGAACCGTCGCGTGGAGCTGGTGAGGCGCTGACGCAGCAAGCCAAACGCCGGCAATCACAAGACGGCCCGGCCTGCACGATTGAATCGGAGATCAGGACGATGACGAATCCCGCCCGCCTGCCCGCCGGCTTCATGCTCGCTGCGGCGATGGCCACCGGTTGCGCCAGCCTCGAGGGCCCCGCGGGCACCACGCTGGTGTTCGAATCCGTGAACGTGGTCGACACCGTCGACGGGCGGCGCCGGTCGCCGCAGGACGTGTTCGTGGCAGGTGATCGCATCGTCGCCATCCATCCTGCCGGCCAGCGCGCCCGTCCCCCGGGCGCCGCGCGCGTGGATGGCCGCGGCCGCTGGCTGATGCCTGGCCTCTGGGACATGCATGCGCATTGGTACGACGAGGCCACGCTGCCGGTGTTCACCCTGCACGGCGTGACCGGCCTGCGGCAGATGCGCGGCTATTCCGGGCAGTACGCCACCCGTGCCAAGGGCATCGAAGGCACGCTGGCCGCGCCGCGCGTGTTCCTGGCCAGCCCGCTGGTGGACGGACCCGCGCCCGCCAGTCCACCCGCCATGAAGGTGGTGGACGAGGCCAGCGCCCGCGAAACGGTGCGGCTGGTGGCGGCCTCGCGCGCAGATTTCCTCAAGGTCTACGACCAGGTGCCGAAAGCCGCCTATCTCGCGCTTCGCGACGAGGCGCGCCGGGCCGGCGTGCGCATCGAAGGCCACGTGCCGATCGACATGGACTGGCGCGAAGTTTCCGAGGGCGGCACGCAGCGCAGCTTCGAGCACCTCCATTCGATGATGGTGTGGACCGCGCGGGATCCGGCTGCGCTGCACGCGCGCTGGCTGGCCTACCACCAGGACCTGTCCTACAACGAGGGCATTCCCGGCGCCAAGCGCCAGGAGACCGCGGCCATCCACCACGCCGCCTACGACGACTTCGACCCGGCCCAGTTCGCTGCGCTCGCGGAGATACTCAAACGCAACGACACCTGGCAAACGCCCACGTGCATCCTGTGGCGGGCGCGCAAGGGCCGGCTCGACGCCGACGCACCGCCCGACCCGCGCATGCGCCTGGTGCCTGCCTGGATGCAGGGCTTCTGGGCCTCGTGGTGGCCGAAGGACGATCCCGAAGCCGTGGCCGCCGACTTCGCCGTGAACGAACGGCGCGATGCCTACTGCCTTGCGCGGACCCGCGATCTTCATGCGGCCGGCGTGCCGCTGCTGGCCGGCAGTGACACGATCATGCCCTACGTCTTCCCCGGCAGCAGCCTGCATGAAGAGCTCGCGCTGATGGTCGAGGCCGGGCTTCCGCCGCTGGCGGCACTCAAAGCGGCAACGAGCGGCGCCGCGCGTTTTATGGGGCGGGACGATCTGGGCGTGGTGCGCACCGGCGCGCTGGCCGACCTGGTGCTGGTGCAGGGCGACCCGCTCGCCGACATTGCGAACACCACGCGCATCGAAGGCGTCGCCATCGGCGGCAAGTGGATCGGCGCGTCGGCGCGGGACGTTGGCCTGGACCGGATTGCCCGCATCGTCGCTGCGCCCGCCGTGGCCGACGCCATGGGCGCCGCGGCGGCGAAGGACGGCCTGGACGCCGCCATCGCCGCTTACGACGCGCGCTGCCCTGCCCCGCCCGAACAAGCCGACTGCGGCCTGTTCAACGCTTACTACGCGGTACCCATGGCCTTGGCGAACGGACCCGACCGCGGGCGCATCGCCGAATTCGAGGACTGGCTGGAGACGACGGGCGCGTCCGACGCCGACCTGCTTTCGGCGCTGGCGCAGGCGCGCTACGAACGGGGCGAGCTGCCGGCCGCACGGCGGCTGACCGCACGCGCACTGGCTATCGCGCCGGGCGATCCGCTGCTAATGCAGTTGCAGCAGAAGGTGGACGGGACGGCCGTGCCCGCCGCCGGATTGGCGCCGGCCCGTGACGAAAGTCCGTAGGCCGGACGCCCCGGGCGACGTCCTGCGCGCCGGGTGACACTGCGCGCCTTTGCCCTTTCAAGGTAACCCCGATGTCCTTCACCGCCGGTCTGCTGCTCACCCTGTCCGTTGCTGCGGCCGAGGTCGCACCCCATCAGCCCGGCGACCCGGGCCCGGCTGCGCCGACGCGCACCGGCACAAGCTGGCTGTCCACGGACGCCAACGACTACAACCTCTCGCTGGCCGCCGACGGCCGCCGACTGGTCTTCGGCCGCTCGCCGACCGGCGATTTCGAAAGCGCGCAGGTGCTGATGGCGACGCTCGAGAACGGCGAATGGTCGGCGCCCGAACCCGTGTTCGCACCGCGCCCCGGCGGCCGCGACTCCGATCCGTGGCTGACGCCGGACGGCGCCTGGCTGTACTTCGTTTCCGATCGCCCCGCGCCTTCCCGCGCGGACGACCGCAAGGACATGGACCTGTGGCGCGCGCGGATCGTCGAAGGCCGCATCGGCGAGCCCGAACATCTCGCCGCCGCCTCGAGCCCGGGCGAGGAGTTGGGCCCCGAAGTCCACGGCGGCACGCTGTACTTCAATAGCACGCGCCCCGGCGGGCCCGAGCCCCTCGCGATCTACCGCGCCCCGGTGCTGGCCGACGGCATCGGCCCGGCCCAGGCAATGCCCGCGCCCTTCAACGAAGGCCGGGTGCAGGGCGACCTGACCTTCTCGCCGGATGGTCGCATCGCGCTTTTCTGGAGCGTGCGCGGCGACCTGCGCGAGCCGGATCTGTTCGCCGTGGTGCGCCGCGACGAGGGCTGGTCGGAAGCGATCCGGCTGCCGTCACCGTTCAACGCGCCCGGCATGGACTTCACGCCCGCCTTCAGCGCCGATGGCGACACGCTGTACTGGGCAAGTCAATGAGACCAGGCGGATGGGCGAGCAGACGTTTTCGCCACCCAGACGGACCGGTTGACCACGGTGCTTCAGGCGAAGCCTTGCACTGAGTGATTGCCTTTCGTTATCCGGCAGCGGGCCATTCGGTCGTGGCCGGAACCGATAGTCATCTGTCAACGCGATCCGAGCGGCGGCGTTCTGTAGTGCAAGCCCACCGAACGAGTCCGCATGACAAGCCTTGGCCCGCTCCACGCACTGACCCTGGCGATTCTCGCCCTGTCGTCCGCACCGAGCGTCCCTGCAGCGCCGGATCCCGGGCAACGGTCGCAGCGCCTGCTCGAAGAGCTGGTCGACATCACCGGCGTGCCGGGCATGGGCGCCGCGGTCTGGCAAGGCGGTCGCATCACCTGGCGCGGCTCGGCGGGCTGGCGCGATCTTGCCGCCGGCACGCCGGTGGACGCGGACACGCGGTTCCGGCTGGCCAGCGTTTCCAAGCTGGTGGCCGTGGCGGCGGCGGCGCGGCTGGCCGAAGACGGCAAGCTGGACCTCGACGCGCCCGTGGCCGCGCTCTGGGAGGGCGTCGACCCGGAATGGCCTGCGCTGAGCGTGCGCCAACTCGCCGCGCACACCGCCGGCGTGCCGCATTACCAGGACCGCGACGCCGATCGCGGCAGCGTCGCCTACGCCACGGCCCGCGAGGCCGCGGGCCTGGTGCGCGGGCGCCAACTGCTGTCGGCGCCCGGCGAGCGCTACCACTATTCCTCGTGGGGATACACGCTGATGAGCGCCGTGATCGAGGCCCGGTCCGGGCAGCGCTTTCCCGAGTACGTCACGCGGCACGTGACCCGCGACCTCGCCATCGGCGTGGACGGCGACAACCGAAGCGACCCGCGCGCCACGCGCACCTACCAGTTCGAAGGCGGACGCCCCACGCCGGCGCCTGCGCATGACTCAAGCTACACCTGGGCCGGTGGCGGTTACTCGGGCACGCCTTCTGCAGTCGCCGAGTTCGGCGGGCGCATGATGGCCGGCGACATCGTGCCCGTCGCGCGCTTCCAGGCGATGCTCGAGCCCGCGCGACTCAACGACGGTCGCGAAGTTAGAGACGACGATTACGCCATCGGCCTGGGCTGGCGCACGCTGACCGACCAGGACGGTCGCCGCCGCGCCCAGCACGCAGGCGTCACGCTGGGCGCCCGCAGCGCGCTGGTCACCTGGCCCGACCTGCCGGCGGCCGAACAGACCGCCGTGAGCCTGCTGTCGAACACCCTGTGGGTCTCGTCGATTGAACAGTCGGCGAGCATGCTGGCCGCTCCGCACATGGCAGTGCCCGCGGACCTGGTGCCCGCCGGGTGCCCGGTGCACGCCACCCGCTACGAGGGACGCTTCCGCGGCCAGCCTATCGCCGGCACCGTTACCTTCGCCGTGGAAGACGGAATTTGCATCGGCAAGCTGTCCCTGGCAGGCGACGCCAAGGCCTACTTCGACGCCTTCCCGCAGAAGGACGCCTCCCATCTGCGTGTGATCAGCCTGGACGCCGGCACCGGCCTGTCCCGCGCCGCACTGGTGGCACCGACGGGTCTCTACGACTTGCGGGCGCAACCCGATGGCTCGCACCGGGCACCGCTCGGCTCGTCCTCGGAACTGCGCGTGAATTTCCTGGCGACGCGGCCCTAGGCCTGGCCGTAGCGGAACCGATATATCAGGCGGCGGAGGCCACCATTGCCGAGGATCAGCCACAGGCCAATCGCGATCTCGACGCCAGTGGAGACCACGTTGGCGATCTGCTCAGGGCTCCACTGGTAGTCGATGTAGCCCTGCTGCCGCGTCCGAAGCCACAACGTCATCCAGAAGGTCAGGTCGACCAGGCCGTAGGCCAGCACCCAGATGCCGATCAGGGTCAGGCCAATCGACAGCGCGACCGGCGCGTCCACCGCCTTCTCGGAGCGCGGCTCGTGCATCACCGGCAGCAGCTTGCGGGCGATCGTGAGCGGGAAGTACCAAAGGAGCAAGCAGACCCCCGCACCCAAGACGAGCAAGACGATGAACGACACCGTCCAGTAGTTCCAACCCAGTTCGCCATCCATCTGCAGCATCTGCAGCATGGCCGGCGCGGAACCGAAGATACGGTAAGCCAGGTAAACCACGAACAATCGGGTGGCAACGGCGATGAAGTCTTCTCGGCTCAAGCGAACATCTCCGGCGGGGGTTCGGCAAAGTCTAGCTTAGCCACGGGTCGCTAGCGCTCGTCGAGCGCGTGGTGGATCAGCACGACGCACTGCGACGCGAACAGCATCTTCCGGCCCAGCGAGATCCGCTTCGTGCCGAGGCGGTCGAGGGTGTGGAAGGTGTTCTTGGGCATCGGGATGTGGTCGGTGAGCAGGAAGCACGGGCTCTCGCCAAAGGCTTGCTCGCGAATGGCCGTGCCCTTGGGATCCATCACGAAGAGCTGATGGTCGGTGGCCAGTTCCTGCACCAGTTTCTCGAAGCTGATGGTGCGCACCGTGACGCCCGACTCCACCGGCCGCGACTCCTCCTTGCCCATGCCGCGCGAGGCGTCGAGCGCGGCGGCCACCTTGCCCAGCAGCGCCCGCTCGTCGAAGCCGCCGATGGCGTGCATGGCCGCGGCCTCGAAGCGGACGGTGCGCGAATAGTCCTGCGTGCTCTCCAGCACGAGGTAAACGACCACGTCCGCCCGGTGCGACTGGGCCACGAAGATGGCGTTCATCAGCGTGTGCGCCAGGATCTCGGTGTGGGCTTCCTGGCCCACGCCTGCCAGCAGCTTCTGCGGGTCGGTGGGGGCGGCGCGGGCGCGGAGGACGAAGGTTCGCATGATGCGCGCATTCTCATGCGCAAGCCGCAACGCTGTCGAGAGCGCCCGCGTTACGCGTCTGCCGCTTGCTCTGGCTGCCGTTGGCGCCGGCGCTACTTCGGCGCCTCCCCGCGCCGCCGCCGGTCCAGCCACGCCATCACCCCGCTCGCCGTCAGCCCGTGCAGCAGGATCGACAGCACCACCACCATCACCACCACCGCCCAGAGTTCGCGGGCGTCGCGGAAGTAGGCGTGGTTCATCGCGAAGGCGAGGTAGTACAGCGAGCCGATGCCGCGCACGCCGAACACCGCGATCGCCCAACGGTCGCCCCGCGAGACCGGCGCGCCCCAGAGGCCGATCCAACCGGCCAGCGGGCGGACCCCCAGCACGAACACCGCCGCGAACACCGCGCCTTCCCAGGTCAGCGCCGCCAGCACGCCGCTGGCCAGCGAGCCGCCCAGCAACAGCAGCATCACCGACATCAGCAGCTTCTCGAGCTGCTGGGCGAAGCTGTCGAGCACGCCGTGGTAGTCGTGGTCGCGCTCGAGCTGCCGGATCACCAGCGCGGCGACGAACACGGCCAGGAAGCCGTAGGCATGGCACAGCTCGGCGATGCCGTAGACGATCAGGGTGATCGCCAGCGCCGTCAGCCCTTCCCCGGTGCGTGACAGCGACATCTGGCCGCGGCTGCGGAAGATCAGGTGCATCAGCGCGTAGCCCAGCAGCAGCCCGATGCCCACGCCGCCGAGCACCCGCCACAGCACGTCCAGCGCCAGCCAGCGGCCCCAGTCCATCGGCGACTCGCCCGAGGCCAGCGCCAGCGCGACCGCCAGCCAGACGAACGGGAAGGCCAGGCCATCGTTGAGCCCGGCCTCGGACGTCAGCGCGAACCGCACCGGGTCCTCGCCGCCCTCGCCCGGGCCGTGCACCTGCACGTCGCCCGCCAGCACCGGGTCGGTGGGCGCCAGCACCGCGCCCAGCAGCATGGCGGTGGCCAGGCTGTAGCCGAGCCAGGCCTGGCCCAGCCACAGGCCGGCCAGGATGGTCAGCGGCATGGTGATGCCGAGCAGCCGCCACGTCAGCGACCAGCGACGCCAGCCGAATCGCGTGTCGATGCGCAGGCCCACGCCCACCAGGGCCGCCAGCACCGCCAGTTCGGCCAGGCGCTCGGTGAGGGCCGGATAGCGCACCGGATCGGCCGGCGGCAGCGGAAGCGGCAAGGTGTAGACAAGCGCGCCCAGCGCGACATACAGGATCGGCAAGGTCAGCGGATTGCGCTTGACCAGGTGCGGCACCCACGCCGCGCCCAGCAGCGCCAGGCCCACCAGCAGGATCGCGAACTTGTACGGATCCATGGCTATCGTGTTTCCTGCGCGGGGCCGCCGGCCGCGTGGCGCCCGGATGCGATACGCGGATCATAGCCGGAGCCGGAACCACTTCGAGGCGGCCAAGGTCCGCGATTACAACACCTGGCCCGACTCCGCGGCATGATCAGCCGTCGGCTTCACTTCGCCAGCGTGGTTTCGCCAGAGACATCCCAGGCCTGCCACGCACCGTCGACCAGGGAAAGGCTGACCAGCCGGGGCTCGCGGAGACTGACGCCATCCACCGTCGATTCTTCGCGGCCAAACAGGACCAGGCGGCCCTCCAGCGGCCACACCATCACCGGGTTGATCGTGCTGGTATCGGCCAGCGGCAGCTCGGCGGTCCATATGGCCGCAAGGTCCTCGTTGAAGCGGGTCAGCGCCAGCCTGCCGTCGCCGTCGATGCGGGTGACGTGCCAGACGGCCAAGCCCGCGGGGTTCTCCAGCACGCGCGGTTCCTCCGTGCCGATCACCTTCAGGAAGCGCCCGCGAAGCAACACGGGGGAATCCGCGACCGGCGTCGCGCCCGCCAGGTGCCGGAAGCTTTCGCCGTAGGCGTCGGTCGTCTCCGCGACCTCCATGCGCCAGAAGCTGCGCCGCGCAAGGCTGCCGTCGTTGGTGATCGAATACGGGTAACGAAGATGGTCGCCCCAGGTGTCCTCGAGGGCGTCGGCGACCTCGGCTTCGGTATACAGGCCCAGCCAGCCCGCGGGGGTTTGCACCAGCCGCAGCGGGATCTCGCCCATCGGCGGCAGCATCGGCGCGATCCTCGGGCTGCCATTGGCCTTGAGTTCCGGCGGCGGGACCACTTTTGGGGCGGGGGCGTAAGGCTGCGCCTGGAACCCGGGCCCGCGCAGGACGAAAGCGCGGGCGTCGGCACTCATGAACACCAGGCCTTGGTCGAAGCCGTAGTGCTTGGTCTCTCGCGGCAGCAGGCCCTTGAGCGCGGGATTGGCCTGCTCGATGGTTTCGAACGTGGCCAGTGTCTCGCCGTCGGAGGCGCGCAGGGCCACCAGGTACTCATCCACGAACAGCCACACCCGCTCGCCCTCTTGCCCGATCAGCCGCGCACTCGCCGCCGAACCGATGACCCGGGACGGCCCGTAGCCGTGGGCGTCGGGATCGCCGAGCGTCAGCAGGCGCTTGTTCCAAAGCGGGCGTGCCGTCGCCGGGTCCATCACCTGCAGGTCGAAATGGAAGAAGGTGTCCAGGCGCGTGCTGGTACTGCGGCGCGACGTGCTGGTGGCCACCTGCCGGCTCTCCTCGCGTTTGGTCAACAGCCAAAAGCGCGGCGTGCCGTCGTCGTCCACCATCGCCGGGGGGCCCTGGATTTCCGGTGGGCCGATGTGCGTGCTGCACCCACACACCCATACCGCCACGCCGAGCAACAGCGCCAAGAGACCTTTCTTGCCGTTCTGCATGCTGCGATGTCCCGGGACCTGGCCGGATGGAAGCACCCGGCGCACCAAGTTGGATGTTAGGTAAACGCATTTCTTCCGCGCCTCCGGCCGCGACGGCGGGCCCACCCCGGCGCTCCTTGGCCAAGGCACTTCCCTGCCCTGTCGCCACCGCCGCCAGACGCCTGCGCCGTGCCGTTCGGCATGTATAGTTTGGCGGGCAGGGCCGGTAGCGTACTGGCCACTAAACGCGGAGATGAAGTCATGGGTCTTGTGCAGGCAGTGGCGGGTGCAGTCGGCGGCATGCTGGCCGACCAGTGGAAGGACTTCTACACCGTGCCGGCCGGGCTGCCGGCGACGGCGGCACTGTTCGCGGCGGTGCCGCAGGGCACCAATGCCGGGCGCGGCGCCAACACCAAGGGCTCGAGCAACATCATCTCCAACGGCTCGAAAATCATCGTGCCGGAAGGCTACGGCCTGCTGCTGATGCAGGACGGCGCCATCACCGGCTTTGTCGCGGAACCCGGCGGCTACGAGTGGCGCTCGGACGACGTGAACTCGAAGTCAATCTTCGCCGGCGACGGCATCGTCAGCCCGCTGATCAAGCAGAGCTGGGAGCGCTTCAAGTTCGGCGGCCAGCCGGGCTCGCAGCAGGCGGCGTTCTTCGTCTCGCTGAAGGAACTGCCCGACAACCGCTTCGGCACCCAGTCGGAAATCTACTGGGACGATGGCTTCCTCAACACCCAGGTGGGCGCGGTGACGCGCGGCTCGTACACGCTCAAGATCGTTGACCCGATCCTGTTCGTGAAGAATTTCGTGCCGGCCAAGTACCTGCAGCCGGGCCAGGTGTTCGACTTCACCGATATCGACAACGCCGCGGCCGGCCAGCTGTTCAACGAAGTGGTGGGCTCGCTGGCGCCCGCCTTCAGCCTGTATTCGAACGACCCGGCCAAGGGCAACCGCATCACCAAGCTGCAGCAGGACTCGGTGGGGTTCGCCAAGAGCCTGTCGGACGCGGTGGAGAACGCCTACCAGTGGAAGTCCGACCGCGGCCTGCTGATCGTCAAGACCGCCATCGTCTCGATCGAGTACGACGCCAACACCAAGGAGCTGCTCAAGACCGTGCAGCGCGCCGACGCGCTGGCGGGCAGCCGCGGCAATTCCAACCTGCAGGCCAGCGTAGCCGCGGGCATGCAGGCCGCCGGCGAGAACAGCGGCGCCGCCGGCCTGGTGGGCCTCGGCATGGCGGGCGGCATGATGGGCGGCATCGGCAGCCTGCAGCAGCCGGCCACCCCGGCCGCACCCGCGGCCCCGGCGGCCGACGACGCCATCGCCAAGCTCAAGAAGGCCAAGGAGATGCTCGACCTGGGGCTGATCACCCAGGCCGACTACGACGCGGCCAAGGCCAAGGCGCTGGGTCTGTAAGCCGGACGCCGGGCCAACACCATGTCCAACAAGACGGGCTCCACGCCGCCGCCGCTGCCCATCGGTGGCACCGGCGGCACACCCCCGCCCCTGCCACCCGGCATCGGGCCGGGCTCGCCGCAGGACGTGCCGCCGGAACCGGGCACGTTCCCGGTGGACCCGGCCACGCTGCCCAAGGCCATCCGCGACGAAGTGCTGGCGCCCGACCCGGTCGCCATTGATACCGCGTCGGAAGAACTGAAGGACGGCCAGAACCACTGCCCCAAGTGCGGCGCCACCGACATCAGGCAGCGGCCCGGCACCGACCTGCTGATCTGCCTGTACTGCCGCAACGAATGGCATGGCGAGGGCGTGGAGGAAGCCTTCGGGCTGGGCGAAGGCCTGGACACGCTGACCGGCACCATCATTGCCTCCGGCGCCCAGGCCATCGCCGCCGACGCCTCGCACCTGATTAGCTTCAAGTGCACCGGCTGCGGCGCCGAGGTCACGGTGAACACCGAAAGCCACATGACCGCCCGCTGCCACTGGTGCCGCCACGTCTTCGGCGTGAACGAACAGGTGGCCAATGGTGCGGTGCCCGACGCCGTGCTGCCCTTCCGCATCAAGAAGGACGACGCGGTGGCGCGCATCCGCCAGTTCGTGGACAAGCGCCGGCTGTTCGCGCTGAAGGAGTTCAAGGAGCAGTTCACGCCCGAGAACGTGGTGGGCGTCTACATGCCATACATGATCGTGGACGGCCGGGCCAGCGCCGAAGTGGCCGGCCACGGCGAAATCGAAACCCGCCGCTACACCAAGGGCACCGGCGACAAGAAGAAGACCTACTACGACGCCGACGTGTACGCCGTGCGCCGCGCCGTGGACTTCACCGTGGACGACCTGCCGCTGGAGTCCTCGAAGGAGCGCAGCAAGCTCGACACCCAGGTCAACACCAACAACATCATCAACACCATCCTGCCCTTCGACACCAAGAACGCGGTGAAGTGGAACGCCAGCTACCTCTCGGGCTTCAGCTCGGAGAAGCGCGACACCGACGTCGAGGCCCTGCGCCCCCGCCTGGAAGACCAGCTGCTGTCCATCGCCCGCTGCCAGGTGGAGCCCTCGGTCAGCCGCTACGACCGCGGCGTGCGCTGGGAAGAGGAAAGCCTGGACGTGCACGGCACCCGCTGGGTGGCGATGTACCTGCCGGTGTGGCTGTACAGC